>Ga0126342_10006183_pt1 | contig 21165 bp, 16 predicted proteins | sample Cyp1metagenome_FD_92528 | JGI IMG/M metagenome (GOLD analysis project Ga0126342, IMG submission 92528) | Coral microbial communities from Lord Howe Island, Old Settlement Bay, Australia - Cyphastrea 1 metagenome | ecosystem: Host-associated > Invertebrates > Cnidaria > Coral ...
AAAACATAAAGATGAAGATGACCCCTTCAAAGAACTAAACACCTTATTTAATAGCTTTATGGAAATACTGAATTACATAGACCGGAATGAACATTACAATAATAATATTCTTTATGGTGAAGGCTTCGGACTGGATATTGCTGATGAATTGAATGACATATTTTTCAATGTAAGCGACAGTGAAAGTGAATATGATGAAGACTAAACACATAATCCTAATAATAATAATTATTATTAGATTTATGTTTTGGAAAGATGGGTAAGGTTATGCTTATAGAATTTTGTTATGTGTCTAAAATGACTGAAAAGGTTTAAAGGGAAAATATCTTATATATTAAGTGAGTGATGGAAGATACTAAAAAGTGTTCAAAATGTAGAAAGGTAAAGCCTGTAGAAGAGTTTGGGGAATACAAGCAGTGTAGTGGTTGTTTAGATTATTGTAGGTCATATTCAAAAAATAATGCTGAAAAAAGAAGAGATTGGGCAAAAGAAAATGCTGAAAAAACAAAGGAAGAGAAACAGGTAAAAGTATATTGTGATGACTGTAAAGTTGAAATTCAAAAAGGCAGTTGGTCAAGGCATATTCAATCAAAAGAACACCTTTTAAATATTGGAAGAGATGGTAGAGAACATTTTGAAAAAACAAAATGGATGACCTGCCCTGTATGTAATGATTATCCGATACAAAGTATAAACTTCAAGAGACACACACAAACAATAAAGCATCAAGAGAATTTAAAGAAACAGCAAACATAGATTTCATTTTATAATTTCAAAATTATAAAAATGAAATAGGTTTTTGTTATGATTTATGGTAAGGTTTGTTTTATAGTCTATTGTATTGGTTAGGTTGTTTTGTTTTTTGTTTGTTTTATTTGTTTGTTATGATTTTTATTATGGATTTTATTATTATTCTATAAGGTAGAGTGGAGCAATCTTTGGTATTAACCCCATAGAATTTGTTGTATCATAATCTGGGTGGGTCAGGGAAAAAGATAAGATTGCTCCACCCTAACTCTTAGTCTGGTTGGTGCTTTCAACGCCTCTGAAAAATATTAGTCAATGGGAAGGATTATCCCATAGATTATGGAAAAAAAAAGTTCCAAACCACCAACCAGTAACTAACTATATCCCAATTTTACTGCAGAAAGTATCAAAAAGTCACTGGAATTCAAGGTTTCACCAGAAACCTTGGTAAAAAAATCCTTCACCTTGCGCTTAGATTTTGATGCGCATCTCAAGCACCAAACTTAGCTAACCTAGATCAACTAAGTCTAACCCCCAATTTGTCTTTAGATAAGTTAGATCCAAGTCAGATCCAACCATGTTTCTATAACTTTCTATCTTGGTCTCTATATTTGTTGCTTAAAATCGATCAATTTCTCCGCTGAGCGGCCGGGCACTACGTGCCACGGGCGCCCGAAAATCACCGACAAACGGCGGTGGAAACACCGTCCTCCTTGGTCTGCCGGTGCATCCGTTCGACATCCCCCAGTTCTTGAAGGCGCTCTTCGCATTGCTCCTGGACGCAGGTTGGGGACCCCTTGGGGACCCTTTTAATCAACAACGGCTTGGGCAGGTTGGGTTGTGTTGTGAAAATGTGAAAAAAACTTAGGAAATTAAGGTTCAATGGATATATATATATATATGGATTTGAATGATTGGGCATTTGGAAATCCATGTCATTTGAATCATCCCAAGCAATCTGTGAATCATCCCAAGTGCGGAGCACACCAGAAAAAGCATTCCGGCATTCTCCATGTACCCACCAAAAAATCCACTGATATTTGGCTGTCCACACATTGTGTCTGCGAAATCACCAGGAAAAAACTCTGAGTCTCTATGAAAATGCGACAAATCCCAGCAAAATTCATATGGGATTCGCCGGTAAAAAAATGTTCCCAGACATGTTGCCATACTTCGGTAGACCCATGATTTTCCTATAATGGGTCTCCCACGGTCTCCCCATGGTCGGAAAGCCGGTTATTTGTTATTGTTTACATGAGGCTCGGACAACGGCAAATCGCCAGGTTTCTCAAAACGGCAAATATTTCTATTGGTTTATCATCTATTTCTATGGGCCATGGCTTCCAGTTCGCTATGTTAAGTAATCATAGGGTAAGAATCCCTACTAAACCACCTGAGAAGTGTTCAAAACCCGTCGTTTCAGTAACAAATTGGTTGGTGAAGAACGGGATTCCCCGTTGATTATGATCATCCCCAATTAATGTTAGTATGGTCTCCCACAAGAATCAACCAACCATCATTCATCAGTATCATATTCACAAATATATGATATGTATATAATATATATATATATATATATATATTATTGTATGATTATATTATATATATGTATATATATATTGGTTAGTATAGTCCCCCCTAATAATCAAGCAACAAGCTTTCGGGCCTTCTGTTGCTCCACCAAATAGCGTTTCTCCTGCGGTTTCAACGGGTCGGTCCGCAGATTTTTCCCTCAAACTTCCACCATGTTTGATGGGGAGATCATGGGTATTTTTTTGGAGAATACAATAAAATATATGGAGAAACACTGTGGAAAATGAATAATATATAATGACATATTGTATACACACATGGGAATCTATGGGATATCTTATACTTTGAATAAATTGCTTCATCAAGAATCGTCTAAGACTCTAAGATCTAAGGGTGACTTTTTTCTGGCAACGATCATTTAAATGCGTATATGAATTGAATCTGGCTTTGCCACGCCACGTCTTGGTGTGATCCAAATGTCTTTCTTCGGCTAGACATGGCATGATTTGTGCCAGGCTCATTATCTCCCGCAATGGATTGGTTAGATCCCATGGTTGCTGGCCAACTCCGTTTCTTTGGCCGGCCCTAAATGTTCATAAAGGGGCATCAAAGGGGCAAACAAAGAAACATCCCCTCTGGTCATTTAACAGCTATGGTACTATGGTATTCTGTATATGGCCCATTTAGTTCGATGATTTTACCATATTTTACCTATGAAAAAGGTGATTGTCCATAGCTACCATCTGGTTATTTAACAGTTCGCCATGGAAAATCCACCCATGTTTAAGTTCGGTAAACCATCTATTTCGATTAGGGCCATGGCTTACCCATATGGCTATGTTAGTCATATGGACCGAGGCTGATCCTGGTGGTAAACCATCCGACCCAAGGGTAGCAACTAAAAAGTTGCGACAACTGTGAGCCTTGGAGCTTGCATAGTTGCATAGATTCTTGGATAATTGACCAACCACAAGGATGATTCAAGGCTAGCTTAGTTCTGAAGTTGATGTTTTTCCCTTGACATTCACAAGCATTCAGCGGCAGTCGTCAGCTGAATTTTGTGATTGGATCAGCTGCTATTGGCCCATGGCAACCATCAGCTGGGTATCAATCAGTGATACCCTCTGGCTATTTAACTAACAGTTTGCCATGGAAAATCCCTGACATAAATGGAGGTTTCTAGCTGGGAAAATAACCTATTTCTATGGGTCATGGCTTCCATAGCTACGTTAGTCATAACCAGAGGGTATATTCAAATTCAAATATCAAGTATATAAATGTTCATGTCAATCAGTTGACTCATGGTATATTCGATTAAACATGATATCCACCCTATCCACGCGTAGCGTAAATCCCAATGAACAATTCACCAGGGATGACCCGCCGATGACCTCCAAGTTGCTGGTCTGTTCCACATGCTCTTTGGCCATCGTTTCAAAGTGCACCCGCTCGTCCTGGCAGCGAATACAGTAGATAGATAGATGGATAGATAGATAGATAGATAGATGGATAGATAGATAGATGGATGGATAGATGGATAGATGGATAGATGGATAGATGGATAGAATTAGATTAGATTAGATTAGATTCGATTGGATTGGATTGGATTAGATTAGATTAGATTAGATAGAAAGAAAGGTCCTATGGTAACTGGTATGGTGCCAATCTTAGTTACATGACATAAACATAGAAACTGTAAAGAACAGTTTAACTGTATTTATGTACTATATGGACTATATGTACTACATGTATGATATGGACGTTTCTTATCTTTTCTTAGCATGGATGGGCACCATATGGCTCCATGTATGATGAGTTTGGCCCATTTATAGATGGTTCACTGATAGAACTCCAACCAAATCTATATATACCATTGTATGATTGGTATAAACCATCTGCAACAACACAAGGGATTGTACCATATGTAATAAATATATATAATATATATATATATATATACCAGTGTTCGGATACCATATATACCATATATATATACCATATATATATACCATTGTTTGGATGGTTCAAGCTCAACAAATTGCCGTATCGATTTCCATCTTTTTTTGTCAAAGCCTCTCTATTTGGCCCCAGAATTTGTGGCATGGGTTCATGAAATCGCACATTGGTCGTTATCTGGTGATTTTTCGAATATTACCCTCTGGTTATGACTAACATAGCTATGGAAAATCACCATTTTTAATAGGCAAACCATCTATTTCTATGGGCCATCTATACCATGGCTATGTTAGTCATAACCAGAGGGTATTAATAATTAAACCGGATAAAAAATGGCGGCTAATAATAGTTAATATGGTTATTGTTCAATTGATTACCTATTATAAATATCATTAATCAACTATTTATTACATATATCTATCAAGATACATAATGTAATAAATAGTTGATTGATTTATAATAGGTAATCAATAATTGTATCTTGATACTTAAATAGGTAATCCGTTGATTGATTTATTACATAGTATGCCACCTAATTGTCCCCAACGGATTAAATCCACATACATAACTCCTTCGGGCTATTCTTTATTAATATGTGCCACGGTCAAAACATTGTTTGTGGGTTCTTATCGTTCCCATTCTCAATGGTGATATGACCTTGCCCCAAATCAATGGGTTGTACTGTAATCTACTCCAGCTCTTGACAATGGTACATCACTGGGATTCCCTATACCCTCTGGTAAACGTTTACATAGCTATTGAAAATGATCATAGAAATAGTGAGTTTTCCCATTGAAATTTTGGTGATTTTCCATAGTTTTTTGTAAACGTTTACCAGGCCGGGTATGGGTTTCCCTATAATGGTATGAACCATCTATAAAAACCATCGTCTATACCATCTACCATGTCGAGACATGCCAGAAAAAACATATAACCATATGTGATTCCCCAGGTATTCCCAGCGTTTCCATGGAAACGGACCCATCCAACAAAAAAAAAAAGTTATTACCCTCTGGTAAACGTTTACAGAACTAATGGGAAAATCACAATTTTTCATGGGAAAACTATGGAAAATCACCATTTTTGATGGGAAAACTATAGAAAGTCACCATGTTTGATGGGAAAACTATGGAAAATCACCATGTCCAATGGGAAAATTCACTATATTTCGACTGGGCCATGTTCAATAGCTATGTAACAAATTACCAGGCCGGGTATTCCATAAACAACACCAGAAATCAACGTGAGTAGAAAATCCTCCATCATTCCACCGTTCACACTCCATCACCATGTTACTCGGATGCACGTCCCAGCTAACACGTTTGTTTCATAGCCATGAAATATACCCCATATCCCATATCTGGGTTAATGGTTATTACCCACTCTAATATAGTACCCACTTATATTAATTACCCTCTAGTAATTTAGCAATAGTTAATAATGGCTTTGGAAAATGACCCATTTCGTTCAATAACCTATTAAAGATGGTGATGTTCCATGGCAAACTGTAAAAAAAAACAGGGGTAATTGAGATGCACCCTCCAAAGTACATCTCAAGATTGTTAATCCTACACCCCATAAAAATAATAGACCAGCAATATAACCTCGCTTAATTCTTGACGATATCCCACTAAGATTACCATCAATGCTACAATGTACTGTACCCCGTCAGTAATCATCATTGTTTCAACAGATTTTGGATGGTAATCTTGATAAGAATACTAAAATCATACTCGAACTAGTACTTATACTAATATTAGTAATACATAGTAATACTAGTACTAATTCTGATGCTAATTCCAATACTTATACTATCTTATACTATATAATATTACGGGCAAGCCCCCTCAGCTTGCCCGCGCCGTCGACGACGTCTCCGAAGATCAAAAAACACAGTGTTTTGTGGGACAAGTGCACATGTCCATGATCATGGCTTTCATCTTGCAACGCACAGCTTAGCTACCTGTGCGTTGAAAGTTACAACAACAACATCATCATCATCATCGTCATCTTCGTCATCATCATCGTCATCAACAACATCAACCCTAAACTCATTAAAAAATTCCCTTGGATCTTGAATATAAAGTTTAATCAGGGTGCGGATTTGATGATTCCCTAGAAACTCTGTTGTATGTTGAAACATGTTGAAGATTTCAGTGAATGTAAAGATTATAAAGGTTAACGGGGTGAGGATTTCATGATTCCTTAGAAACTCTGTTGGAACATGTTGAAGAGTTTCTTGAATGTAAAGTCTAACACGCCCTTCAACTTCAATATCCTCTGAAAAGTGGTGTGGGCGAGCTGGGGGGTGCGCGTAATATTACCAATGATTGTAATAAGTAGTATATAGTATTGTTGGCGGTATGTTATACTCTTTCTTAGTTCTTATACCAATTTAGTAATGCAAATATGATTCATATTAGCCACATATATTAGTATTACCCAAATATGTTTCATATTAGCCACATATATACCCAAATATTTCTAGTAATATTCGTGGGATATCACCAAATATTATTACACACATGATATATCCCAAATACTACCCGTATATTACCCTTATATTTCCCATGTATTACCCAAACATGAATCACATGAGTATTATTACCTTCTGGTAAACTAACATAACTATGGAAAATCACAATGTTTAATGGGTAAATTCACTATTTCTATGGCCATTTCTGTTAGTATCATCATTATTATCCATATTATCCATATGATTACCTAACATATCCATATATCATCCATATGATTACCCAACATATCCATATATCATCCATATATTACCCATGTCTTATGAGTATTACTACCATTCAATAATGTCCTTTTGGTAAAAATAGATGGGCCGGATTGGTATACCATATATCATCATTTACCTGTTGTTAAAGGGGTAAACTAACCCCTCTATTAATCAACCAACCAGTGGGAAAAGGACATCTATGCTACCATTGGTCATTACCAGAGGCTACCCATGGCATCCCATGGCTGATTTCTCTCCTGCAGTTTGGCAGTCTTCTGATGGATCTCTGCCACCTGATTCTGCGCTACCACGATCTCCTCGTGCAGCGCCTCGGACGTTGGCAAAACATGGGGCGATTTTACCATGGACAATGATGTCTTCACCATCAATGTGGAACTGTGTGTCATTTTTTCTGTATATATATATATGATATATGATATGTATATATATATATATATGCATATTATAAGTTTTATAAGTCCATATAGACTATTATATAATTCTAGAATTAGAGAGAGAGAGAGATTTGATTGATTTAATCTTCAAACATGTGGATTGAACCCTGGAGATTGAGTAGGTAGTCATCAAAAAGTCTTATCTAATCTGCAACAAGTGCGGATCTGACCATCAAAAATTGAGATGTCACCACAAAGAATGGCGACCTCAAGAATGACAGCTGAGGGTGACCACCAAAAAATTGGATTTTATCTATCAAAAAATGGAAAAACAAAATGCTCTCCAGCCATCAAAACTTGGGTTTTCGCTGGGAACAATCTTCCAAGGTCTATTTTGGGTCGACTGCTTAGTTGCAGAGATGGTACCTTCCCAAAAAATGATTGGTGAGATCCCAATCAGAAGCCCAGAAAAAGCCCAAGCTCACCATCCCAAGAACCATGAAATGATGAACTATGGACCCCCCAGGGCCCCATTTTTGAACTATGTCACTATGTCCACGTACTCATTTCATGGTGTTTTTGTTGGAGATATTGGAACTAAAATGATATTGCATGATATTGCATGATATTGCATGATATTGCATGATATTGCATGATATTGCATGTCCAATTACCCTCGGGTAAACTAACATAGCTATGGAAAATCACCATTTTCAATGGGAAAATCCATTATAAATCACCATGTTCAATAGCTATGTTAAATTACCAGAGAGTATGTCCATCATCTCTCGTTCTTTGTTGCTTCTATTTCCCAAATATCAGGGTCGTTGGTTTATCCCCAAGAAATCATGTGGACCTGCTGACCAGGTTTGATTGATCTCCAAAACCTTTTCCGTTCATCATGGCAAAGCTGAAAATTTTGTTAATGGTTATATTATGTTATATTTACAAAAAGATGTGGAAAACCCACTATTTGTAGATAATGTTCCTAGGAAAATCATGGGTTTCCACATCTATGTTGGTTCACGTTTGGGTGCCCAACTTACCATTTGCCTGTTGTTTCACCCAGCCAATACCCAGATTCAAACCCCTGCGTTGATGGTTTATATTATATCTTATAATTCTGCATGCTGCATAATATCTAAAGATTCTATGGTAAACACGTGTTGATCTACCAATCTACCATGTGGGAAACTAGGGTAGCTCGTTGGCTCCCAATTTAATACAACCACGGCTCCTAAGCGCTCCCTCCACTCACCACTGGATAGTAATGTCCAATTCCCACCCTTGGTGCCTCCGCGGGCCTTCCTTGATAGAGGCCTCGATGCGACATGGGGATATCGATCAACGTTTGAACATGGCCAATCTCACAGTTTTCCAGTTCACAAAATCCAAAAGCCTGCTGTTGTGATGGTGTATTTATATGTGTTTATAGCGATTTGTTGTTGCCTGATACTCCATGTTTGATGAGTAAGACCATGTTTGATGGTTTGTAGGCCCAACAAACCCGAAAAACACCCACCCCGTTGACCCCCTTTCGGAACATCTGCACCTTGTGCCTCCAATTTCTCTGCCTGCGAGGTATAAAGAAAGGCCAAGCGCTTCCCCGCAAGCCGCGGTGTACTGAGTGTACAGGTCTTGCGGCGTTCATTTCTCAATGGATTGGTTTACCCTCTGGTAAACTAACATAACTATGGAAAATCACAATTTTTTGTGGATAAATTCACTATAAATGGCCATTTTCAATAGCAAACTGTAAATGTTTACCAGAGGGTAAGCCTGCTTTCTAAGGAAAGGATGGTGTTTTCCCCCGAAATCCATGGGCTCGCCTGGATTTCTGTTCCCTTCAGCTAATTCTGGACATGTCTTTACAAGAAATCCGGTTAGAGTGTCTTGCAGAAGCAAAAAGGCCGGTGATAATGTGACATTAAATATATATATATATATAATCCCATTAAAACCCCATATGTAATAGTATTCAAATCCCATTACATCCTTAATTATATCAATCATATCCCATCATCATCCCATATATCATGGTATAAAATCCCATTATAACTGGCAGGATCTTCCCTTGGAAAAAAACAACAAACGGTAGCTTCCCTGCACTTTGACTTTGGCTTCTTCTCTCGCTCGATGCACCTGGGTGGTCGTCTATTTGGAGGTTTCGTAAATCATGGGGGTACCCCTAGTTCATCCTAGTTCTCATCCATTTATAGATGGATTTTCCGTGAAATAAACCAAGCATTTTGGGGGTACCCCCATGACTTACTGTAGATCTAATTTAGATGATTTTCATGTTGGTCTATTTGGAGGTTTTCTTTTAAAAAAAATATCGTTTAGGATTCAGATTGCAACCCATGGGACTCAACATCATGCCCACTGAGACCCTGCGAGTCATGATTTCTTCGGTAGAAAATCTGTGGTTTTTTGTTACCCATAGGATCCATGTATGGTATATATGATGACATGGATCCCATCAATATACCCCAGTCATGTTAGCATATATACCATACATGGATCCTATGGGTACTTCGAGGCTACTATACGGTCTGGAGATGTCAAGAAGGCAAGGTCTCTACTTTCCAGGTCGACTTCAGCGCAGTTGGGCAATGTGTGTTGGGGTGCCCACAGGTGGCCAACTGTTCTGTTCCTGTTTGAAGGCCTACCAGGTGGTGCCCCGTAGTTAGCTAAGTTGGTTAACAACTCCAATAACTATGGTTTATGGTAGATATATCTATACTTGTAGGAATTGTGTCTAATTATCTCCATGTTACTAGATGTTACCGCAGAAAAATAACTACGTGACAAGTTGCAGAATCTCTGCAATCTTCGTGTACTGGAGGCTAGCTTTCTTGGAATCTATATACCCTCTGGTAAACTAACATAACTATATATTGAAAATCACCACTTTCAATGGGAAAATCCACTATAAATGGCCATTTTCAATAGCTATGTTAAATTACCAGAGGGTATACATCCACTATCGCAAAGGCACACCCGGAGCCAGCCTCTCCCGGTAAACGGATGCAACTTGGCCAAAGCACATCATCTTCCAATTCGGACAACTTTGTGTCCTTCAAATCCTCGGGAAAAGGATAACTGGCCCAAATATGTCCCCATTTGGCTATGGATCAATACCTATAAATACCATTTTTAGTGGGATGAACATCCATAAATCCCAGCTATTTTGATGTGAACTACAGGGGTACAAGGTTTTGACACACTGCCATTTGGGTGTTGAACATCACTGGAATCTGTCGGTGAGAAACTTCCAAGTTCAAGGGTGTGCCAGAGTTCGTGATGCGACAGCCCAACATATTCATGCCGTTGTTTAGATACCCTCAGAACAAAAAGGAACAACATTTGGAGCTTTCCTTCAATTGAAGGCGTATCCCCAAATCATCCAATAAGATGTTCCATGTAATAAACCATCCAGCTATTGGGGATCCAGCATTTTAAGGAACCCATCCAGCCTCATTGAGCAGCCCGTTTGTTCATCGTCCCCAAGTTTTACATGACAAAAAACATCCCGTGGCGAAATCGCCAGAAAAAACCCTGGCCCTGTCCTGTCTGATCTGTTTGATGGACACCAGTTTGGACTCCTTTTCCTCAGCACGGAAACGCGCTGGGTTCCAGCGAGACATCCAAGTGATCCCAACCTTCGGACCCAGGACCCAGAAGATACCCAGTAAGATGAAATATATATTTGCCACGCGTTCTATTCACTGTTCTTTTGATATTTTTTTTATGATAAGGATTGTATGTACACACATAGATTGCTGATAATGACGTTCTTACTTGAGTATGCTGTATGATTATTACAATGTCAACATGTATGCAAAATACATACATCACAATTCCACCCCCTTTTTATTAAGTGCCTCCAATAAGGCACCCTCCAAATGAATGGAGCCAAAAATAATCATATCTCCAGAATTAAGTGGTTACTCATCCATTTTCCCATTGGAAGTATTCCCGGTATCTTTTGAGAAGAAAAACAACAAACAAAACATATCTTTAGATACATATTTCACTAGCCTGAAACTTCTGTAATGTAGTTATCCTAGTCAACAGGTCACGTCCAGATGTATTGATAGTTATTGTCAGCTCATGTCCCCACTATATCCCCAAGCCTCGTAAGGTGGTGGTACCAACACGCCTCCATTTTCATCACGGGATGGCCAAAAAGCCACAAAAAAAAAGTAGCAATTTATGCCGAAGTATCCCAAGATACGATGGATTGTTCCCATGCCACAGCAAACCCTCTGGTAAATTAACAGTTCGAGGCAGTCATCGGGGTTGGAAGACTAGTTTCCATGAAAAATTGGTGATTTTCAGGGTCTATGTTAATTTACCAGATGGTAACTTTAGTCATATCTACCATAAACCATAGATTTCAGCCTGAAAATTTCATCCAGATGGGGGTACCACATTCATCCCATGTTTTCTTTTTGTTTTTTCGTTTGTTGATGATTGATCCTCACGATCCCACTATTGTTTCATTCCTGTTGATTGAAGCATGGAGTCCCACCTCATTGTCTTCAATGAATCCAATGTTAATATGACAAGACCATGGCGCATGTCAACATTTTTCTATACATTAACCATATAGACAATAAGCACTACAATCGGATGTGTATATACATATAACTGAATTCATTGGGATATTTTATCATAGTCACACACAATCATTGTTGTATCCCCAATATATCCCATTATATCACCACTTTAGCCAACTTACAGTAGATGTCAATAACCAAATGGTTGGTGATAAATAAGAAGAAATGCACTAATAATATTAATATTCAAAATTACATATGTAATAATCAATATCAATAAAAAATATTTGTGATAGCCGACAATAACCAACCAAATGCGTTATTCCATTAATACATATTATAAGTAGTATAAGTATTAAATATTATAATAACATCTATAATAACATCTATATGATGATTTTCACAGGATAGTAAGAATGGCAAGAATATGCAAGAATCGTCAGGATTGCATACATATCATAATATGTTTTGTAACAGTATAATTTCATAATGCCATCAGCCTTCCTCCGCATCCATGAGGCGATGTCCCATGAGATCACCCTGCCGGGGGTGGATCGCAGCCACTTGCAGATCACCCAGCGATGGCACTGCGATCAACATCTTTCATGGTGAGATTGGAATGGTCAATGACCAACTCTTTCCGAATGATTTCTCTTTGGCCACCGCGAATGTTGGAGTCGTAAATTTGTGTGGCTCGAGGTAGGATGGCACGTGCGCATCATCTTGGCCACATACATAGTCGAAGAAAAATCCTAACAACCATGATATGATTAATGGCATTCAATAACCAACCAAATTGTTGCCATGTACTATTACATTTGGTTGGTTGGTTGTTGAATGCCATGAATAATCTATAATAATCTAATTCAGTAGTTAACCAAATGATGATTATTATTAAGACTCTATAATAGTAATAATAATAAAAACAGTTGTAATCATCGCCATCATCTTGATGATAGCCATCAATAACTAACCAAATATCATCATTAACCCAAATTATTCTTACTGGTGCTTAGTAGGAAATGGGAATGAATCATGTTCCATTCCCTACTGAGCACCAGTAAGAATACTCTGGAATAATCATAGTTGTCAAACTGTAATATACTATAATCATGATTACCATGAAATCAGTTGAAAGATGATTGTTGCTATCATATACTAGTTATGAACAACCCCATATCATTAAACCATACTATGAACATTACACGATTGATCAATATTATTTATTATGTTCAAAAGTATCCTAAACTTATCCATACTATAATGGACCCTGGATAATACCAGACTATGAATCAGAATCATGAGGGTTTAATCAAGACATTATCCCATAGTTCCCATTACCCTCTGGTTATGACTAACATAGCTATGGAAAATGGCCCATTTATAGACGATTTTCCCAGCTATAAACCTCCATTTATAAGGGATTTTTCATGGCTATGTTAAATAACCAGAGGGTAGTATTTATAATTAGTCACGTTTGATTGCGATTAGCATTCTTCCAGCATTGATACTAAATACTGGTTGGTGGTATACCTGCCCCTCTGAAAAATATGATAGTCAGTTGGGGTTACTATTCCCAATACATGGAAAAATGAAAAATGTTCCAAACCACCAACCAGTAATTATTCCTTATAATGGACTATGGCTTTGTCTGAAGATATGCTACACCAGAATCCCATGGTGAATCTTCATTTTCCAGGATGGGGGCCCCCCAGTTATAAATGGTTTATAAAACCCATTACCCTCCAGTAGATTAACAGTTCGACCCTGGCAGATAGGGGTTGAAAGACTAGTGAAACCACTAATGATTGGTCATTTTCAGGGTCTCTGTTAATTTACCAGAGGGTAACTATAGTTATATATATCTACCATAAACCATAGATTTCAGCCACTTTTTTGGCAACGGTGTTTCGTTTCACGCGAGCTCGACACTTTGGGCCCCATCCTGTATCAAATCGCCATTATGGGCCATGGCTTCAATAGCGAACTCTTAGTCATTACCAGAGGATAAACCATGAGGAGTTGTATATTCAAACGTGACATCATTGTACAAATATCAATCTATATCAGAAACTAATGATACCTTGTGATATATGGTTGATTATACCATTTACCATTAGTTGATATTACACCTATTTAATACCTATTTAACTAGTTGGTCCATGGTATATTCCCCATTAGTAAAACCATATATACACCATAGGATACCATATATAGATATATATGTATATTCTAATGGGGAATATACCATATACCAACTAGCTAAATATCTATATATATATATACGGTATTCTATGAAATGGTATTCAAGTTAGATATATATATATATATATATATGTTTAGATTGTATATGATATGGTATAATGGTATGAACATATTATGGTATTGATGATAGAATACCATATATACATATATATATACACAATATAGTTCATGGATTCTGCAATCCATATATTCACCGTATAATACCATATATATATATATATATAATTCTGGTTGGTTGGTGGTTTCAAACATTTTTTATTTTCCATTTCATATATGGGATGTCATCCTTCCCGTTGACTTTCATATTTTTCAAGATGGTTATTGCACCACCAACCAGATATTATTAACTAACATTAATTATAAAATAACCATTAATATTAACCATTATTAACCAGGTATATTAACAACCAGTATAGATTCATATTAACCATTATTAACCAGGTATTTTAACCATAGAATTCTTGGTAAATTATACCATCTTTTCGAATCAGCAGAACCTTGCCCCATCACCAAGCATCGTCCAGCTGCTGTCTTGCCTCGTTGGCCTGACGCTTGGCGCGCAGCAAGGCCTGGCCGTTTCCGGAACGACGGAACATCGGAGGAACCCCGAGTCCTGGGGAAAATGCTGGGAGAATGCTAGGAAAACCGGAAAAATCATGGGAAAATGCCATGGAAATTCCCAGAGTTGTTGGAAAATGATGTGCTTAGCTGGCAGCTGGAATTGGTTGGGTTGTTGAGTTGTTGTCTATTTCTTCAAAATGGTAGGTCCCCTCCCAGAGTTTTCGTTATATATTTGCTTGGCGGATAAGCACTGATTTTTTGTTGGATTACTTAGTGGAACTTCGAGTTGGAGGCTGGTTACGTCAACAAAGACATCTTGGCTTTCTACCGGGAAGCTCTCGGGTCTCTATTTATGGGTTCCGTGGCGAAAAAAGGTGATTTATATACATAGCCGTCAACACACAGGAACAAAAAACATGGTTTCACCTGAAAAAGTTGGAATAACGGGTCATTTCGGGTAAGAAACAGACTTGGATGTCATTCATTTCAGTTACAAATCGATGATAGAATCATGATGAGGACAACCTGAGATATCCAACAAACAAGGTAGCTCCATAAATGGAGGATGCAACCATCAAGCATGGGGTTTTAAGTCTAAAGTCTTTCAACAATGATCTGGTTGGTGGTATACCTACCCCTCTGAAAAATGATGGAGTTCGTCAGTTGGGATGGTTATTCAATTTCCAACTTTTCATGGAAAGTCATAATCCATTCATGGAAACCAGTCACCAGCAACCAGTGATGTGGCACGTTGGGATTCAGATTCAACTTTTCCCAGCTGGCCAGTTATAAATGGGCTATAACCAACTACTCAACTAGGCCATATGGTACCTGTTATGGTTTATACATGTAGAAATACCATTGGCTTTACCCCACGGTCCCATGTTTTTCTTGCTGAAGAGTTTTGAAAAATTATCCTCAAAATGCCATGTCCATTTCCCCATATCCCCCCATATCCCTATGATCGGTGGCTTTTATTCCCCATTTCCCAGTACATTCGCAACATATTATAACCCCCCACATGTCGTTTCACGATCCATTTGCTCGTAAAATCACTAATCCATAAACTATCATAGTAATCCCTGCCCCCTTTTCAGAGTATCAATGGATTGGATTAAGGGAAAATTTACAGGAAAGCCCCATATTTAATGGGAAAATCTATGGTTTCCGGTTAAAATTTTCCCTTAAACCAATCCATTGAGAGTACATACCCCAGAAAACAAGAGCCTGCTTTAGTGGATTCCTCTGGTGGTTCCATTGAGGGCTCTGCGAAAAAATCTCCGTCAAAGTTCACCAGCCAGGGTTTCTCGCTCAGATAAAATCAGCAATTCAAACCCCAAGGTTTCCAAATAAATTCTTGTAGCATACATTAAAAACCTTGCAACATTGAATTATGATGTCATATGATGTTCATTAACTAGTTCAATATCTACCATGAACCCAAACGGTAGCCCGGGAAAACAAATCTTCATCAACGCCATTTAGCTACGCCATTTTGCGGCCGGCAGAGCGCCTGCAGATCTTCTCGAAGCTGATCCAACACCGATCCGGACACGCCCGTTCCACCCTGCGTTCGGATCATCCGAAGAGATCACACGGAAATCGAACGGAGAGGATCTGGGCTTAGGAAATCGCCCCGGTTGCCCTTAGTAAAAACCACCAGTATTTACAGGGGAAAAAATGGGAATAATATGGAAAAATATGGGAAAAATATGGATTTTACCTTCTGGTAAACGTTAACATCACGGAAAATCACCATGCGTGATGTAGCGATGATGGTGAGGTGTTATGCTTCCGGGAAATCCACCAGTTCAGAGGAATCTGAGATGGGGAATAGTTATGGAGGTACCCTCTGGTAAACGTTTACAGTTTGCTATGGAAAATGGCCATAGAAATAGTGGATTTAGCCATGAAAAAGAGTGATTTTCCATAGCTATGTAAACGTTTACCAGAGGGTACCCCCAAATATCATCCATCTAAAAGGTGATGGGATTTTCCATGACATAAACATCAGACCATCCAGCTATTGGAGATCCCCCAAGCTGGGTGAATTTTACTCCACTTGGCTTCAAAATACGGAGGTTCCAGTTGGTCAGAAGATATTCCCCATCAAGCAATAAAGTATGACCTATAATCAATCAACAGGAGTTTTGGTCACTGATGTTATTAGGGTTTGAATTGGGTTATGCTAACATTCACAAAATCTAGAATTGGCAGGTCATCCTCATTAATCCTAATGAACAGCTTGAAAATTAGATTAGTTCAATCTATTTTGTGAGAGCATTCGTCACCCCTGTGGTAGTCCTGGCTATGGATGAACCTCCTAAAAAACGACATTCCCGCAATTTCGGGGAACCCCAAGCTGGACTCGTGATTCATAACTCATGATCCAGTTAGGCAAACACATACCTTGATTCCCTATGTTTATTGGATAAACATGGGTCATGTCCTGTTCACTCAAATTTTCTACTGCATCATCCCAACTTCGATCCCTTTACATGTCTCAAATTCATGGACAAAGGAGCTGGTAAATGCATGTGCATCTCCAAAAAATATGGTAACCTCCAGTAAATGAACAGTTCGACTCTGGCAGATAGGGAGTTGGAAGGTTAGTTTCCACTAAGAATGGGTTATTTTCAGGGTCTATGTTAGAGTGCCAAAGGGTAAACGATAGGTTTTGATCCATCCCCATGTTGTGCACCCAGCCGGAGACGTTCACGCGCCTTGGCTTTGGAGAGGAGTTCCTGGCAGGATTTAGAGGTACCCTATTTTTCGGACCCAAAGATTTCCAAAAGGATAGTTGAAAAAAAAATGGTGAAAACAGAATTAACGCATAATCAAAATAAGTTGCTAGATCCTTTAATCACATGTGGTAAATCTGGCATGTTGTGACATACGATGACGCTCCACACTTCACACTTTACGCTTTACACTCCGCACTTTATACTTTACACTCCGCACTTTGCACTTTACACTTTACACTCCGCACTTTGCACTTTACACTCCGCACATTACACTTGACACTTTACACTCACTCCACACTCCACACTTTACACTCCACACTCCACACTCTACACTCTACACTCCACACTTTCCACTTGGAGCTTTACACTCTACACTCCACACTCCACACTTTACACTTTACATTCCACACTCTACACTCCACACTTTACACATTACACTTTACACTCCACGCTTTACATTCTATACTTTACTCCACACTCTGCACTCTACACTCCACACTCCACACTTTACACTCCGCACTCTACACTCCACACCCCACACTTTACACTCCACACTCTACACTTTACACTCCACTCTCCACACTTTCCACTTTGATCTTTACTCGGCAAAAACTGACCATAAACTGTAGTAGTCAGTAGCCTCTGGTAAATGTTTACATAGTTACATAGCGAACTCGAAGATCAAATCATTTAAAATGGCTAGATCAACAAACTAAATGGCCATCTCTACCATAGCAGACTGTTAAATTACCAGCTGGTAAACTAACCTAATTACATATATATATATATAATTATATATATATGTGGAGAACCTATGAGTTTCTCCCAGGAAACTTGTCAAAAAATTGTTGATCTTCCACATGCTGTTGGTTTACCTGGGTAAACTAACCCAGAGGAGATTCCCTTTCTCCTGCACCTTTTCCGAGCAACATTTATGGAAACCCCCCATTTATATTCATGGTGATTTTCCATAGCAAACTATTCATTTACCGGGTAAAATGTATCTTCATCTCCAAAAAATGATCTGGGTAAATTATATTAATATTTCACTAAGCGGAATTAAGGCCACTTGGGGATGATTTCCCTCATAAACCAGGATTCCAGTAAGGTTGCAGTGAGGTCGCTTTAATTTTCCCAGAACTATGGTAAATGATAGGTTTTGATTCATCCCCATGTTACCCTCTGGTAAACTAACATAACGAACTGGAAAATCACCATTTTTCATGGGAAAATCCACTATAAATGGCCATTTTCCATAGCTATTTTGACATCATCAGAGGGAAAATTCTCCAAAGGCCGCAGCACCTGCAGCAGTTTGTCCATCTTGGAGTTCTCGCGTTCGCCGCTGCGGATTTTTTCGCGGAACTCGACCGCCTTCTGCCGCAGCTCCGAAAGCCTGGGGGGGTTTCAAGCGCCACCCCGGCAAAATGAAAATAGAATGTCTATCCTGTGCATATGTATATATATATATATACATAATAATGATATAAACATTGTGTATATATATATATATACATAAGATATATATATATATACATATGTTTATACATAAATATATGATATATATACACATAAGATATATATATATATATATATATACATATGTGCATATATATATATATACATAAGATAGACATATATATGTATATATGTATTTGTATCTGTATCTGCATATGACTATGTATATGTGTATGTATATGTAAATGTAAATGTGTATGTGTATGTATATGTAAAAGCATGTGTATGTGTGTGTAATTGTGTATATATATATCCATCAGTCTATCGATCTAATCAAATCTATCTAATCAAATCTTATCTTATCGAAGCCGAGCCAATCTACTCTTTGCTTATCTATGTAGATACAGCTGTAAGGCTATAGATATGGGTACTGAATATCTGCATCTACCACTCAATCTAAATCCAACTTCTCAACAGCAATAAATAGTAATAAATCACTATAGGATCTATGGATATCTCTATGTATGCATAGATTGGTACCCAATACTGGTAATTTACCATGTTCTAATAATATCAACAATTCTCAATTAAATGTCGATACTGATTGATACACATTACTGTAGATATCTATAGATATATACGCTTATACAAATTGACTATAGATATCCATACAGGATGGTGCCCCCCAGTTATAAGCTGGTTTATAAACCCCCTTAACTAGTTCGTTATATCTACCATAAACCATAGAATTCAGCCACTTATAAGGCAACTGAACGCTATCGACTGGGGGTGCCATCCTATATCATTCAGTTTCCCTATTAAATGAAATTATATAAATGCTATAACATACATACTACATATATATATATATACACATATCTATATATACATATATATATATATATATGTTCATATTCATATTTATATTTATTCCAATAATATTCCAATTATGCTAGCTATACGGATAATTATAATCCAATCCATAATATATATTTTCCATAAGATTCCATTATTACTATATAGATATCCATGCTTATAATAAATACTCCATGATATTCTGGATAAGATCTCCATAATATATATATATACAACAATATATTCCACTACTGGAGATATTCCTCTATAATATGGAACAATATAATGGATAGATACCACGGAAAAATATATATATGCACTATATTATGGAAGATTCAATATCTATTATGTTCCATAGTATACCATATACCACAATATACACCATATATATACCATAAGATTCCATTATTCTATACCGTCTGGTTATGACTAACATAACCATGGAAAATCACCATGTTTAATAGGTAAACCATCTATTTCTATGGGCCATCTGTACCATGGCTATGTTAAATAACCAGAGGATATAGTTCCATTATTTTCCATTTACCCTCTGGTAAACTAACAGTTGAAAATGGCCATAGAAATAGTGAATTTACCCACAAAAAATGTGACTTTCCATAGTTTTTTGTAAACGTTTACCAGGCCGGGTATAACTGTATAACTGTTCATGGCCATAACTGTATATATATATATACCATAAGATTCTATAAACCATCTATAAATAGGTAAACCATCTATAAATGGGCCATTTTCAATAGCTATGTTAAAATTACCAGAGGGTACATCCAGTATCATCCAGTTATATATCATTATATCCCCGAGGATTTCCCCATTCATTCCTCCATTGATTCTCCGCTATATCAGCTATAAATCAGCTATAAATCCCATGAAATGCCCATTTTCCTATGGTTTTCCTATGATTCTCCTATGGTTCATTTCCATATCATAAATCGAACCTCCAACGACCGGGCCGTCGGACTGTGCACGCAGCCGCGTCAAGTCCTCCAGCAGGGATTCCTGCAATGGTCGAGTCATGAAAAACGTGTCAAGCGAAAATAAACATCGATGTGGTAAATATGATCTGTATATATTATATGTATATATGTATATATAGTGATATAAATATATTTTTGCACAGCTCATTGGGACTTTCGTCGCTGCTGGCACGTCGGTGAATTCGACCATCCTTCGTTAGGGAACGACTCCCCCGTAGTCAGGTCCTATAGTCGTGCCAAAAGTGCGGGAAATCATCGCACGGCACATGCTCAAAAAATCTGGATCCATTGTCACATCAGAGGATGGGTGATCTCGGAACCAGGTGCAAAATGTCGCTGCTAAAGCGCGATTCA
>Ga0126342_10006184_pt1 | contig 21164 bp, 24 predicted proteins | sample Cyp1metagenome_FD_92528 | JGI IMG/M metagenome (GOLD analysis project Ga0126342, IMG submission 92528) | Coral microbial communities from Lord Howe Island, Old Settlement Bay, Australia - Cyphastrea 1 metagenome | ecosystem: Host-associated > Invertebrates > Cnidaria > Coral ...
TCAGCCACTCTGCCAGAGAGGCTGGACCAGCGACTCAGCCACTCAGCCGCTCTAATAGGTAAGAGTGGCTGGACCAGCCACTCAGCCACTCAGTCACTCAGAGTGGCTGAGTGGCTGAGTGGCTGAGTGGCTGAGTGGCTGAGTGGCTGAGTGGCTGCGTCAGCCGCTCTGCCAGAGCGGCTGAGTGGCTGAGTGGCTGGTCCAGCCTCTCTGGCAGAGTGGCTGAGTGGCTGAGTGGCTGCTTCGATTTCGCGAGCCGTGTTGCACATCCACCCTGAAGTCTTGCCACTTGCTAAGATCTCCTTCATGATTTTCAGAACCAAACGGGTCAGGTTGCCTAATGACTGTTGAGGCTTCACTGAACCCCTTTCCACTCAAACCAGTTCCACGACTAGCCTGGGCCTCTCTCAAGACGCGCAGCATCAGTTGCTGCTTGTATCAACTGGGACATGTCCAACGCGCCACCATCAGCGGCCATGCTCCAAGCAAAACTAAGACAACGAAATCCCAAATGGCTCCACTTAACGGCAACGAAAGTTTCCTAGAGTCCAAGTTAGCTTCAGGTGCCCTCACCAGAATAAAGGATCTGGATCACAGGGCTCCGCTACCATGAGCATTTTCCTTGATGCAAAGACGCCTGAAGAATCCATCTGTTTCACAACGGCTTTAAACATGCTATGCAGCTGAAAGTAAAATGTCATCTGACATGAATCAACTGCAATGCAACTGTACGTGTAACTGAAACAGGCAGGTATGGGAACCATGTAATTCCCTTCAGTTTTAAAATTTATTTGCAGTATTTTTTTCTAGCACAGTGTTTGATATACTTTCTCGTCCGCCAGGGAAACACAGGTGAATTTTGATATGCGAGGGTGAAAACCATGCACATGTACAGGTACGGTCTCGCACATGCATTTGTTTGCAAAAACAGAATCAACGATACATCCCACGGCTCTTAATCCAAAACTATAAACAACACCACCTTCTTCACGTGTGCTTGCTTCAGCATGTTCCGCAATCAGTGTGAACATGAGATCAACACGGCATCTTGTGAAACTAAATGAATCTACCTCGATTCTTCGTTTTTAGTTTGCAGGCATTTGCAGGCCATGATGAAATCGGATAGATATGAAGCATGCTGACAATAAGACCAATGATTGCAAGTGGGGCTAACTGGAACATACCAGTGGTATGCCTATATTGCTGTCGGGCTGCATTGGGTGACCTATTAAAGCTCCCAGACGGGGATTGTAATTACCATACTTATCTGCCGACGTTTTCAGTGTATGTCATTTGTATTCATTTGTTATTTTCATTACAACCGTGATGGGTGCCCACTGGTTCCTCGCCAGAACCCTGGTTCCAATGGTTCCAGGAACCAAAGCCTAGTTACCTATGAGAGAGGTACCTAGGAGGGCCTGGGTTTGGTTTTAAAGACCCTTTTCCGGCGGCCATTCAACGTGCAATTGTGTCTTGGACCGGTGCAAGTCATCAAATGCCTATGAAATTTTGGTTGTCGGGTGTGAATATAAACAAATGCGGTATGAGGACCAATGCCACCGGCAAGAGCGAAACCAAAAAAAATAAAAAAATCAAGTGACGCAATCCCCAGAAACAAATGGCGACAATTAACATCAATTAACAATGTAATTTCAAGGATGCCAGCGAGAGCTCGGAGGCTGCATGAGGCTGCCTCCAGCATGGCGTGTGGCTTATAAATTTGATCAAATTTGGTGATATCAATGACATCACTGCGAAAACAGTTCTGCTATGTTCTGCTACTATGTTTGGTCATTGATTAATATTAATTTGTATACCTTTTCTTACTTCAAATGAGTTTGTGTTTCGGGTTTCCAATCGGTATTCGCCGGACAAAAGCTAGCTACCCCAACTTGTGACCCATATATAACCACTTTTAGAAGGCATTGGCCAGCAGAAATTGTCTGGACCAAGATTCCGAACGTCCACGTAGAACACATACACATACACGTATATATACACAATTTTTGTTGATCCACGTTTACAGTTTACAGTGTTTGGGGATACAAGTTGACGTGTTCTGTAAACAGGTTGCTTACATGCATTCTTTGCTTTGTTTATTGGCTTTTAAGGTGCGGGCGATGTGTCTCAACAATTTTCTACAATTTTTTTGCGCCGCCCGTTGGTTCAAGACGTTATTTACTTGGATTCCCACAATCGAAACCAGAACCAGCAGTTTGTGAGACCTTTCTTCGATGACATGGTTGATGATCAACAAATAGGACACACACAAATTTTCACATGACGTGATTAAGAAAACGGATGGAAACGGCCAGCAGCAGCCTTTGAGAAAACAAACCAGACACACCTCCCTACTATTCAAAAATATTTTTGTGCAGACGGGGCTTCCTTTGGACAGACGGGTTCCCTGCGCCGACAGCCGGTACCAACCATGGTTGGGGGCCCAGTTGATCACCGGTGTTGAAACCCAATGATGAAGGTCCAAAACAACTTGACAGATGGAATCAGACTGCCCACTTATATTTTTTTGTGCATGTTGACGTATAATTACCAAAATTAGTTGAAGTGACAATGTACAAGAAACATTTGCAATGCACCTATATTTGACAGTAAAGTATGGTAAGAAACCCATAGGTTCCTGGATTGTTGAACCAACCCGTGGAATGCAAATTCCAGGCTGACCAATCGAAAATGTACCGCTGGGATGGTTCCTTCGACTTCAAGCGGAGGGAAGATTGGGATTACAAGTCCGAAACTCATGGGCTGCTGGTAGGGTCGGCAAGTTGGAGAAATGCCTGATGTTTTGACATGGCCAATATTGGGAACGTTGGGATCGCCCATTTCTAGAGCAGCTATGTTTCGCTAGGCCAGAGTTGCATTCGGTTGCATACCATGGCGTTTTTGTTGTTTGTGTTGGTCCATGTTGGTCCATCCATGTCCATCCGTCACCGGAGGCTGAGCCATGCTGAGGCATTCCTTCAATTTCATGGCGGGATGGCTTGGACAAGACGAAACCAAAGAAGCGCAGAGACGGAAAAAAAAGTCCAGGCCTTGGAGAAATGAAAATGCTGGGCCCCAGATAAACCCATAGGGAGAGCCATCAAAAAAAATACTGGGAAACTAGATATTTCCGGGATCGTTTTTCTTAATTTCGATTTGTGGTATTTATTAATTTGATTTTAATTTGATGCTATTTGGAGGTTGCTGTAATGTGAGATAGTATGAGTTGATTTGAGTGATCTGAGCTGCAGACGTCTTTTGAAAACTAAGCACGGGTTGGTTTCCTCCCTGGTTTCGACGCAATCACAATAAGTTCTGCTGTCAGCGCGGATGTGAATTCCACGTTCATTTCTTGTTGCAGTGGTCAGCCGCGGTGACGCACACATTGACTCGCAGTCTTCTTCGTCTCACTTGACTTTCGATATGGATTATGCATATTTAATATAATATATTATAATTATTTGTAATGAATTGTTTTTCTGAACAACAGTGAAACATTGTGTTCAAATGCAGATGTCAATTGCAAGTCAGAAACCATATCAGGGCAAATGTCGCCAGTCAATATGTCAGAATTGTGTCAGTGCACATGTCAGTCAGTGTGTCAGAATACGCTTCAGTATCTGTGCCAGTCAATATATCGGACCGTTAGTCAATACATTTACCAGTCAATATGCCTCGGCAAAGATCAGTTTGCATGTCAGCACATTTGCCAAAGTTTTTATGCGGCGGGACCCTCTTGAACGGGTGATTTTTTTTCTTGTGTGGTTTCTTTTTTTTTTTTTTTTGTGAGAATTCAGGAACAACAGCCAGATTTCAAGAAGAAGGAAGGGCAGGGGAAGAAGAGGTAGAGAGCGGAGGGAAGAAAGGAAAAAAAACGAAAAGACACGAGGATCATGAAAGAAAGAGGGAATTGCTGCGACACTGCTGCAGCCTCCGTCAACAGCAACAAGTGTTTTTCCCCTGGGCTGCCGCTGCCATCACTTCAACAGTTGTGCCCAGACAACAGCTACCACCACCACCACCACAACTACAAGACCAGGACTTAGCAAAAACAGAAGGAACAAAAAGCGGCACTTATGAATCACACAAAAACAACCCCTAGACCGGAAACTTCGACAAACGCAAAAACAAATCGTTTGAAACAGATATGTTTGATAGGAAGGCATGGGCAGAGATGGCTGGTTTGTATACATGATGCAACAGAATTTAGGATTTTCGTTGCCACGTTCAATTGCTGGGGGGTATTCACAGTTTCAACATGCCTTTTTTAATTCCGTGATTGGTGAATATGGGCCGGGTGCCATTCTAGTTTTTTCCCCTTTTTGTCGACCGCTAGAAATGCATCACTTGGCTGCCTTTTTCAATGATAATCCCCATGGGTAGTGCAACTACAACTATAATTTGGATACTTTGTGGAGGCATCCTGCTTGTCCTGCCCAAAAATAAAGCGTCATTTTGGGCAAGCTGTGTTGCGCAGCAAGAGCCCCATTGCCGGGATCTAAAATGGGGCACCATTGCCCTTGGCAATGAAACTATGTGCCTTTGGAAAAAGGTGACCTGACAAAGAACTTGTTTACAAAGCAGAGTTGGCTAACAAGGTAGGATCCCAGAAGAATCAGCTAGCTTGGCAACCCATGTCTTTTCCCTCCTAACTCAGAGATGCCGAGGGATTTGTAAGAGAGATCAAGAGAGGGCCAGGGCCCCTTAGTGAACCATGAGTCAATTGCTCCTGTCAAACCAGCGGCTTTTTTTCATTCTGAGGATGGGAACGGTTGATGAACAAGCGCCTCCGCTTCCAAAGGCGCATGTGTTTTTTTTTTGTGAGCCATGGGTTGGGATGGTTGGGTATCAGTGGTAGAAATCCCAGAATTCTGATATTGGGTAGATGTGGGTAGTATTGTGGTTAAGCAAGACGGTGCCAATTCAACCGGTCACTCAACGCTTCTTGAAGGACGACAGCTTGGTCGAAACGATCGAAAAGACGGCGAAACATGTGCACAAGTCCATGCCTCAGAATCAGGGCATCCCAAGGTAAAAACTTCCCTGTGTTCATTTGAAGTGATGTGTTGCGGACCATGGAGAAGAATGGAGAAGATACAGACGGTAAGTATGGTGCCTCATGCAACTACAACTGTCCTGCCACTGCTAGATGAAGTTGTGTTTGTCATAATTATTTGACGCGTCAGAATGACATTGCCAGGCGGTTGCTATCACTGCATTTGGGTTTGACACTCTTGTTGGTGACACTCTATTAGAACATAGGTTGACTGCTAGCGATTAACCAGGTGGCAATCCCATGTTCTGCGCACACACGTGCCGCCATGTAAACGATCTGAATTCAGGATAGATTGTGATCTTCCCATGCTGCCTATGACACGACCAGGTCGAACGATCCAACGGTTTTCGAGCACTTGGTGCAGGCAACCAGCAACAAACGGCAGATCCTGCATCCCTAGAGGGTAAATTGAGCCATCATGATCCATCAGAAATATAACTGGTTTATTGGGGACTGGGGATTATTGATTATCGGCAATTTACTATTATTATACTAGAATGGGATGGGATACGGGTATCTGTCAATATTTTGTTTTATGGTTCAGTTGGTGACCAGCCAGTTTGCGTGGCACCATCAGGAGAAGAACAAGGGCAGATCCAGATGGGACTTCCTTCGAGAAGGTGGTGAAGGCATGATCTAATCTGGCCGCGACTGGATTAGTTTGGAGCCAGTTGGACTTCTCACATTGTCTTACAGTCACTTGGATCGTCAAGGTCAGTTACTTGGAAGATACTATAGGATCGTCAAGGTCAGCTATATAATATATACATCAAGGATCGTCAAGGTCAGCTATATAATATATACATCAAGGATCGTCAAGGTCAGTTACTTGGAATGGCATATAGCCGGATCATTACGGGAACTATACAGACCACCTGAAATCAGCAGGCCATTCAAATTGGAAGGGTTGCTGCTTTGGAGGTCGTGACTACTACCTTTTCTGCCGGCACTGTTGTGAACGCGAGGCTGGCACTGGTCAGATTGTGCACATGTCATCATGTCGTTCTTGTTGACCGGCTCTCTTTGTGGGAGGTTGATCCCAGACCGATGGCATTACATGCCCGAAAAGTGAAAGAAGACCGGGAATTGAAGCAGGCCAGAGTTTTGCCACAAGTCATATCGTTTTTGGATCTTTTTTGGGAATGTATATTGTATATGTAAATAGAAGTTTGGTGGCAAGAAGGATACGATCAAATACTATGCAACGCGACAAACGTGAGTAGAATCAAACGGGTTTACTGCAAACCCGCTGAGATGATCTGAAGGTTTGGGATAGGGATGCTGACCTCTGCAAGGCAAATGCGAAAGCCAACGTTTTCACTGGGTATCAAGGCGGATCGTTTGGTTTTGGCCCTGTTTGGCCAACGAAATCCTGCGATAGAGATGTGTTTGCACATGTTTGCATTAATGGCACAAACAGATCAGAAATGAAAGTGACCCTCGCAGGATAGGAAGACTCACCTTGTTTCTAGCTTTCACCTGCCTGGGACAGTTACACGATTACACTTTCGTACTTGCAGCATCTTGCAGCCATTGCTTTGCGCTAAAATCAAGATACCCCAGGACCCTAGAGACATTTCAAGCTCGTGACAGCAGCGGAGCACGGGAGGGATGATGTGCAACGATACGCACCAACTGCCTTTGTTCTGTTTCAACCAAATGACCAGATACTCAGACAACTCAGATCCCCTGAGCAGTCTTAAAAACCGCAAGGTTTACAGTACCATCTCCGACCATATCCAGAGGTTCACAGATGTTCACAGCACTTTCCAGTCATCTTAATCATCTTCACTTTGAATTTCTTCATCATCCCATGGTCATTTCATCCCATTTTTCCCATGGTGGAGCCCCCATCCCCCGGTGGTGCCACCGGTGCCGGTCACCGCGGCGCCTACTTCGCCGCGCTGCTGGCGTCGAGCGACGCCCTGCGGCTGACCTCGGGCACCGAGGGCCTGGGCCTGGCGCTGCGCCGCGCCGCGTCGACGGCGGAGGAGATCTACCGGGGCCGGGCGCTGGCGGTGCATCGCCATGACGCCAGGTGTGAGGAGGTGGAGGCCATCTGCAAGGCACTGAAGTAAACAACCAGGGCTTGATTACTGCTTGATATAGATCTGGATGGTTCATTCATGGTTCATTCTAATGTCAATTAATGTCATTTTAATTTAATAGTTCACTTTTTTTTGAAGCTGAAAGTGAATGAACGTGTTCTTTCGGGGATGTATTGGATGAAATTTCATGTTTGGTCGGGGATGGGGGTGTGATTGAATGGGATGCAGGTTGGATTTGTAAGATGTGAAGCAGATGCAATCCTTACAATGTCAAAGAATGTCAAAGAATCAGTGTGAAACAGAAGGGAGGAGACCTCATGGGTACACCCTGATGCGAGGCACGTCCATGTTTTCTTCCACCCTCTTGCTACTGCGCTGCTCTGAGCTCGTTGCTGCAAAGCACGGCCGAAAGTGACCTCCTGCACAGCCTGCTGTCGCTGTCCAAACCTGATCGCATTGCCCGGCGGGCGCCGGGAATCAGCAGTGGCGACACTGGTCCATGTGACATCACTGCGCGAGAGATACTGCGACAGTCGCTGGTTGGTGGTAGTGTCATTTTTTCTAAACTTCCATCCCTAGTTATTACAGGGAAACATGGAGCAAAATGGTGCCAGTTGATCATTTTTCTGGGAGATGGGTTGAAACGTGTGAAAACCAGCACCCAGGTCAGATCTGGCAGAAGACCTACTTCCACTCTACAGCGACCTGGCGCGAATCTGGAAATACAACGCCTTTGATACTGGAGATGGACGAATGGCCATCTTTCTTCTGCCCTCCTTGTGCAATCATAGCTGTTTGCCCGCTGCGGAGTACACCTTGTGTGACTTCCTTCGCAGTTTCCAACGCATCTTTTGACCTATCCATGTTTTTGAACGTTCAGTCACCCCGTGGGATCACTTCAAGATTTCGATGGAAAATTGCCCTCGCATGAACAATCATTATTAATGGTCTTCATTTGTAGGGGATGAGCCTCAACCCGCCAATGGCAGGCGATGATGATGGCACTGTAGAAATGCTTCTCTTTTCCTTGCGCGACTTGGAAGCTGGAGATCCGCTGACCATTTGTTACATCGAGAACAACGAGAAGCACCGGAGCAGTCGCATGGCACGAAGGAACACCCTGGCGGAAGGCTGGCTGTTTTACTGTACCTGCTGCAGTTGTTCACAGGAGCCCTTGAGATGTCAGAGTTGTTATCAAGAGATGGAACTGTGGATCAGCAACATCCATGGAGGGCCTTATGAAGACTCGGAGGAGGCTCCAACATGCGATGTTTGTGGCTTGGAAGATCTGGTGGTTTCAGGACCTTACTTTTTTCATTGTGGATCTTGTGAAGTTGACGTCTGCGAGAAGTGTGCAGATATGGAACTTGGAAAGCTGCAATCCGAGACCTGATGCTCCAGCAGGTTTTGCCAAACTGCTGTGTCGCCCGTTGTGCTGGATGTCCTTAGCCCGGACAAGAGGCAAGATTCTCCTTGAGGTTTTGCAGGAGAACCATGGAGAACCTGGTGGAGAGGGTGAAACTTTGGCCTGCCAAGACCGGCTTCTTGGGCAATGTTTGGTGAGCTCATTTCTGGCTGCATATCATTGAGCAACTGCTGTGGGCTAAGATGGTCCAAAAAATCCAGAAATTGAGCAGCGAGGGACGTTTAAAGGCCAGCAGCCAACAGTCACCAGGTCCCCAGGGGTTTGCACTCTGGGGTGCAAGTCAAGGGTCGTCTGCTGCCACTTCAGAGGCTTCCAAAAGGATGTCGCTTTTGAGTTCAGAGCGCTTGACGTGCCCGTGGTGTACGATTTGAATGAATGGAAAATGACAGTGTGCGCCGGCGGTTGTCCGGCAAAATGTCGGTCAATGGTGTGGGTTCACATTTTTCATCCTTTTCTAGTGAGATTGCCGCCCACTTAGTCACTTCCTCAAAACCGGGAGGAACAGAAGTGCCCAAAAAGACTGAGAAAGACGCCAAATTCCAAAATGGCGAGTGGGGACCCCCAGAGAGTTATGCTTACTTTATGCATCTTTATGCTGTTTCTTTAAAGGATCGTGAGCTGACTTGAATGCCTTGAGTTCTAGTGTATTCGCCCTGACCCTCCAAGGTTGATGGAAGTAGTTGGCGTCAAAAGCAAGCCTGACTACAACGGCCCAAAGCTCAGTATTCAACGCTGAGCCCAAAGCAAACTTGGCTTGACCTTGATACACAGGCAAAATCGTGCGCGTCTTGAAGTTTCATCCAGAGGTGCGAGTGGACACTTGAGCAGGTAGGGGAGACCAATGTCCACCACTGTCAAACATCACACATGTTCAATCCCTTTCAAAGCTTTTGAAGAAAAGGAAATTAAGCTCCAGAATATGCATCTTGGAGTAAAGAGGCTGTCCCCCAGTCCGAGTGTGTGTGGTGCATTCCCCCTGACTCGTGACACACACACACACACACAGACACACACACACATATATATATATATATACACATTATGCAATTATATGTTATATATATATATATAATATAATATGTATTATATGTATTCATAAGGTATCAGCATGTCCCAAGTCTAGTAACAATATGGATGGAATACGTTGTACTTGCTGTTCATTCATTTGCATTTTACTATTTGGGTTATGGCTTATGGCCACTACATCTCACCATTGGCGAGGCTGACAGGTACGAGGTGAAGTTCGAAGGCGGCCGCTACGACACGGTGGCCTGGGCCTTGACGCCCTTGGATGGGGCACGGTGCATTTCCCCATGCAAATCTAGGGCGTATCTACCTTCCCCTGGAGAGTGGCTGCTTGAATCCCGCACCACGAAGTGATGAGGTGGTGAAGTTGAAGGAGGAGAATCTCATGTACTCGGCCATGCGAGAGAAGGAGGTCAAAGAGCAGAAGGCGCATGCTGCGCTGTCCAAAATTCTGATTTTGGTTGGGGGGAGCAGATGTTATAGATTGTTATAGCATGTTAGTTGTAGCCTCAAAAAAACAGGCTCAGAGAGGGTGGGGGCGCTGGGTCCTGGACACATGCTCGACTTCGGGGCATCCTTTTTGGATCATGTTCCAGTTGGTTGAGCCAGGAGATGCCCGAGGGGGAAATTCCCAATGGAACGAAGGTGGACATCAACGGCCTCCAAAGCGATGCAGCCAAGTGGATGAACGGCCAAAAGGACGGGCGGTGGTTATGGTTTTGTCTGAAAATAGGGTAATTACCTGCCTGAAAACCCAATTGATTAAAGTTTACTAAAGTATCATTAAAGTTTGTTAAAGTGGCCATTTATAGGTATTCTCCATTTTCAGAGACATTCAGATGTTATAAGATGTCACACGGGTTGATTGGCTCAGCAATGGTGAGGATATTTCATGATATTTTCACTGACAACATCTGGCAGCCAATGCTATAGTGACTGTAGTGCTACCCTCTGGTAATTTAACATAGCTATTGAAAATGGCCATTTATAGTGAGTTTTCCCATTTAAAATGGTGATTTTCCATAGGCCATAGTTATGTTAGTTTACCAGAGGGTACATGGATGTCATAGAATCATCAACAAGGAATCATGGGGACATGGTACCTTTTTTCCAGCAAACATTCAGTGAAATCATTGGTCAAATTTGAATCCATGACTCTGGGACTGGAATTTGGGGAACACCTATGAGGATGTCCAATGTTTGCCAGTATTTTAAAAAAAGGAAACAATGTCTCCTAATGTTGGCAATTAGAGTTTTCAACCTGATGTTTTTCTCCCACAATAGTGCCATGACGTCTTCAAGAGCTCGTTTCTCGGAGCCAGGCCATTGTCGTGTGTTGGGACAAGGATACGGAGCGCTACGAGGCCCGTGTGGCTTGCAATGTGATCGGTTTGGATATTTAGTGCAGTTCACAAGTTTTGACATGCAGATTATCATGTATTTTCACAGGCTGTTAGAATCAAGATCTGCGGGATGAGTATGATGTTAAGCTTGCTACGATGAGAAATATGAGAAGCCAACATAAGCCAACTGTTCCTTCCTGTGCCTCATCCTGGGTCATTTGTGACTATAGATCTCCATGTGGGCCAGGTTCGTTTGAACATCAACAACGACATCAAGAAGGCACCTGGCGGCCGCCGTTCTGGGACACCGTCCGACACCCAGCGCGCTAGGTGAAGGCTGGAAATCTACGGCTGGAAGTTCCTGAAGGATGGGAGGCCACCAAAATTTGATGTTAGGAACTTGGGGACCCAAAGTATCAACTGCGCACTGTCATAGGGGAAATCATGCCCAGTTCACCATCATTTGATCTAGATGGTTTCCGCCACCTTGCCAGGAACATTGGGATGAGCACTTAGGCGCATCACCTTCAGTGTCGCAGAAGTGGTTGAATGGAACATAATGGAACAATCATGAAAAATTACAGGGGAGCCGGGCAATGCCAAAACCATGGTGTCCTCTGACTTTTCCGCCAAACATCGGCCCGAACCCAGCATACCCAGCGGTCCACCAGGTCGGCACTACTACGTCAATAAGGCGACACAGAAGGTGACATGGAAACATCCCACCGTGACAAATCAGCGAGGAAAGTTTGGACAGGCCGGTCGTGCTGGCAGATGCTGTAGCTTCCTGTGGTTGAACCCAATTTTCTGCAAATTTCGGCATGGCTGATGAAGTGTCAAACAATGGAAGGGGGACATGCCCTGACACAAAAAACCTTATGTTTTTGCGGCAGCTGCCTGAGTAGCACGAAACATAAGTCGAACAAATCTAAATCTTTGGATAGACAGGATGTTTTCTGATCTTAATGATCCGCCGCAAGCAGCCTGTCATTCCTCATATTCCTCTGACCTTGGTCAGGTCAGGGAGAAACTGGACCAAGACCTTGAGGAAGTGGAAATCGATCACGAGCGAAAACACTACGAGGCCGGGACATGCCACGACTGTGGCAGCTGCTGTGGTTCGGTGCTGGCAGGTGGATGATCAAGAAGAGATGGAGGGTCAGTTCAACCTGCAAGCTTTGGTGAAAAAAGTGGAGGAGCTACTGCACCTGTTCTTGCTGGGTAATGGGGTGGGGATGGGGTGGGGATGGGGTGAGGAAAACCTCCAGTTGATTTGTGTTGATTTGAATTGGGACTCATGGGAAGGAGCAAGAGGAAAGAAGAGAGAAAGCCGAAGAAGCAGGCCCAACGTTCCGTATTTTTGGAAGCCAAGTTGCAGCATACATCCCGTGCATCAGTACGCTCAATCTGCCTTAACGTACTGTAATCAAGTGGTCTCCAAATCGATAGAGAACTCTATTTCCCATTATATAAGTATATATAGAGGTTATCTATATATATATATATACATATTATATACATATATGTTGGGTTCACTTCCTATTCATGGTGCATTTTCAAACTTTCATGGTCATTTCAGTGCTTGGTACTTCTCCAAAAGGTGAAGATGTTGATAGTGATGATGGGCTGCATGACATCGTGAAGCCCAAGAAAAAGAAGCCTAAGAAGGAGAAGGCTGGGAAAAATCCATCGATGGTTGGTGACTTCACCACTTCACCACCAGAAATGGTGATTTGACCAGCAACAATTGGGATTTAACCAGCGACAATGGGATTATCATGGGCATGATGGATTTTTTTTTTTTTTAATGGGAATATCATTGGATCAAAGGTTGGCAGCAGTTTCGAATGCTGAACAATGGTTTCCCAGACTTGGATCAAGGGGACAAAAAAAGGGAACGCTCTGATCGATTTTTCCTTCACCAATCCATGATTGCCATGCTTGACGCTGAGCTTTTCCTTGATTCGTTGAGATAGTAATGATTGGAGAGGGATAAATCCACACGCGCATGGCCATGTTAGTTTACCGGAGGGCAAATCTATCTATATAGATAATTATAGATATTGATATAGATTATCAATGGGAATTTCAATATCCTGAAATGGAGGTACTTTACTATACCATATTGTACCATATAAGGCCATATTTTGTGGGGATATTGACATAGGCCTTACATAGACCTGACATGGGTCAGTACCTCTGATTTAGTTACCTGATATATTCATCGAGATTATGTGTACCATGTTATCCTGTTACATAGTCAATATATATATACCCTCTGGTAAATAAACATAGACCCTGAAAATCACCAATTGTTATATAATGGAAACTAGTCTTCCAACCCCTATCTGCCAGGGTCTATGTTTATTTACCAGAGGGTATATCAGTTCTGACTTGTTGTTCTGTTTCAAGTTCAATTGAAATGGATGAAGGGTCATGCCGGCCAGGTTTCTCCCGAATCCATTGTGGAGAAGGTCCATCTGCATGCAGCACAGCCCATGGCTTGAGGGGATAAAACAATTTTTGTGACTGGAATAATCATGGCCTCTTAGAAGTCAGAACTTAAGCTCTTTTCAGCTAGAAGAAGGCTTCAACAGCAAAAATCTGAGTGTCAAGACATCAGACACTCACTCATTTGTGGCACCTGTGGTGTCAGGTTCTCCTGTTGATCGAGCACACCTTTGTAGCTCGAGAATCAATGAAGAAGGACGTCAGTGGCATGGCCCATGGCATCCGCATCCCATGGCCCAAAAATAGTGGTGCCACCTTAGTCCTGCCAGGACTACTCACTTCTGGATGGAAATTTTGTGGCCAGGGATATGGATCCAATCATCAAGAAATGGGAGGCGGGTCGCTTTCATTCGTTCAGAGGTCATCTGCTGACAGCGGCTTCAGCTGGCTGATTTTCAGGATCCGTGGCTCAGGTTGTTGGCGAAATCTAAATTTTGTTGGCGTGATACCACTGGTGTGATAGCCACTGATTGTTTTTGACATCTAGCAACCATTAGCAACCCACTGATTGTTGAATAATATCAGTTGTGTTCGTCCCAATCTTGGTGAATTTGTTTAACCCAAACCTGAATTGTTTAATCTTCGTGGGAAGATATCCCCCTTTTGTATCTTTTGTGGGGCACAACTGCCACAGCATCGACAACACCATCGGCCGTCCTGCCGTCCTTCCAGCTGCACTTTTTTTGAAGGCCTTGGAACGTGTCTCGGAGGCTGACGACGCATTGTCCTAGCCTTGGGAGGATTTCATTACTGATGGAAATAGACATAGCATGAAATACATTGAAATACAGTAGACTCAGTAGATAGATAAGTATATGATGAGAGGATGCATACCCAAACATGCTCCCACATGAATAAGACATCACAAAACAGCTGGATGGATCTATCTATACGTAGTGTATCATTTATGTGACCAAGAAGTGTTTGCCATGGAGGTCATCATGGTCGTCAGTTTCAAACGATGCGGGAGCTGCGACATAGCACTACTGCACCCACAACTGAGGTGCAAGGAGACGTTTGAAGTGATGTTAGCTCTAATACAGCGAGGAGCAGAGCTACTTAAAGAGTTGGTGCCTGAGCACGCAGCTGGGTATGGTCAAAACATGTCAAAACATGTCAAAACATGTCAAAACATGTCAAAACTAACTAATATGTTGACCTTCAATTGCAATTTTCGTCAAGTGCAGTTAAGACAGATCAACATGGAATTTCCCGGATCATTTCAACAAATTTTGGCTTTTGAAACGACTCTGAAACGCCTTGCCGTGTTTCGAGACTGACAAGGGGAGCACCAAGGTTGTCTCAGAATCGCTTGCAACTTTCCGAACTGAACAAGGCGCTGCTTGTGTGCTGTTGGCTGGTGGTGTTTGCCTTTGTACCCTTAGGTATGCCCCGCAGTTGGGCGCCCTCAAAGTGTTGGAATCATGGAATCTATTGGATTCCCCAACCAAGCATAACCAAGCTAGATTAGATCATGTATAGGCATCGTTGCTAGGTCCCTTTGGAGGAAAGGGGAATAAACCCTCACTGGATTGGTTTTTCAGGAAACCATGCATTTTCCCATAAAACATGGGGATTTCCTGTACATTGTCCCTTACACGATTCCAGATATTCCAGGCTCGCAAGTGAAAAACGCCTGTGCAGGTGGTGAATCGTGTCACCACGCGCCGGGCTCAGTGGACGCTGCAAGTTTCTAAGCCAAAAGCAGTACTTTCATAGATACGTAATACGGTAATACGCATACCATATACATAATATATGACTAAAATTACAGTAACTAAATAAATAATTAAATAAATAAGCATGTGTCTTAATAGCATATAGCTAGATACTATTAGATACTGTAACGTCCTTGCCATCAGAAGCCAAAACATGGCAAATCCAGACCCAGTGGGCGGAATCCACCAAGGATCGAGAAGAGAGAAGAACTCTACGAGGATGCCAAATGGGCTTGGCCCTCAGCACCGGGTGTGGCTCAGCTCCAACGGCCAAAGGCCCCGGATGGTCTTCGGCCAAACAAAGCCTTCAAGGGGATTCTAGATATTTCAAGGGGGGTTACCGGATTAATTACCCATGATTTTGGGGCAAAACTACTGTAGAAAACGGTAGGTATATCATATCTTTTTAAACATGATGATAAACATGATGATAAAAATGTACAGGTTCCCCCTGCTTCCACCTGTTCGGGAGAGAGAACAGATCTACATCTAGAATATGCAATGATATGAACATTTCTTTGTCGCACACCCTTTTATTTTTTTTTGATCATTTGTTGGCATCTGTTGGCTGATTTAGATGCTCCTTGCACTCAGCAGCTCTCAGGTGCACTCCTTCATGAAGACCCTCTGAGCTTGCTAAGATCGGCTGGAGCTCAGCCGATCTTCACGGCCAAAGATTCGCCCCAGCTCAGCCAGCTCAGTGCAAAGAGGTGTGGGTTGGTCATGGCCATGCAACAGTAGGCCATACTAGATTAATTGAACATAGTCAGGTATTGTCAAAGTCCAAGGCCCCAATTTTTCAAGTAAGAATCTCAAATCACATTCAGTTCCCTGCGATAAATGGACTTGGTTCACCTTGCAGGGTTTGTGGCAACGATGACGCAGGTTGTAAGTAGGAAGTGACCTTGGCATTGATGCTGCCATTTGATGTCAGCTTGGGGATCCATGGGCGCGCACAACAGACGGGGTGGACATGGCAACCTGCGATGAGCTCGACATTTGGCAGTTCAACTGGCAGCAGGATAGGATGTCAAGCTGACGCACGCACACCATCAGACAATCAAACAGACCAGCTACACAACAGCCATGTCCAAAATTTGGCAAGAGCTTGGCTTGGAATTGCTCCAGTATTCATGAGACAAGCGCCTTGATGAGCTGCCAGTGAGGCAGCGGGACACAGACTCGGAGGGTTTTCAAGTTTCCAAGCGTATGCAGCTGCAAAGTCAAAGATATGGATTTGAGTCGGGCAATTGACAGGAAACAACAGTACATCCACAGACAGAGCTCCCGAACACACAGCCTTTTCTATCGGTTTTCGCCGATTTCTCATCTTTTTTTTTGCTGGCTGCCGCTTTGCAGGAGCGCGCCCAAAGTTGAAGAGACATCCACATCATGGCGTTGTGCAGGCTTTGGGCTGACCCACTCCCAGCTGCAACAGGTCCAGTTCCAACATGTATTTTCTGGTCCTTACTCTCCCTGCTGGGATTCAGAGGAATTTTGGCCGGATCTTGAGGTGCCTTTTGTTCTGGGGAGTTACACTTAGGGACTTAGGGCATGAGCAAGGCTCTCTTTGCATGCCTAGGAGCCATTTTCAGACCCAACCAATCACCATGATCTGATGATCTGATGAACAAGGATCAGCCATAAGAAAGGTTCAATAACCACCAGCAGCTGTCAGCTGTCAGTCTGCAGCCATTTTTCGCCTCAAGATTTAGCCACTTCCAATGGTGGAAAATCCTTGGCGAAGCTGTGATGAACCTCGACATCAGCTCCATCCTGACCACGGCCAGGCAGGGAACACCTACCAAAGATGACCTGATGGCAGTGCTTACTCCATGCCTTTCAGATTGGTCCAACCATCCACGCTATGCCACTGCGACCCTGAGCGCCTTGGGCAAGAAACGACGTCCTGACCTGGTGGAACTGGTGCTGGAATGTATGGAAGATGCCAGGGTGGAAGCCAATGTGTACCACTATAGCGTAGCTTGTTTGATCTTGTTTTCTCGATAGGTTTTTTTTGTTGTGCCCTGATTCTTGATTCCCCAGTTCAGCAGATATTCTGTAGCCCAACCAGGTCGCCATCACTGCCAGCGAAAAAGCTGCCGACTGGGCCAGGGCTTTGCAGCTATTGGGCACCATGCAGCAGTTACAGGTCGAAGCCAATGAGTACAGCTACAGCGCTGCCATCAGTGCGGCTGAGAAAGGTCTGGGTGGCAGTGAAAACGTAGAGATCCCAGGGGTTGAAGATTGACCCAAGAAAACTGGAGATGTATTTCGGGCATTTTTTGACCAACAATTTCATATGTTTGAAATTAAGCACCAACCAAGATTGGGGAGATTTTTTTTTTAAATAACACGCATGGAAAGATTGACCAACCGAACTGGTGACTTGTCCAACACAAATAAAGAGATGTAGAGCAAAAAATAGAGAGAAAGAGAGGGAGATAGAGATCCATTTTCTTAATCTTTACTAACTTCAGTGAATATATGTAAATGTGAAAATAAAAACAAAATATTTATTGATTGTTGGTTATACATCCCATTCTATCTCTACTAAGCGATGATCATCCCATATGGAGGTTAAACAGAGGTTTGTACCCCAGGTCGCCATAGATTTCGCTACTAAACTTGTCATCCATGACTTGGATGATTTGGGGTATCCTCATTTTTTGGGACATCGTCATATATGATTTATATTTTATGCCAGAAATCAACTCAGAAACCCACCCGAGGTGGCCAATGGCAGCTAGCCCTTCAGCTGCTGAGCTCCATGCAGCAGCAGCTGCTGCTCCCCAACGAGGTCACCTACGGCGCCAGCATCAGCGCCTGCGCCAAGGGCAGCGATTGGACGCAGGCGCTGCAGCTCTTGGTGGAGTTGATGGATGGAAAGCTGCAGTTGAAACTGGGTTATACACGGTTATACTTTGCATCTCTTGGTTTTTCATAGTTTTGTTCTTTGGTCCAACTAGTTCTTGATTTATCTATTTTGTTGATTCCTACCCGACCTGTTTTTTTTATTGAATGTTGGTATTTTGAAGTTTTTGCCCTTGATATGTGATTCTATTTTTAGGTTTTGGTTGATCCCTGCTATGTCCAATGTGATATCTTGCTTCGCCGTTTCATGTTGTTTCTTTCACAGAAACCAATGAAGTCAGATCCTAGTTGATATTTTTTTGGGGGGTTGAAACCACCAACCAACTGAACCAACTGTGCAGCTGCACACAGCAAGTGGTGATTTTATTTTTCTCAAAGCACCCATTTTTGGGACCAGCAACCAGGAATGTGATTGCCACCAGTTCTGCCATCACCGCCTGCGAAAAGGCAAACCAGTGGCAGGGTGCCATTGGACTGTTGGAAATTATGTTTCAGAAGGAAGTGCCTGCAGATACGATCAGTTTCAGTTCGGTCATCAGCGCATGTGAGAAAAGAGGATTCTGGGAATTGGCCCTCAGTCTTCTGAATGACATGCGGAGCACTTCGCTGACACCGGATGCTGGGAGTTTCAATGCCGGGATCAGTGCATGTGCAGCTGGAGGCCAGTGGCGCATTGCCTGCGACCTTTTGGGTGCCATGCCTGAAGTGGAGGCCACCCCAGACATGATCAGTTTTAGTGCAGCAATAGTCGCATGTGACAAGTGCGAGAAGTGGACCTTGGCGTTGTGCTTGTTGAAGGACAGCCTTGCTGCTTCTATCCTTCCAGACACCGTGTTGTTCAACTCCGTGCTCCACAGCTTGGAAACCACTGGAAACTGGCGACTTTCCTTGGCTATACTGAGGGAGATGCCTGGTCGAAAGGTGCCGGTGAACGAGTTGAGTTATCGCGCGACCATGGGCGCCTGCCGTCAGTGGCCGCTGGCCATGGCTTTGTGGCAGGAGATGTGTGGGGTCACCTCTCCTTCGGCTATCTCAGCCAGCAGCTGCATCCTGATCTGTGCCAGGCAAGGGGCATGGCAAGCTGCGGTGCTGCTGTTGCAGCAGATGTTGGAAAAGATCGGATTTCCGGAAGCCTGGCTTTGCCGTGATTTTTAAGCTGTCTTCCCATTGGTTCGATTCCACCATTTGTTGGGGAATCCACATCCAAAATTGCCTAATTATCATTAATTATCTCAGATCTATGCAACTCGCTAGATGAAAATGGTCGAAACATGTCTAAAATGGGTTGTTTTCGGCTCCTTCCGCAACTCCAAGGAAGGTCCCAGTGCCTTTGATGCTTTGATCCATGCCTGTGACCGGGAGGGTAGCTGCCACGTGGCCACTCAGCTAATGGCCGAGTGGGGCCAACAAGTCACAGCCTTGCTGGGCTCTACAGGAGACCGCCCTGGGCTTTTCGGATGTGGCACAACTGGGTCCCCGCCCTGATCAGCTGGATGGTTGCGAACCCAGAGATACCTAAAGAATCCTAATAGAATCCTATAGCCAAAGTCTATGGAGTCTATGGGTTCCTTGGTCTCCATTGAGTCTCCATGTTGATCCAATGATCATTTCGTTCTTTGTGCCAAGTGTTGCATGATCCAGAGATTCAGACAGAAATGGTGCACAGCGGCGGTCAAGGGCAACTCCCAGATTGGGCAATTGAGAGCTACCGCCGGATTCCCAATCATTTATGCCCGTACATGCTCATCATTTTTGGCTAGGTTTACCTTGGTATGGGTTGGTTGAAAGCCCCAATGTTGTAGGGATTCTACTGGTCTTGTACCCCAAATCCACTTGATAACTGGTTTGGGATACCACAATCTAGTTTGTTCTTGTGTGTGTGAGTGTGTGGATGTGTGTGCGCGTATGTTCCATCAGTTGGTCTTTATATCCCATTCATTCGGGGCATGGTTCTGAACTGAAACCCAGCTGCCGGACGTTTGCTGCAGGTTCTTCAGACCGGTCTCAACACAGCCGAAGAGGAAGCGCCTCCGACTCATGTATCAAAGCGACAAGGAGCACTGCACCCGGCACATTTGATATTCCAGTCAGTTAGTTACTAGTCACAGTATTGCAGTTATTACAGTTACTCGAATTCATAGTTGTAATCCCAATGGTTTGAGTCGCAAATAATAACTCTAGCTATAGTTGGGATATGCGGCTATTCAGTCAAGAACCAGGATTATATTTAGAATCATGATCCTAGTTGCAAATAATTGTCGAAGAGTAATGCACCTAATACTGACCTAACAAAGAGGGAACTGATATTTTTTAAAGCAGCGTTCAAAAAAACCTGTTGCTGAGGTTCGTGTACTAGCCTTTATATTTTTTGGGATGCTATATAGGTGCACTAATCAACTGAATTGATTTGACCATGATAGCCAACTATATACATACACATACATGCGTGTATATATATATACATGTGTGTTGTATAATATTGTAATTGTTGACTCAGTTGGAATCCCTATTGACCCAACCTCTGGATGCCACAGGAGCTGGAGTGCATTCTCATTGCACCTGAGGAAGTTTCGGTCCAGGAAGAAGTTTCTGGCCAGGAGGAATGGCTGGCTGTTGCGGTAGTTGGCAGCTGAGCCGATGTGGCAAATCAACTGCAACCATATGACTTTCAATAAACTTTACATGTTTACTCAAGTGACTAAGTGGGATTATGTGAGGTGACATTTGATTACATTTGATCTATGGATAACTATTATGATTATGATTATTATACCACTTTTTTTTTTAAAAAAAAAACATGTTCTTCCTGGAGATATCGATGGTGAAATCACCACCATGACTCGTCCTTTCGGGTCCCGCAGGAGGGTGACCTCGTCATGAAAGCGGTGACGAGAAGCGTCTCGCTGAATGATCCCTTCACGTCTGAAGCTCGATACAGATCAGTCACAAGGATATGGTTTTAAATGGTTAGTAGTTGTTAATAGCGGTTAATAATGGTGAATAGTGGTGAACCCTCATGAATAATAGTGATTAATATATACCCTTAACTGCTAGACCCTTTATTTTTAAAGGGTTTGTACACAAACCTCGGGTTTTCCACAGAATCCGGAAAAACCTCGGGTTTCCAGTAAAAACCTCGGGTTTTGGCCATATCCCTTAAAA
>Ga0126342_10006185_pt1 | contig 21163 bp, 22 predicted proteins | sample Cyp1metagenome_FD_92528 | JGI IMG/M metagenome (GOLD analysis project Ga0126342, IMG submission 92528) | Coral microbial communities from Lord Howe Island, Old Settlement Bay, Australia - Cyphastrea 1 metagenome | ecosystem: Host-associated > Invertebrates > Cnidaria > Coral ...
ATTCTTTCAATGTTTGTGAAGTACATGTTGCAGTTGAGGCAGGGTGTTAAGAATACACCTGCACATGTACATGAGCTATACAGTTGCTTATACAACATGTTAGTCTACTTTGAGTACATGTCACGGTACGATACATTTGGGCTCCATACAGGGCCCTTGAGCTAGCGTTTCTCGAGCGCTACAGTGAAAAGTACAGCGCGTGGGCTACAGCTGCTGAGAGTACAGACAGGAAAGTTGTACACTTGATTTCAACAATGATCATCATGATCATCATGATCATCATCACCATCATCATGACCATCATGATCATGATCATCATCAGCATCATCATGATCATGATCATCATCACCATCATGATCACGATCATCATCACCATCATGATGATGATCATGATCATCATCACCACAACCATCATGATGATCATCATCATCACCACCACCACCATCATCATCATCACCACCAGATGATTTATCCCAGTAGAAATGGAGGACTATTTCCCATTATCATTATCATTTGATTGCCAAGGATGGGATTACCCCATGTTTTCCATATCTTATACCATGATCATCTGCTAATGATGGGAGTATCATTCGCATTTCCATTGCCAGTGCCATCAACGCCATTTTATGATTCACCAGGAGCTGTTAGACTCCGCAGTGCGAGGGGCACCTGCGGAGGAGCAGCGCAAAAAACTGGCGGAGCGAGTCACTTGGCCCAGTTGCGGGGCCGGAAGTGGGGGTTCACATGGGATCCCACTTGGGAATCAAAGATGGCAATGAGAAATCCACTATAAATGGAAGTTTATAGCTGGGAACATCATCTATAAATGGAGGATTTTCCATTGGCAAGTCTGACTACCGTAGGGCACGCAACAAAATAGGGGGATATACCTGTGATATTTACTGGGATTTAATCGGATGTACAATGAAGAATATGAAATGTTGTGTTTGTCTGAAAATGAGGTAGACTCGGGTGAACCCATAAAACTGCATTCCCCCATGGGAAACATGAGGATAAGCTTTGTGGAATTTTGGAGTAGATTGTTCATTTTCAGACAAACTCAAATAGCTGGCAACTTTTTGGTACTGAACTGTCCGACTTGTGTCAATTTGTGGTGTTTGTAGTTTAGAGCACTAGCCAAATTACTTGGAAACTTGGGGACGCCTAGTTGCTCACAAAACCCATATGTTTTTAGGACCCCTATTAAAAAAACACTGCTTTTGAGGGGTTTTCACCAGGAAAGAGATTTTATAGATGGGACTCTGGGAACCCTTCACGGAATTCAAGTTTCATCCTGTGACATACATCATATATATATATATTAATTAATATAATATATACATAAATACATAAATGTATATGTATATAATTATATAATTATGTATATATATATATAATAGTTGTGTTGTAGTCATTTCCTTTTTTGAGATATAAGTTGCCAATGTCTGAGGCACTGCGCCTCTATTACCACGCAAAATGGTTGGCTGAACGCAACCATGCCACCGCTGCGGAGTGGCGCTATCGCGAGGCCAGTCGCCTGGCGCTCCAAACGAGGCGAAAGGTCTTGGCAGCCCATGCACTGGGACGCTTTGGGTGCGCCGATGGGATTGGATGGAAAGATATTGGAGATGGAAACCCAGAGGAAAAATGGAGGTTGGAATCCAAGTGAGCCATGCACTTCAACGCCCAGCACTAGCGGTTGAAGGTACTTCCTGATCCATTGGAATCGGCGGCAAGAGGCGAAAGAGGTTCTGCGGGAGATGGGCCGAGATCAACATCTAACTAAACTTGACCCGACATATTTTCGTGGGCTCTCCCAAAATCCTTCAAGTTTTTCTCGTAGGCAATCCTGTTGGGTTTCACAGGTCCATAATTTTGGTCCTTGCTCAACAGGGTGGATCGGATTCCAGGTGCTCTACGAATCCCGGCGGATCAGCGCCAAGTTTGTGGCTCAGAGCTTCGTGAACCATGGAGGTTCATGTTGTACCGACTTGTCCTAATGGGTGACTGCTCATGCAATGTTTGACTTCTTTATAGAGACTTCAGAAACCGGAGACCGTGTGAACCGAGGTCAAACCCCCTGGCGCCATATCTACTGGGAGTCCTAGAACGACAGGCAGGGCTCCGTTGAGCCTTTTGGTGGACTCAGTTCACAGTCTCAAGAGATGCGGCAAGTACTTGCAACGAAGTTTGTCAAATCAGCCGTCAAATGTTCTCATAATATTGCCCTCTGTGCTTTTTTGACCACATCCCAAAAACAATCAAAATCACCCTGGCGAGTCGCCAGGATGCCGGTGCCGACCTGGAACGCCTCAAGGCAGCTGAGGCTGGGGAACAAAGCTGCCGCAGCTGGGAATCAATTATACTGTTATACCTACAAGACACACACACACACAGATATATTATATATATACACACATTGTGTACGTGGGTACATAGAATATATACAGAGATGTGTTTACGATACTCAACCAACAACTCACACATTTGGTCATTCTGGTTATTGTATGAGTATTTGATCCAACGTCCAATTTTCCGCCACAGTCTTCCATGGAACGTCCGCCACGTAGGAGCTAATCCTGAATGGAGGCGAGCAGCCTTCAGAGGACCGACGTCATCCGTTTTCTTTGCATATTGATGATATCTATTAAATTTTTATAAATTTTTGGTTGTTTCTGGTAGAACATTTGCAGGATGCGACTGAATTTGGATATCATCTTGAGATCCAAGCAAGACGCCTAGAAACCACCTTTAGTGGCTACACTGTTGTGACCCACACATACCCACAGCATGTTCTGACAGGACCTTGAAGCCGAGAGACAAGCCATGGTGAAAGTGATCCACTACTGGAGAGAGGCTCAAACCTCCACAAGGCTAGCCATCGTGATGCCATGCGCAGATGGATTCCTAGTCTCTGGATGTCTCTGGTCAATATATGGTTAATATATGGTTAATATATGGTTAATAAAATATATGGTTAATATATGGTCAATATATTCCCATTTTGGATAGATTAACCATGATTGTGGTCTCCAAACCAATGGTTTTTCCCGTAGAAAAAAAAAGCGCTTTTCCAGGAACTGCTTTGCTTCCGCAGATGCAGCTTTCGTGGCAATCTGTTTGATCGGCAGCTTGGCTTTTGTGGCTAGGAGATCCAGCCTTAATAGGTACCCAATCCTCCAATTTGTACACTGATGTGGGAGATTTCTCTCGTGCGAGGTTCCCAATCCGCCCAGTTTGTAGATGGCTAGCACAGAAATGTACAATTCTTGTTGGTTTGTGATCTTCACATCAACCGTTTTCGCAGCGATTTGGGTCAACTCTAACGAGTTGTTCAAGTCATCAAAATCCATCCAGAGACTAGGGCAAAACTATACAAGTGAGGGGATACTTAACTGTACTCGCACGGGGTCAACTCTACCGTGACACATGGGGAGATCAAACTGTTTGAAGCTAAGGACATCTCTTCCAGCGATAGGCGGGGCCAGCTTTTCTCACCGCAGTGACCTGTCAGTGACTGGTTTGGCCTGAAGGCTTTCTGAGATGGCCATTTCCATATTCGTTTCACTCGGCCACGACCTGCACTTCAGCTGGATTCGTTGCAGAAGGTGAGAGGTGCTGGTGGGAACCGGTGATGCTTGAAGCAAGTGACATGACGTGCCATACAGTAGCTCTGACCACTGGAAACAGATCCAATCTGCAGGTGAAAGCCCCATTGCCGCGGAATTTTGGCCCAAGCTTGTACAAAGTCTCGATGCAGCCGAAAAATATTGGCAACCATTCAGCCCACCCTTCAGGCCCAGAAACCATGCTGGAACTACAGCTGAACACCGCACCATGGCAGCCAGTTTTTTTTACACCGACCCCGTGGGATCGAGATGTTGCTCCAGGAGATCAGGGCATTTCCAGGGTCCGAAATCCGTGTTTCAAGTAGCGCTGTGCTTCATGGAAGGCTGCCTGCAAAACCTCCAGGATCGCAGCGGGATCAGAGGGGAAACCTTGGCATTTGCAGAACTCTTTTTCTATCTGTGGAAGGGGTGTTTCTGTTGCTGATTTCAGTTATTTCTAATGCTTAGATCTGGTTGGATGGTTGTTTTTGACTTTGGGTTCCACCTTTCATGGCTCTCCAGAGCAACGCATCTATCGTCCAACAGTTCCAGTCCCTTCCAGTCCCTTCCAGTCCCTTCCAGTCCCTTCCAGTCCGAGAGGCTCGGTCAAGACATGCGGATCTGTCACGGGTCCGGGCCTCCATTTTGGACCACGGAGGGGCCCTGCTAGTCATTTCATGTCATTTCGAGTCTCAATGGCTCGCGCAACCATCTCATGTTGGGGCTCCAAGCAGCTAACATCGCCATTTCTGCCCCAGGTTGGCCGGGGAAGTGTTGGAAGTCGACTCGGAGTACAGAAAACCGCTGGACTTGGTGAGGTGAACTACGGTGAAATGATTGGGCTTAAGATTGGTTAAGTAGTTGCAACACCCAACATGTTGCAACACGTGTGACAACATGCGACAACCCCTTTTTTTGGGATTTGAGCAAACTATCTTCAAGAGGTAGCAATGGTATTGGATAAAGATATTTACATGCAGAGAAATACAAGAAGAGTGGTCATGAAGTATATGAGCTATATGAGCTCACTCATGGGTGCCTGACATGTTGGGCTCTGAATGGCTCTCAGTGACTGCATCGGTCGCAGGCAATACGCTCGCGAGCGCTGGAGTTTGCAGCTGGAGGAGATGGTTTTTTCAGACGGAGCAAGTAGTGAACTGAGCATGTTTATGGTAGATATACCATGATAATTCATTATATATATATATATATTTATGTATATACCTACAGTATTCTATAGTTAGCATGGTTTACAAACCAACTTATAGCTGCGGCCATGGCCATGATTTGAGGTGATTCGTGCGGACGATCCTCTGGATCTAATTGGGGGATGGCATGGCAGAGCCACATTACCATATTGAACCATGCCCGATGTGGGACACAGCACACAGGATTTGATTGTTCTCACATCCAGTGGGAGTGTGCTGAGTGGAGGCCTAAGAGCAATCTCCGACAGATGCACGAATCCCTCCTTTTGGCAGTGAATCATCACACTTTTGGACGTTTCATATAAACCATCCCCCTTAATTAATAGGAAACCTCCATGGTGACTGAAACCCATTTGAGGTGATGAGGTCTCCATTTTGTAGATGAATTTCAGCTGGTTGAAGTTGAATCCCATGTTCTTTTTTGGTTGGTTTCAATCCCAAGGGTCCCCCCAAGGGGGTTTCCCAATGCCTTAACCCCTTGACCACAAAAACCGATGCCTAAGGCGCCGACGCCAAAGAAGAGGATGCCGCAGATGTCTATTTCTTCACCAAACAATGCCTGGAAACACAGGCCAGGCAGCCAGGTCTGAGGGGACCATGGGTCCAGCAGCCTTTCTCCCAGGCTTTCTCTGGGAAATGTGCAGAACCGCAGTGGATTTTGATGAGCAAAAAACATCACATGAACAACCAATAGATTCCTGGCGGTTCCTCTAAGTTTTCCATCATTTTTTTCAGACTTCACACGGGTTAGATGGGGTTTAGATGGGAAAAGTACCTGCACCATTCTGAATTTACCGTTATTTGGGGACTTTCAGCACCTCAAATGGACAGGTAGAGGTGATCCCAGAACGTTTGGACGTGAAGGATCCCAGCCTTGCACGCTTTGGTGGTACCGAGGATCGGAGGGATAGGGTGTTGGGCGGTGTGGGTTGGGACATGTCATGTTTTCTCAAAATTGGGAACCTAGATTTGTGTGGTTTGGAAACATCCCCAGCATTTGATGGTATGGACCGAGAACACCCAGATGAAGGTTTCAATGGCCCTGAGGGTACTTTCCTGCTTCCACTGGCCATGGACGCCACTGCCTTTTTGGGTTCCTGTTGGGTCGGACCATTAGTTTTCCTCGGGACGGCCAGTCAGGAACATTTCATGTATCCCCTGCAGCTATGTTCAGCTCCCAACCTTCGGTTGATGAATAGCATCTGACCTCCGATGCCCAATCTCTAAGCCATCCTGAAAATTTCGCCCAGTGCCAATCTGAAGTCAAAGCGGCCTACAAGCGACAAGAACTCGAAGCGCATCCCGACAAGGGCGGATCATCCTTTGCGTTTCAACAAGTGGCAGCTTTCGAGCAGCTTGCCGACCCCTTGCTTCGCCGGGCCTACGACCAACGCTGTTCCACCGAGCCTGTGCGGCCGAAGAGGGTGGTGAAGGCGAGCAAGGTGGCGAGGCAAAGTAAGAGCAATGAGGTCACCACAGAGCAAACCAAGGGTGCCATGAAGCAACCAGCTAAAGCAGCTAAAGGTGATGGTGGTAGATCTTCTGGAGCTTCGATGTCAAAGAACAGAGTCACCTGGAAGCACCGATTGCTAGCGAATGTGGTGAAACTTCTGAAAGCTCTTCCTGCCGCAGATCGAAGAAACATTTTCACAAGCGGCTTGTGAAAATGTTTCTTCGATCCGCGGCAGGAAGAGCTTTCAGTCACAAGCCGACTTCTCGAAGCGCAGCGGTTGGAGTTAAGCTTTCATGCGTGCCTCAAAACCAATGGGAACTGAGCCCAGTCAAGCGGTGAAGTCTGGTAAGACCCCTGCCAATTCACCAGCTGAACCTTTCGCCCTTTGTGATGGCTGTGATGGGGGTCAAGAAGATCACGGTGATTCGGGCGAGGAATCTGGACCTTCCGGCCCCAAACAGAAGATGAAATAAGGTACAGGTGGTAGGTGTGAATTCATTTGAGCGGTTCAATCAGAAGTTTTCCGGTGTGCAAGTCGGGCTGAATGGATGATTTTGAAGGTTTGCTATTTGAAAACACTGGAAGAAGCGATTGACCAACACATCATTTTGACTAGCATTTGCCAAAGGATACGTGGTGCGGACTGTCCTTCAATGAAGGAGCGCGTGCTTAGGGCAGTGAATTCAGTTTTACTGGAACATGGCTTCGCACAAACCGAATTTAAATTAGTGGTGGACATATCTGTTCCTGCAAAGCATTGGATTGGACGTGACCTATATATGAGTGGTTTTAAGCTAAAGAACATTGATGCTCTGATTGCTCTGGCAAGCATGTGGCATCGCGTCAGGGATGCTCGCGGACCAGTTTCTAGAGGGTCATACTTCAATTTTGCACCGACTGATGCCACCTGGCTACGTTTGCGTGAAATCTACTTGGATTTCACGTCCATGCGCGGCAAGGACCGCGTGGATGCCAGAAGGAAGATTGACAGGCTCTTTGAGGAACGAAGCCCTGTAAGGGAAAGGATCTGGTCTCATTGGAATCTATACATGATGCGTGCGGAAAGGGAACAGAGAGAGTCTCAGAGACAGAGCTTAACCTATAAGCAACGCAGACAAGAGCGTTCAGAACGCCAACGCATGCGCTTGGAAGATCGCGTGTCACGCCGGGTGGGCAAAGCGCATTTGGAAATTGCCAGGAAGCGACAGCAATTGGATGCTTTGCTGACCATGTGGGGGAGAGTGAATGAGGCTGATGTCAAAAGAGCAGAACGACGAAGGGACAAGAGAACAGCAACACGGCGCTCTGGTGCCAAGAGAGCAGCTTCGGATGATCAGAGGCCTGAAAACAGAGCGCCTGTTGTTGAGCTGAGTTGTTTTTTGATTGAGGCCATCCCAAATAAATAGAATTCAACAAGGAGCAAACAGTTCAATTTCCTGGGTCTTCAACCTACAAGGACCTACATCCAACAATCAAAAGTTTCTGACTTGACTGGAAATTGGCACCAGGTTAGATTACCAGAGGTGAACTGTGCAACGAGGAGCACGATGACGTACTTGGCCAGCGCTGCGAAGATGTGTGGGCGCCGATTTTTTTTTCGAATGGGGAGGAACCAAAATTGGGGATCCACAAATTGGTGTTGTTTGAACATGTAGAGGAAACCACCCAAATCCTGTGGTTTATCAAGTTTATCATCCTTCCATTTTCAATAGGCAACTTAAAAAGGTGCCGAGGGGCATACCTCCATTTTTGGGCAAACCCAAATGGGCACCGGTGGTTCACCATGGTTCACCTATAATTTATAATTATTGGCCATATCGCATATTCTTGGGGTATTGAGATTTTGGAAATGGGTCAATACCAGACAACCCAAATTGGAAGTATGAAGTTTCCAACATACTATTCTGTTCACTTTTGGACTGTGAACTACAGGAGCATGCGGGGTGCGGAATGGCCACAGAAACCAGATAGAATTTTGCATCTGAAACTTTACACTGTTCAAGTGGTTTTGTGCTCTTTGCGTCTATGTTACGTATGAGAGCAACGATGTACCATCCTTGTCTGGGTTTGTTTCGTATCTGTGAGGTCATTGACCCCGCTTTTGAAGCTTTTCGGAGCAACATTGCAGAGGTGCCGTGTGCTCAAGTAGGAGAAGAGGCCTACATGGGGATTATATAAAGCTATATAAAGCTGATGAAAATCATTGACCTAGAGTCCTAGAGGATTAGTATGTCATGTTTTGAACCTCAGTCGTCGTCAGAAATCCGATCAGGCTCGTGCTCGTATAGCTGAGTCCAGACCTGCCGGGAACCTGCAAGATTTGGGACCGTGGTCAAGGAAAGCTTTGCATAGCGTGGACATAAAGGATGCAGCGCACCATGTGTACAAGATTCATACAAACACCTGATGTACAAAACTGTATGACTTTGTCTGAAAAGAATTGGGAACATCCCAAACATGTGATGGTTGAGAACATGGTTTTCCTTCGAGATATATCATTTTTCCATATTTTTCCGACACTTACGTTGCGCAAAAACGTTTTCCCACCATTTTCCCACGATTTTCCCAGGATTTTCCCAGGATTTTCCCAGGATTTTCCCATGGCCTTTTCACCCGCATGGGCCCAAGGTCTCGGCCTTGGCGTCTCGCTGTGAAGAACGAGTGCTTGCGCAGCGCCATGCAGCCCGCGCAGCGTGCTGAGCAGGTCTTCCATCCCCTAGGTGTACTCTCACAGATGAAACACATATGATTATTATAGTTATATATGATCTATATCTTATTAACTATATATGATAGATAAATAGATAAATAGATAGATAGATAGATAGGTAGGTAGGTAGGCAGATAGATAGATAGATAGATAGATAGTTACATACATAAATGAGTAAATGAATATGAACACATGAGTAAGCAAATATAATAATGAATGAATTAATAAATCTATAGACGATCCAATTATAAAATAGATAAACATATTATATACGTCTATATTATATTGCGTTGTGTTGACGTACAACTGGCCTCTCGCCAGCTCCAACGCTGAAGCACTGAGGCGGTGTTGGAAAATCTCAAGAGCCATCGCGCAGCGTCTGGCGCTTGTATCAACGGCTGTGGACCGCCTGGGACATATGGCCATTTAAGCCTGTTTTGGTGAAGATGCTATTAAACAGAATTAGATACCATTAATTTCCCTTTAAATCACCACTAAATCACCAGTGGATTTAGTACTGCAGATACCTATTTTTCTTTGAAGCCAGCGATGATCCGGACGACCGGACGAGGTGTGGCCGTTCGATTTCTTTGCTTGTACAGAAGAGCAATCGGGTGCGCCATGGGACTGCGCCAAATGGGAACCGAATGATATCCTGGCGGCGTTCATGTGCAAAGGGTTGGTAAACCAATGATTTAATGAAGACTCTTAAGGCTTCGAAGAAAAATCACTCGGATGTCAAAAAAGACTTGGTAAATGATGGTAAATGGGTACTCACCATATATATTTGTAATATTTATATATAATATATATTTATATATAATAATATATATATATATATGTGTATATTATATATATTTATATGTCCATATATGGATATCCATATATTACAAATTGATAGCTGTAAGACATACCCAGTTGGATTCTCCCAGTGATCCCGTTGGCTTTTCGCAGGTTCAGGTGAAGTTGTCCGACTCGCTGGAGAAGGCGCATTTTTTTCTGGGGGAAATCTGTGGTTCCATAGGGGGATCCCCAATGGCTGGTTGGTTAAAAATCAGGGAAAACCAACCATGGAAAACCCTATTCAAATTGATGATTTAGGGGTATATACCCAGATTTCAGGAAACCTCCATATTTATGATGATTGATGCATGATGAAATTGCCATTTGGATCCATTTGGGGGAATATACTGTGGTATACGTTTTTTGTGGAGAAGCCCATGTGCGAATGTCAAGAATTGCCAGCCTCAAAAGCGGGATCGGAAGGAACGGTTCAGGGCATTCAGGGCATTCTGTGAAGCAACCCATCATGTAGATAAGTGACAATATCTTCGGTTGTAAATCATATAGGATCCATTAGGTCACTAGGTTCTGGTATGAGGATGGACATCGATTGGTTCACCCGGTGTCCGGTGAAGATCAGCTGCTAAGGCAGAATCGGCCATCAAAACCCTGGAGTCTGTAGCAAGCTTGGTCCGTTCATGGCGAGGTTTGGCGGGATGATCTACTTGGTGAAAAGATGGGTCAGATATGCCACATTTACATTACATTTACTGAAGTATTCCCATCCGTCCTAATATTAAGGACCCTCGAGTTGCTCAGTTGGGCTACAAAGCCATGGTTTCTGGGGGGTTACAACTGACTGGGGGGTTACAACTGAACGGGGGATTACAACTGTAGCTTTTGGACTCTTGGGACCATCCAATGGATGACAGTGCACTCAAGGTGGCACTCCATGAATCCCTGCAGAGTGAGACTCGTGAGCCCCTCAAGATGAACTCAGCCGGAAGATGTGGAAGTCTGCAATGAGACTTGACTACAGTCCTTGCAACCCCGAAGTCCATGAATTCAAGGAGCCCATGGGCATGTCCAACAAAAATCTATCAAAGCTGCGAATCGCCATCAGAAAACGGGGTTCATATCATCCTTCAAAGAATTGGCGATCTGTGATATCCATCCGAAAACTGATGGACATTCATCCAAAAGATGCTGGAGATCCATCTCCAAAAAATGGGGACACCCATGACATGCCCATTTTGGGCACAGATTCTGACCCCAGGTCGATGCCTTGCGGATGTGGTGCCGAGAGATCGGTGTCTTGGCAAACAACAAGGTCAAAGAACAGGTATCCTATGAGCATTTTATGAGGACTTTATGGTATATATATATATACACCATATATATATATATATATATATTATGACGATATACTGCTATGATATACTATGACAATGATCTTTTATGACCTCTATGATTAACATAGTGACTATATATGACTATGGTCTATGACTATACTCCGTCACCGTTGTTCGCTGAGGATCTTACGCTTCACAGAAGCCTTGGAGGTGTGGCAGTTTCGAATCTTGTCAGATGCGTGGTTTATCCATTCACTTATCATCACATATCTGACATATCTATTTTATTTCATATGGCTCCACATCATGTTTTTATCATTTGGTTGTGTAAATACATTGATTTACCTTCATTCATTTATTCGTTCGTTCATTCATTCGTTTATTCATTCATTTATTTATTGGTTCTCTTCCGTCACCTCATTGGTTGATTCGCAATGATTCGCATATCCTCTCGCCCAGGGAGAGGGTGCCCAATTGCTGCAGCGCTTAGAGAAGTTGCAGCGGCAGGACCTTGACAGCAGCAGGTGATTTGGCTTTGGGCTGGAAGTATGTCTGGAATTTGGGCATTGAACTGATTGAACTGATTGAACTGATTGAACTGATTGAACTGATTGAACTGATTGAACTGATTGAACTGATTGAACTGATTGAACTGATTGAACTGATTGAACTGATTGAACCATGGTGGATTTGATGCTGGTTTGTGAACCATTTCTGATGTGGGAAGGATGAAATCTGGCGTTGTGAATGAATGGCCAGGACAGTCAGCTTGAGGGAATGTGCGAGCAAGTGGCAGAGAGAGTGCGAAGCCTCAGAATGCTCATATTAATTATTAATTCATTCTCCAATCAATGGATTGGTTTGAAAGAAATCTACAGGAAACAATGATTTTTTTTCATGAAATATCGGGTTTTCCTCTCAATTTCCCCTTACACCAATCCATTGATCCTAAATTCCAGCATGTAAAAGTGCTAGTCATAGAAGCTTTGCATTTTTCCATGCCGTGTTTTTTGCATTTCCATGACATGCTGACATCACTTAGTATCGTTCTTCCTGAGGTGGAACAGCTGATTCGGGAGGACAGTGCTGGGATGCTCAGATCCTTTGCTGGGCATGATATTGTAATGATACAGTTTATACTTTATACACTGTGAGGATACAATCCTCCAGGCATTCTGAACACCTGAACACGGTTATGGGTGACAGCACCAGCAACTGCTCAATTGGTTTGTTTTTTTTGTAGAGCCAAGCGGTGACTGAGCAATGGTCATCGATGCTTTTCTGTGAGGTGAGCATCGAATCGAAAGCTATCCATGTGGAGCAGGTACCGAGCGAAATCGGATCATTTTGAGGATGTTTCCGACCAATTTTTGGGTGCTGTTTTAGGGGAAGTCAGAAACAATGATAACAATGGTCATCAAATCAGGGATATTTGGGTGCTTCTTATTTCTTTCCACCAAAAATCTATGATTTATTATGATTTGATATTTGATCATATATATTTTGGTAGGAGTGGAATGATCCCTTGTTCAGCCTCTGTCACCTTACCACAGAATCTCGGTCACTAGGTACAAGACTATGGTTTTTGAGAATCTATTTCAGATTGATCAGATTGATATTTGGAGAATGTAATCCTTTCAGATAGTATTTGAAATATTTGGAGAGTGGCATATTTATCCGTATCATTCCGTATCAGATGCAGTTCCAACCGGTATCCAGGCAGCCAACCCCCACCAGGCCCGGGCACAAAGTGAACTGCCTCAGCTAAGAGCTTTGGTGCCAAGCTGAGGAACCCGATTGTCGGTGGTGAAACCCCCATTTTTGATGGTAAAACCTCCATTCTTGATGGTGTGACCTCTATTTTTGGAAATTAAGCACCGCATTTCCCAATTTTTGATGGTTAACTCCCATTTTTGATGGTTGACTCAGGATTTTCTGTTGGGTACTGTATGTCATTGAAAAATCACAACAGGATCCCTCTCTCTCTCTCTCTCTTCCGAGTGCCATTGAGGTGCCTTCGGCCGGCGCCGCTCCTGCCACGGTGCTCGAGGCAAAAACATCCTTTTGTGGATGGTTAGCCGTTAACAGATTATATAATTCTTTGGACCATGATATGCTGTGGATGGATTCTCTTTTTCAATGTCTTGCAGGATGAGAAGCGTTCCGCGCTCCTAAGAGATAGCCAGAAGCTCACAGAAACCTTCTGGTAGCTGTGACATTCATCTCTTATCAGTTGCATCCGACAAAAAGGACCGTGGCCATTGATAGTCAGTGAGTGAAAATTAGGGAGGCAAGTCAGCAATGAGGCTTCTCCCTGAAGATAGACTGCTGAAGGGACAACATTTCTGGTTATCCAATCCTCCAATGACCGGGTTGGCAAACCCATCAGTTGAACCTAGGAGTAATGTCAGCCTGCGCCAATGTGCGCACTGCGCTGGACCAGCTACAAAGCTGCTGGGTGGGGCACTCTGTTTGTTTTTTCTTCAATTCATTTTCTGGTTTTCGCAGAAGTGGAGGGTTTAGAATGGAAATTCCTATTGAAGTAGATGATTTGGATTGATTTGGGGTACCACCATTTTCGGAACCCCCGGAATGGTTTGGCAATTCATTCCTCTTCAAAGGTTTTTCTGCAACTATTTGTTGGCTGCACATCGGATGGATCACTGGACTTGGCTGAGGACCGGCAACATCAGATGTTTGTGCAGAGACTCCGGGAAGTGGCGTATGTGCAGTCAAAGGCGAGAACACCTGCGATGTAGCTGTTCCAGATAGAAGAGGGACCTGGAGCGTCTGGAGTTATGCCTTGGAGTAGAGCTTGGAGGTAGATTGGATGCCGAGATGGCCACTTCTTGTATAAGATCGCCCTTGTCCAATAATTTCCGGTGTCCAATGAAGCGCAGAGGTGCGCTATGTGGAAAGACAAGCTGCTCTTTTGGAGGAAGAAGTGAATGCCTCCAGCTCAAATCCTGTTGAGATATCCAATCCCCCATGGTTCAATTCAATATAATTCAATCATGCTTGCCGCCTTCATCAACAGAACAAACCAATTATATACTGTGAGATATACCATCTGGTCATGTAGCAAGTGACTTGCTGGAACATTTTCCATCTACGAAGATTTTCCTAACATCTTCAGTTTCTAGGGGATTTCCCATGGATTTCCCAGGAGTTTCCCATGGATTTTCGACCAAGGCGCAGAGCAACAACGCGCAGCACATCGTCCGGCTGCAGAAGATGCCAAGGGCCGCTCGACAACGAGTCACGTCTGGGGAAAACCATGGAACACCCCCAATGAAGATCAATGCGGTATGAATAATGTATGGATCATAGTTGATTCGTATTTTTTCATGGTGAATCCATGGCATGAGGATATGTATGTGCGATTATTTGATCATGAATTCATGATGGTATTTTTAAATATGGGTATGTCTGAAAATGGGGTATACCCCCAATTATAGCCATTTAGTAGGGATAATGATCATTAACCATTGGGTTTAGGGGTACACTATTTTCAGACAAACCCATATATGTTTTCGACAGTTTGAGGCAACTCCAGATGTGGTTCCGTGGTCCAGGCGTACAACTCAGCCCTTCGAGAAGTGGCCTTGCGGCAGCAGTTCCGAGAGCGTCGGGACCGCAGCTACAGCTGGAGGTTTCCATCAACGGGGGTAGCCAAAAATGGATGGTTTATAATGGAGCATCCATCCAATTATACCGGTATATAGATAGATGATAACAGGGTGCACCTCCATTTTAGGAAACCCACACCTATTCGTGGTGATATTTAGATCTTGATCCACCAATATCGTCAGACATGGCACATATTTCCAGCAATGAAGTACTGTATCTACCGAACCATCGGCGATGATGAAACAGAATATGTGGTGATATAGAGTAGATATTTTGTTAATTATATATATACAGTTATATGCACATTATATTATATATAATATATTATATATGTATTATATGTATAATATATATATATATATACTAGATTATTATATATGTATATATATATTATTATGTATATATATATATATACATATATATATATATATTATTATGTATATATATATATATACATTATAGTGTACAAAAATATGCATCTTGGGCTATCTTGGATTCTTTCCCCACCCCCCAGAGTTTGAAATTCAAGAGCCTGAAAACTCCGCAACTCCGCCCCTCGCGTAATACGGGAAGCACTCCTGGAGAGTTGAGCAAGATGGATATCAAGGAATAATAATAATTATATATACCCTCTGGTAAACTAACATAACTATGGAAAATCCCCATTTTTAATGGGACAATCCACTATAAATGGCAATTTTCAATAGCTATGTTGAATTACCAGAGGCTATATATTATTGTCATATGGGGATATGATGGGCAAAAATATATCATTTGGGGAACTGATCATTTCTCAATTGACAATTATATGACGATTCATATCAATTCCATTCCCGCAGTTTGCTGCCCACTGCTGGGACATGTGGGTATGGGCATTCAGCGGGAGGAAGATTTTACAGCCAACCTCCATTGTAGGTTATGTGGCGCAAGCTGAGAAAGCTCGCACTGCGCTCTCTAGGACTGGGCTGATCCGCAATCTTGATTTACTGTTGGTGGAGTTGGTCGATCATGTGATGATGGCATCCAAAATGTCAAAGTACATGTTACACTCCCTGATCGAGAATGGGAAAGACGGGACAGATTCTGCTGATTCTTGAGAAAACTCTGCGTTTCAGTTCTGAGTTTCAGGATGGTTGAAGCAGAAAACAGCAGGCAGGCTGTCCCTTTTCCCGGTTGCAACGGTTGCAACGGTTGCAACCTCCGTCATTGCGACCGCTGAATCCAAACTCGAGGCGCCGTGCCTTTTTGCAGCGCCGGAGCCCTTTATTTCGTGCAGTTCAGTTCATCTAGCAGCCAACAGTTTTCCACATCAGCCACTATTTGGGTTGAAGTTATGTTTTGTTTGATCCAAATCAATTGTGGTTCCCCAAATTCCCAATATCTGATCCACATCTGCACCGAGGATACAGCTGCTATTTGCCTGCGGACCTTGTGCAGGGTCTAGGAGCCTTCGCCCCGGCCATCACCTTGGAGGTGGGCGACTCCCCTAAACCCATGGGTTAACCTATACTAGGTCATGGTCATGGTCATTTATGACGACTGGATGATTTGGGGGTCCCCCATGACTTCGGAGACCTCCATGACTGGAACAGTGGCCATCTCCATCCATCTGATGCTTGGAGGTGCCCAACTTCGATGCTGAACTGCCAGACATCTCCATGTCCTCCTTGGAGGCATCCTGTCGCAAGCCGATTTCGCCCACGGGGAGTGGCGTGGTGTTGCTGTTGGCAGGTGCCTGAGAGGATAGCAGGTGCGGCCAGCTGTTCGGGGTACCCTGAGAAGTCTGTTCAATTTTCACACAACCCACTCCTCTTTGAGAGGCGTTAAGGTCACAGACTGACCGTGAAAAGAACAGACTTCGCATCTTTCCCCGATGATCCCAACTGACTCAACGGACCAGGCCGGCCGGAGGCAGAGGCAGCGTCGATGTCATCGTTTGGGTCTCTGCTTGAGAGAGCCGGATATCACCAGATTGATCATGATTGATCTGTTTCAAGTTCTTTCAAGTTCTTTAAGTCAAACATCAATGGTGACTTTCCTCATGGCAGACCCAGGCTTCCGACAGGCCGTGGAGGGCATCCTGCGTAGCAACAGACTCTTAACTTTGGTTTATTATTGTTTATCGTATGGGTGCTGCTTAGTGCCAGGGGAAGCTTCTGGCCCTGCCTGGGACTCAAACCTTGGTTTACCCTGGTACAACCAGATCCCCAACCTGGGTCAGATTGCACCTATGGTCACAAAAAGTAAACCTCTGTTCACCTAGGCAGGTGCAGAAGCCAAGGACGTGTACATAGTCGAAGATGCCATGTGGGGTGATGTTGATCTGTTGGCTCGGTCATTAAACCTCCATATGATCATCCATATTCACTTTAGTCATGTTTTTCAAAATTCTCAGATGATGAAAGGACAATTTACAGGAACCCCCTCAATTTTATCCCCAGGACGCAGTGGCCACAGCTGAGAGAATCGCGGAGCTTGAGGCGGGTGTCAGCCATGTCCGGTAGGACATCTATTTTCCAATCCTGAGTTTAGGAAATCTATTTAGGTCAATGCAGGAAATCCCCAGAAAATCCCACTATTTTTTTTTTGAAAATCCAACGTTTGGGAATTTCATGGAGTTTTCCAGAGCTTTCGACCCCTCCGAAGACAAGATTGCTCCATCCTTCAGGCACGGAACAAAGCCTTGGAGGAGCAGTTAGCGATGCGACAGGCTGAGTGGGAAATGGGAGGGAGCCACGACCGATGATATTTTGGGAACATGGCAATACAATGATTTGTTTTTTCCCTGCTATATCCTGCAATCATTGGGATATGATTTGATGGAAAGATATCTGTAGTGTAGAAGTAGATGAACCATGATGGAGCACCTTGGAACGACAAGCCAGCAGCCTCTATTGCTTGGCACTGGCAGGAACAAGCTGCCACAAGCGCAAGTGAGGCCTGACGCGAATCGTGCAATCCACCAGTCATCTCAGCGGAGAGGCATGTTGAATCATCGCAGGTAGAAAGCATGGATTCTGTTGCCCATCCTTGTTTGGTGTAGTGGGATACTATATAATACTATATACATATTATAACACTATATAACATATTTGGGAATGACTCGACATTACACATAATCATATACCCATACCACCAAAAAAGGATGAGCCAATACACATGACGAATTTCGTGGGTTGATTGGTACCCCATGGGCCAATCTGCAATGTACTCGTTCGAATGGACCAACCTGTTGATCGGCCTGAGATGCTGGTGCCCGAGCGAAAGTCCGAGTTCGACACTGCCGGAGCGTCGACGCTAGTTGTCCTCTGTGGCTGTCCGAAAATGTACAAGAAAAAATCCGGTGGTCTTCCATATGGGTATAAGGTATAGATGGGTATGATCATTGAACAAATAGTGATATACCCTCAAAAAATAGTGATCCTGTGGTATATCAAATATTGATTTTTGCCCTAAAAAAGGCCGTTTCGGGGATTTCATGACTCCCAAAAATGGATTTCATAACTGGGACTCAGCCTGGCCGAATCCTCACCCTGACCAAGGCAAACAACCGTTGGAAAATAACCATGGCTTTCTGGCTTCACTGAATGGGACATGTTGGGACAATCAAAATGAACTACTGTAATATTTTTGGTTGCACATTTTCCCAAGCCGTTGAAGCAGCATAGCAGGGCATAGCACCACTCCGGCATAGTGATTCTTCCTGGGCACGAAGCTAGGGATCAAGCTGGTTAACGATGTCGTTTTCCATGGTAATCATTTACGGTAAACACCATAAATCACCATTAAAATACCACCAAAACACCATTAAAACACCATTAACCCTAGAGCTAAACACCATGAAACATGTTTTAAAGACACTCAACACCATGAAAAACACCATCAATCACCATACACCGTTGCCATAGGCACACAGAATAAGGGGACGGAAGCTTCACCAGGGGAAGTTGTCAGAGGGGGCCACAAGACCAGTTCCAATAGAATTATGTTGCTTGATGATTGTACATGTATGATTACTGATTGCGATATTTGACTATTGAGTGACAAGAGTTGTGCTCAGATTTGGAGACTTCTCTTTGAACATTGCAGACTTAGCAGACTTAGCACCATCTTCCACATGGCTCTTCAGCTGAGTACCGACATGCTGCGGAGAACGGAAGGCGACACCTTTCTTTGATCGGCGATGTGGATCACATCTCCTGCCCCAAATTCGCTGGGCTCCTCTGTACAGAGAGGGAGACCCCTCAAGGGTCACCAGGTGCAGTCCCATCTTTGGGTCCGACGTGTCCATGGCAATGGAAAATCCAGCATTTTTAGATGACTTTCCCAGCTATTTATGATGGGTTTATGAAGGATTTTCCATCTGCACAGCCATGGCAGCCATGGATTACCGGATGGTTTTCGGCCAGCTCGGACCCAAAGACGCAGCAAGACGCCCCGTTGACGGGAGACTGAAACCGTGTGGCTGGTCGGTCTCCGGTGTAGCGACTGATGCACCTTTTGCATCAACCATCTCCGGAAAAGGACCTGGGAATACCTTGGAAGTTGTCCAAAAATGGGACGACCCTAAAATCATCTTCTTTTTTGTAAATCATAATATTCACCACCGGGATGTGCCTGAGACATCTTTGTTGGCACAGCTTATACTATTTTTTGTGGTTGATCATGTGCAGCTGTGAGCCTAACTGTTGCCATGATTTGGAATCCTGGAGGGTCCTGGGGGGTTGGGGGATGATTTCTTGCCTGCAGCTGCTGTGATATATACTCATTAGACAAAGCTCATGAACAGAGATGAACAGAGAGTTTTTAGGGTTGCAAGGCAGCAAGAATCGCATCACATCACGTTGCCCTGAAGTCTCATGCACAGAACCCCCATGTCAACATCTCTTGCAGTGAAGTGAAAAGTAAGAACACTTAGTAAAACTTAGAGTCTGAGACTTTCAACACAAACATACGCTGATATGATATGGAAAATGGCTCAGATAGAATGTGCAAAGCAACACACCATGATCACTTCCGCCTTGTAAGCAAGACAAAATTCTGATCAAAACGACTTGCAAAGCACAGAGCACTGGCATCTTTTCTCGGCCACAGCATGAAGGCCCGACTTGGAATCGTCTGTTGTTTTCCGACCGCGCATCCCGGGCCCTGCCAGGCCTTTCGGCTGTTTTGCCAGGGTGACACCCTGCAGGCAGGGAGTTGGCATGGGTTCCTGGGTCAGTTAATGGTTTCGGGTGGGTCAAAGCCTAAATGCCAAATTGTTGGGGTGATGAACATCCATAAGGATCCATAAGGGCCATGAACAGCAGCTGTGAAAACCAGGGGATGATGTGCCAGGCTGATCTGTGGCAGCTGACTGACACAGGTGCCATGAGTAATGGAGGGCCTGGGGTGCCAGCAAGATTGGTGTCAAGAAGATGGCCACAATTTTTATGAGACCCGGCCCAGCTTCAGGTTATGTGGATTCATCTAGCCATCTCTTGGACAGAGTCGTGAAGGCTGGACTCCTGGACACTGCTGGAATTCCCAGTGGATCCAGCCACCGGTTAGGCCTGTTCGGATCCTGATGACCGTCACGTCATCATGCGACACTTGCAGGCGCCGGCAAGTTTTTTGAAATGCACTTGAGAACACAGCAAAAAGATGCGAAACGCAGTACATCAAAATGCCAGCTTGTAGTCCTGTTAGATTTGTTGGATAATTTGGACATGGGGACTTGTCGAAGGAAGTTTAGAAGTCAAACTTCCGACAATATGGACAGATGGAAAGCAGAGGTGGGAAGAGTCAGAGAAGAGAAAGGAAGAAGAAAGAAGAAAAAAGGTCAGAGAAGAGAAAGAGTCAGAGCACAGAAAGATCAACGTGCGCGAAAAGGTAGAAAAGTCGCGAAACACTTTGTTTTTCCGCTGTTTTTGTTCTGTCGCTCCCGAGGGTCGAGAAGTAGGCTCGCTAAAGCGGGCGGAGCCACCTGGGCAGATGAGAGATAAACAATTGCACGCCGCTGTGGCGTGAAGCGCGTTTTGAAGTCAAAATGCGAAAAACACCTCGGTCTTGGCGCACTTTTGGAAGCACACAATATCACCCCCTCCGGGCTGAGTTGTGGGTGAGAGGCCCCATATGTAAAAGAACTGAGGAGCAGAGCGGGCTCTATTTGCGGAATTTCCTTTTATTTCGGCCAGATCAGCACAAAGTTCCCCACGTCACTATGTGGGGCTCTAACTTTTTGTTCCACATCCGCCTTCCCTCCACCTCCTCCCGCCTCCCGCCGTCTATCACCCGCCGTCTATCAACTTGTCTGCATCAACTTGTCCCTATCAACTTCTCTATATCCACTTGTCCTTATCAACTTGTCTCTATCAACTTGTGTCTATCAACTTGTCTCTATCCACTTGTCTCTATCAACTTGTCTATATCAACTTGTC
>Ga0126342_10006186_pt1 | contig 21161 bp, 18 predicted proteins | sample Cyp1metagenome_FD_92528 | JGI IMG/M metagenome (GOLD analysis project Ga0126342, IMG submission 92528) | Coral microbial communities from Lord Howe Island, Old Settlement Bay, Australia - Cyphastrea 1 metagenome | ecosystem: Host-associated > Invertebrates > Cnidaria > Coral ...
ATCTCTACATATATATATATAACTATATCTATATCTATATCTATATCTATATCTATATATCTATCTATATATCTATATATCTATCTATATATCTATATCTATATCTATATATCTATATATCTATACCATTTGATGGCAGATTTGATCGAAACCTGATGATAATGCGCCCAGAATGCGCCCTTTCGAATGCGCCCAGAATCGACGCAGCCCTTTCGACACTGCCCGCGTTGCGCGACATAGCTATTCAGAGCCAGACGGAAAGTCGACCCAAATCCCCAGAAACCCATGTTTGGTTCCCGCTGGTTGGGTATTGCCCGTTTTTGGGTGGAGAAATCATCACTGGTTCAACCAATGATTTGCCCAGATCCAGTGTTGTTGGTTACTGTTAGCCCTTACCATGTTTTTGAATACCGAATTGTTGCTGGTTAGTGATCCAACGTGAAAAAAATACCCAAAAAGTTCTGATGCTCAACCAGAGAATCCCCAATTACAAGTTGGTTTACAAACCGATCCAACTGGAGAGATAGATCCACCACAGCCCCCCCAGTTGGATTAGAACTATCTCCGGGGGCCCAGTGGATCGGCCCACTTCGCCGATTTGCTGCGATCCCTGACCTTCCCCGACCTTCCAGAGGTCATTTCCAAGAAACAAAAGATCCGCTTCCTGCTGGGCATTTTCGATGGAAACGACCAGCGTCTCTTCGACAAGGGGAAGTTGATGCGGATGATGAAGGCTGTCTATCATGGCATAGCTGCGATGTTCCGAAGCAGCACTCAGCGGAAGGTGCGGATGCCACCATCCACCCATGCCCCGTCCCCAAATCATGGAAGACTGGGAGATGCCAAGTGGAAAACAACTCCAAAAAGGGATCCACAAAGAGTACTGAGATGCTTCAGAAACCCTGTGTTCATGGCGATGTAAGCGATCTACTTATTTTCGTTGCTGTTTTGTGAATCTTTGGCAAGCTCCAATTTGTAATTGGATTGTTTCACCGCATATATGAAGAGACATCAATAAATAAACAAATATATATATATATATGTAGATTTGTATACATTTATAACTATATGCTATGATGTTTGTATGATATATGTACACACTTGATAGATAAAACAGAAATCACTCGCATTCCTGGGCCAGCTGGGCCACCCCTGATGATATTTTCCCAGGTTTGGGATCCAGGACACGAATGTGGAGCGCATCGAGATTCTTGGTTTGTTGTTGTTGTTGTTGTTGTTATTGTTGTTGTTGTTGTTGCTGTGTATGGATTTCACCAACTGATATGGGGTCTTTCTACATGATGTAGATATGATGTAGATATGATATACATAATATGATATTATATGGTATGATAGAACATATGATGTACATATGATGTACATATGATATGCATATGATACAATATGAAGTATACAAATGATATATATGTATATCTATCTGATTATATATATATATAATGAGAGATAATTGGACTATTGATTGGGAAATAACCAACAATGTAGTAACATGTGGTGAAGCTGATGTCATAAACAGGCCATTGACCCAGGGGGTGTTACTAAGTGACAGGAAATTGGCCCCAACCATATGCCATAGCCACTGGCCATGGAGACCATTTCAAATGGATCTAATGGAGTGGTAGGTAAAGCACCATTTCTCAAATGATTTTGTGGTGAAGCATTCTCAATACATAGACTCTATGACCTATGTATTATGTATGGTAGGTACTTCCAGTATACCTAACATTTCTGCTGCTTGAGGTTTATAACTCAACAGCTCCCCAGATTTCTTTGCAACGGATTAGGACCTTTGCATGCCATCTATTCCAACGTATTCTGCATGTCTATGAAGATCAAAAAGGACCGTGACAGCTGGCGAGTTGGAATTCGGCAGGGGAAATTTCCCACGATGGGATTCAATCTCTTTGGGGAGTGGTGTCAGGAAACCGCACCACCGGAGGAACCCTGGTGGAACCTTGCTGCAACCTTCAGGAATTTTTTGCAGGGACCCTTGCTGGAACCCTGCCGGAACTTTGAACCTTGGAACCTTGTAAAGCTGACGCCTTGCTGCGGATCCTGTTTTGTTTGTATCAGTTGAAGCAGCTTTATTGTGATTTGCCGTGGCTTTGCATGGCTCTGAGCATTTCGTTGTTGATCAATCAAGCCTGTACCCGTGCAAGTCTGGAACCTTGATGCTTGGAACCTTGAATCTCAAGCTTGGAATCTTGAATGTTTGAATTTTGGGCACCGCAGATTTTGATCCTACAATCCATTTTGGTGATACGGTACCCATTTTTAGTAAAAAACGGGCGCCAGGAGAGGTGCTGGGCGATGCCACATCTCTACCATCTTCCTTGATCGAAGAATGGCTCCTTGGCCATAGCGATGACCCGCTGAATCTGCCCTTCGTGCTCTTCATTGAACGCTTTTCGGTGCCTGGTCAGGAGAGGAAACGGCCGCCAGCCTCACAGCTGATCAGTCAATTTCCCTGAAAAATGGCAGCTCATTTGTGGCAAAATCAGATCTAATACTTGATACTAACATTTGGCTTTCGGATTCCGGAGTGTTTATTCAGAGTGGGAAGGAATTCACGGATAAATGGATCTTCATCTGCTAAAAATGGTCTTATAGGTTTTCACATCTCGTTTTGATGCCGATCATGGATCCATGAAGGGAATCCCGTCCTCAACCAATGTATATGTCCATGTCTATGTACATGTGCATGTACATGGATATGTGTATGTATATGCATATGCATATGTATATGTAAATGCAAATGTATACGTAGTTATCGTCACACCACAGAATGCCATTTTTTCAACATCGGATATATATATATATATAGCACTATTTGACAATAGTATCACCGATAAGAACTACAATGATTATCCTAGCAATAAGCACCATAATAACGACAAAAGCAAGAAACATAGTAGTAATGATAATGATCGTGATGATAATGATAGTGAAAATCCAAATGATAATGAGTGTGATGACATGATGACAATCATGATAATGGCAATGACCATGATAATGATAGTGGTAATTATGATAACAACAATAGCAACCGTAACAATGATATATACCATCTGGTTATTTAACATAGCCATGGAAAATCCCTTATAAATTGAGGTTTTAATGGGAAAATCATCTGTAAATGGGCCATTTTCCATGGCTATGTTAAATAACCAGAGGGTAATAGTGATTGCAGACATTGACCTCCGAAGGAGGACGACCCCGAACTGTTCGAGGAGGACACCCGATTTTTTTTTTTGACAAAGGACATGGGGAAACCGTTTTAATGCGGAGATTTCATGTAAGAATTAGGCAGCCGCGCGCCTGCCTTGAAATTGTCGGCTTTGCGGACAATTCCGGGTTGAAAAACATGTTGAAACCATAGCTATTCCGTCAATACAAGGCTGCGAAATTTCCCTTCCACCGAGAGGGAGAAGGATATTTTTTCGGAGAGTCCGTTGAAATTCTGTGTACAAACATCGGTTGTTGGTCAATACCAACCCACAAATTCGTTGAAATCCCAACATCAAATAGGATAAATAGGCATCAATTCAGTGGTTTGGTTTTTTTGGGCGTGCTAATATTAGGGTTGCCAGGAAAAACCACATCATTAATTGGTGAGATCATCCACTGCATCGCGGGAGAGTCTTCCCCTGCTGAATTCCTCTATATTGGTGGTTAAAAACTATGTTAAAATCTTCCAACAATTGGCAATTAAGAAGTGAATTCCCCACCTTTGGTCGTTTTTTTTCTCGAAAAATCATTCATGTTCTTGTCCAAATCTTTTGTTTCTGCCATTCTTTTTTGGTCCCCAATTTTGGTCGAGAAAGGTCCGCGGGGTCCATCTGGGTCCAGGAAGCGCGGAAGTTTCGTCTTTCGCACAGAAGTCCTGTCGCGCTGCCCTTGGAGACGGCACTGTCCCTGGATTCGCGAGGCTTCTTGCGACGACACGAGGTGATCGTAGCTTGGAGCATGGCGGAGTGAGCATGGCGGACTGGGTGTAGATGGTTTTCTTTAACACTTTGCGAAGTGGAAAATCCATGGTCAATTGAGGTTGATGTCGCTGGGAAAATCATCTGTTTCTATGGGCCATTTTCCAGTTCGCTTAGTCATAACCAGAGGGTAACTGTGGTTTCAGTGGTTTTTTAGTGGTTTTTCCTACAGGTACATTGCCATGTACATGGCGCCATGTATTTTTTTCTATGGAAAGCCAACGGATTTTTCGATGAACGAACTGTTCCCCGATGTTCCACTGATTGCTGGTCACCATCGGGGGGCGCACCGTGCGCTATGCGGTAAGGCGCGAATATTTTTCATGATCATTATGATATTTAATGATCGACCTGGAATATATCATATATTATAACAGGAGGGATTCCATATATTGGTGGTTATACCTGGAATATACCCTTGAAGTTTTGGGAAGCCCATTTTCCAGGCATCTCATTTTTCAACACGAATATCGACTCAGCATCTTCGTCTGCTGTTCCATCTCACCGAGGCAATAGACAGAATCTTTTCGTATTGCATTTCCATTGGCTCTTTCGATATCTCCCGTGCAGATGCTGAGAAAGCTTTGAATGGCATTCAAATGGATTTGGTTGATCTATGGATGGAGGCTTAGCTGCACTCTGATGGGGCTGAAAGAGCATGCAAGAACATACAGTAAACACATGTAAAACACCACGTTGCACAGGTTTGAACTTTCCCACACCTATTCGATTTTTCGTTCTTCAACTCGCAACTGTCGCATTTGTAAGCGTACTTTAAGGACATTTCACTCAAAGTCTTCAAGGGTACGGGCCCCGGGCATCCTTCGAGAGTCAAAACATGGGGTATCCCCGAACTCCCATGCGCCATGCTTCAAGGTCCTGGTTTTATGCCGAAAAACATCCAATTGTTATTTTCCCAACCAATATGGTTGGCTTCATGCGCCCATTCCTGTTGGCTGGACTAACCCACATTCATAGTTTTGGCACATTTGTCGCTATGTAATTTTTAAATAATGCATTTTGACTACCACATTATCTCAACAATTGGTGGTTCCACCAGTTATATCATGTTATATCCAATTTTTATCAATTTTTGATGTGGTAATCCTCTTTGTTTATCTTTTCATCACCATGTTTGGGCATTTTTTCACCACAAAAATCTACCGATGTTTTTGGAGTGCTGAGGAGCGGCTTTGCCCAGCCTTGGACCTTGTGGAGGCCAGTTCAAAAATGGCCAAACATCGAAGTCCCATCCTTTCTCCATATAGAAAAGTATATATATATGTTTATATGATAACATATTCTAATAACGATATATTCTAATGGTCATACAATAATATATATATATTCTAATATGATTAACATGATTATGGGACCCCTATATAATATGACATATGATTAGTAGCGTATATGATATATATATATATATTTCTAATATGATATATATATATATACATATGATTCACACATGTTTTTTTGATATATGACATATGATGTATGATACATGATATATGATACACATATTTTATTTGGGAGAATGAACCATCAATTTGATGGGGATCTATAACCAATCATTGGAATATAATGGGAATATGTTGGGGATATACCCACCAATCGGATATTTGGGTGTGTCTGACAATTGTGGATTTAGCTCCTCCTGAGGATTTTAAGGGGGGACATCATGATGAAACATCATTTTTTGTTGTACCCTCTGGTAAACTAACAGTTTACTATAGAACATGGCCCTAGAATGTTTCGTTGATTTACCCTCTGGTAATTTAACAGAAAATCACCATTTTTAATGGGAAAACTCACGAACTAAATGGCCATTTTCAATAGCAAACTGTTAGTCATTACCAGAGGGTACCTATTCACATCGTGATTTTCCACTTCGCAAACTGAAAAAACGTTGACCAGGCCGGTTTTTTTTGGCAAGGTCTTCAGAGCCGCGACTCAACAAAAGCCACATGGATCCCAACCTCTGGCATTTTCTGGCCACGTTTTTGACAAAGCGGACATGGCAATTTGTTGTGCCCCCGTTGTACTGTATAAAAGTTGGCAAACGAAGCAGCGAGATCCAGAAACAGAATGGGATAGAACATGTGGGAACACATTTTGGAAAACAATAGGAGACGCCACTCCAAGTGCTCGATTGCAATTGCGATGTATATCTATCTGCTGGTTGCAAATAATTACCCTCTGAGAATACAAAAGGGGTAGTGGAAGATCCACCATTTCTAGCCATTTTTGTTTGTGCGTAGAGGTGAAAATTGAGTACTTTCAGAATCAGATGGCGAATATTCATGTTAATGTTAAACATGATGAAACATTATATAATAATTATTAACATTAATATACTAATATTACTGTAAATTACTGTGGTTAATACTATTATACTATTAAATTCAGGGATGAAACTGAAACATTTCAATTACGGCAAGGTCCCTTCTACCTTGCCCCATGGTGATTCTCCCGTGCAGGAGTCACGCACGAAGATCAGCCTCTCAGGTTTCCTGAAGCAGTTATGTCCCAAGGCCGCGTTCACGGGTCGTTCGGCCCGAGTGCAGTTTCTCCCGAGGCGGATTTTTTTTTTTTAAAAAAAAGTGGGCTGAAAAATGGTTGAAATTTGAGTTTGGAAGGTTAAGCATGGAGCCACCCAACCAGGAAGTTTTTTTTTTTTTTGAAACATATGCTGGTTGGGTGCTGACGGAACTCCATGAGACAATTCTGATGAGGATCTCATTCGGGTCAGGACATATTCGGAGGTGGATCAAATGGTATACCCTCTGGTAATGACTAACATAGCTATTGAAAATGGCCATTTATAGTGGATTTACCCATGAAAAATGGTGGTTTTCCATAGTTATGTTAGTTTACCAGAGGGTAATCTCATGCCACTAATATCAATCATTTGCCAGGAAACCATGGCGGATGTAGGGTCGTAACTAGAGGGGATGGGACTTTTAGTGATGTGAACAATAAGAATTATCACACATTTTCACTAAGAGTACTGGTTGGTGGTTTGGAACATTTTTTATGACTTTCCATATATTGGGAATAGTAACCCATAGTAACCCCAACTGACGCACTCATATTTTTCAGAGGGGTAGGTATACCACCAACCAGAGTAGATTAGTACTACTATCAATCATCATAATCATCCCCAACCGGCCTTAGATCTGGAAATTGTCATACAAATATCCCAGAAATATGCTTCCAAAAACCGTCATTTTTGGAGGACCCCAAAATAGAAATACTTTATAAAATCATATTTTTGGGGCATATTGCCTTGCATCGACCTAACAAATAGGTCTTATATCTGGTAACCTCCAATAAATCGATACCTGAAATGGCCATTGAACATTACCCTCTGGTAATGACTAACATAGCTATTGAAAATGGCCATAGAAATAGTTGATTTACCCATTAAACATGGTGATTTTCCATAGTTATGTTAGTTTACCAGAGGGTAATCATTAGTACTATTCATCATTCATATCATCGTTTTCCCAGAACATCTGCGACCAGACGTGCCGTTGGTCGCTGCTGTGAACAGGCCACGGGACGACACCTCCGGATGTTCCACAGCTGGATTAAGGAGTACGAGCAATTGGAGAGCCTCAAACTGGAGGTGCTGACATGGAGTCGGGAGGCTTCTATGGCTTTGTTTTCTAGATGGAAGATGAAAATTTATGAAAATTGGACTTAATTAGATGGACTTCGATGGAATTCGGACTTAGATGGACAACCATTATTAACCATTATTAACCATTATTAACCACAATGAACCACCTGTAGACTTCGACATTGATTCATGATTTACCCGACTTGGTGTTTCGACGGACCTCGACCTCTGCCCTGGTCACTGGCAGTGACGTTTCCGTAATGACCCTCCGGTCAGTAAAATGTCACATGGCTATGGTATAAGTGGGCCATACTTCGATAGATTTACCGATTCAACAGGCCTATTTTCCATAGTTGTTTCTTTAGTTACCGGAGGACAGAGCAAATGACACTTACCCGTTTGTGATTGAACTTTGCCGGGACTTACACCCGAAAAAAGAAACATGGCAACCCCAAATATGCGGCAAATCATCATAAACCATCCACTTCAATGGGCTATTGTCCATTGCACAGGTAGCATAGATTTGTGTAGGCTGCTGGCTCAGACACAACTCACCCAGCTCGCGGCCAGCGTTAGGTTCAGGCAACTCATGAAGTGTTACGTCGTTTCGGACGCCCCGCGTCCTTCTCTCAGTCGCAGGTCCCGCAGGGAGAAACGGCTGGGGGCGAGCTGAAAGATTTCATGGAAAATCCCATCTATAAATGGACATTTTTCGCTGAGATGGGATTTTCCCCCATGAAACCCTCAGAGGGTTTCATGGGGGGGTTCCATAGAGATACCCCCAGCTTTTTTTTGATGATTTCCATGGGAAAATCTCATCTTTTTCAATGGATGAGAACTCGAAAATGGGGGTTTTCCCATTGGAAACCTCCATCGGGGAGCATGGTAAACTGGAGGTCCCCATCCGGCCATCTCCATTTGAGTTGGTTTCATGTGAAATTCCAATGTTTGGACCAAGCCTCAAATAAGTCAGTTGGTGACTAAATTCACTCAATTTCTTGGTTCAATCCTAATTTTCCGAGAACTAAGCAGAGGGAATTCATGATGATTTCCCATTTCTTTTGTTGTGCGACCAGGACGTCAAGGACATCATTCTGGAAGTCTTGGAGCGTCACCTGCTGCAACAGGAGCGATTTTCTTCGCTGGGCCGGATGGATGACCCACTAGGCGCGTGAACATTGAAAAATCCTTGGTTTTTTACAACATGTCCATTTTGCTTGGTTGTATCTCCATCATATATCATCTGTTGAACTGTTGTTTCCTTCCTCACGCAGTAGATGGTTAGATTCAATCTGAATGAGTCTGATACTCGGGTCCCACCAACTAGCAGCAGAACTAGAAAATCGCTTGACATGGTGTCAGTCATTATCTGCCCAGACATATTTTTGATGGTTAAATCATGTTAAATCCCTGCGTTGGCTAAATCCCTTTTGTGGGTTGCATCCTTTTTTTGCTGAGTCATTCCCAGTGAAGGAGGAGAAAATCCAGCACATGGAGCGGCTGTTCTCCCCTCGATTGCTTGGAGCCACTGTGCCCAGTGAGCGTTTACTGAAGTGCCACGTGTCCAAACAACAGTGGCAGACATGGAATCGAACTTTGGATCTTCTGGAAGTAGAAGACCAGGAGCGATCTTAGTTGCAGTCAGATTTGGGCATTTGGGGGTGACCTTAGCTGCTCAAATGGCCCCAATTAGGCTCATCATTTCAGGCCCCGAGCCCGAAGGTGGATTGTAGGTCAGTTCAAGTTTTGCGCTGCTACAGAATGGGCTTAAAATTAACCAATTCACCCCCAAGCTTGAATAGTTTGATACTGAAAAAGATCAAATCTTTGGGCTCTTTGGTGCCCCAGCCGCTAGCCATAGCCGCAGTGCTCTGGGAGGGAGCCAAGAAGCTACAAATTGAGTTTCCCAACCACCTGATAGATAGCAATCATGGTGATTTTAGCATATTCCCATTTTTTGCTGTCAGAAAACAAATCACCAAAGTCGGTTCAGATATCAAAATTCCGAGACGGTGAAGTTTCAGACAGTCCTGGGATCGTCATGGATCATCATCCACGATCTTCCCACGACTGGTGACGTAAAAAACTGGTGACGCGTTCATCCTTAAGCAGCTGCCGAAAAAGGGGGATGACAAAAAACCACTAGCAGATTCACTACAAAACTTAGCAGATTCACTTAGATTCACTGGAGAATCTGGCATGTGACAGGTATGCCACAATTTGCCCATGAACATGGGTTAAAAGATGTTTTCCAAGCACATTCATTCCATCGTGGACAACGGCACCAGGGCAATCTTTTGACCAGTGACAAACTTTGCCCAGGGATTGGTAAATGTCCCATTTTGGGAATATTGGACATCACCTTATAGTAGCCATTGTAGACCATATACCTAATGGTTGGGTGATGTTCAATGGGGACATTTAATGTCCTCCCAGGAGAAGTTTCAGACTTCTGGCCTTCTTCCCTTAGAGGTGCACGAGCTGCTTCTTCGCTGCTCGGCCGATTTCGACTGGTGTGGAAAAGCTGTGGAAAAGCTGTTGGTTTCCTGTGATTCATTCGTTACAACTGAGGTTCATGGTTCTAGGGTAGATACAATGTGAGGCCCCCGTTCGATAGCTAAGTTGGTTTATAAGTCCAATAAGAACTATGGTTTATGGTATTTATAACTATAGTTACTAGGGCTTTTGTTAACCAACTGATATCTTGGGGGCCTCACATTGTATGGATATGGGGAATCCCCACGAGCTGGTTGGTTTAAAATGGAACATCCGCAAAACAAGTCGATGATTTGGGAGTACATCCATTTGAGTAGGAAATCTCCATATGGATGTGGGTCAAAGTGGAAGACCTAGGGGACCACAGATGTTAGTCTAGTTTAGTATTAACCATCCATAATTTTTGGGTACCTAATTTTGACCCATACCCATATATTTTGCGGTTGGATGGGTGAAACTAAACCAAGAGACACAACTGATGGGTTCCTTCACTTGGGAGCGGACAGTATCCTTCCCGGTATTTTTTCACTGTAATCAATTCATTGAATTACTGGGAATTTCAGGATCCTAAAATGGAGGTGCTGTACCATATCAGGCCATATTTTGTGGGGATCTTCCCTCCCAGGGCGCCCTGAAAAATAGGCTCAAAATATATGGTAGCTGGTACCTCCAATTAAGGTTCCTGAGATGACCAGTGATTGAAAGCTATCTGCAGAGTGACATGAAACAGGCGATTTGGATCATTTTATATTTTTCCATGTATTGGGTATGTCATCATCCCAACTGACGCACTCATGTGTTTCAGAGGGGTAGGTATACCAAACCACCAACCAGACGAGTTTCCCTAGCTGAGTGTTTTGCCTTTTCGTGAAACGTCCGCTTCGCAGATGGCCATTTTGGTCAAACCGTTTATCGATCAACCATTCCAGACATTGAAGGGGACGCGCCTAGGACATTGATAGATGACAATAGATGATGGTTGCCAGTAGTTTTTTTTTTTTTAAAGACCAATTCATGGTTCAGCAACGATTCAAAAACTCTGTGAACCCAGTGGTTTATAATGGTTCAAAAACCTGGATTTTGTCCATCCCTATCCCAGCTTTTCTCCCTAGCAAAATCCACGTTTTTTTTTGGCATAAATCCATGAATGGCTTGATTCTTAGTGCTTGAAATCCCCACATCAGCAAGGTGCAGTGGTCAAAGACTCGTATAGCCTCAACAGGACTTTCAGCCGCAAAAACATTGGGGGGTTTTGAGCAACAAAAGATAGGGTGTCAACATCTGAAGCTGGTGATTTATAGTGGATATATTTGGATGTTCTGGTGGATTTTATGGTGGATTTATGGTAAATTTAAGGTACTGAAGTGGGATGGTTTGGATGTTTTTGGTCGCTTAGGGGATTTGCGGTGGATATATTTGAAGTCCAATGGGTGAAACAAAACCAAGAAACATAACCAGGGGGATCCTCTTTGTAGGTTGATGGGTTATACTATGTTATACTTATAACCTGTGTCATTTTGATGTTAGGAAGATTTGATATCCCAATTGAGATCAAAGGATATCTAAGGTTTATCATACCTTCCGGACGGTATGTCCGGGGATCCGAGAGTCAGAGACTCTGAAAAAAGTGCAGCAAAAATTGGTCAATCCTGGGGCTGGTTCGTTGAGTTACAGATGGTTGCTTGTTTCAGACCAAAGAAATACCCTCTGGTAATGACTAACATAACTATGGAAAATCACCATTTTTAATGGGAAAACTCAGGATTTCGACTGGGCCATTTTCAATAGCTATTTTGACATAACCAGAGGGTAACATGAAGCTTCAAAATGGAGTTCCGAAGATCAATTTACATCAATTTACTGGATCTTCACTGGACATTTTTCCCCAACTGTTGGTGCTTCAATGATCGAATAAATTGGTGCTGGCAGTTGGTTGACCCATGTTGACCCCAGACCACTGTTCGGCACGACCTGCCTGGGCGACTGTGAGGGCCCGGTTCCTCAAATTCTTCTGTGAAGTCTTCAACGTTCGGCCTTTGAAGTGATCATTGAAATAATCTCCTGAAAGCCACGAGCCAAAATTTTCCAACGTGACTTCGAGCAACTGGCTGGGAGTTTACACCGATGATTTTCTTGCCCAAACATCAAAAAACTATGAGACATGAAGCCTTTTCGATGCTTGTGCAGGGGTTGGTAACTGTCCCATTTTGGGAATATTGGACATCACCTTATAGTAGCCATTATAGACCATATACCTAATGGTTGGGTGATGTTCAATGGGTACATTTAATGACCCATGTTGTGGTGAAAACACCGGCCATGTCGAATCGCGTTTTGTCTTCTGCGCGTGGCAGAATGCAGCTGAAATCATTCTTCTTGGGCCACTTGGCCGTACTCTTTAGCAGAGCCCTTCCCAAAAACCTTTGTCTTGTTGATTGGGTTGTACCACCATAATTCAGTATCACTGGTTCGGGTGAAGGGAATATTTGGAGGAAACCCTGGAAAAAATAGATGTTTATCATATTTTATCATATTTTATCATCATGGGCAGCGGTTTCCTCCAAATTTTCCCTTGGCTTCGACAGGTTGCCGGATTTGGGGCACTGCGATTGTGCGAAATTGTGATGCACGTGTGCATCCTTATCGAAGGCCCCTTTCGCAAACTCAGCTGCAGCTGCGCGCAATGCACTGCAGCAACTGAGTTTGAAAAACCACGGGTAAAGCATGGGATGAATCTCTTGAGGTTCCTGAAATATTTTTCTCACCACGAAGAATGGTTTCAACACCATCTTCGTTGGAAAAACCTATGGCATGCGGCGTGCGCCCAGCCCAGGCGCCCGATGCCATCGCAGATCTTTTCTGTGGTCAAGATCTCCAGTGACTTGTTTTCTGTGATCAAGCAGCTTCAGAGTTTTTTGATAAAACGTTTTGGAGCAACTTGACACAAGTGGTGGAAGAATGTGGAAGACTTTGAACTGAAGACTGCGGCAGAGCTTTTTGAACGCTGCTGCTGGCCACTCTTTTGCTTTGGCGCTAGACATGATCTTGGTGTTTGCTGGTTACTTGATCCACTTCTGCCACCGGATATCCGCGTGGCATGGGCGTTGTGCGAAAAATCACCAATGGGTATCCTGGGTATTGGTTTTAGAAACGATGTGCCCAGAATGATGCACCGGGCATGGTCGATGGATGTGGGACGGAATTCGTTGGTGAGAAAATCACCAACATCCACCCGGCCAAAAACTCATGCCCAACAGAAGTGGTTCATGCTCCACCAACTGGTGACGATATGCAGCTCTGCGACTGCTGCACTGGCAGCGGAAACAGCTTGGGCGAGGTCAGTTTCAGCTGGCTCGACCAAGAACGAGACATGGACGTGCAGTGAGAAGATACAATTGCTGGCAGCAGATCAATTCAAGTTGTTTACGGTGCAGCAGATTGGTGACCTGCCACGACCAGCAATCAGATCTACAACCCCAAAACTATGTGAAGGGAGATATAGTCATCTTATAGTCAGTTATAGTTATATATTCCAACAAAAGTGCATAAATCCCCAAGCAACAGCATTCAATCATTCAGACTTCGGGCCAATCCCAGCATTCAGTAGGTATATATATATATACGTAATAAATAAATAAATAATAATAAATATATATATATATATATATACATATATATATAATATATATATACACATACATATTACATATATGATCAGCAAGACATCAGGGTGTTTAACATCAACCAACGAGCCAACGATGCCATTGGTTGTCCTGGCTTGGGATGATTTGTTGGGAGGTGGTCTTTGTAGATGCGGCTGCGCACAAGGTGGGGACGACTGGTGGATTTGCTGCCAGAGCTGGAAGATTTTCATAGGAAAACCCCTGGAAAACCACCAATTGGAAAGAGTAACCAGTAGATTTCCAATAGTAACTGCCATAGGAAAACCAGAGGAAAACCATTGGATGGGCCGTTGCGAAATCCGAACAAAACCACCAATTTTTTGGATGGTTGAAAACCCAACAAAATCCATGGGATGTTTACGGCCCATCCACAGGACATGGTTGGGACATGTTGGGACTATCTCTTCTGTGTCTCTCGCAGGTTACGCCGGTGAAATCTCCGTAAAACGCCAGGCTTACCTCGTGGGAGAGCTTGGAGTTCAGCATTTCCCAGTCACTGGGCGATTTCGTTTGTCACTGGGCTGCTCTCACAATTCATGGCTGTTTTCAGAAAGGGGAGGATGAACCATGGGATTTTAGATGATTTTAGGGGTGCCTCTTTTTTGAACACACCTCTTTCAATGGAGTGCCCAAACGCAAATTGGTAGCGAAGAACCCAGGGCCTTTCTGAACCAATCAGTGACGACGATTCCGTGGCCGCCCGTGGCACTGGAAGAGGATCTCAGTAGGAGTTGAAAAACATATCCACTGGTAATGACTAACATAACTAATTATGGAAAATCACCATTTTTCATGGGAAAACTCTTATTTCGACTGGGCCATGGCTTCAAGTTCGCAAAGTGTTAGTCATTACCAGAGAGTATTATCCATTATAATCCTCTATAAATCACTAGACATCCCCATTATATTCCCTATAGACATCCCCATGGTATCCCCTATAAATCCCTAGAACTCCCCATGGTATCCACTGAAAACTGGCGATAGAAACCTTAACCTCATGGGATCCGAAAACTGACTTCGACGGATGGAAGATCTCCCCATTGAACGATCCACGGAAAAAAACAACAGTGGTGTTTTCATAGAGGATGATTCCAACTGGTGTTTTTTGGGATATTCCAACTATACACATGTTTTGAATCTTTTGGATCTTCCAACTGGTGAATCTTTTGGATCTTCCAAACCATATCCACTGGAAACTGGGGGGCATTTCCAGCCTCTGATGATTTTTTTGGGTAAGTTCAGTTCATCCAAGCATCCTGGGTGGCGTAAGGCTACCCGGCCTGGTAAACGGTAACAGTTTGCGAACTTGAACATGGCCTGAACATGGCCATAGAAATAGTTGATTTACCTATTGAAAATAGTGATTTTCCATAGTTTTGTTAGTTTACCAGAGGGTAATCACTCTGGTCAAAACCGATTTTTCAAAGCTGGAAAAGCTGGGATTCACATCGCACCTGAGGATTCGAGTTCCAATGAAATATGGATGTGTTTAACTAAGCCTTTGCTTAGTTCGATGAATTTCTGGTTGGTGGTTTGGAACCATTTGGAACCATGGAATTTGATGACTTTCCATTCAGTTGGGTATGTCATCATCCCAACTGACGAACTCATATTTTTCAGAGGGGTTGAAACCACCAACCAGCAATACTTTGCTTATACTTATTCACACATAATCGAATCACATTTAAGCGGACCATCCAACGGTTCGCGGCTCTTGAATTTTTAGCCGAGGTTTTCCATTGGAAAGTCAACTTCAGTTAAATCATCTCAGGTGTCGAAATCGCCACGAGATACCGAAAAAAACCAGAAGTGGAAGTCTCAATAGTTTACAGATCCCTGCAACTGATTGGGATATACCATACACTGTATATTTTTATATCAGATAGATGGATGAACAAATGCATATGGATACACACACACATTATATAATATTATATATATATGTTATATGTTATATAAATGCACACCCCTTGGTAAATTAACCGTTGGACCATGAAAATCACCAAGTTTTGGAGAGTTTGGCCTCTCAGGCCTTGGTCCTACAGAAGGGCACCATGAGTGCCATGGACGCTCCACTGGAGACGTAGGGAGCACTCAGATTCCTCGGAAATTCATGTGATTTCATGGGGATATGGGTAGATACTGTGCTTTAATGAGATGCCTGTCGGAATGATCGTTGAGATTTCCATGGCGATTTTGTTTGGTGATTTCGTGGTGTTTCAATGGGTGGGATGGTGTTACCCATGGAAACAAAAACCCACATGGCGAAGAAGATCCCCACATCATTCGATCATTTTCCCATTGCACTGCCAGGTTTTATTACCAGAGGCTAGTACTATGTTGTTATTTTCGAAAGTTCGGTGAATCATCGAACTCAATTTTCACCATCTATACCATTGTCCAGGTTATCCATGATTATCGTTAAGTTACCGGAGGGTACATCATGATACATCGCCAAGAAGTCTAGGGGGACATGTCACACATGTCTATTTTTTTCCCATTCTCCGGCAGAGTGAGTCTATCAGTAACAAGACATAGGACATGGGCGTTCTGGTTCTGGTGGAAATATCCACTTGTCAAATCTGGCAACGGAAACACCTGGATTTATTTGGATTTAGGTACCCTCTGGTGAACTAACATAGCAATGGAAAATGGCCATTTATAGTGAGTTTTCCCATTAAAAATGGTGATTTTCCATTGCTATGTTAGTTCACCAGAGGGTAAATCATCTACAGCTGGAACATCTCCAGACGAAAAGGGTTTTTTCTACCAGAGGTTACCAGCTGTTAGTAACATGGTACCGCCCTAAACACGCCCCTGAAATTCACCAGACACGGCACCTTCCCGGCATTTCATAAGATTCACCAGCAAGAAAATAGAGAAAATCCATGGACTCCCCATTCACCTTAAACACCCCGTAAAAAACCAACGAAACCATGGTAAGTTTCATGAGGACCATTTCACCATTTCGGGTGATGTTTTTTTTGTTTTTTTTCGCACCAGTCTTCGTGTTTTGAAAATACCAACTAGCCCAAGAAATTCCTGATTGAAGCATACAAAACCAGATCTTGTTTCACAGTCACAGTCACAGTTTGGAGAGTAGAAAGATGATCATCAATTGATGGTATCATCGAAAGATTGATCATAGTTTGGCAATACTTTCACTTCCTCACCCACTTTCACTTCCTCATCAATTTATTTCGATCATTTTACCATCTGGTTATGACATTCACACTTCGCCATGGAAAGATCCACCCATTTTAAAGAACGGTATGGCCCATCGAACTTTCGATTAGGGCCATGGCTGATCCCCATGGCGAAGTGCTAGTCATAACCAGATCGATCCCATTCAGAATCCCCATGGAAAATCCCGCTGAATCCGAATGGTGGTGGGGAAATCCCCAGTGATGTGAATGTTGGTAAAAAAACCCATGAATACTAGAATACTATATATAGATATATCACCAACAAAAACCATTTTGTGAAATTGGATGAAATTGGAATGCTAGTTCGATATATATCACCAACAAAAACCATCTAAAATGTGAGTTATTGGAGTTATTTGCACGCACCAACTGAGCTATCGAAGCGGTGGCACCATCCGCCCCAATTGTCGTTGCATCGCTGGCGCGCCGCAGCTTTGTCCTCACTTTCAAAGCTCGGGAGCTTCCACTGCTGGACGCCCTCAGGGGCTGGATTCAGCAGGCCACGTGACCTGAGGGGAGGATTGCTGTGTTTTGTGGCCAGTTCTGGTTGGATTAGATTTTGATGATGATTGACCTTTGGATTTGTTTTTTTTTTTGGATTCAGGAGTCTATTTTCAGACTGTGAATTACACCAGCCCACACACCTCCCCAGCTGGATAATGAACCGAAGCCGACTTATTGGTTGGACACTGAGCGAAAATCCTTACAGTACCCATTATTCAATAAGGTTATTGGTTGGTAGTCTAGTTGGATACAATCCCTTGAAATACAGAGTAGACTTTGATTCCGATCCCATAAAAAACCCATGAATTGTCAAGTCACAGAATAGCCCGACACCAGCTAAATTGCCATGAAATTCTTAATCCTGGGGATATTGATGGAATGGCAACAGGTATGTAACCTAGGTCTTGACTCATAGGAAATTTGCCGGGCGCCATAGTCAGCCGTAGATTGGCGACTTGATTTTTAGAGGAAATCTGAGGCACCTTTGGTACCCGGCCTGGTAAACGTTTACAGGTTGCGAAGTGAAAATTCAGGCCATGGCTTCAAGTTCGCAAAGTCTTAGTCATTACCAGAGGGTTTTTTTTCCCATTATATCCCTTATAAATCCCTAGAATTCACCATTATATCCCCTATAAATCCCTAGAAATCCACATTATATTCCCTATAGACATCCCCATGGTATCCCCTATAAATCCCTAGAATTCCCCATGGTATCCACTGAAAATCCCTCAAAAATCCCTCAAAAACCCCTCAAAAACCATGGTGATGCCCCATGACCCCCGAGAATCCGCAAGTTTCGACCGTAGGTCTTAGACACGCCGAGTGACGCGGCATCTCGGTGCTTTTGGCGAAGGGTGAAGGGTTGGGCTTCAGCCGGTGGCGATCTCGGTGCCATTTTCATGATGGGATTTTTCCACAATCAATGGGAATTTATAGGGGGAATATGTTATTATAGCTATCCCCACTTGTGGGATTTTATAGGAATATAACTGTGGTAAGCCCATGAATACTATAGATATATCACCAACAAAAACCATAGTTATTTCAATGGGAGATCTTCAGGATCCAATACATGGTACGTAAACGTACCATTTTTTAGGGCCATAGTTTGGGGGAATTTCCCTGAAATTGAGGCCTGAAATATAGGCCAAAAATATATGGAATCGGTACCTCCGTCCTCAATCGGTTCCTGGTGCATGGCCATTGACACAGGAAATCACAGGAATTCCATTGTTTTAGGAATTGTGGGAAGATTCCTTTGGTTCCAGCTGCAGAGGCTTTTTGGGGGCTTTTTGTAAGGGCAGAACTGGCATGACCATGCGTGGGAAGATTCGAAAGCCATGATGAAACCATGAATTCCATCTTTCTGGGTAAATTATAACGAACTCACTGCGACCTAAGGGAAATCATCCCAATATGGCCTTAATTCAGGTTAGTGAAATATATTATAATTTACCCAGATCTTTCGACCATGGCACATTTTTTGAGTGGAGATTCTTCGGGGTGGGCACTCTGAGATTCAGCGAGTTGGTTGGGACTGGAAACGGCTCAAATGCCTACAGAAGTCAAAACTCAAGACCCAACAAGGACACGAATCATAACTATAACATGTTACACCATATTACAACATATTATAAATCTTAATATTTAAGTTAAATATAACATATTTGATATATATATATATATCTATCAATAAGTTTTGACGTATTATAAATTATAACATATCATCGTACAAATTAACATATTGTGATGTTTTTTTTTCCTAAGATATCAAACAACTCTTTTTCTGGAGTGTGACAAGCCTCCCATTTTGGGTTACAACATATTAGCCCCGCAAAAACCTCCTTCGACCGAGGTTGTTGGCGTCGAAAAAGAGTCGAACTGTCGCTGCGACAGTGGCATTGGATGGGTGGCAGTGGATGGTGGCATTTTTCCTACAATGTGAGGCCCCCGTTCGATAGCAAAGTTGGTGCAAATAACTCCAATAACTATAGTTATAAATACCATGAACCCAAACGTTATTGGACTTATAAACCAACTTAGCTATCGAACGGGGGCCTCACATTGTAAGGATTTGCATGGGATTTCCTGCAGGATTTTCTGACTTCTCATGTGTTTGCCTCTGAAATCCGCAGGCTCGAGGCATGGTTGGAAACCATGAACTTCATGACAGTGACATCACTTGTGGCCTACCCTCTGGTTATGACTAACATAGCCATGGGAAATGGCCCATAGAAATAGATGGTTTACCTATTAAAAATGGTGAATCTTTCCATGGCTATGTTAAATAACCAGAGGGTAGAAGGATTGTCAAGTCAAACCAATCAAAAAGCAGCCGATACCTCCCACAGAACATGAGACACTGAAATCACACACATGGCAATGGCAATTGAAACCATGGCAATGACAGCATGTTCCAGGTTGACCTACGTAACCCGTTGGGTTTATTGGGAGAAAAAGCTAAAGTATTCATGGGGTGAAAACTAAACCAACATCACTGGGCGGGCCCTACCTTGTGTTGCATCGTTTCACCCCAAAAAACCATCACTTTCCATCCATGTCAAAGCCACAAAAAATCCATAAGTCCATAGTTGAATATCTTTTTGCATACATACTGGTAGTGATGGATGGACAAAAGATGTTGCGAAAGCCGAAAAAAAAACAGTTCATAGGTGATTTCTCCGCTTATAGGGTTTCAACTAGTTTCAAGCATCCTTTTGGTGCAGGATTTAGCCACAAAAAGCTCTGGATCAGCATCCCGAGATCACTAGCTCTGGATCAGCATCATTTCGTTCTGTCATGGTGGCAGTTTCGTCATGGAGAACCTTAGCCAAGGTGCGCAACACACCTAGGGGTCATATGGGATATGGTGGGGATTTCACTATCTAAAATGGAGATGATATATGATGATATATATATAATATTATGTATATATATATATATGTAAAGAGTATTGATGGCAGTATATGTTTGATATACTGAGATATACTGGGATACATCGAACACAAATTCTATTGCCGATTATCAGTCCAATGGACATAACCAACCATAGTGGGGAAACATATGGGTTAAACGGATGATTTTGCTTGGGAATTCATGAAGGGAGATGTCATTAATTCACGATATGTGACATACATGTTATTTATTGGGGATTTATAGCCAAATGAGTTTTGTGGGATATAACCAGGAATATATATATATATATATATATATATATCTAAACCATCAATGATGGGAACATGGTATACTGGTTGGTGGTTTGGAACATTTTTCCAACTTGGATTTCCAACTGACTTTCATATTTGTCAGAGGGGTTGAAACCACCAACCAGTATAACTAGCAATAATGGGATATAACTAACCAACAATATATGATATAAATGGGCCTACCTTTTTGTGGTGAGACAATTTTCACAATGGAGGTTTAATTTTTACGCACAACAACATGATGGCAATGTGATGGGGAAAGGAACACCCAATAATCTGATGGATGTGATGGGTGTGGAAAGTGGTTTCTGGTGGATTGATCCCCAGTGGTGCCAAAATTTTGAGAAGGGAAAGCCATGGATTCATATGGATTCAACAGAAATCTGGTTGGTGGTGACTGGAACATTGGTGAAATGTATGGGTTAATGATGGTTAAT
>Ga0126342_10006187_pt1 | contig 21159 bp, 16 predicted proteins | sample Cyp1metagenome_FD_92528 | JGI IMG/M metagenome (GOLD analysis project Ga0126342, IMG submission 92528) | Coral microbial communities from Lord Howe Island, Old Settlement Bay, Australia - Cyphastrea 1 metagenome | ecosystem: Host-associated > Invertebrates > Cnidaria > Coral ...
AGTACCGGGCGATGGAAAAGGCTGCAAAGCTTTTCCACCAGGTAGGCCTGAAACATCTTTGGCATCGTGCAGGCGAGCTTTCTTCGCTGCTTGTTCCACCGCATGTGCATCTTCTGCCGCTTGATGGAGGTTCTGTAGAGAGGTTGTAAGATGGTTCAGCCCCTCTTGGAGCTTGGTCGAGCTGGACTCGTCGTTGGCGTCCTCCTCCGACATCACTTCTTGAACCTCCATGGATCCCTTGGCTTCCCGAGGTGAATGAAATGCCTCCTTGGACATCTCGAGGTTTTGCTTGGCCTGAGACAAAGTGTCTTTTGCCACTTGGATTTGTTGCAATGCATTGCTCTCCTGTTGTTGGAACTCCAACGTGAAGGCTTGCCATTGCGCAACACTCATCGAAAGGAAAGCCCTCCATTTCTGATGGAGGTTTGCCCGAGCTTCGAATGCTTCCTGTAGATCTCGTCGAGCTCGACCAAGACTTTTGGCTGCCACTTGAAGCTCCTTTTCTTCGTTCTTTTCTTCCTTCACCTGCAGTGTCTTGACCAGTTCTTGGTTCTCCGGTGAGAGCTTCTCCTGGTCCTTCTTGAGTGAAGCCAGTAAATTCTTCATGGCCGCACTTTGCTGTGGCACTGCTGCATTCGATGAGGCTGCTGGTGTAGGATCTGTTGCATTCTGTGCCGCCTGGTTGGCCGCTTGTTGCATCTGAAGCAGAGCCATCCATGACTGCGTGCCCTGTCCTGTGTTCGGCATCATCATTGGGGCTCCTGCTGGAACAGAAGGGGGCGGAGGCTGTTCCACCTGCTGTGGAGGCTTCTTTCCCTTTCTGTGTCGATTCTGCTTTGGACGTGGGCTGGGTGTTTTCCCACGCCCTTTGCCCTTTCTCTGTCGCGGTGATTTCGGATGTTGACCATCCTCCCATGTTGCCTGTGTGTAGCGCGGGCTTTTGGGCCAGGATGCATAGTAGCCATCTGCTTCTTCGCAATCTCCAACCTCGTACCATTTCCCGCCACATCGATGACAGCATAGGGCATGTTTGCCGTTCATGACACGGCACCACTGGCAGAGCCATCCAGCATTCTTTTGAGTTTGCTGCGCCATCTTTGAAATCTCTGACTGAATAGTGCTCAGAAAATGATGATCTTTTGAATGATGTCCCTGTAATACACACTGGATCCACCGAAGTGTGAAAATGGAACTTGCTGTCTTTGGGTACGATGTAACCACCAAAGATGTCGGGCTGTCGCTCTCCAACGTCTGGTTTTTCTCCGCCAGGATGGAATCGAAGCCGTTGTAATTCAAAGTCACCAAAATGAGAGTGCACACCATTGAGATAAACCGAAATTGCATAAATCAGATTGTGAATCACAAGCCCAATTGTACTGTCCAAAGACACACCCAGGAAACAGTGTTCGGTACACCGCAGAAACCAGTGGAGGTGATGTCCAGGAATTCCAAATTGAAAATTGTGAATACAAGTCCAAATAAGGCAGACAGGTAAGTCGCAGTAACAATGAAACAGAGCAGGTAAAAATCACCTGCAGTCAAAGAATACTGACTGAGAACCCGATACCAAAAATGCCAAAAGGAAATATTGGGTGGATGATACCAGCGCGGAGCAGTTCAGTAGTCCACTTGTAAAAACCAAAGGCGTTGACGGGGTTTTAAGGTTGACCCCTAACCTTTATTCCAGGCTTGGCGCGCGGCGAGGTTCCAGACAAAGCAAATGAAAAACGCCGGCTGCAGCCCGCGGGTGAACACGGGAAACCCGCTGAGGCTATGGGAAAAACCCCAATCCCAGAACGGACGTGGGGACTTGACCCGAAACCTTATAGTATAGTATATATATATATATATTATATAGTATTAAAATTTATTATAGTATCACCCAATAATATACTATATTATAAAGTTTTCCCAAGTTTGAGGCTTCTGACATTGGGCATACCCCTACGACTGGTTCAACAGGATGAAACACATCCGCGGGAGCCAGGAAGTATTGATGCGCCTGACCCTCTTACGGACTGGCTATGATGATGCGGAGTTTTTAACAGCAGGTGCTTTGGGAAGGGTGTGCATATCCAGGGATCGATTTTTGTTGTTGCCGCTTCGATGGGCTGCACAATATACACTTTGGATGATTTGGCATTGTATTCTCTGCTTATGTTGATTCCTGCAATGCTTTTGTTTTTGATGCGAGCAGACATTTCATTTAGACACATACAGTCCTGCAAAAATCCATGGAAGCACATTGGTCCGCTAATAATAATGTGTCGCATTCTACTTGCGCATGGGTCAGGAAACTGTGATAGTGGCATGTGCATGCATGTGCTAGAATTGTTATTGTTTTTTTGCGGAATCAATAATCAGCTTGTGACGATGTGCCACAGAATTGCTATGTGGGGGTTCCATAATTGGGGGTACCCCCCAAATCATCCACTATCAAAATGGATTTTCCTAAACCATCCAGCTATTGGGCTATCCCGAACCCCGATCGCAACCCCACCAGTCATTATCGTCTCAGGCAGCCTGCCCCGCAAGCATTTATTCGAGCAGCTCGAGGCGTGCGGGGGAGGTTTGAGGAGCTTCCCAGACACGGTGAGAAAATAGGTGCCATGATTTACTCTCTGGTAATTGAACAGCTATGGAAAATCGCACATTTATAGTTGATTGATGTTGATTTCCCTCTTCAAAATGGTGATTTTCCAGTTCGCAAACTGTTAGTTTACCAGAGGGTAGGTACAACAGTCCCAAGCACCAAATGATTCCGCAGCGTTGATTCAGTTCCCATCCCTTGGCACACGGTGTGCTACCGGCTGTCCAGATAAGAAGTGACAACGGGACCGCGGAAGCCATGAGAGGCACCATGTTTTGCCTGGCAGGAGCTGCGTTTGTCGACATTTCACTGTGCGGAAGCGTTGAGCTCCTCGGACGCGGTGGGTCAGAGTTGATCTTTGGATTGATTTGCACCAGCAAACAGAATAGGAAACATTGACCTAACATGATCTAACTATTCAGTCTATGTCCAGTATAGAAGGTGTTCTAGGTGTTGTTCCACAGTTTATTAAATTGTTTTATATTAATTGACTTGTATCTCATCTTAACATATCTTAACCAACATTGTTCGGCTACGAACTGGGGAGCTTTATAATTATCTGGAACCCTAGGATTTCGAAGAAATGAGTGGCAATCTTTGGTTAAAGAGCCATGTCCACGCGGCTGTTTGGCCCGAGATGACTAGGTGACTAGCATCATTCAACCCTCCATTCAGTTGTCAATGTTGGCGTTGGATCTGTTACATCACCATGTTGAACAATCGGGATTTTTATCCAAATAAAATCAACCACGGTAAATATATGTACCCTCTGGTAAACGTTTACATAAGTGTGGAAAACCACCATTTTTAATGGGTAAATCAACTATACATGGCCATTTTCCATAGCTATGTTAGTCATTACCAGAGGGTAAATATTATCACCAAAATACAGATGTACAACAATTCTCCATGTTGACTGAACACATCTTTTCCCCCAGCTGCCAGGTGAGGGTCTCTAGATTTTATCATAGCTGCATCCCGCCTCGAGCTCTTCCTCCTCCTCCTCCTCCATTGCGAGCGCCAGATGCCAGTGGGCACTGCCGGACCTCAACGGCACAAATGTCAGAAAAAAGAACGCCTTGAAATGCCATGGTGGGGATTACTCGAAGATACTCCAAGTAAAGTATGTTTTTTTTTGCAAATCATCACATTTTTGGAGACATTGACGCAGCGTTCCAAAAATGGTGCTTGAGCTTTCGCTAAAAGCTCCAGGTGCTTGGCGCCGCTTCCTCAGACGACAGGTACCGGTTCATGGGGAACGAGGTGTTGCCAGAGGTTTTAATCTCTGTGAACCAACGATTTGGGATATTTTGGGATAGATTTTACAGCTGGTTGATGTTGGTTTATAATGGTTATATAATGATGGTTCATAATGGTGGGACATGGTTGATGATGGCTGATTGAGCTTACCACATGATTTGTACAAGGTCCTAGGGCCCGGTGCGACAAATTTGCTGCATCTCAGCCATGTTTCTCCAATGAAGAGAAATGTATTTGCTTTTCTCGATAAGTAAGCTCTAAAAGATCAATATAAAGAAAGTGCCAAGCTGCAAAATACCAACTTGTTTAAGTGGAATTCCAGCTACAACAAGAAGAGGATTGGGTTCCCCTAAGTTGTTGATTTCCCTGTATATATATATACGGTATATATATATAGAGGTTACTACACCAAACATTGAATATTGGACCATTGGAACCATGATCCTGATGGAGCATGTGTTTTGCTTTGAATTCTTATCCAATGAACTCAGCAATCCTTGGGAGCTCTCCCCTGGTGGATCCCCACAAGTGTTGAGTGATCAGCGCAGGTGGGCACATGTATTGTTTGGCCCTACGATGGGCCCACGGGCGAGGTAGATGCCACTAGCACTGCAGAGCAGGAGCGGGGAGCTGGGAGCTGGGTTGGGAGTTGCCTGGCTTGATTTTTTTTTGGAGCAAAGAGTTTGGGATATTTCCTGAATATCATGGGATTTCCTGGGGTATCAAACTCATACCTGAACGGGAACGGCCATTTTATCCGACAAACATGGAATATGGTGCTATGATGGGATACAATAATAGGGATATAATTTTGGGATAATAAATCTGGGATAAACGGTGTGAAGTGGCACGACCTCACTGTGACGCCACTGGGAGTGATGGCTAGGTTTGGGGTGAAAGTATCTTAAGATGACCTGTTCTGGTGAATGACTATGACTATGATCCACAATTCATCCAGATATGATAATCCAAACACATCATGATGAAAATAGGTGATATGATTTTAATAAAGCATAAAAAAGAAGATGAGTCTGTGATTCGAAATCACTCTGCATTTTATTTCCATGACTAGTTATCTACTTGGGATACTGATCTACCAATGACGTTCTCATTCTTTAGGAGTTGACACCACAAATCAGCAGTTGTGTATTTTGCACAGTACCGATCTACGACACTGCTATAAACATATATTCAATGGGAATTTCAGGATCCTAAAATGGAGATACTGTACCATATAAGGCCATATTTTGCGGGGATATTCCCTTACATAGGCCTTACATAGGCCTTATATGGTAGGTACCTCCAATTTAGGTTCCTAAAATGGCCATTGATATATATATATATATATATTCAAGTGCATATGGCAGTTGGAAATCCCCTAGTTAAAGATGAATTTCCCACTAGAACATACAAAAAAACCTCGGTTTATTATGGGGATTTTCCATTGCCACCTAGATTTCCGGAGGGTACTTCGGTACTTCTGTTTGTTTGTTTCAGTCAGGACACATTGCCATTTCAATGGGGTTGGCCCCATCCATTTCCATGATTTCCAGAAATTACCCTCTGGTAAACTAACATAGCGAACTGGAAAATATCCATTTTTAATAGGTAAAACAACATCTAAGATGGCCATTTTCAACTACCAGAGGGTATAAATAGACACTTCATCTCTTCTATCTCAGAATTTTTCTGGGCCAGGCCACTGGCTACGTTCTTTTTGCAAAATTCAACATCTTCACATCCCTCTATCAAATACCCCAGTTATGGCCACCGAAAATGAATAGATCCAATATTATAAACCAAGGTTTTCTGGGGTATTTCAGGGGTATTTCATGGAGTTTTAATGGATAAACAACGATAAAAAAACGCAACATGTCACATCAACTTCCCCTTTTTGGACAGGACTACCTTGTCCAAATCGCGGATGAAGGCGTTCTGCGTTCGTTTGAAGCTGTGGTGGAGCTATCGACAGAGACACTCGGCCATGAGATGGTTGAATCATGTGGGAAACCCACTGCCATAAACCTACAATGTGGTGCCCTCCCAGATATAAGTTGGTTTATAAACCCCATTAACTATAGTTATAAGAATAAACTATATAGTTATTGGAGTTATAAACCAACTTAGCTATCGAGGGGGCCCCACATTGTACCATTTGGGGATGGTTTCCAACATCCATGTATGCTGATATGTCCATGCCTCAACATTCAGAAATTGAGTGAAGATTCATTACACATGTTTTTTACACTTTAAAAAAAAATGTGGATGGGTTGAAACTCACAAGCAGAACAATGCTGGGAAGCGCATCGAAGAGATAGGATATGAACCCAAATGAGTTTCCGAAAATCAACCCAGCCGAAGTGTCTAACAAATCCATCTCGATGAAATTATACCACACATGTGAAGATTTGTGTGGCTTTGTTCGTTCGGCACGTGAATTCCCCACCTATCGGTCCATTCGTGCTGCTTTTTTTTGGTCATTCTTACTTTGGGGGTAAATATGTCCTGGGGTTTCTGATTTCTCATTGGTTCATATGGTTCATATGTGGAATCTGGATGAATCTGCTGGGAATCTGCTGGTGTGGGTCCATCATTAGTGTGGCCGTGTGATGTCGGAAGACGTCGGTTTGTCTGAAAATAGGCTACCCCAAAATTTGATACCGTCTGGTCAACGGGCTAACATAACTATATGGAAAGAGCCACCATTTTTAATGGGTAAATCCATGTAAATCCACGAACTTTCTATGGTCCGTTTTCAATAGCTATGTTAAATTACCAGAGGGTAATCACCCATTACAATTGCCACGTGGGGGTTACCGCATTTTAGACAGACCAAAATCCTCACTTGTGAATTATACCCCATGAAACATCGCCATTTACTGCGTAAATCACCATTCAATCGCCAATGAACCACTAGCAAATCGCCATGAATCACCACAAATCACCAGTTAACCACCATCAATCACCACAACATCACCATGAATCACCAGAAATCACTATGAATCACCACAAATCACCAGTAAATAACCATTAATTCTGCACAACATCACCATGAATCACCACACATCACCAGTAAATCACCATTGAGTCATCACAACATGAACATGAATCGCCACAAATCACCAGTAAATCGCCGCAGATCACAATGAATCGCCACAAATCACCAGTAAGTCACCATTAATTCACCACAACATCACCGCAAATCACCAGTAAATCACCTTCAACTAACCACAAAATCACTATGAAGCACCATTGAATCACCATGAATAACGTCAAAATCACCACAAATCACCAGTAGATCACTACAAATCACCGGTAAATCACCATGAATCACGTCAAAATCACCACAAATCACCCGAAAATCACTACAAATCACTGGTAAATCACCATGAATCACGTCAAAATCACCACAAATCGGACCAGTAAATCACCATTGATCCACCATGAAACATAGATGGAATCGAGTTGCCCAAAAAATCAATGGCTCTGAGGCGTGACCCATTTCTCCTCTTCAAGTCTACAGGAGGTGCAGTGCGAATGGCAACGAGTCAAACATGGCAATGCACTGGTGATATAAATCCTTCTCCTGGGGATGTTATTAATCATTAAAATCATTAAAATTAAAATTATTAATCATTATTCTCCATGGCAATACACTGATGATTTTACAATCATTAAAATGTACTAATTTATTCATACAATGATTCAGTGAATACCATGATTTATTCATAGACTGATTTTCATGGGATCATACAAACATATGATGCAAATTTTCTGTGGAGGCTTCCTCTTTTTGGTGAACCCCGGATAGGGTACCCCCAAATTATTCCAACTTAGAATCTTTAGATATCTTTAAAATAAACACATGTATATTGAAACTCGTGGTGACTTGGGGATAGCCCATTTTTAAGAAGCCTCCATATGTTTATATGATCATGTTCATAATAGTGTGTAATATATCATATGATAACCATGTGTTTGTTTGTTTGTTTGTTTTTTTTTAAAAAAAATAGGAAAACATCTCATGGAGAAATGAACAAATCATGTAATCATAGGGAGTTAACCATATATATATAATAAGCATCGGGTTTTAAGAAACAATAGCAACATAATTATATACTTAATCAACAATAGATAATTGATACGACTAGTATAATACTAATAAGGATTAATAGGGATTATTTGTTGATAATCATGCATATCGTTGGTATGCTATTACCGCCCCTAACATATTGTTTAGTTAGTATGGTTCCTAGACCGTTTATGCATATTACTAAGCCCTGATAATGAACCATTTATTAGTAACCAATCATAGACAGTTGATTAGTAATATGTATAGAAACCAATATTATAGACGGTTGATTAGTAATGAACCATTTATTAGTAACCATCCATGAATAGTTTGTTGGGGAATCAACCAATCATAGACAGTTGATTTGAACCAAAAGAATTAATTACATGGATTCAACAACTCTTGGGGCTTTATCCAACAATGGGAGTCTAAGTCTCCACGCATTGGTTGGGGATAGAAAGGGGTTTATAGTGGGATTGGTCTCCCCCACTAGCCCAGTGTTTGGGCTGATCAAGGGCGTCTTATCCACCATATCCACCATTTTTGAAATTGGGGGGGCACTGTTGCGGCAATGGGTGTTTTTTTGGGGCCAATCCGGATGCTGAATGATGTTGAGACGGTTTGCTGAATGATCCAGGAAGATATTGATTGATAAACAAAAATCACCGCATGATCTCTATACCCTCTGGTTATGACTAACATAGCCATGGTATAGATGGCCCATAGAAATAGATGGTTTACCGATTAAAAATTGTGATTTTCCATGGCTATGTTAAATAACCAGATGGTAAATTGAATTTGAATCATTCTCAAATGATTCAGACACCTAAAAGGTGGACTTTAGCAACTTTGAGGTATAGCAGTGGCCCAAGTGTTTGCATCACATCTAAGATGCTCAGAAAGAAGATTTGTCACACAATGTTTCATTTGTGAAACATCTCCATATTGGTTCATCTGTGGTTCCAGCTAGATTAAACTCACCGTCCAGACAAAAAACTTTGTTGTTGTCCTCACTTTGAATTCCAATCGCTGTTTGGGCATGCAATGCTGGATGAATTTGGACGTTTGGACAATCCACGTGTTGCTTCAGTGGATTTCGATTCAGAGTTCCTCCTGGACAACTTGGAATGTGAATTGTCAAGGTCCAGTCGTCCACTCCGTGAAGTGATGAGGCTACGATGTCGTAATGATGTCCTTTAAATTGGCATCGTCTCCAGATTCCCTGTATTCATGTTCAAGTTGGACTCAACTAGCCTACTTGCGTTGGATAATCAGACAGGAAATTTGGATCTAAGATGATCTGGCCAGGCTAGTGCTTCATGGCAAAGCTTTTGACAGGCTATTGGCATGTCTTTGGGTCATGGTAACACAAGGCCACTTTCCGACACATCAACAGTGATATGACCTCGTAAGCTATGTAAAGCTGCAGCGTTCACAAATGATACAGATGATGCAGTTTAACTAAATTGTCGGTCTTTCAGCTTTTTTTTGCAATTGTTTTTGTCAAACAAAACTGTTCGGAACTTTGTAATGTTGCATTTTTTGAAACTTGGACAAAACATGACAAGACCAAGTGTCTATTTGGTCTACGTTTTTGTCCATGTTCCCTCTTGGTCCTGAGTGGTCGACCAATCCTTTCCGCTCCAATGAGTTGGCACCGATCGTTCGATGGTTAGATCCCCATATTTTTTGGTGTCAGCCCACTTCTTGTTGGGTAGCTCAGCATGTTTGATTGTCAACTAACCTGATATTTTGATGTTGTTTGATGCTAAGCTGATGCATTTCTTTCCGCATTTTTGATGCTTAAATCTCTAACTTAAATCTCCAAATGTTCATCTGCTTGGTGGTGACTGGAACCATGGAATTTTATGACTTTCCATTCAGTTGGGAATGGAATATTCATCCCAACTCACGAACTCCATCATTTTTCAGAGGGGTAGGTGTACCAACCACCAACCAGTTTTTTTTCATGTTGTTTTTTCATGTTTCCTACCAGGTGCTGGATGGAAGGAACCGGGGCGACTCTGCCCACCTGCTGCTGGATCCCGCAAAGCCAGGCGTGGAAAAACTTCGCTATGGATCAATACCTATAAATACGGCGTATTAAATACGGTTTAGGGGGATGAAAATCCATAAATCCCAGCTATTTTGATGATATATACATATCTATATATATATCTATCTATCTATCTATAGATCCGATCTATCTATCTATCTATCTATCCATCCATCCATCCATCCATCCATCTATCCATCTATCCATCTATCCATCTATCCATCCATCTATCTATCTATCTATTTATCTATCATGTAATCTCTATCATTCTGGAAACACTGTTCTATACTTGATATGGTTTGATCTTCTTGGGTGTTGCTGTCACTGAACTATAGCTGGGGTTGTTTGAACATTGTGTACCCCAAAATCCATTCATTTGGGGATGTGCACCATTTCCAGACACTTCCATAGCAAACTGTGAACAATTACCAGAGGGTACAACATGGAATGACATGTCAAGAAGTTTTATGAAAAGTTTGGGTTCAATTTCACCTCCATATATATATATAATATGCAATGTTCTACAATTCCTACTTTTCATGAGTCAAGTTTTCCCACCCCCTCCAAAATCCATCAAAAAACAATATAAGTACATATATAATAGCTATTGCTGGTTTCAAAAACATGTTTGATGGTCCAATTATGTCCCATTACAATACTTTTCAGGGTTAAAACCACCAGACATCGGAGGCTGGAGCATGCCCGGCTTCAACTTATGGAGGACGAGCTGTCCTTGTCCTTGAGGCGCCCACATCTTGAGAACTAACCTGGAAGCATCTGGAACCCCAGACATGTGATCTGGGCTACAACATATATATATATATATCATATATCAATAATATATATATATATATATATACATAGATAGATAGATGGATAGATAGATAGATAGATTGATTGATTGGTTGACTGATATGATATGATATGATATGATATGATATTAATTATACAAGATGAGTCACAGTCAAAATGGTTAAAAACCACTATATATAATATTACAAAAGCACTTTTGTCATATGTGCACGAAACACCGTAAGTATAGCGATAGGGCCCCATCCAAAAGCCAGGGGGAAAAATGCCCCCATCCCCAAAGCGATAACCATGATAATAGTAATATGTGAGATGCGAAAGATTCGACGGGAGCTCAATATTACTTTCCATATCTGGAACGGTTGATGTTGTGTGTTTTTCTTCGATCTTATCTTATTTTTCATGTGTATCTCTTGCTGATGTCATATGTTCTTTCCATGCTGTTGGGGAAGTGTTTTTTTGTTTTCCTGCTTTAGATCTGATACGCTTTGGTAGTTTAAGATTGCCATTTAAATGAGCCATTTGTAGATGATTTACTTATTAATTATATGTTCCAAGGCTATGTTCTAGGTGATCAGACGGTAATTATATATTGTGTTTAGAGAATGGAACGCAACGCATTATAGGCCTCACTTTTTGCATTTACACTTTCGCTGGTTTTGATAGTTTCTAATTCTAAATATAGTCATATATATAGTCTTAAAGTAGTCTTATATATGTTCATGATGTTCCAATCTTTTCTATGTATGGAGGTTTCCTAAAATAGTGGTACCCCTAAATCATCCATTTAAATAGGATGTTGCATTATAAACCATCCATTTTGGGATACCCTCATGACCATGGAAAACCCCCATATGTTTCCTGTTGTTTCTGTCCATTTTACTCAGGGGCCCCTCCTTTTTTTTCCGTTGCGAAAAAGCCAGGCCGCCGGAGCAAGAGGGGGGCGTCGCGCAGGAAACCAACCAGGCAGAACGGAGAGCCATGGAAAGCTATGGAAATCATCAATTTTCCCTTGGATTTTAGTTATTTTAATCGGATTTTAATAATCTTAATGGGATTTTAATTGGATGTTAATTGGATTTTAATTGGATGTTAATTGGATTTTAATGATTTTAATTGGGTTTTAGTAATCTTAATGGGATTTTAAGGGGATTTTAATGGGTTTAATGGGATTTTAATGATTTTAATTTGATTTTACGAACTGTTAATGGGATTTGACCAACCCCAATGGTGATTATAAGTCATATGGGAAACAACCATAAATTATAATCATTATTTTTATGATTACCCTCATCATGACTATGATTATTATCATTATAAGGGCGTTTCTGAACATGGGGGATATGCTTGTTTCAATACTACTGTGGGTATATTATTTATACATGTGAACAAAACACCTTCATACATTTTTGCTTTCGAAAACACTGAAGACACAAGCATGTTGATATGTTGAACGTGGTCTATTTTTGTTTGAAAAGGGCATGACACGACAATCATGTTAAAATAGTATGAAATAGTGGATTTTCCAGTAAACACCAGGCTTGATGATTGCAGGAGCACTTTAGTATATTCAACCGGAAGATTTTTGAAGTCACTGATAGGTTGGTCTCAATCTTTTGATGGTGAAGTTGTTCAAATATGTTCTCCAAACCTCGATCCCATGATGTGTTTCCTTTTTTTGTTTTGTCCCAGGTGAATGATACATGTAACTTTCCGTCTAAATAAGTTTATAGCATGTTGGGTGATTTTTTTTGAGTCCTGGATCTTGCCATGGCCATACGGCATCCGTTATACTGTAAAATACTACACTCATTTTGTTGGGCCCACACCATGCCATACACCTACCCTCTGGTAAACTAACATTACTATGGAAAATCTCCATTTTCTAACTGGGTAAATCCACTATAAATGGTCATTTTCAATAGTTATGTTAGTTTACCAGATGGTATATATTGTTTGTTGGTTCTACCAGATTTTTCATTCAACAATATTAAAATAATATTATACCTGTCAGATTTTCATTAAACAATATGATTCTTAAGTTGTTTGACTGATTCGGCACTTCATCCCAATGATCGTTGGCACTTCATCCCATCGCTTGGTTTCCCCTTTGCGAGGACATCTTGCAGAACCTCATGCATCGCTGCAAGGAACTTGGCCTTGAAAGGCGCAGTGCCCGCGATGGCCTGTGTGGAGAAGTTCAAGAAAGAAAGGCCTAGCAAAGGACTATGATAGAATATATATATATATATGATATATATATATATGATATATATATATATGATATATATATATATATGATATATATATATGATATATATATATATATTATATGATATATATGATATATATATATATATACACCCTCTGTTTATTTAACGTAGCTATAGAAAATTAGCATGATATTAATAGGTAAACCATCTTTTTTCTATGGGCCATTTTCCATGGCTATGTTAAATAACCAGAGGGTAATTTTATATTATGTATATAAAAGGAAAGTGAAAGACCCACATCTTCATGCGGTTGTCAAGAAGATCTGAGAGGATTGAGTGTGATTTATGATTGGACTCAGTTCAGCGCTTTAAGTTTCGATGCGTATTTGAGAAGATGATCCCGATTGAAATCACCACCAGCTAGGGATGATGTGACGCCTGACCATATCAAAATCGGCGGAGCTGTGTTGTCACTAGCTATTCACCAATAGTATCACAACTTTGAAGGACTTTAAACGGCACCTATTGTCACCAATAGAGCTTGCTGCATTGCCAAGCAGAATTTTCGGACGTGACATGAATTTTCCCCAGTTCTTAGGCGTCATGCCACAGCAATGTAGCCGATGCCAAATCGGAACTGTTGCAGTGTTTTTGAGTGCGAAATATGGTTGTGAAAACAATACTGTGGTGACTCATCTCAGAGATCTGGTTGGTGATTTCATTTATATACACAAATATGTATGTAATTACATATGTACACTTCATTTTCAACCATAGTTGGGATGATGATCTCCATTTCAAATCCGAAAAAAGTACAGAGCATGTGTGGCCTCGATTGAGGCAACACCCCCAGTTTGACAATGATGTTCTTTAGAGATTTCAATAAACTATGATCAATGATGATCTCCTGACATACTATGTTCGAGATCCCTGAAGCAAGCGTCATAGGTGTATATTCTTGTCTTTTTTCAAGCATCATTAGGTTCTGCATAGGGGATTTCAATTTCCCACTAAGCCCACTATGGATCAAAACAATCTTTACAAATACACCCAGCCATGACACTGCCGCAGGACCGGCAAACTCGCTCCAAATCTGTTGGCGCTGCTGAAGCGGAGTTCTCAGCGGGAGGTTTTAGAGAGGACTCCAGGATTCCAGGTGAATTTTTCCATGGAAGATTGACTCCAAGGAAGATCCTCAAAGATACAAACTAAGATCCTATACTAAGAGGCAGAAGGATGATTGTAGATTTGTTATCTCGATTGACTCAGGCGGAAAGTCACAAGATAGAAGAGGAGATAGAGACAAGAAGCCATGTGCTCGCATATTCCTGTGGTACCGTAGTGGTGGATGCCAAATGTCATGATTGGCCTGATGCGTTGTGCAACAAGAGTAACTTAATTAAGAATGTTCATAAACTGACTAGGCAGTTCAATATATGTTCTCCAATTTGCTGTTGTCAAGAAATCATTGAACTATACCAAGAAATCTTGAAATCTTGATCTATATCTATATATATATATCACTATCTTGCAGTTGATGAATATCACTCGGCAGTTCAAGTGATCATTTATGATCATATGGGGGTGGGTCAAAACCTATTATTATCAATTCTAATGGGATGAACATCCATTTACCAGCTATTTTGGGGTTCACCAGGGGTACAAGGTTTTGACACACTGCCATATGGCTTTGTTTAAAAAAAAAACTTCCCAATGGAACCGGCCTGTCGCAGCCCGAGGGCCTCCATAGATGAAGCCTCGATGTCTGGGTCGCTCGAAAACGTCCCCAAGGTCCCGGCGGCAGATGTCTGGGAGTTAGTCTGGGGTAAACTGAGAAACATATGGTATTATATATATATATATGTATATGTATATATGTATAGATGGAACTATAGTTATAGATCAATTTGTGGTTATAATAATATTATATATAGATATATAGATATAGAAAAATCCAAGATAAACCATGAATTGATTTATAAATTGGTGGATTCTCCATCTATGTGAATACAAACTGTGGGGCAACCCGTTCAACTTCCCCATTGAACATCACCCAACTCATTGGGAATTTCAAATACGCAGGTTCAACAACCTCTTAATCATTGTTTTATATGCGATATAAGAATGAGCGTATTCAGCTAATATGTCAAGTCAAGGTACAGTGGAATGCTAAAGTCGTGCCTAAAATTTGGAAATCATCGTAAATAGCTGGTGAGCACTTGATTTGAAAAGTCGTGCCTTTTTAGTAAAACGCATAGGAATTGCAATGTTTTGTTGGATTTGGTCTTTGGAATAGTTTTTTGACGTCGTTTGCTACGTCGTTCGGACGTCGTTCGGCACGTCTTGGTTTCAAAAATGGGAAACCTATAGGAGAGGTTGGTTGTTGTGAATCACGGATGGCAGAGCGAAAAGAGTCAGCAAAACGAAAAAAGTCAGCGGACCGAAGCGGCAAGTATTTCTCAACCCCAGAAACATGAACGGTAGAATGCAACTGCAGGCGGATTCTTGCGAACATTTGATTTTCCCAAGTGTGGAAACATTCTTCTTATACATACGCGATTCCATGTTGTTTTAAGATTTGGACATGACTTAGGCATGAGTTTCTTGAAACAGCGATTCCATGGTGATTTACTAGCAAGTTTTGACCCAGGCATGAGTTAGGCATGAGTTTGTCGTTTGACTGTAATATGTTGATATTTCTTAATCATCATTTCATGGTACACGTGGGTTTATATCGGATCGCCCGAAATCCAATGGTTGATAAACATATGTTCCCTTGAAAAAAAACAGATTTCAATAGGATAGGCCAAGGTGCACAATCCATTTCCACACACCCAGATACGTTTAGGATCTGTAGTTTTCTCTATTTTCAGATATGTTTAGGTAGTCAAACGGTTAAACATCATATGAAATGGTGGTTACATGGAGCGGTTAACCATGGTTAACCACCCAAGTTGCCAAGAAGGTGATGATCACAAAACTATCGACTGAGATTGCATGACCAAAACAGGACTGGCGCTAGTAAAGTTGTTTTCTTTAAAAAAATCACGTCCTCACAAACCACTGTAAAGAGACACCTTGATCGGTCATCCGTTGACTTCCCTGTTCCTAGGCTGTCACGGAGGCCGCTGCCCCTCCAGCAGGCCGGGGGTGAAGATCTCCAGGATATTTGGTGAAGCTGTGCTCTCTAAATATGAAGTCTCGTTCCTCTCAGCAATATGTCTGAAATGACCTTGGCCACCCACACTCTCCTCAAACTTATCAATGCCTAACTTGTCGGCGCCACAAAGTTCAAGACCACCACTTGGGGGACCCTCTGGTAATTTATGATGCGCAAAACCATAGAATTGCATGATGGGGCAATTTTAATTGCAAACCCGTATATTTGATGTTAAAAACCCATGGTTTCCGGTTTCGACCATTGACAAAATTGACAAATGGTAAATTCTCAGCGGGCACAGATCCAGATCGTTCCAGGAGCCGTGATGAAGCTCCCCGTCTCTGTGAAGAGGCGACACGGTGCAGGATGATGGGGACGCGTTTTTGGACTTCGGAAGCCTTGGGGGGCATGATAATTCATGATAAATCCCATTATAATGCTATTAAAATCATTAAGAATACCCATAGCCCATCACGGCTATTATTGTAATCCCATCAATTATCATGATAAAAGTATCATTAAAAAAGGCTAGTAGTCCCATTATCATGATGCCATTAGTTCATGTTACCAATGTTTAACTAAATTGTCCCTTTACCAATTATAGCAGTCCGGCAAGCCGGACTCATTGATCAACGGCAGGGGCTTGGTACAGAGGTACCGAGCCCCGCAACAGGTGGCGGCCGAAAACACGCTGATCACTCTGAATTCCCCAGGACGTTCTCGGGCAATGCCGAGACTGGTGGGAGATTTTCAATATCAACTGGGGGAAGCGTTGTTGGGTAATTTCATACTTGATGTTTTTAATGCCACTGTGGGAAGATCATACCATGCTAAGAATTAGTTTTGTTGGATATCTAAGATTAGCCATGTCAAAAGAGACGGGGCCTGCTTAACGTTGGGTTGCGCCAGTCCATCCATGCGGGATTTTATGCCACGAGAGATGGGGATGCGACCAGCTCAAAGCGGCTTCCCCTACCAGGAATGATGGATTGATTTGTCCCAAACAAATTATGCTTTGTCCAACAATAGATTACCTCCCAAATCCATGGGTGAATCATGGTGAATCAGCACTTTCGGTAGTTTTATCGGCCATTTTGGGGTATCCTCAATTTTCAGGCAACCCATTTGCCGCAGCTACACCACATTTTGTTGATTCTATCCACTATTATAAACCCAGTATATGAATAGTATCCATTGGTATGGGATTGGATGAAAACATAAGTCATGAGTCATGACCCAAAATGAGTTTCAATTTCAATGGATTGCTTTAAGGTAAAATCGAAACCGGAAACCCCATATAATATAGGGGTTTCCTACATTTTTTTCCCTTAAACCAATCCAATGAAATGTAGGAAAGTTGCCATGTTAAGAGTGTGTGGTCGCTTGATGATAACTCCTGGGCCTTCTGGACAGACGTGATTCACACCTGGTGGTGCTTCAGGCTCAATCTCATCTGACCACCGCAGAGGGCACCATTTGCTCATGTTGGAAAGGTTTGGGATAGCTTTGAATAGCCAGATTTTCGGACCACACAGTCGGCTCCATGCGGAAAATTAGGACAGGTTTGAGGATTGATATAGTCGTGTTGCTCCATTTTGGGGCCAAAATATGTTCCAACAAAGCGTCCCAAGTGTTGATTTGTTGAAACTTAGAGGCACCTTTGTGCAGAATGACCATGAAATGGTAAATGATGGGTATGGAATGGTTGCTCATATTGGGCATATCGCTGGGTATTTTAAGCGTTAATTACTCTACCTTGTGTCGTTGCCATGCAGTTTTGTTGGCACACAAACACATAAAAACATATTAAAACATATATTAAAACATCTAACATTTGCTTCTTCAGATTCTGCATGGTGCTTGTAAATCTGGAGAACTGAGAACCCCTGGATTCTTTGTTTTCGTGATCTAAACCATTTAAAGCATCCAACTAGTTTCTCAACTAGTCTGATCTATGGGCACTATCAGGACATATCAGGATGTGGCTGACTCGCATGTGTCAGGACAACGGAGACCATGCGGTGATCTTGCAAAGCAACAACCGCGTAAAAGACCGGCTCCTGGGAAATAGCACAGCTGGCCCGTGACGGCCGTGGCAGAAACGGTTCCTTTTTGGCAAAGTTATCACAGTGTCAAAGTTTTCTGGAGGATTTCTATTCTAGTTCTGCAGATGTGAAATTCTTCCCGTTTGGTGTGATGGAACTGTTTCTGCAAGATTTGCTACTGGTTCCAGTTTTTAATTCATGTTTCCTTCGCTTGTGGTGCACATGGTGTATGAGAGTGATTCTCGCAACAGATGGACGACCCAAACCAGAGTTGCCACTCGTAGTGTTGTCGAAAAGTACCAATCGATTTGTTCAGTTTCTGTATCCAATGTACTTATACCTTACGAAACAGTACATTGTATGATCATGTACCTTAAGAAAGCTGCCCTGGGTTTCGTCAGCTTGACGAACTCTGAACAATCTCCGAACTTGATGATTTGTGTGGGACATCCAGTCGCAGTGCGCTGCAAGCAGCGCACACATTTATATATTTGATAAACATGTTGTCATGTTGTGTGACAAAACTTGACCCACCATAATATGCAAGTAACAAGATACACACAAAAAACAAATGTGATGGTGTTGTACAATAATATATATATAATTATATATATTTACTTTGTTACACTATATGTACATGAAATATGTTATATGATGTGATGGTTTTGGATGCTAGTGTCATTTTGATCCTCCCTCTGCGTGCTGTTCGATGACCTCTGCTGGTCTGACGTACCAATGGACAATTTCCGGCTGTCATATCATGTTTGATAATTTTGGTATAAATATATGTCCACTGAAGCTGATACTTCTCACTTCAACGTTAAATAGATTTCCAGAGGCTAGCTAGAATCTTGAATACCTTGAACAAAAAATGATAAATGTTTTACTGGTTGGTGGTTTGGAACATTTGCTATTTTTCCATGTATTGGGAATAATCATCCCAACTGACTAATGTTTTTCAAGATGGTTAAACCACCAACCAGTTTAGATTTTAGACTGAAGTTCAAGACCAATCTCATGCACTTGCTTGTGAAGTAAGCACGCAAGCAAGGGCTTAGGCTTGTGGAACTGTGCACCGTGCAACGATCAAGAGATTACTGACCCAACGAAGAGCTATCAACATCACTGATGCTATTCAGGCCCATCTGTAGCAACGAGACTTTTGAAGAATTTATTTGATCTAGTATGTCACATCAACTGTATGTGCATATACAGTAAAATATTTATATATACATATATATGTCAACTCAATTTGTTTGTGTAATATACTTAGTATCCTTTGGGACCTAGTATTTTTTTTATGGTATACGGTATACATACTATATGTGCATATCTCAACTTGATCATTGTTGCGTGATGCTCGTCCACTCATGATCAGTCGAGCACAGGTGCTCAGACGGTGCTCAAACGCGCGAATTCGTGCTTGTGTGAAAGAATTCAGCAACCTCATTGAATTATGATGTTTCTTGTTCCAAGAAATGTAAACAGCCAGAGGCTCCCGTGTCCCAAAGGATACCAAGTATATTAGTCTCAAGGTTTGCCAATTGCTCCACAACCTGCTGATGTTTTTGGGATTGATCGAAAGATCATAGCCAAGTAACAAACTATTCCGGAGCTACTGGTAGGTCCATCAACGTGTGAGAGACCCGAGCTCCGCTTTGAACTCTATGTTTCATCACGCATGTGCACCTTGAGGAGATTGGAGATGAAACCGCAAAATTGGGGTATATCAGAAAGTTTGAGGCCAGAAAATATCACTTAGAGCAGCGGACACGCAGGCACACCACTTGGGAGGACTCATTGGCAACTTCTGTGAGCCCGTCCAAAGGGCGTTTGCTGCGTGGAGGGAAGCGGTAACGACTTGGAGGGGCGTAGTGGATAGGAAGTGTGCTGACTACTAATTACAGGGATGTGCATAACAATAACAAGGATGGCACAGTGGAAAACCCCTCAGTCATAGATGATTTTCCAAGTTATCAACCTCCATTTACAGGGAATGTTCATGGATTTTCACGTTTGATTAGCAGAGGGTACCCATCAGTGAATCGAGTTGGTTGCTCCCAATCAAATGCAAGGCTTCGGATTTGATAGATCGAGCGACGATCTTTGATGCAACCTGCAACTAGCTGCACCAATTTATGCACCTTAAGTGATACACAAGTCCTGGGTTTGTCAATTCTAAGGACTTTTTTTGTGTTTCACCCAACCGTGAATCCCTTTGCGTCCTGCATTGTGTGCTGCTATGTGGGCTCATGTGGGCTCTATCCCCCCAGTTACGGACTGTGCCATCCTGCCGAGAAGCGCTAAGAGATCATGGCGCTGGGATACCTGGGGACTTCAGCAGGGTATCCTCTTGTGATGCCATGAAGAAACCATCCGCAATGATATCGGAAATTGGTGATAGATTTTTCGAACCTCCCCAAAAAGGAAATTTAAAATCATGACCATGGTTTACCCGCAGCGGAGTTTGGTGTTCGTTTCATTGTGTTCCATCCTTGTCTTCCACCTCGTATAGTGACCCGTGGTGTTTTCCCTTGCTTGGGATGATGATATGGACGGCAGCCGTAGACACACTGGATCTGCTCCAATCTCTTCTTTGGGTTTCATCCTCATTGGTTTATAATGGTTTACAGTATTATGTATATATATATATATATATTACTATAATATAATAAATATATATATATATAATATACATATATAATATGTATATATATATATTACAATTATTTAATATGATATATATATATACAATTATTTCATTATATATATAATATTATATTATCCAATATAATATATATATATACAATTATTTCATTATATATATAATATTATATTATCCAATATTATATATATATACAATTATTTCATTATATATATAATATTATATTATCCAATATAATATATATATATACAATTATTTCATTATATATATAATATTATATTATCCAAT
>Ga0126342_10006188_pt1 | contig 21159 bp, 16 predicted proteins | sample Cyp1metagenome_FD_92528 | JGI IMG/M metagenome (GOLD analysis project Ga0126342, IMG submission 92528) | Coral microbial communities from Lord Howe Island, Old Settlement Bay, Australia - Cyphastrea 1 metagenome | ecosystem: Host-associated > Invertebrates > Cnidaria > Coral ...
ACTGGGTGCGGCTATGCTGGCGTTAGCTCTCAAGTGAGGCTGATCAGTCTCCGGTGCTCGCAAAACGCGAGGCAGAGCATTCAGTGACCCTTCTGGCAGTGGAAATACATGCAACGGTGGCATTATTATAACTATGCCATGTAATTATAACCCTTATTATAATGGATTATAATCCCTCATTAATTATCCATGGTTACAAATGGATGATAATTGGATTATAAATGACTATATTGTGGAAAGAAAATAATGGTGATTCACATGGGATTAAAAACACACATCATGACTGCGTGCTGGTTTCACTAATAACTTGATGTTCAACCCAATGACTGGGATGATGATGATGATGATGATGATGATGATGATCCCAATCGACTTTCCTATGATTTTCGGATGTGTGGCTCAACCACCAAGCATTTTTTTGTCAGAGGGGCACCCCCAATGGATGACCTTTCCGTAACAGGGCAATGGAACCACCCCAAATGAGTTCGCTGTGTTTTCCCAGTAAAACACCATTGAGTTACCGGGGATTTTCCAGCCACGGTGATGATTTCCAGTGGGTATGGCCATTTTCAGATTGGATCTCTCCAAGGAGTTCCTCTCCTTGGTGTCCCATGGTGGTCCCTTGCTGGATATCTGCACTTTGGTTGGTTCTACTGTATCTGGATAAACAGGCCGAATGGGCCCTTCAGTACATACTCTATAAGAATGTCATGAGTTTTTACATGGATATCACATGATATAAATGGGCATTTATCACTGACCGTGTATATATATACCTTTGTGGCATTTTTTCCATCTACTGCGAGTCCATGCTGGCTCCATCCAGGTGAGGAGTTAGGCAAACCCATCGGCCAAGACCTCGCTGAAGGTGGGACGGGATGGTTGAACGAAAATATAGAGGATCTCGTAACAAAAAGGATCAAACATGGTGATTCATGGGGTGATTCAACCATGAAAAATCTGGAACTTGGGGCTTCCAAAGTCATGAAACCGGAGGTTACTGTATCACCAAAGTCCTGTGGGTCCTTTCCAAGGGAAACGCCATGATGAAAAGGGGGGCTCCAAGTTTTGGAAACCCAGCAAGGTGGTGTCGGTGGTGTCCAGCAGTTTCAGAGTTTCCTTCTTCTGGTCCCAACTGGGGAAGATGATTGCCTTTTTGCAGAGGTAGGGTTCAAAATTAAAGATCCAGGGCCTCCAGGGGACCACAGATTTTCCGGATGGGTTTGGTGATTTTTTTTCTGATGTGGGATTCACCTGCCATTTTTTCCTACGATTTTGGGGGATGGGATAAAATCCCATGGACATATTGGGGATGGTTAAATCATTAAATCAATGATGAACCACTGCCCCATGTTACCATAAAGTTGGCAATGCCACCGTCCCTGGACGGTGGTATTGGGTTCACCATTCAGCATCCTCTCGTCACCTCCCCATCTGCAGCCAGGCAATCTGACAGCGCCTGTCATCCTGTGCTTGCAAGGCAGCGAGGAGCGTTGATTCTTGCGGCCTGACACCTTGTGATGATTGACAACACTGCAAGCTCCCCCTTTCCCAGGCTATGTATATATATATATATATATACATAATTATATTATATATTTATATACCCTCTGGTTATTTAACATAGCCATGGAAAATGGCCCATTTCTAGATGACGTTCCCATTAAAACCTCCATTTAGGGATTTTCCATGGCTATGTTAAATAACCAGAGGGTATATTTTTTATATATCATGACTGTTGGAACCCTTGCTGTTTGGTAGAAGTCTCCCTTTTCTGGAGTAAATCATGTAAATCCCCATCTGGTTAGTGGAAAAAAACATGTTTCAACTGTCATTTTCCACTGAAATGGGATGATGATCCAAAGTGACTAATATTGCTGGTGCCGAATCTAATATGCCCATTAGTGCAAGAAAGTCCCTTGCACTTGCTTTCCAGCATGGTCGCAATAATCATCTCACTAGGTGGGATTTCCCCTCTTAATTGTTTTGGTGTCAACGTTGGGTTTGCATGCTCATTTTGATGAGACCTTCAGAAAGTCTAACTTTCTGAACCCCTCATGCGCAATATATCAGCGCATGAGTAGCAGTCGTCCGCACTTCTGGGGGTTGAAATCCCCAGGGATTTTTTGCGAGTCAAAGGAGTTGTGCTTGGCAGCCTCAGTGGACAGCAGCGAGCTAGCAAGGTGGGCTGTGCGGACCAACTGAAAAATTGTGGTACAATGTGGTAGATGACGTTTCTTTTTTTTGGGGGATTACTGGGTTACTATTATAATGCTATGGAGGTTTACAGTGTCCTTTTTTTCAATGTTGTGGGTCGTGTTTTACTGGTACTTTTTTGGTTGAAGTTTTTTTCCCATCTAGGACAAGGGGAAACTACAATGATTTGCAAGTTTTTTTTCTTTGGGGCTGTACACTTTTACCTACTTTCATCAGCATTAGCACGGCATATCTATGTATATATATATCTGCCAACATACTTACTGTAATATACAGTATATATATACATACATACATACATATGTTTTTTTAACCCTTATGGAACTCTGCTTCAAAAGTTGGTTTAAGTTTATGTTGGTCCCCATCCCCATGTCTTTGGTTTCGGCGCCTCGTAGGTTGATCCAAAGACGCTTCTCGGGCCATGGAGATTTAGAGCGGTCCCTGCAGATCATCAATGAGAGTGGCGGCGTGGACCGAGACGCTGAGCTGCATGGGTTGCTGCATGGGTTGCTGCATGGGTTGGGATGTTCCAACTCAATTCTCAATAATTCCTCCTGGCTGGACCAAAAGGAGCCATTCTGGATGGGTATTTTTTGAAGTGTTGGATCAGTGTCGATTTGGCCTGGAACCGCGCTTGGGGTTGGTAAATTGATGTAAGTTGGTGGTACATTTTGTTGAAAACACGCTATGATTGCTTACCATTCTCCCCCCAGCAGGACAACTGGAAAGTTATTGTATTTTACTATCACTACTAACATATCATAATCCATGAATGTGGTGCATTATATGGTTAATTTAATATGTAATTGGAAGTACCATGGTTAATTATCAAGTATTGATCAACCATATTTACCATATAATGACATACTTGATATATAATCAAATCATAATATAAAGTTATAATGTATAATGATATACACAACCCCCAAAACCCATATATTTCATGGTGAAAAGAACATGGTTTCCTGCAGACTTTCCCAACAAGAAAACTCAATCCATGGAGGTTTCCCAATAGGATTTTCCCTTATAAACCATCCATTTTTGGGTATCCCCATTTATGGAAACTCCCATATAATTCCCCATATTCATGGCTTTTTGTTGCTATTAATATGTTCCCATGTTTTCAACTGCCCAAGATGGGATTCATCCGCGCCCAGGCCTACGCCTTGGCAGAGAAGATGGTTCGTTGCCTCAAGGGGATGAAAGGGGATGAATACACACATTACACGCATACTGATACATATATCTATATAGATGGATGGATAGATAGACAGATAGATAGCTAGATAGATAGATAAGATAAGATTAGATTAGACTAGATTATATTAGACTAGATTAGATAGATTAGACTAGATTATATTAGACTAGATTAGATAGATAGACATTTATATTTTGCTATTTTTGCTGGGAACAGAAGAGTACCCCAAGGGAGCTACACATTTTATATAAGTATATGCTTTCTGGTGAAAATGGTTGGGTGAATGTGAACATATCCTGTCAAACAAGAGCATATGTGTTTGGGCACAGTGTGAGTCTCAAATTTTGATTCATACCCATACAGTACCCGAGTCGCATTCATGACCTCTACAACTAGTGACTACTTCTCTATTCCCCATGTTTGATTCGTCAAACTTCCTTTGAAGTTGCGTATCATGTTGGGCTAACCACTTGATCCATGAAGCCCGGTTGTTGAGTTCCTTTCTCCTGAAATCATCATCCCTGGTTCAGAAAAGGCAACCCTTGGGAAACAGACCACAATGCAGCCTTGTTATGGAAAAAAAGGCACAGAACATTTAACACCGTTCCTGGAACACCTAAATCTCTTTGTTGGAAATGACAAATCCATCAAACCCAGGTTTTTGTTGGAAAACAAATCACATTTGACAAATGTGGCTGTGGAAAACATTAAAAACACCCTATAATTTTGGTTGGACAACCACAATGTTTGTTTCAAGGATTTCAGGATAGGAACAAAGACCGCAAGCCCTTTTTATTTGGGTATATCCTCGTTTAACACCAAATTTTGTTTGGGAGGAAAAGCCATTCCTTTTGCGGGTAAATCAATTCAGTTTCTGGTTGGAACAATAGCATTTTTAGGACAAAATACGGCTTGATGCCACAAAAGCACCAACCCTCCCTCAGGGGTTCAAACCAATTCGATTCCATCATGTTGCATCCGCCACTGAGGCTCACAACCAAACATGTCATTAAGCCAGAACATGTTGGTTGATTTGTAGCTTTGGTTGGGGGCCCAATTTGAACCCCAATTTCCTTATTTCCGTATGATCATAGTTGTTTTTCTTTCTTTTAATTGAACCATAATTGAACATCAACCAGCTGTTAACCAAAAGCAGAGCTAATTACAATATTTGCTTAAGCGACTATGAATCATGAAGACCCGCATACACACAATTTATGGTGTTGAGGGATTTGGACCAATATTCAATATATACTATTTATTTATCTCTATATCTATTCATTTATATTCTATATATATATACATATGTTCAACATACTAACCTTTATGTACCAAGAGTATTAGATTCATGGCTATCCTCAAAATTAAGCCGATGGTTCAATCATCCCAGCGTATCTCCGTATTGGAAACCGATCATTTATCCAATTTGATCACCACACTGCTACTGTCAGGTTCGATTTCCAAAAAGGTGCTGTGTGTTCACCATGAATAGATCTGGCATATTATGGGAGTTCAATCACAATATTAGACCTTGGACTATATATTCCATAAAGTAGATACTAGTAACAACCATATAACCACTGGTTGGTGGTTTGGAACATTTTTTATTTTTCCATAGATTGGGAACAATAATATCAACTGACTAATATTTTTCAGAGGGGTTGAAACCACCAACCAGACCATCAATATTCATCCATACTCCATACTAATGTGGTAAACCCAATGCCATAAACCATCCCGAAGTCTACCATCAACCATTGCAGAGTTCACCACATTAAAAGTTGAAGACTACCCTCTGGTAATTTAAAATAGCTATTGAACATGGCCATTTATAGTGAGTTTTCCCATTAAAAATGGTGATTTTCCATACTTATGTTAGTTTACCAGAGGGTAGTTGAAGACTAAGCAAATAATAACCTCAAGGCCAGCGAGATTCTATCAACTTTGCATCATAAATTCTAACCGGAGGTTCAATTCCCAAAAATCACCAGAATATTAGACATTAGGTTATACATCATAAACTCATCCCCCAAAATCTGTACATATATCATCCTCAGCAAATGGTACTAACATAATGACTAACATATATTAACCACTTAAAACATCTTACCCTTTGGTAAACTAACACAGCGAACTGGAAAAAAAAACACTAACACTTTTTTTTCTCGGTAAATCAACTATACATGAGCCGTTTTTCCATCGCTTTTTCTAATTTTGCCAGATAAAACCAGAAAAACATATCCAGCGATTTCGCACATTTCAGGCCAACAAGGCTTTGGAGGCCTTAACCTTGGTCGCGCCCACCGAGTCGGAGGCCCGCCGCGCCCTGGCCGGGCTCTGTAGGTGGGCTGTGCACCTTGGCGCGATAGCCGGAATGGACGTTTTGTTGGGGACGTTTGGGCCGGTGAAAATGGGAGGTGTCCGGAGTTTTCCCATGAACATTGGTGGTTTTCTGTAACATGTCCCGAAACCACCAATCCATTGAATGGAAAAAAACGGGGGATTTCCACTAGATTTCATGGATTTCACCAAGCGACATGGATATTAGGTGATCTTTGGTGGTAGTGAAATAATCATTGATGAAATTCCGGCCATCCCAGCACTGTTTGCGACGTTTCTGGATTGACCATAGAAAAGGGAGGAAAAAACTATGGATCTAAGGCTTGGTGGATTATTTAAGGTAGAGAATTGACCAAACGTGGCAATTAACCACATTTCCCCCTTTGGTGATCTTGAAGGGGGACAAAGAACAATACTCAAAATGGGGTGAAACTATGAGCGTTAATAAGTTAATACCTATGCCTATGCATGTGGATATATCATGATATATCCTATCGATACATAAAAACCTTCCCACATGCCCAGTGGAGCCAGCTGGCAGCTTGGATAGTGACCCTCGAGTCCAACAATGGAGACAACCTCACTGCAACGTAGTGGAATGATGCTTAGTAAGACTTAGTAAGGGAATCTATTCCGATATTCAACATGCTGTTGAACTTCTGGCTGGTGAATTTGCAATTTATTGAGATATATTGAGATTCATGCCTCGTTTCATGGTTTCAAGCTGTTTCAAATATGAGACATCCATCCCACCTGGGATGAAGATGCTATAGATCCCAGCACGTGACGAGGAGACGCTCGAACTGATGTGGAGCGCGCTCCCTGATGCATGTGATTTGCGGTTGCCGCTGCGGGCACTGGCAATATGTCGACCTTCCAGCCAGGGCAGTCACTTTAGCTTGTAAAAATATTTTCTGTTGTATTTGGTCCATTCCAAAAGGCTGATTCTTGTGAAACTATGGCCTAGGTGAACAAACCATTCTTCTTATCCATTGTTGAAGTGGCTATTTTTGGAATTTATGTTTGGCCATCAGTTTTTTGCAGGGTCTCCAAGATCAGACATGTGTCAAGACCATGTCCACAAAAAGGCTGCGAGGTTTGCGCTGATCATGTTTTAAAGACCATGTTCCATTTGTAAGTGGGTTCCGCAAAGTAGGACGGTTTCCTTACCCTCTGGTAATTTAACATAGCTATTGAAAATCACAATTTTCAATGGGTAAATCCACTATAAATGACAATTTTCAATAGCTATGTTAGTTTACCAGAGGGTATATACTAAGAATTATCAATTCATTTGTGGCAGCTGAATTTTTGACCCATATCCATTTGATGTGGATGACTAGATCCAACTCATGAACACTTGGTGGCCATGACAGTCATAACCCCTGTTGGGTGCAGCCAGGCCCGCCGGCAACGGCACCTTTTAAAGACCCCATGAATGGACAGAGGTTGTACATCTATGGCCGGCAAAGAAGCAGAGAAAGTTTCTAGCCTCCTTAAAAAGCTATGTTCATGTGGTCGATTTGCTGACGAAGATGGGAATAAATAGGATAGTCTATAAGATCTCGCTCAACCACGTGTCACTGCTGATGTCTGTGAATGCAGTTGGCATGAACATATGCGTAATTGTAGATCTATCTTTGTATACATCTTGTATATATATATATAATTGTTATATTATATAATTATATATATATATATACACATCATATTATATGCATATATTCATATAGCAGTAGATCTCTGTGGATGTGCCATATTTTGCTTTGTTTCTCTGCCATTCAGCTTCTTTGAATCGGCTGGAGAGAGATGACTTTGAAAACAGCTGACGTCGTTGGGGTAAAATGAATTTTAGACGAGGAGAAGATCCCTCAGTCAATGGTGGATGCATCCCAAGAGGCGGAGGCCCTAAAAACATCTAAAAACCAGGACCAGCGAGTGGAAACCTCAAAAATGGAGTGGAAATGCCAATTCTTACCGGGTCCTGAATTGTGTGTTTCTGTTTATCCACTTGGTAGGTGCTCCCTCTATTGACACCAATCTCCGAAGTTGAAAACTGTTGGTAGTCCAGCCAAAGGGGCTTTCCTGAAGGCAAACTCCTAGGTGACAGCAACTAGCAAGCTGCCGCAAAGGTTTTTTGTTTTGGGCAGATGCTGTACACATTTGTACACCATGCAACATCACCAGGGGGCCCATGCCCAGGAAATGCCTAACTTTGTCGTTTTTTTCGCAGGTTTTGGCTCGGTTTTGGCTTTTGATACCTCTTCAGAGGCCATGGCTTCTTAGAACTGACCTTTGAGGTGGCGAAAGGTTCCGACTCGTGGACCAGCTGCGTGACGTAGTTGTGCGGATCGCAGCAGACAAGACGCCTGTGAAAAAAGGCTGGAGGGCTCTGTGCAGATGGCCACGGTACATTTGGATCATTTGGATTCGCATCCAATGCTCAGTGCACCATAGAACAACGTGTTTTTTTTTTTCCGGGCCATCTTGTGGTGATTCAAAGACATTTCGCTGGATGGCAAAATTGGATTGCCTACTGGGCATTTCCCAAATTCCGCTACCCTGACGGGTGGAGGTTGACTGTTGAAGGGCGTGGTTGGCCCCCCAAAAGGTGTTCTTTTCTCGTGCGAAGCAAACCATATGATGATTTGTTCAGTGCGGTAGGCATTGCAGTCCTTCTAAGGTCTTCGAAGATCTTCTAAGTACATGTGAAATCCTCAAACCTATCTATCCTCGAATTCGATGGCCAAGCAGATGAATTCACCCAAAACACACCAACAAAAAATTGCTTTGGTGCCCGTTAGCTACCATATTTTCGAGTCATGGTCAATCCACGTGGTGCATCTCTGCAACCGAGGTGCAGCTGTGGGCATTTGCGTTCTAGACGAGGTTGGACACTTAAGCAATGAGGTGCTTCTCCTCATTCGCATAGAGATACACAAAGAAATGAGGGTTTTCTTCAATTGGGGGATCCTCAAAAGCATGGCTTTTAAAGGGTCTAATTTTGGATGATTTGGGGTACCCCCATTTTTGGAAGGGTTACGTAGGTGGTGTTGGATCCACAACAAAATGGTGACTCAGTTTGTTTTCCTCATCCCTTGTGATTTTGTGATGACACATGTGTTTATTTGTTTGATATGTCTCATTTTGATTCATTTTACGGATTTTGTCCAGTTTCCTTTATCCCTATAGTGTACATTCCCCTGAAAAGCACCACTTGGATCACTTGGAGGGTGCATCCCAGTTAGCGCTTGGGGATATGGATACCGTCCGTGGGATGCTCATCCAGCTCTCGTCCGCGTTGAAGGCAAGTTGTACCAGCTCCCTGCAACTGTCTGGATGCAAGAAATTGCAGCCCTGTCTGGCACCGGGACCTCCCAATCCCTGCATGTACGAAGCTCGTTCGGCACTGTGCCCGTTTTGGATGTGGTATGATGTATGATGCGGTTGAAATATGTTGGAATCAAACACGATGGTTGGCAAAGCAGAAAGTCACCCATTGGTGATGTTTCGGGCATTGGAAAAGTGGCTCAATAGGGCCTTTTTCAGGGTCAAGGTCCGTCTGGGCGATCTTTCAGGAAACGTGATCCCTTAATCTTCCAAATCCCGACAGTTTTTCTGATTGAAAATACATTTACAGGAACCAAGTTGAGGTTTCCAGCAAATTTGCCAAATCTGGAATTGTTTTTTGTGGAAGTTTCCTGCAGACTCGTCCGGTAAAACTAAATTTCCTGGAAAAAATAGCAGAGTTTCATGGTGGTTGCATCATGTTACATCCATACATTTTAAGTTGAATTGGTCAAACTTAAACTTATGTTATTTCTTCTAGCATCTTTTAGCTAGACCGGCTATACCACAAAAATCCATTAAAAATCCTTCATTCTTCATGCTTTGGGGCCTCCTTTTTACATCCTTGGATAGGGACAGAATTTGATGGTCCAATTTCCTCAAAGCCGCCAAAGCCTAAGGATCTCAGCGCCTGTCGAGACGTTGCTGGGCTCAATTCCCATTATGAGTTGACCACAAGCCATATAAATATACTTAGATATAGCATATTATACCATTAATTGATACCATTAGTTAAATGGTTATCATATGTTATCATCATATCATTATAATATTGTTAAATATACCACTAGTTAATATTGATATTATATCATCATTGATACCATTAGTTTTGATCATGGTACACACATGGTGATGCTTCTGCGCTTTGATGTCAACCATTTCAACCAAGAGACTCGGGCGCCCATCCCGATCCATAAAAGAAAAGCAAAGGGCTTTCGTTTCGTGTGTTCAATGATGTCCAATGTATTTGATTATATAAGCGTAGTTATAAAGACATGATATGCACAGACGGCGGCGTATGCTCGACTAATTCTGGTTCTCCCCGACAAGGAGTAATTCTGGTCGACAAGAATATCTCTTCCAACCGACAAATATATTTCGACATAATCATTCATTCAGTGTGTATATATATTTATATGGATATATGTATATATATATAATATATATATATATATCATTTCTTCCTACGCCCAGTGTATTCTTTATGCTTAGTGTATGCTAGGGCTGGATACTTACTGGTGGATCCTAGATATCTACCTGTTGGATACGTCCGTGTTTTTTTGGGTCACAGCATCTTTGATTTTAGAAAGGTGGCGAAAGCTAGCAAGAATCAATAAAGAACCAGCAAGCAAACCAACCAGCTGACCAGACCAACAAATCAACATTTTTCTGTTTTCCCTTTGGCCTCAGCTTCACGGCCTCTGCGGAGAAGACTTTGGGGGAAGGCCCCTCCCTTGGTGGTTCTTCATGGAGCCTTGTGCAGCCATTGGCTCCAGCCATACACGTGAAGCTTCCAAACACAGAGGCCCCGGGGTGGAGTGCCAAGCCGTGGCCGATGAGTGAACCGCTAGTACGAATCGGCCATTCACTAAAATGTTTTCAAACCAGTTGACCATCCATTTTTGGTTCGAACTGCGATTTGCCATGAAAGCGATCTCCGATGGATTTCCTTCGAACTCAAGTGTAACTGGTCAAAGATGTAGATTGGATGATCTGTAGATTCTGCCTAGGCCTTTTTCTCTTTTTCCGCCATATAGAATCTGGTGTAAATTCTGCTCAGTACCCTCTCCGCAATGTAGAATCTGCCCAGTTAGTTTGCACAGAATGTAGATTCTGCCGAGTAGGTTGTCCACATTGTAGAACCTGGTGTAAACTCTGCCCAGTACCCTCTCTCCGTGGTAGAATCTGCCCAGTTAGTTTGCGCTCAATGTAGATTCTGCCGAGATACCTTTCTAGATATGGAATCTCTGCTAGTTTGCGCTCAATATATATTCTGCCAAGACCCCTCTCTGCAATGTAGAATCTGCCCAGTTAGTTTGTGCTCAATGTAGATTCGGCCAATAGCCGTGTTCAGATATGGAATCTCCGCTAGATTGCGCATAATATAGATTTTACCAAGACCCCTCTCTGCAATGTAGAATCTGCCCGGCTGGATTGCGCTGAATATAGATTCTGCCGATTTTACTTTCCACGTTTGTGGAATCTGCCCAGGGAGATTGCGCTTGACTGTAGATCCTGCCGAGACCCCTGACCACATTCTGTGCTTCGTTGCTTTTCCCGCCGTGCTGACCTGAGGGCGGACGACGACAGACTGGATGCCAAGGCGTGGCCCTTGGCGGAATATTTGCTTCTAGTCATGAAAAGCCGTGGACGTTGGACTGAGAATTTTGTGTCCCCTTCGCAATTGGCTTTGAAGAAACGGCCGCAGAGAAACCGGTGTAGATCAAAGATAATAAGAGAAAAAATGAAGAAAAAAATCAATCCTTCTTTAAAGGAAGAAAAAACTTGACACGGTGGGTTGTAGGCAGGTATCAAGGGTTGGCTTCATGCCGTACTTGCCAAGATAAAAGTTTTGTTTGGACAGCGCAGAAAACATCAGCACTACATTCAGAGGCCCTAGTGTCGGTGCCATGACCTCGGTGGGTAGCAGGATTGCGCCTGCAAACGGCAGAGATGATGGTGAGGCAGGTTCGATTCTCTTGCCTGTGCCAGCTCCTCTATTCTCAAGTGTGTGTGTGTGTGTCTGTCTGTTTGTGGGTCTGTGTGTCTGTGTGTATGTGTGCTTGTGTCACGGTAAATTTTGGGCCTCTGCTGCTTACTTATTCATTTTGGCGAGGCCATGCGGTGCGTCCGGTGCGCTAACATCTTCTTGCGCCGGCGTGGGATCAAGGACAGAATGATGAAATTATTTTTCCCATGGGCTAGTAGATGAATCCTCCTTGACATTGCAGGAAAAAGATGAGATATGCCAAGAAATGGCGATCGCTTTCTTGAAGGCGCTTGGTGAAGATTCTCCAAACTGTGATGGACTGTTTCCGTTCCTTGGATGCAGTTTTGAGGTCGTTTCTTTGCCTCCGCCATGCAACTAGCTAGCTGTGAAAGGGTTGTGAATTCAATCAATTTCAGAGTCAGCTAAAATGTATTACATTCTGCAAAATGTTGCTTCCCTAGCCCGATGCCGGCGGCCGGTCGTTCAGGAGTGGAGACTTGTGCTCGCTTCACGATCTTCGTCACTATGTTCTCCAGAGATTTCCATGCCCTGGAGAACAGGAAGGAACATCGGCGGAGGTCCCCTTGATTGATAGGAACAATGCCTTGCGAGGTCTCCATTCAGAGGACAGAGTTCGTCAGCGCAGGGATGTTTGCGTTGGAATGTTGCAACGTTATAATGGAGCTAGCAAGGGTCACAGGGATCCTGAAAGTTCAAAATTAGAGCTGGAAATGTTCCGAGAGAATGGATTCCAATAACAACATCAGCTGGCTGAAGTTGGTAGCCGTGGAGGTTGTGATGCCTTCCCGGACAGGATTCTAAGATGATGGGTAGCAATCGAACGCATGTTTTCCACATAGGAAATGCAAATGGCTTTAGATACATTGCAGAGTTCCTGTGCTGCGACCGGAATGCTTCAGGACTTTCGGTGGCTATCGGATGATTCTGATGTTGAAGAGGCAGGTTTTGCTGGTCAGATTCTTTGCAATGCATTTGCTCCGTGCTTGTACCAGTCTTGGCCCACAGAGATTTGAAAACGTTCTGCCCTGAGTTTGCCCGGAGGCAGCTGGTGTGAAAAGAGGCTGCGAGCAGGCTCGGAGAGGGTGTCGAGCGATTGGGAAGCTAATTTACTTCTTGACTGGCCAGGGATCCAGCCAGAGCTGCTTCCAATGGAGCGATGTTGAGAGAATGGACACGGTTGGAAAACAGGGGCATGACTCTACTTCAAGAAGTTGGGCTGACCGATGCATTTTTTTTCGAGACAAGGGAAAGAATTCTTGTTTGATAAATCGATGGTGTGACAAGACGCTGAACACTCTGAAAACCAGGTTTTAATTTCCCATGGCTGCCCAGAAAGTCACATCTGCATGTTTCTTGCAAGCACATCGCCAGCCAGGGTGAGACTCTGGATGTCAAGGGCATCCAGAACTTGGGTAACACTTGCCATCTTGGGGCGGTGCTACAGAGCCTCAGGCCGGACGGCTGTTTGTCATAGACAATTCCTGCCGGCTTGGCCTTTGCTATAGGAGCTGCCCGCCAATCCGACAGAAGCTCAGTGACCCGGCTCTTCACGAGCCCAGGACCGGTGATCACATAGTAGAGTGTCATGGCGCAAAAAGTGCAAGTCTGATCAGGAGACATGCGCAGTGTTGGCTGGCAGGACGCTCTTCCATCACCTCGCTGCATTCTTTGGGCAGCAGAAACGGGTTCTGGACCCGGAGGACTTCATGAACTATGTGGCAGGTCTAGAACCACGAGCTCATGGTCTGTTTGCAGCAGGCGATTCCCAGCGAGATGCCCAGGAAGCCTACAGTTTCATTGTGGACCGTTTAGTGAAGGAAGATGAAAAGCTGTTGGACATGTTGCAGGTGCCGCTGGTTTCTGCGCTTCGGGGAAAGCACATCTTTTGCATGCAACCTATTGTATATTTTCCGTGCATGTGCGCTTGACTTTCTCCGCTGTGATGCCCATACACCACTTGTTTCGCGCCAGGGATGGAAGCAGATAGAACTTTTTTGCGACAAGTGTGATACTCGGCAAGAGCAGTGGGAGCCGTTCTTCTTCCTCGACTTGGAGATCAGCGGCGAAAGCTTGCAGGAAATCCAACACATGTCGAGTCAAAGCTCGCTGTTCAGCATTGTGGCCCTGCAGCCAGGAGTGTCTCGATGCCTACAGGAAGGAAGACATGCATGATGCAGCAAGGCTTGTTTATGTGCGTTACCATTCCAAGCACCGTATGGTGCACGTTCTTGGTTCAAGCATGGTAAAACAAATTTTCGTATGTTCTCGCTTGCCGGACACCTTTTGGCAGGTGCTCTTCTTGCGACGCCCAAGGTAGTCTACGCAAACATGTCCAGCTGAAAGTCCCGAAGGCCAGCGATCAAGGCAGTTGCCAGTGATTGTAGGATTTATGCATCTGTGTCATTGTTGAAGGTGCTTTTGCTGTACTTGAAGCGATTTGAATATCTCGCAGAAGAGACAAGCCCTCAGACGACCGCGTGTTAAGTGTCACCACTGAACATGCTAGTGCTGTTTGGTGAACCCTCTCACTCTAGGCAACGCATCAAGAAACGTAACGACCCAGTATCGTCCGGGCCTAAGCACTCCAGTGAGGCTGCTACAATTGAAAGCGCGGAACGATTGCGTCATGTGTAGGGCTACCTCTGGAAGAATGTTGCATCCAGCGGTTCTGTTCCCTGTGTGAGGACACCCTTGCGTTTGGACATTTGCGGAGTCCCGATGGTGCTCATGAGCGTTTGGCGCTTACACTGACAGCAAACAACTGTGAAACTGCTTTTCAATTGGTTGGATGAGGTCGTGCACCATTTTGAAGGTGCAGATGAGAGAGGGCACTATACTGCTTCCATTCGCAGGCGTGCTGCCGCGGGAGATTAATGAAAATAGTTTTTTCCAGATAAAAAACATTGGGATCAAAAAGACATTTATTGATCCGGATAAAAAACGGCTTATCGCCTTAAAGACAAGATACATTTTCTCTTTGCGAAACAATACGAAACGTTTTCATTTTTTTTTTATCCTTCGATTTTTTTATCCAATGTTTTTGATCCTCTGTTCAGCTGCAGCCCAGAGATGTTGTACTTATGCTTGTGCAGAACACTGGTTGGGCAGGTGCGGGTCCGATGACTCTGCCTGGGTCTATGTTGATGACAGTACCACATGCAAGGCGGGAGCAATGCCTAAAGCCCTTCAAATGGATGCGCAAATTGGTGCGCGCCCGTTTGCCAAGGTCCAAGCGAAGACGGTTGCTCACTTTCAGGGGTATGTGTACTTGTACCTTGCTGAAGATGCTGAACAGGCGTCGTTGGGAACCAGAGGTCAGTTGCTTCGTAGCCTGCGGTTTTGGCTCGCAGGTTGAGAACACGCAGCGCGCCAGCAAGTTACGGAGAGAAGCGCAGGCAAGATTGCAATGATTGACATCTGGCAATGATAACGAATATAGAGCCTTGGAACCTTTCCAAGATTGATAGTTGGGAGGAGATTGGAGAAGAGATCGCTTTGTTGCTTGACTCTCCTAGTCAGGCCCGAGCTGCTGCTCCTTTTGTGATGTGGCTGAATGCAAGAACCTGCAAGAAACCCTTTCATGCTCATTGATTGTTCTTCGTGTGCTGAACCTACGGGGCATTGTTTTGTCACAGTCTACTTGCAAGACGCAGAAATAGGGAGGCTCACAAGATGTACCAGCTCTTTTTGGCTGCAACAGGCAGAGATTCCGGACTCGTTGTCTCCAAGCAGTGTCCCTGCTTCGAATGCTTGGGCCCGAGGTTTTCTCAGATGAAGCAGGAGAGAAGCTTGCGTTCCTTCATGTGTCTCTTTCCGTGTCTGAGGCAGCTGTGGAACCTCTCAGTGATCCACCTGAAGTGTCAGAGGCATTTTTCCAGACAAATTTGACAATTCCAATAGTTTTGGTGAATGTGATACTTGTGGGGACAGCCGGGTAATGGTCAAGAGCCAATGATTTTTGCTGGCAGGATGCAGTGGCCATGTCGGAGGAGGATCTTCTGGCTTTGACTGTTCGGATCCCCAAGTATCGAGAAGTATTGGCCTGTAGTGTAACACGCTTTGTCGTGGTTGTTGGTTGCATGGCTGGTTCAGCTTTTAACTTTGACAGGTGCCAAAGCTGAAAGAAAGGCTCCGAGAAAAGAATTTACCTTTCGGGGCCAGAGAAAAGAAGAGAGATCTGATCCAGCGATTGCTTGTTGGAGTGACTTCATGTGGTGCTTCTGCTGCCGAAGTCGGACAGGAGGCCGTCATGATGGCGTGTCACTTTGTGGAAGTAAACCAGGTATTCCAGCAGCAATGCGGGCTTGTTTCTTTTTTCTGGTTCTCAAAACATGATCCGAGCAATTTGAATGCGGCCTGGAATGGGATACGATAATTACGATCTGATCCATTGAGTCATCATCATTTTGCGGCGCCGACAGGAGCATGCCAAGCCAAAGCAACTTGCACAAGGGGCTCTAGGCAGTTCTGTGCATAAGCCGTTTGTGAAGAACTTTCTTGCGGGAACTTAGGATAGCGCATTTTAGCCGTAGTTGACCTTTTTTTGGTTTTCAACTCATGCAGGCCCTATATCTGTTTGTTGTGTTGCTGCAGGAATTTATGCCCGTGAGCACAAAGAGCGGCTGCAGAAGTCCGTGATGGACGAAACTTGGACCCAAGTTTCGTCCATGTGTCGTGAGGCCAGCCCATCAATATATTTTCAGATTTTGTTGTTAGACCCGAGGCGTCAGAGGGCAACTGTGCCAAGGGTGCCTTGGGTCGTATCACCCGAGCGGCAAGTCTGGAGTGGAAAGCTTTGACAGAAGAGCAGCGACGGCCCTATAAGGAACAGCTCGGCTTGCGGATCAAGGGTTGTTGCAACTTTGATCTGAGACATGCTTTCAGACATTTTTTTTTTGGATCTTACCTATACCCACAAAATACCAAGAATTTTTGTGGGAAACCAGGGGCAATATGCAGAAGCAAAAGAGAAGCGCGCAGAAACTTGACATTCCAACGTCTCTGTTACGCGTTTTCTTTTCAGTTTGATGACACTGCTCTCAACGCTGTGTTCTATACCTCAAGGCGGTAACACCTAAGGCTCAATCTTTCATGGGGGATTGTCGCGCAGACAACGCTAGATTCAGCGCATTTTCAAGATGCCTCCTGATCCGAGGAAGAGCTGAATATTTGGAAGGCAAACAACAAAAACCCTGCTGAGAAAACAAAGACTTGCAGATTGTGCCGCCGGACAAGTGACAAGGAGCCTTGGGCCCACAAGGAGAAACAGAGCCATCATGCTTCGGGGAAGCAGTGCAGAGCCTGCGTGTATGCCGTATCTTGCCTGCATAGCAGACAAGAGAAGCCAATGTGTTTGTCGAAATCAAGACAATCAAAACGATAGAGTGCAAAGGGAAGGAAGTCTGTTTACAGTTGCTGGAAGGAAGTTCCCCAGAAGACATAGGATATCAAATGCAAACTGTTCCACCGTCTCTGTCAATATCGGATCTGCACTTTGCCAGGTGGCCATTCTAGCGGAGCCTGGGGCGCTGGCTTCCCGGACAAGTGCGATGCCAAGACAATTTGGAAGAAGATCAAAAAGGAATTCCTGGGTCAAGCGGGCATTGTGTAAACATATTGGCAGTGGATTGTTTTGATTTCCAACAACATGCTCAGATGGACTTGCCTTTCTTTTGTTCGACAAGTGTTGAGCACGCAGTTTGTTCTGACATGTTTCGCTTCTGGGGTCGTGCAGCCTTGCATCCATCGGAGATTGATCAGGATGAACCATTGCGCAAGATGGTCCATGAGCAAACAGAGCGCATCCGAGCACAGGGAGAGAGCCAGATGGCTCAGGAGTTGATGAGTGCAGCGCCAGCCACCATCGAAACTGCTGATACTATGAACGTCATTCTGGAAGGGCCCGCTTTGGATTGGAACACCGTGGAAGCTAGGCAGATCAGATTTGGCACCCTGACTTGTGATGCTGCGTGAAATAGATCAAGCGCGCCTTGTGTCCATTTTGTGCTCTAGGACAACACCGTGGTCCCGGCGACCCAGAGTTTGGTGCCGCAGAACTGTATGAGGATTCGCCCCACCATGTCGAACCAGTTGACGCTCCGTCGAGCGCGAGATGATGTGGATCCTGCAAACATGTTTCAGTCACTGCAAGCCTCTCAGTGCCTCGATGCATGCGCTGGGGGCATTTTATCCGATTCATGTTCAGTGCATCTTTCGTAGGTTAAGGTTCCTGTCTGTTCCAGTGTTTGCGCTCACAGGAAGTTCTCTCAGTCTGTTGGCTGGCATTTACTGGCTTTCTTTCGTCAGGATGGCAGGGATCGCAGAGCAGATGCGGGCCGGAAAGCCTAGGCAGCATCCAGACAGCATTCAAAGTGTTTTGCAGGAATTTACGTCTTGAATTGATTGTTTCATCGTCGTGTTGTGGACAGCTTTGCCCATAGCTGTTTGGCTGGCTGATAGGAGAGACAGTACCTGTGGGAGGGAACGCTGCATGACCTCGCCAAGGTTGAGCCTCAACGGTCTAGCTGGTGCTGTGGCTGGCAAGCGCCGCAGGATTGCTGCTGTGAAGAAGAAAGCAAAGCGTTGAAAGATGGGGCTAAGCAGTGTCTCCGAATTCATGGGCGTCAGTGTGTCCGTGGCAGGCTCATATGTGAATGATTGCTTTCGACTTTATGAAGCCTGAGACACCTTCTCATTTCTTATTTATTGTCGATTCTGCCTAAAGCAATGCTGGTGATGTAGATTCTGACTAGGATTGCTGTGACCAATCTAGATTCTGCCCGTTGCAACGCGGGTAATGTAGATTCTGCTAGGTATAGTTTCATCTAATGTAGATTTTGCCTAAAGCATTGCTGGTGATGTAGATTCTGACTAGGATTGTTGTGACCAATGTAATAGATTTTGCACGCTGCAACGCGAGCTTCATCTAATGTAGATTCTGCCCACAGCAATGCTGGTGATGTAGATTCTGACTAGGATCGCTGTGACCAATGTAAATTTTGTCCGCTTCAACGCGGGTAATGTAGATTCTGCAAAGTATAGCTTCGTCCAATGTAGATTCTGCCTACAGTAATGCTGGTGATGTAGATTCTGAATAGGATTGCTGTGACCAATGTAGATTATGCCCGCTGCAACGCTGGTAATGTAGGTTCTGCTAGGTATAGCTTCATCTAATCTAGATTTTGCTTAAAGCATTGCTGGTGATGTAGATTCTGACTAGGATTGCTGTGACAACGTAGATTTTTTCCTGTGCAATGCGGGTAATCTAGATTCTGCAAGGTATAGCTTCATCCAATGTAGATTCTGCCTACAGTAATGCTGGTGATGTAGATTCTGCCTAGGATTGCTGTGGCCAATATAGATTTTGTACGCTGCAACGCGGGTTTAGGAGATTCTGCAAGGTATAGCTTCATGGGTCTTTGACAGGACGATCATCTGGGTGCAGTTTGTAGCTGCTGAATGTCACTGTGGTAGCTGGGTGTTTGTTCTTTAAATGGACAGGTTGGAAGCTTCAGGATTTGGTTAAAAATCGCTGATGGCTTATTGAAAACCATGATGAATCAGTTCTGTCTTCCTGTATCTCGATGTTTGAACCATACCCATAGTTGTTATTTAAATAGATGTGATGGTTGTTTGCCAGGGCAGGTCTTTCTACACTGGATGATACTGACAATGGTGCTGAGAGCGATTACGATGGATGTTTCAAGTAACATTTTGTAAACATGACCATTCCTATGTTGCTACATATCAGCTATTCTTATCACTGTTAGTAAGTTATTTTTATGTTCTATTTAACCTAAGTTATCATTAATATTTTTTCTACTCTCATCATCTGAAACCAGCATGCTTGATAACGTCTTCGCCACTAATAAGAATCCTCACCACCTGCCATATCAATCCATTTTTCATGGCTATTGTTATGAACCTGCCATCTACACACGCAGCCTGTGATGCCACCCTGTAAAGCTCTGACGTCGCTACGCGAAGTTGGGCCTGTGATTTGAAGTACCCAACATCTGGGTTTGTCCGTTTCAGCCAGGATACCAGGCTTCAGAAGGGTTTGATTACCCGAAAGCAATATTTTTCCCCCATTGGTTGCAATGGTTATGAATCAATAATTGTAACAGTAATGAGTATGAATAAAAAGCAATTACGAAATTTCATCAATAACCAAGGTTGACAATGCCTATCCATTGATTAAGTGCTATGATTTGTTGATACTTGATGCGTTCAATGATGCTTGACAATGGTTTGCGAATGATCCAGCGAACGAATTGGCATCATGATGGGTCCATATTTTACCAACAATTTTTCTGATGAGAACAAACATACAATTGGAATACTTGCTGGTGAAAGTATACCAGCGGTACAGGGTGAACTCATAGCCCATTGATGGTTGATACTTCGATGTTTCACGGTCCCTGATGGCTGGTAATGCTCCCTTTACGGACCCCTGGCGCGGCTGCTTCCGCGGCGGCTTTGGGATTCAACGGAATCCCCCAATCCTTCAGTTTCAACGGCAGCTGGTTGAAATTCAAGTTTTTCCAGTCAGGGGTTGCTGAAAAGTCTGTCTTTTTCGGGGGTTTCTCAAGACGCTGTGACAAATGGAGCATAGAAAAATCTGAAATTTGCCCACCAAGACGGTGAGTTTGCCACATCATTTTTCGTCTTCTCAATGACCGTATTGCCCCATTCATTGCGTTTGGAACACAGTGGTTGTTTGGTAGGAATTGTTGGACAAATACTAGTACTCACTACCGCTATTCATCGTGATTCATCACCATGTGAACTGTTTGTGACAAAGATTTTTTTGAGAGTAATCAATGGTTGATGGTCATTTCCCAGCTCTGTTGTTTCTGACCTTCCGACCCTTCTTTTGTCAAATTACCTGCCAGCATTGAGCGAAGTCGTCGAGACGCGGCCAAAAGGACAAGCTGACCTTTGAGCTACAACTTGGAACTTGTAAGCCTATGGCTATTGATTGGTCAAGCATCATAGTCAACCATCATAGTCAACCATCATCCGCAAGGCACTGCTTGAGAGGGTGGTTTTGAAGCAGCTTCTTTGCTAGATGTGCATGTGTGTCAAAATACAGAAGCCACCAAAATCGAGCAGGTGAAAATCATAGACCCGTGGGCGAATATATAGTCTTAGGAACTTCAATAGCAACTTTATTCAACAGCTGGTGTAAAATCTTTGTCGGGCTGAGTGGCTCTTAATTTTTGTCGGGCAGCTTTCCGGGGTGGTTTTGTCGGGAAGAACGATGTTTCTTGTCGAGCTAATGTAAAATTCTTGTCGGGCGGCGTGGATCCTCATTCTTGTCGGG
>Ga0126342_10006189_pt1 | contig 21158 bp, 20 predicted proteins | sample Cyp1metagenome_FD_92528 | JGI IMG/M metagenome (GOLD analysis project Ga0126342, IMG submission 92528) | Coral microbial communities from Lord Howe Island, Old Settlement Bay, Australia - Cyphastrea 1 metagenome | ecosystem: Host-associated > Invertebrates > Cnidaria > Coral ...
CAAGCACCTTTCGGTCCATCAGTGGATTCGCTCTGCCATCCCTGATTCACAACAACCAATCTCTCCTATAGGTTTCCTATTTTTGAAACTTCCGCCACCGCCTTGTGCGGTACTACTGGTATGATTTGATATGTGAGTATATAATGTGTTGATTCATGGTAGTAGATCATACTTTGGCCCTAAAAATGGATGGTTCAGTCCAGCGAAATCCAAGGTTTCCGGCCAGTTGCTGGAGGCGAGGCTGTTGACGTCAGCTCGTCAGCCTTTCATACTGCTTGGGTCACCATCCCATTTCGGACGCAAAACTTGAATATGTTTCAACTTGAGGGGAGATTACAATTTACATCATAATTTACGTAATATTTACGTCATGGCAGGCATATTTTATCATATTTTGGTATGTTCCATGGAATTTGTAGTGACCCAGCGATGGGAGACTCCATTCCCATGGTCACTTCGCACACTACCTGTAGGATCATCCCACTTGGAAGGTGGTTCGTAAGCCTAGTTCGTAGGTCCCCGATTCGTGGCTTCTCCCATATAGCAGATGGCTTATAACTATAGTTACTAACCAGTTATTAAAATATGTAACTATGGATGATCCATTAACTATTTACTTATAACTATTTATTTGTTATTTATCCCATTTTTCAAACTATCACTATTGATGATCCCATACTCGGGGCTGGGAGTCCTCCAGGACGATGAATGTGGTCGCAATGAGGCCTGTGCCCGTCACTCAGAGTTCCTGTGGCTTCAAGTGGGATGCTCGTGCCATTTTATTGTAAGAAGATGATGGCATTTCGAGATGTAAATGACAAAGTGACTGATTATATATATATGATTATATACATCATACAATAAATATTCCCAAATCAGCAGTTTGCCATCACTGTTCACATTGCCATCACTGTACCCGGACTTTTAGTTTGGTGATCTCCAAGTGAACCATGGGTTGCTTTTGTCAGTCGTCCATCTGAGGCCCTAAATGCTCTTCAACAAAGAGTACAGCAGAGAGTCGAAGATGCCGTGACCGTCTTAGCATGGCAAACATGAGCTGAGGATGGCTGTTTTTGATGAACGTAAGGTACCAATAGGTACCATTGTTCGATCCCTAGCTGTTGAACAGCAGACCTCATCTTGCCATGGCCCAGGGGAACTTCACCACACCTTTCAGGATGTTGAAGAACTCCCTGAGTGGCAGGCGCAGAGAACGCGGTTTTGAAGTGGTTGATATTTTTTGAACAAGATCTATCTGAATCCAAACATGATGAAACATGGTTGTTTTCTAGGAAAAAATAAACATGTAATCTTATGTGATGCTTTCGACTGTAATATTATGTGATGCTTTCCACTGTGGTGGTGGTTTGAGTTTTGCTGCTGCGAATCTAGATCATCAATATCCATGAATACTTTGATGTGCCAAGTGGGCATGCAATTACTAACTTAGTAACCACGGTTTGTAAACCGCCATGTAAACCATGGGGTAAACTCCATGTGCAGCCTGCAGGGCGTTGAGCTGGTTACAACCAGGTCTTGTGTCCTTTTGGAAGGAGAATGAAACCACCTTCACCATAGCCACTGGACCACTAGACGCGAAACGTTTTAGGCCACTTGGATGATAGTTTTTTGGTACTTTATGATTGGGATATATCGGGATATATCGAGATGATTGTTGGGTTATTATCGTTTCATATATGGTGATTTCCCAAGTCATAGGGGTACCCCCAAAACAATCCATTTTAGATTGAGATTTTCCATGAAAAACCATGCAGCGTTTTTGGGGTATCCCCATGACTATGGAAACCCCCATAGTTTTTCCTAAACCCAATCAGAAACCGAGGTGTTTGGCAATCGCTGGTCCTGGTGTGGTGGGTGATCCGCTCATGTTGCTGGAGCGGCTGAGTGGGAAACCTGCTGGAGCGTCATATGGGTTGAAGCAAAGGAGTTTTGGATAGTTTTGGTGCTGGAAAACTCGGAACTTGTTCCCCTAACTCTTCAGAGTTTCATCACCGAGCAGAGGATTGGTAGCAGCTTTGCAGATGTTTGCAGAATATAATGTGCCTAACTGTTGAATTAAGTAACTGAGATCAAGGAACAACTATTCAACTAACTATGAAAACTGATCCTTATTTCTTGACGATATTCCATACGAATTATATTCAACCTGCAGGAATATTTCACTCCAGATTCGCTCATGTATGGCATCCTTTTTTTTCAGGATATAGCAACTTAGCAACTCTAAAATAAACAAGTTGAACATCTGGAAATTGTGAGGCAAATATGATGGCTATACGAATTGATCACATCCAAAAAAAAAACAAAAGACACGATTGTCTTGGCTGAGAACTAGCCTCTGGTAAACGTTTACATAACTATGGAAAATCACCATGTTTAATGGGAAAATCCACTATAAACTGCCATTTTCAATAGCTATTTTGACATAACCAGAGGGTAGCCATCTATAGCCATCTCTCTCGGTGAAAACTGCAAGGACTGTGGAGCGCAGATCTCCAGGTTGCAGCAATTTCGTTTGGCCGAGGCGCCTGGGGAAGATCCCTGGAAAGAGGTCCAGGTCAGGTCCCGTCCCAGCCATGGATGGTCGGTCATTTTTCGGTTGCCGGAGGAACCGGAAGAACCACATTTTTTGGGGGATAAATGGATAAATCCCATTCATATCCCATATTAATAAATCATGAAAATAATCCATTAATATCCCATATTAATGGATAAATCATGATAAATCCAGTAATGTTCATATCCCATTAATATCCCATTGAGAACACCCATTGAGAACACCCATTGAGAACACCCATTGATATACCATTGATATCCCACGATAAATCCACATTTTTGAGGTTCAACGAGCGTTGACGACTTGTTCCGCTGTCCGGATCAGGGTCATTTGGTGACGCTCGGTGAGGGGGAAGTGCCTTTGTGCGTATTCTTGGATGGCCGGGATGCTGAAACAGAGCATGGCGCTTGCGGGGTTGAAGCGAAAAAAACAATGGTAAGTGTAATATGTAAGGTGTATAATGTATGATGATGTTTTCTGGTGATATGTGGATGGTTTTCTTGGATTGGCTGAAGATGATTGCTCTTTTTCCCATTGGTTAATCCACCATTTTGGGGAACTACGAAGACTTGACATTTCATGGCCCCCGAATCAGCAAATCCCAGTTTCAACATGTTTCAACTAGCAAAAATCAATCTGTGCAAACGGGCCTGGAATTCCAATGAAAGAAGTCGGTTTCATAGCTGACCCCTGGTTGGGTTGCCCAAAATCCCCTCAAATCTTTTCACCTGGCCACGTGTTCCCTAGGCGACAAGTTGAACTTGGTCGACTGCGAGAAGGATCAGGGAGGTCATTGACTCAGCTTCGTTCTTCCGGGTTTCTGAGCCAACAAATAAGGTGGCACCACCTTGCAACCTTTTGCTGTGTCTCTTTTTGACTATCCACATCTATCATAATCTATCCATATTCACTGCTATGTCTGCCACGTGTTTTCTTGGAACCAATGGAAAGCGGCTGAAATCTCCCCTGCAGGGAAACGTTCTGTCGTGAGATTGACAGGAACCCAGCTGAAGGGTAACTCCTCGAAACCTCAGATGCAACTGAGGCTGGACCTTCGAAAAGTCCTACTTCAGAAGCTATGGATGGTTGAAACGAGGCGAGCCCTCTGATCATATCCTCATTGCGGTTGGAATCAATCCCAACTTTGGATCAATCCGAATTTTTGTTGAAATCGGGATTTTTATCCCGGTAACCCCTGACCAGGGAAAAAGTGCCTTGGTGTGCAAGGCACTATGAGTCGGCATCTCAGACCCTGCCACGCCAGGGACGTGAGTAGGTTGCAGTTGGATCCACTAGTTGTGTTGTTGAGCCAGGAAACAGCAGGTTTTGGTGATATGTTACTTTGCACTTCATCCAATGTTGTGCGTATATCCATGTATATCCTCATTGTTCTTGGTTTGACATTGTTCAATCCTTATTGAAACCATCATTTTCATTGGTGAATATCATTGAAACCTTCCCATCCTTGTGGTTTTTGACTGCGGGCTGAGGCAAAAAGATGGGATCTTTTGTGGTTCCTGAGAGGCGGGACCTGGTAGATCTTCCCTTCAATCCATGTCAATCCATTGGGCCATTGGAAAATTGTTGAATATGCGAATCCGATTCTTCTGCTTGAATATGTGGCGCTTTTATTTTTTGACTTTCAATGAAGGACTACAACAAAATGAGCCCAGGATATCTCGGGAATTGAAGAATCAGCATGGGACTAGCGGGCTGCCCTTCTGAGGCTACACAAGTGGCTTGCACAAGTGGCTGGGGTATGGCTTGCCAATGGGGTAGCGATGAACCCACGACAGTGGTCTTTTTAAGACAATCTAAGTATTTCATTATTCCAAGATATAGTCACTAGGTCTGAGCCATAGAGAAAGGACCCCCATAGTTAAGTTAGTTTCTAAGTAGGTCAACTCAGATTTGAGATGATTTGAGGTAATTAATGAGGACTTATAAACGAAGAACCATAACTGGGCCACTTTCTGTACCCATCTATGGATATCTATGGATTTGAGTCAGGGTTTGTGCCCTGCCAGTTGCAGCTACCTGCCGTTGTCCGCCCGGCCCTCGGACCAACCAAGCAGTGGCTGTGGTGATAGATTTTTTTTTGGTCACTGATGGTTTATAGAAAATATGGTTTGATGATATGTGATGATATTTGATTTCCTTATTGAATCCTTATTGTTCGGGAATTCCAGGAAGAGACAGGTCTTGTTGAGAGCCATCTCCGAGCCGACGTTTTTTGAGGACCAGAAATGGTACTGGACCGAAGACCTGAAATGAGCCACGCAGCCACAGATCCAGTGTCCATTGAATGGTGACGATTAGAAAAATCCAATTCTCTGCCAAAAAAGGGGGGCAATTCTTCATCATGACAGGCAATGGTCGGCTTTATCAATATGTCATAATATCTCACTTGTCATACTGAGTCAATCTGAGTCAGCCTTTTCTCGATGAGCTGCCAGTTGGTTTCCAAAGGGAGGCGAGCTGTGGAAGCCCTCCAGAAGTGAGGCAAAAAAGATGCTGCTGACCGGCTGACCAGATGGGTTGCGCCTTGTGGAAGTCTTTGGGCCGAAGATGTACCGATGCATCAAGAGTTTCAAAGCGCTGTGGCCGCGTTTTTTGGGCTCCAGCTGCACTTGAATTCACGTAGAAAATCGAAAGAATGGAACCAAGGGCATTCCTTCAGGAATATCCGAGACCTTGTTCCATCAGGTTGGAACGATAAATGTGATAGATGATAGTCTTCCAAAGTTCCATGTCATTTCATCTCCCCATTTGGACAACTTCACACATCGCAGCCCGGTTGATGTCCCCCCAACCCTACCAAAACAAGGTGAACCCGAAAAATTGCCAAAGAAAACCGTCGAAACCGGAATGGATTTGGTGGACGCAGAGGTCAAACCCATTTGGGCCCAGCCTAGGCCGGGTCGACCCAGCAAATTGTCCAATACCATGCCCTGGTGCACGGGAAATCATCAGATTTGGTAGTAGGAAATGGTTTGTGTGCACTAGAAACAGCGAAACTTCCTGAATGTAGAGGGCAAAGTGGATAATGTGATTGCAATCTGCAATCTCAGTGTTTTTGGATACAAAGCGACACTTACTCAATGTTTTTCGACTGCAGAAATGCTCATTCAGAAGCTGTGCAGCTACCACCCAGTGCGTTAAGTCAGTTAAATTCCTGTCGTGACGAGGCAGCCCCCGGACGCCCAACTTCCGCAGTTGAAACTGCCAGTTTCTGGCCAAAACTGGTGTTTGGGGCACCCTGGACGACCCTAATCCCAGGAAAACCATGGGTTTTTTGACCTTGCAGAGTCTGGTACTTCTTGTATCACAGCAGCCGAAATTGAGCATAGTACGGTGCAGCAGAAAATGGGTTGTGCTCCGATGGGGTTATTTCAGGGAATTTGGAATTGGATCACAACACCAGTAAGCCAACATATTACCGAAGTTTTTCCCACTTGGAAATCGGATGACATCGGGGACTGTGGAACCCAGGGATATTCACTATCCATGCCCATCCTCGCGGGTTATCTCCAACTCCGTGTCTGTAGCTTAAAACATCTTAACACTTAAAATATCTTAAAATATGATCAAAGCAACTTGTTCCAGGTGAAAATGACTTAGATTCCATTTGTTTTCTCTGAAATTCATTGATTTGGGGCACTTAAGAGGGCCACTTTCCTTGGCATCTCGGCATCTCGCCACGGTCTCCAGGTTGCAGGGGACTCGGGGACGGAAGTGGAATCAGCTTCAGCTTCAGAAGATGAGGTCCGGGGGGCTGAAGCTGAAGCGCCGTTGTTATTTGACCTTCGGCTCACGAAAAACCACTGAAGGTTTGGATCTTATATTTTCTGATGTACGTTTGTGTTCACAATGGTTTGCAGTTGAAATGTTGGGTGGGTATCGGGCCCTGCAAAATTGTGACTGATGAAATGGACATCCTCAGCTATCTCGCTGAAATTTCAGCTGGAAACCCAAACTGGGCGTCCCAATTGGTTTGGACTTGCACCGAAATTGTCTAAACAACTTCCAAACCCATGGGTCATTTCACAGGAGGGATCAGGAGGGTGTTTAATCTTATCATATCCTGAAGTCATTGCCGATGATTTTAGGGGATTCGAATTGGGTGTGAACATGTGTGAGCCAGCCAAAACCAACGTAAGAGTACCAAACTGTACCATAGGGGACCAGCAATTTTTTTAAAACCAACTTTTGGGTTATATATCTCGATTTTGTGTGCTGTTCTCCCAATTTGTGTGTTTCATTTTAAGATTGTGTATAGTCTTCTCCTGATTTTGTGGATCAAACCCTCTCCCCGCCTGATGTATCGCTGTTGTCCCAACGAAATTTGCCATCCATTGTTGAATCTCCATGTTTGATGGTATCAAATCAAGTTATATAAATCCCTATTTTAGATGGCAAACATTGCAAACGTGTCCAACAAACCCATGTCCATATTATTCATTTGTTAAATCCCTAGATGAGAAATCTTGTTTCAACAATTTTCTCCAACTTTAGCTGCTTACCATAGCATGTTCCTGGTTTGGTATACCCCATGACCTTCACCCCCTCATAGGATGAGATTCCTCACGCACCCATCGCGACGAACTTGGTGGGCACACAAGAGCTCACACTGCCCGGAGCGACAGAGGCACTGGGATTACTGCCATCTCTGGCAGTGCTGGTCCAAAATTGCAAAAAAACACGTATGATTACCCCCCCAAATTGGATGCTTCACGCGAATTCTGTGGGTACACTTCGGAGCCCCAAAGGGTTACAAGGCGATTGATGAGCATGTGCTATCTTCATCTTAGAAAGTGGTTAGTACAGACTGTGCTGAGTGATTTCACACACAGTTTTGATTTTCAAATCCTACGACTCAAGCATCAAAGCCAGGACATTTTGGATCCCATGACTAACTTGTATGTCGTCATGTAAGTTCAAGCGCATGACATGTGTTGACAACAAACATGTTTGCGGCAATTTCAACCGGCACGTGTCGAAAATTTGTGTCAAGTGATCTGGTGTCCATGATTAAGTTATCGGCATGCGCTTGGACCTTCTGATCTACAGTTGTTCAACGCCTTGCGCATGTGTCCTTGATGCGGAAAGATACGACATCGACTTGAATAATGCACATCAATGCACATCAATGCACATCAATGCACATTAATGCACATTAATGCACATCAGGTAGGCACATCAGGTAGGCAAATCAGCTAGGACTCGAAAAACAAAACCGCTCTCCCACCATCTAACCATGCAGCGGCCTGGCCGGGAAATGTATCGCATTGGAACACATCGAGGGAACACACCTAACCATTAGCGCGTTTCTTGTATGGATTTATAACGTAGCTATGGAAAGATCCACCATTTTTAATGGGAAAACTCACTATTTCTATGGCAATTTTCAATAGCTATGTTAAATTACCAGAGGGTAATGATATATAGGATGTATAGAGGGAATACATATAATTTGGACATTAATGGACTAAAGGGTCTATGAGTCTATTCATGATATAGCAATGGGATCCAATGGCTACATCATTAGTCAATGGTGTGATGGATGCGTCCAGGCCGGCTTAGATGAGAAGGCCACTTAGTACATGCTGCAATCACTGGGCTGGTTAAAGGGAGAATTGAAGAAGGAAAACTTAGGTTTACCATGGTTTACATTTACATACATTTACATACATTTACATACATTTACATACATTTACATACATTTACATACATTTACATACATTTACATACATTTACATACATTTACATACATTTACATATATTTACATACATTATCATACATTATCATACATTTACATATATTTACATACATTATCATACATTATCATACATTTACATATGTGTTTATCATCATGTACGGGGTTTCCTGTCAATTCCCCTGAAACCACGGCAATGCTTCGGTGGAACTCTACCGGCCAGAGGAACCAGAGTCTCAGTGCGAGACGCTGGAGTCGCAAAACGGAAGTGGCCTGGCAGCCTTGGGGCGAAACGATTTTCTGTGGCCCCAAAATTGAAGCCTACGCTAGCAAACTCAGATAGCCATGGGCAACAGCCCGTTGATATCCATTTATAGATGATTTACTTGTAACAAATGGATACAAATGGTGATTTCCATAGGGTTCCATAGCTGTGTTCGTTTATCAGAGGGTAGCCAAAACTTTATCTTCGATGGTGGAAATTGGGCTGATTCTACCGACTACAAGGTGATGCCCCCAGTCATGATTGTTGGCATATAGACCCCATGAAAATATCCATGAACTATAGTGATATCATGTATATAACTATAGTCAACTATATACATATATACATATATAATCAGATATACATACATACATATATATATATACGTAAGTTGGGATTATCACGTTGCATCTCCCAGAAGCCATAGACTTCACCAAGTTACGTGAACGAGACATTTGGACATCCACGAGACGCCTCTGAGGTAAGCAAACTCCCCCGCCAGCTTCGCCCCTCGGCAGACGAAGTCCACGCCTTGAATAACGGTGTGTGTGTGTGTCGTAAACACGTACGTGTTGGATGATCTATCTGTACGTGTATATGTATATATATATGTTATATAATTCACACATAGATTTTGATATATGATTATATATATATATATACATGATATATATATATATATACATGATATATATATATATATATACATGATATATATATACATATACATGATATATATATATATATATGTATATATACATGATATATATATACATGATATATATACATGATATATATATATACATGATATATATATACATGATATATATATATATACATGATATATATATATATACATGATATATATATATATATATATATTCGACACGTAGATGATGAGATGTGATGATGTATATACAACGATTTTGGATTTCAACAAACACATACCTATTCACAACATCCATATGGTAGTTGATCATCGCTGGTCCGAAAACCCCAAGCCGTTGAACTTGGCGAGGAAGAAAGGACTCTTCAGAGACCTGGGGAGTAAGATCAAGAAGAGTGCCACCACAAGCGGCTTGTCAGACCGGGACGGGAACCAGCGGTTTGAACCGGTTGTGCGGTTGTTTAACTGGTTGGGAAGTGGAAGGTTCAACATCAGACATTGGATGATGGTATGGGAAAAGCTGCAAAGCTGGTTGATTTTGACTTGGTTCTTGATGAGCAACTCTGATTTTCAAGGATTTGATTTCCGAAACATGCACATGACATATCCAGTCCGGAGTGGTTGGTTTTATAGGGTAATGTTCACCTATAAATGGATCACCTTTTTCGTACCAAGCACAGTACAGTCCCGGAAGAGACGAGAAAGTGGGTGGGCAGACGGCTTAAAACGAAACGCTAACGGTTAACTGATGATAGAAACATAGAAACTATGATCGTCCATGATAATGCTAAAAACGGGTTTCAATCATCGATGTCCTTTCCCTCCTGGTCGTTAATGGACGAGTCATCCCAGTTACTTAAACAACAAATAGGTAAACGAGTCGAGAAGTGGCCCCCTCCTTTGGCGAAAGCTGGAAAACCCAATAAAGCAATCCATTCAAAACTAATTACGTCTCCAGGACGTGATGGATCATCACCAGCAGAATTCAGGCATGTTTCGGAAGACCACATCGCAATCGGAACAGAGAAAGACGATACTTGGCTCAGGGTTTGGCGGTGACATCGGCAGAGCGGCAGAGTTGTGGCTGTAACGGGCAGAGCTTGCAGTGGTGTTTGTGGTTGAGGTTCTCAGCTCCGTTTGTGAGCAGATGCTCAAATTAAAAACAGAAATTGCAGGGAATTGCCAGCTTCAGGTTGCTCCACAAAGTCGCTAGTCAATGGGCGACCTAATTTTTTCACAGCGTATCACAGATTGGAATATCCCCAGTGAGATGTCAGATTTTCATGAGTCAACCAGGTCAACATAGGTCAACCACTTGGGATTCGGCACTTCAGCCAGGTACCCCCATGTTCTCATGCCGCCCTGCAGCAGCCTGCAGCCAGGACCACCTTCTTGAACCGCTCATCGACCCTGGCGAAGGGCCCCATTCGAACGGAGCAGGAGGGATGCCGACAACGCCTGGCGCAGTTCGTCAACCGCCCTGGCTTTGAGGCGCGGCACCGGAACTCCGCTAGTTCCACTGCATATCAAACAAACATACTACACGTGTGTGTATATATATAATGTATGGATACACATAGTGCAATGTATTATAAATAGCATGTTTTATTTGCAATAGATAGTGCAATTAATTCATATGTATGTATTCTAAAACAATATATATATATAATACATATATATATACATATATATATACACATACATATATATATATATACATATGCACATATAATATCTATATATATATACATATGTGTAGATTATAGATGATACATGTTACCAATGATAGATGTATATCTGTAGAGGCCCATATGTACTATAAATGATATATATATATATGTATTAAAACAAACATGTATTATCAACAATACATATCTTATGAACACTATGCATTAGGGACAATAGATATATCGTAGTGATTATTCGCTATTATTAGTAGTATATATCTACATGTATAATATGAATAAACTGTATATAATATAGCAAGTGATGGAAATCACACCTGGCATTCAGAAATTGCCAGCTGTTGTTGCACGTTCAGTATTCTAATGAATTTTGACATATTTGCTGTTTCTCCAACAATTTGGTTTGAGACTTAGCTGGGAATTGGCGATCCATGTGCAAACTTCAACGGGTCCTTTTGCACAAATGCGCATCATGTGCAGCCCAAAATGGGGGGTTCTAGCCCTTCCAATCGCTTTTTCGAGGTAAAGTGTTGGACATTTGGGGTCGACAGCTACTTCTTTTGATCAGACTTATAACTGGTGAAGGAAAGGTTAAGCTGAATTTCCAAGCTGTCATGGACGGAAGAGAGGCAGAGGGTGTCCAAGGGAGGGACCGAAAGGCAACCCCCCTTGCCCAGCTCGGTGAATCCTGGCCCAGCTGGGTCTGAACATCGGGGGGATATCCCAAAAAAAGGGGAACTGATATTTTCTTCCAAAAGATCAAGGGATCTCCAGGGGGGGTCTCGAAAGTTTCCGACTAACCTGACGGTGACTGCAGTTGACATTTGCGATCATCATCTTCGTGAACACCATCCTGATGGCAGTCCAGGCAAGGAGTGGATCAGTTCTTTAAGGTTAGTAACCCTGGTTAGTGCTCCAATGAGATTATCCCATTTATAGCGGATTAGAAGCCTACTATCCAGTTACTAGGTGGGGTGACTAACCAGTGTGATTTCACCCCACAATTGGGGGCAATGAGAATCCTACTTGGAGGAACGGTGCTATATAATTTGCGTGGGTCACTATAATATGTACATGCACAACTATATAAGAATCTGCTGTATAAGTATGGTATATTATGGTTGAAGCCCATGTCTGAACTTACGGGGAGGCCCATAATACAGATAGGGGGGTATCGGTATATGTATATATATATATACATACATATATTTATATACATATATACATATATACATATATACATATATACATATATACATATATACATATATAAATATATACATATATACATATATACATATATTTATACGTATATATGTATATATATATGTATTATATTTACATATATATATATGCATATATATATATACACATCATATATACATAAACATATGTATATATGTTTATATACACAGAATCTACTTTTTGAAGTAAGGTTGCAACAGTTGATGCCGAGCGACTTTGAACGTCAGGTGCAGTACCGAGGCCTCAACGTGGGTCACTTCCTGAAGTATCACAGCGTTGAAGTCCCCGCCAGCGTGCCTGCGCAATGCGAACGAATCGTCAAAACATAGGAGTTGATGGAATTTTGCTAGGATTTTTATGTGTTGTTGTTTCTTTTAGTGTGATTTTATGGGATTCCTATGGGAATTCTACGGGATTTTATGGAGCATAATGGGATATATGATAGGATTGATAGGTGATCTGATAATGATTACCCTCTGGTAATCAAATGTGGCAATTGAACATCCAAGGTTTTAATGTTTGTTTTAAAGGGAAAATCATTGAACTCAATGTTGCACCAAGTATGTTTCGGGTGATTTTTATGTTTTTTGTGAATTTGAGGGGGCATGTTGTGATGATCAAAGATGAATCATTAGGAGAATATGCCCAAAGCCTGGAGAATTTGGCGAGTTAGGACTTCATGGGAACGAATCTTGCGGCCAAAGTTTGCTGTCCCATAGGTCCAGCTAGGTACATCATGTTGTTCGATTCAGGACTTTAACTGTATGTCTATGTATAGTATTGTGTATAGTACGAGTATATATGTACGTGGATATGTCTCCAAACAAGTGAACAGTTTCCAAAACCCAGCAGTACGTGGGTCAAAAGTTTGGGAAGAAACACAGGACCCAAATGAACCAAAAAGATGCACGAGTTTCCCCAATTACAGTGATCCCCGGCAAAAGATAAGCAAAATCCGACTAGAATCTAGAAGTAACCTACCAAAAAAAGAGAAACGTCAAATCGGACTCGAATATATAGTGGTATTTCATGGTATTTCTTCTAAATCTCCTCAATTTGTTTGGAGTTTGCTATCTTGAAGCTGGCTCAGGAAGCATGGCCCCATGCTGAACCCGTCTTCTTTGGCCTGGAGATGTGTTTCGGAGTCATCTTCACAGCAGTGCCGCGCCGGATAAAAAAACACCTGTTGGTTGATGATTTTTTGATATTTTTTGGGGATTGAATAGGGTTTTAGGCATCAAAATATGGGATATAAGATGATATAAGTGAGCAAGTTGCTGATAAATGATGGTTGGGACTTGGGACTAGTTCATTCCCATGAACGGGAAATCCCTATCATACACAGGGAATATCAAACACTGCTCAAGTGCTTCAGTTTCTTAAAGCTTGTTGCAACTGAGGAGATTCTGATGAAGATCATCGCTCTGGATATCAGCTTTATCTATGATCCCTGGAATATTTTGGTGCCTCGATTGCAGTGGCAAAATGCGATCTTGGAACAGAATGGGAAGATGCTACCCTGCAGTGAATCTACATGTGACATAGATGTGGAAAAGACATGAAAAGACTATGAACATCCGCTACAGTATTGTTTCTTCTCCTAAGGAAACGATTAGTTGACAAAAGTTGACATCAATATGAGTTTACCCCAGGGTAGTATATGTTGTTGTTTTTTTTTCCAGATAAGTTGTTAATTGGGTTGGACTGCCTGATGATGCCTGATGATGGGGCCGCCAGTCTTCTTGCTTTTCTCATGGATCTTCTTGATGAAAACCACTGGATCCGCTTGAAAAAACTTCAAGAGTACCCCAAATCAAGTAGTGAAATCACTGTCATCATTCGTTTCTTACAGTATATAGCGGCTATAGCATGGAGTAGGTTTTTCATGATGGTTAATGCAAGTTCACCATTTTGACACAACCCAAATATCATATTGTGCATAGTGTGCATATTCTTGGTTTTTGTATATGTTGGTATAAAATTCAGATCCCCATTGCATCCCTTCACCAGTTGAATCTGTTGGTTTCGATGTCACGGCAGGATTTCTTAGTGGTGCTGGCGTGGTTCGTGGACACTATCGCTCAGGGTTTACTGCCATTGGACCCTCTGATGCTGCGGCTCTTGCGATTGGTGAAGCTGCAGCTCGGCTGGAGAAATCCCGGATGGTCAAGGGTTGTCAGCCACGAACAATCCTTGATGGGAAGGGGACAATTTCTTGACATCATAAATGATGCTTCATGATCAGTCTGATCAGTCAGTTGATGTCAGTTGTTAAGGTTCTTAACCTAGCTGGTTTTGTTGAGATTATCATGATTCAAGATGGGAAACCTTATGAAACAGTAGGTTTGAAGTTTGGGGCTGCCAGGATGAAGTGAGCACCTCACAGGAGTCCCTATGAATGGCCAGTTTTTGAGATGGCCAGGGCTACTTCCAAGACTTAGCAGTGCTAAGGGTGACGAAACATGACGAAACCATTTTCGGAGTTAGCTGAAGTATTAGCTGAAGTTGTGCTGGAATCACAATTTGCTGAAATCCTTTGATAGAACGTGTTGCAAGCTGCCCTGTTGCAAGCCAACATGATCAATAACCACGAGAAAACTTCTCAAAGCTGATGAGAAATCGCGGGCACTGACAGATTGCTCTCAAAGTGATCTTAGCTGCATGTCTCAACATCCAGATTCAATGTTCTATCTTAAAGCATAGATCGAACATGAAGGAATCATTTGAAGATGTGTGGTTCTTTTTTGGGTCCTATGGACTTTTTTTTACCTCTCACTGTGACATCCAGATTTCTCCATGTTTCGTGGTTGCTATAAGATGGGGATGATTGAACTCACCCTTCCCGTGTACAGCACGTTGTTGAGCCGAGTTTTCGGATGCTCCGTCTGGTGAGGACGCGTCAATGTATAATGGTGGGAAAGAGCTGCCCGATCCAATCTGCCGAGCGGTTTCAAACGGTTTCAAGAATGATTGAATTGGGATGTAATATGTTTAATATGTTTTAATATGTTTTAATATGGTCTGATATGGTCTGATATGGTCTGATATGGTCTGATATGTGAAAATGGTGATATTTCACCAACTAACGAAAGTCATTTTTTCTTTGTGTCTGAAAACGGTGGATTTTTTGTCCCCCAGGCATTTTTTCATGGTGAAAATGATGAGACAACCAGTGGATTGCCATCAAAGTGGAGGCTTCCCCTTCGTCATGAGGGTACCCTCAAATCATCGAAGCCATGAACGACCATGACTCAGTATTGAAACCCCCATGGTTTTTGGATCCCCGACCGACACGAAATTCCCAACCATGTTTTAAATCCAAGACGATGAATCGACCTGCAGGACGATTCAAGGTTTCGACTCGCTATATGTTGATGCCTCAGTGGATCCGTTGTGTCGGGGATGATCCGGGATGAGGAAACAACTAGTGAAACTGGTGCAACCGGTACTGGGTGAGTCACCTAGGTTATGATCACTGCAATTCGGGGGAGTGTGGCAGCCCTATTCTGGAGCACCATGTTGCTTCTTCTGGTGCTTACCACTGTCTCTCTATTCCTGCAGACCCTCGGATCAGAATCAGGGCAACGGACCAGAAAAGTGCAAGGAAGCAATGCACGTGGCAGTGGATGTCTGACAAATAGTGCCTGAAAATGGGATATTCCCCGCAAGTAGCAATTTGATTAGGACAATGATCATTCATGACAGTAAATTTTCACGTATTTTCGGTACACCAATGTACACAAAATAGTCAGACAAACCCATATGATCGGTAGAATTTCTTAGCAGCGTTTTTGAGTCTGCCACAGGACCATGATGGAACCCTACATCAGTAGTAGTGAAGAGGAGTCCAGACGCTTGGAGGTCTACATGTACTTTGGTACCTTGGTCGTAGTTACGTTGATCCTGGAGGACTTTGTCATAGATGGCCTGCTACCCTCTGATACACTAACAGGTTTGCTATGGAAAATCACCATTTTTTATACGTAGGTAAATCATGGTAAATCATGGGTAATCATGGTAAATCACATAAATTGCCCATGTTCCATAGCTATGTTGGTGTATTGGAGGGTACCTCCACATTATCGAAATCATTCATCCGAAGACATCCGAAGACTTGGTCCGAGCAAATATGCTGTGCCCAACATGTGCCGTTTTTAGTACGACTTCGGTCTCCGCCGTCTCCGCGTGCCAAAGAATTTTGGCCCAACTTTTTTTTGGGGAAGTGGATCACTTGTCACCATTTTGTCACAATGGTGCCATTTTGTCTGGGTCAAAATGTAAGAGCTGAAATCCCCAAAACTTGGCGTGATCAAAGTGTTTTTCCCATCCAAAAATGCCCAGAGTTGGTGAAGATTGTCCGATTTTGTCCTAAAAATGGTGGTGATTGAAAAACAGAAGGATGAAAGTATGTGGAAAAAATTCTTGAACATATTTTTTATTCTTTAAACTAAACCTCCATAAAACTTGTGATTTCAACCGAGAAGTCGGCACCAACTGGTCATTTCTGAATAAAAGCCACTCGAAAACCTTCATTTCTAAGGCTTCATTTTGGGATTTCTCCATGATAAAATCCCCGTGATTTCTGCCATCGCTGAGGTACCTTTTCCAAGGCCATGGTCTCGCTCTGCGAGATGACCCTGGCCAGCTGGCCGACGCCCTCGCGGGTTCTCACGGAGTGCCCTGGATTGGGGCGAAAACTCGTGACGGGCGCCCATAGGGGGCCGTTAAGATGAATCAAGATCCATTAAGTAATATGGTAATTACCATCATTATACCATCATTATACCATCATAATACCTGGTGTTATACAATATGGATGGTATATTATGATTAATGATGATTAATGATGATTGATATGGTATTATGATGGTATATTATGTATGGAATTATGTAGTACATTTATTTAAGATCCGTTAAGTACCAATAAGCATAGGGGTATTATGTACCACTTTTTTCCCAGAATCTGATTAGGTATCAATGATCATAGTGGTATGGTGTACCAGTGTACCACTTATGATGGTATAATTTAAGCCACTTTTTATCCATGGTCCAAATAATCATAGGGGGGTTGTTTCATTATATCATATTATATCCCACTTATAGGTGATAGAGTCAGTGTCAATCATTCTGAATGGGGTGATGCGATTTTCAAATACCATTTTTCGAAGCTCATTAAAAGTCGGTCTTTTAACTATATGTGTTGCTGTGTTTTGCTATGTGTGACTGTGTTTTACTCACCAAGTTTGATGATGGTGTCATCGTTTCACCATGTGACAATGATGACTTTCAGAAACCAACGGTGGCATTTGATGTTCGATTTGTTTCACAGGTTCCACGCAGAAAAGAAGACCCAACGGAAGAGGATGGAAAATGGTGGTGAAATGGATTGACGCCTCAGTAAACCCGCATTTTTTTGGCAGGTTGTAGTAGGGGTCCCCAAAAAGATATAACTTGCAGGATGTTATAGATGATTTTTCCTCCATCATTTCGAGGTTTCCAACTTCTCAACATTTTTCTTTGGGTTACTAATACAAAAAAGAGGTGTGATCTCTGATCTAGCCATGATGTACTGGTGGGGAAATTTGGCGCTTGGTAGGTGGCCCACAAATGTGCGACATTCTAGAGATACTGGGTGGTGCCCCGTATTGTTGAACGTTCCAACTTCGCAAGCGCATTGAGAGAAAGAAAAACCTCTAGGAAATAGGAAGTGTTGCTGATGGAGATGCGTGTCTGTTTGATTATCTGATTGAATGCCTGAATGACTGACTGGGTCGCTCAAAACTTGCATGAATGCATGACTGAGTGAAATTGGATGATAACTACTGTAGTGCCTCGAACACGTGGCATTGCGCGTGTCTGAAAGCTCTTGAACGTGAGTCGCCGAGAATTATCTCTCAGATTCAAAGTGACAACAAAACGGGTGATCCCAGTTGTAAGTGGAGAAAACCAATATTTAAAAATTGCACCTTTCAATCAACACGCGTCTTTCTAATACATATGAATATATATATAATTATATTATATATGTATATATATACATACATGTATACACATTAGGTGTATCTCATGTTTTCTGCACAGAAACACCTTGCTGAAAATCCATGTTTTGTCGGTTCTTCCCCACTCTAGTTCCAAGTGCGCCCAGGAATGTGAGCGAAGTGTGGATCTTCTTCGTTCTCAGCTTCCAATTGTTGGTGGGTTTTTCAGTACCTTGGCAATTGGAAACGGACGCGGCAGGACGACGTTGAGTCACAAGAAAAGCCAATGATTTCACCTCAATGGAACGTTGATGGGTGACCGAAAATAGCACGGGAAGATCAAAGATGATTTGCATGGTAACCACCCATGTGTTGGGAAGACTGCCTCATGTTGATGTTTCCGAAATGTTCTCATGTTGACGGCTGGTAGGTGATGAAAGTCATCATGGGCGTGTTTTTACAGATCACGTTTTACGTGGCATCCAACGATGATGTCATTATGATGAGCCAGAAAGAGAGGCCTGGAAAAACTGGGAAAGCCTTGACAAGATTGGGTCGGTCCCCGTCGGTTGGTGGGGTAAGGGGACACATGTCACACCCAGCGAAAGATTTTTTTCCGGCATCTGTCAGGTCAGGGCCTCTAGATTTTATGGTATGGGCCTGTCTTAAAACAGTGTACCTCTAAATGATTATGTTTCTTCATGTTCCCCTTCCTACAATGGCTGCACCCCTAAATCATCCATTGCAATGGGATTTTCCATTGTAAACCATCCATTTTGGGGTGCCCCGATTTATGGAAACCCCTAAATGGTCATTTTGAGGTATACTGGTATACCTCAGATTCTTCCCCTTTGCTCTCCTTCTCATTTGCTCGCCTCTGCATCTCACGAAGAACGAGAAAAACGGCCTTCAATGTTTATTTTCCCGTGACATGTCAGACAGGTTTTTTTATGCAGGATATATGTCAATCTGCCAAGACAATCCAGAACACATTTCAGTGAAAATGAATAATAATGTTTATCATTCCAGTGATGTTTGTTGGTTTATAATCCCATTAACTATAGATATATAATTAACTATCATAGTTTGTTGGTTTATAATCCTATTAATAATAATGTTTATCACTATGTGGATAGTCTGTCGTTTTTTTCATGACCTATTGCCATAGTGATGTTAGTAGTCGGTGAATCATCGCAATTTAAGGCCAACATTGTCAGCTATTTTCAGATTAGTGAATTACTATGACTCAGCCATATAATATATATTTATATAAATATATATATATATATACACATACATATATGTATATATACATAACATTTGTCTGAAACCATGTCAATACAAATGTCAGTCAAAATGTCAGACAGATGCCCGTATAAAAGTCAGATATTCCTCAGTAAATATGCCAGACAATTAATGTTAGACACGTGGCGTAGTATGCATGTCATCTGTCAGCGCGTCAGTGCATAGATCAGGCGTCGTATGTCAACACGTCAACACGTACGATGTCAGTCCATGTGTCTAAGACAAAGGTAAGTATTTATGTCAGTAACATTTGTCATTAAAAAATTCAGCCTACAGACTTGGTTTGCAGTGTTTGCAGGCAAATATTCCAGACATGGTCAAGATATCTGCTACTTGTCATTTTGTCAGTACCCATGTCAGTATGTCAGGAGATGTCAAGCCAGCCCAACAAGGTGGTGCCCCGTGATGTGAATGTTTATAAAGCCCATAAGTATAGATATATCCGCTATGAACCATAGTGAAAATTGAGTTATGTTCACCAGCTTAGACGGCACTGCCTTGAACCAATGTTTGAACGGCATACACTTTAACGTTCTTTTAAAGGAACAAACATGTGTAGTTATTTGCCCATGTTTGGTCATTTTTTGCCCATGCCCTAACAAGGGGGTTTCTGAAACTGGTCCTGAAACCATTGCTTTCCCCATTTTTCAAATCACCATTTTTGCTGCCAAAAAATGGGGTCTAACCCCTTGATCATCGCAGGGCCGTGCGGGTGCACACCAAGAAGATGGAAGCCCTTTTCGAAGCGGCGGACGAGAATGGCAATGGCCGATTGGATCAGGTCCGGGTGATCTCATTCCTGCCAGCGATTCAACAACGCTTGTTTAAGCCTTACAAGAATCTGGGGAATATATATATATATACATACATATATATATAATGGTGTCAAGAATGTTATATATATATATTCTAATATTATTATTTTGAAATATATAATAAGAAATTTCAAGACCCTAGACCCCTTAGATGTAAACACATATAGTGCTGTCCCCTAAAATAAATCCACCTCAATGGCCCCGAAAATGAACCGACAACAACACTGGGATTCAAACTGGAAGAAGAAAAACGCGCTGTGCCCTGATTTGAGACATCCAAAGTTGATAGGTTGATAGGTTCTACCAGGTAGAACCTATCAATTTTGGGTAGAACCAATCAACTTTGGATGCATGAATTGATGGATCATGGTTTCCCCCCAAAAAATGATGGCCATAGGAGGGATTGAATCCCTCACACCCCTTACGCGCGCTGCCCAGCAACCAGGACGAGTTTGAAGGGATCCTCCAAGACCCGGCCTGTGTGGCGTGGCTAAGTGTCGGGGTGCCCAGTAAGTGGACCGAATGGAGGATCGGGAATCCATGGCCTGGGTGATTGACCGAACTTACGGAGACTTTCCATAGCCAACTGTTGAATTAGAGGGTACTCATTAGTTGTTTTTTCTTGAAGTAGACACATCTGTATGGAACTTGGAAAGTGATTATGACTTCCTGCTTCTAGAACCACATGATTTTTGTCGCGACATCACAAAGGTTTACCAAGTTAGAACCCCCCATAGATGGTGAATTTTTCAGGGGAATCATCCAAATGTTGGCCGTAGATAGATACTGTGAAACGATTGAAACGAAGGAACCACACTTGACTCCAAACCATCCTGAGACAGAATCTGAATGCCATCTGCCTGATGGCTCAATACGGTAGGGGCCCCAGAGTCATGCGAGCTTAGA
>Ga0126342_10006190_pt1 | contig 21158 bp, 20 predicted proteins | sample Cyp1metagenome_FD_92528 | JGI IMG/M metagenome (GOLD analysis project Ga0126342, IMG submission 92528) | Coral microbial communities from Lord Howe Island, Old Settlement Bay, Australia - Cyphastrea 1 metagenome | ecosystem: Host-associated > Invertebrates > Cnidaria > Coral ...
AGAAGCTGCAGCTTCTACTGCACCTTGGAGGGGACTTTTGATGATGGGATAACCATAGAACCGTTTTTGGGATGATGATGGAAGGTTTTTGGGTTGATTTCAGCAAACTAACTAATTATATGAGAAAGCCAATTTTCCAACAGATCACAGGGACCTTCGATTGGTTGCAGTGTTGAGATCACGAGCGGCACCCGGATTGAGCCAAGATTCTGGATTTGGTTGAAATGACAGGAAACCATCAGCTGAATTAATCTCTTGTAAATTTTCCATTCAACTAACCCTGATTCTTCTTGTCAACGTGCGATTTGGACATCTTCTTGGGAGGAATGCCCGTTCCACAAATCGACTTTTGGATGCTGAAATGACTGGAAATGAGATGTCATGAGGAGCCCAATTCTTGGAGATTCTCCATCCAATTTCAATTCCCATATCTGGGGTCAAGCTTAAGACCCAGTTGAGGCCAGATGTTTGGGCAATTTTTCATCATTGTAAGTGATTAACATAATATTATATTGATGTAATGTTATTTCATATATTTACCATCTTTTGATTCATTTCAAACCATAATATATTGACCATCCACCTTTGGAGCGACCCATCTCACTTTCAGACTTTGTACTGGTGGCAATGTGCGTCGCTTCATATCTTCATCACAACATCCCTTTTGAAGACAAGCAGAGGTTGATGTCCCAGCCCCATCTTTGGGTTATCTCATTCCTTGACATGTTTTTGCATGTTGAATATAGGCTAAGGCAGTAACTAAAACATAATCACCCCTCCAACTTGCGTAGTTGAATAGTAAAATATATTCTAAAATGTCCATCAATTCTGATTTTTTTCTGTGGGTAACCCCGTGCCCAAGGCACGTACTGTCGACGACTTTCGATGCTCTGAAGCTTTTGCTGTTCTTAGTTTGTTTGATTGCGGCCTGGCTGGGAGGCAGCTGGGATGGTTCACCCTGTGAGCAGATGCGGTTTCATACACTCAACCTTGAGGAAAAATGAGTAACGTGTGTAGGAACCCAGAAGTTTCTTGATTTATTTTTCTTTCACGTTTTCCGCCCAAAAATCAACACTGCGTCAAGTTTCTGAAAGTTCCTGGAAAGCCCTATAAAGTTCTGAGGTTCTCTTCTTCGGATGCATCCTTTACGTTTTGGAGCCAGCACAGAGCAACCAGTCCCTGTCGGAATCGATCTATCTCTGTACTGTGACGGTCACCACCGTGGGCACCTGACGCTTGGACCACAAACCCCAGGGCTGGCTGGGAACTGGGTAGGAATTCCCCCGGTTACTAAACCGTTCCCCCTGGCCCCTCCTGCCCAAATAATAAACACCTGGAGCTAGGGATTAAGCGGGATGATCCTTGGATGATTTAGGATCCTTTAACCTTTGGCTGCAAACTGGGATATTTACAAAGCCGTGTTTTTGTTTTTGGCAGGGACAAGTGCTGAATTCTAGGTACATTTTGATTGGAACACCAGATGTAAATCTCCGGGTTTTGATTCACCACTTGATCTTAGGCACCAAAGACTAGCAAAGCTGTGGATTTCTGTGAGACCTTGACGAGAAACACCACGATTTAAGTCATGGATTTTCGGGTTGACTCAGTCAGTTCCTCCAATTTCGAAGCGTTGCCTTTTAAAAAACAGCTGGGAGTCCTTTTCCACAGCTGGGAGTCCAGTTTTTCAGCAGGTGATATGGCCCCAGTAACCTGGCCCGGGAAGATTCTGGCGGGTGTTCTTTGTCTCATCAGCGTTCTCTTCATGGCAATGCCTCTCTCTGTGCCATGGCAGCCATGGATTGGAACAGGATGTGGAATTGGAGGATGCAAACCGGGGATGGCCAAACTGTGGCAAACTGGAGACCATATTCGAATGTGGATGTTGGTGTAAAAATGCCACTTAAACTGAAAAACGCTTGGCAATACTTTGAATATGGGGGGTCTACAATTTTCAGACAAAACCCAACCATCATTTTTTTCAGATACTGAAAAATATATGAGGTTGATTAGATACCATTACCATCCATTACCGCAGGTTTTTTTTTCGGTTCCCAGGTTCTGGGCAATGCAATGTCCAATACCTGGGCCGACCGGCACCGAATTCTCCTGATGACGCAGACCCGTCGAAGGTTAAAGAATTTGGGCTACACGGCAGGCGGGAAAACTCCCAGAAGTTTTCTGAAACCTTGGGGAAAACAGGAGTTTGGGTGATCTACCAGGTTTGTTCAATTCCCAGCGTTTATTTGTCCCAAAGTGTTATAGTAGCATTTATCTGAGAAAATTTCGACTTCAGCGAGCTCAACGATTTACGAAGATTGGCAAGTGAAAGCGCCGGAAGACATGTCAGGTTGGTGACAACAAACATATTTCCAGATCATTGCAATTCCCCGTTCCATTTTTGGCTGTTAGACATCCCCGATCATGTATCCGTCGAGATGTCATTTTTTCTGCCCATATGCATGAGCACTTTTAACCCCAGCCCTGTTCCAGCTACTGGTCTGTCATGCCACCCTGCAACTCCAGAAGACATGCCAAAGCTCTTTAAGAAGTTTGACAAAGATGGCAACGGCGATTTGGAAATGGAAGAGTTCTGTGCAGCTCGGCAAGTGGTGAAGATTTGTCCAAGATGGGGATAGATCACATGATACAACATGAGCAAACATCACATGAGATACTGTAACATGATAGGGCAACCATATACAATCTATATATACAAACATCGGGGTTCAAAACCAACGCTCCACCTTCAGGAAGTGATTCTTGTCAATTTTGATCCATTCCTCTCTGCATCTCTGGTTGTTTTGAATCAACACTTGGAACATCTCAAAACTGATCTCTTCAGAATGCGTGACTCAACTGCATAAAATCTTGGTTCCAGGATCAAGCAGATGTGGCTGAAAACATGGTAGGGCGAGATATCTGTGTAATATATGGATATCTATATCTCAACGTCTCCCTCTCTCCACATCTACATACCTCCACATCTCCGTATCTCTCTCTGTCTCTATACATACATACATACATATATATATATATATGTATGTATTATTATAGTATATATATATATATATATATATCTACACAATCAATACATCTATGTGTCTATTTTGGACAAAAAACCTATATTGTCTATCATATATATCAAAAACGCGTACCACGGAAAAGCAGGTGTTGTGACACGTCTATCCACAACGAAACGCGCAAAGAATCACTGAGATCAACCCAGGACTTGGTGGCTACGATGAGGGTTGGCATCAAACCCTCGGAGGTGTGCTGGATGTTTTTGGAGCTTTGCATGAGGACATTCATACTCAAATTGGATCAAATTGGTATGATATACATATATATATACATACACCATTTGATATGAGATATAGGCACTTTTTTATTTATCATATTTTACACATATAGTCATCTATCAGTACAGGCGTTGCCACAATTATAGAATGGAATTAGGAGTACAAAAATTACGGTATTTTACCGTACTTTCGTACTCCTTCGGATCCGGAATCCGCGCGGATTCGGATCCTGGTCTATACAGTAATTAATTTGTGGTCCTCAATTTCCGTTCTATAATTGTGGCCATGATTTGGATATTATGTACATAGAAGCCGTAATTATAGAACAGAATTATTGCAATTTTAATTATAAGACAGGCAATTATAGAACACGCAATTATAGAACAGAATTGGTAAATGTTAGAAATATGGGGGGAAACACACACTTATGGAACACAAACAAGAATTATAGAACAAAAAAGTTAGGAGTAAGTTGAGAGTAATATTTTTTCCCAATGTTCTGAGGAAACAGGAATTATGGAACAACAGGGTACGGTAAACAACCGTACTTTCGTACTCCTCAACTTCCGTTCTATAATTGTGGCAACCACCATACTGTAATGTGGAGTGAATTCATGAGAAGTGACGGAGACATATCTACAACTCATTTAATTTCACTTGTAGATTTCACTGGTTGCGGGACGTCTGCCGGACAGTGGTACACAACCTGACAAAAAGGACAGGCTTGTGCTCGATGGAGCCATCACCATCCCAATTCTTGTTTGAATCCCTATGAATCACCATTTAAATCCCTTTTTTCAACCATAAAATCGCCATTCCAATCTCCATGGAAACACCCGTCCCAAAGAGGGACGCAGATCCGATTCTCCGATCTCCCCGCAGATCCGACAGTTTAAAACAGGCGTCCGAACTCTTCATGGCCTTTGATTCAAATGGAGATGGAGGATGCCAAGGGATCCAAGGGATGGCTGGGCTGAACACAGATTTTAGATGTCGGTATCCATGGTGATTTAAAATATAGGGTATATATCACCATATATGGGATATAATATATGAGGATATTGATATATGGGATGATGGTGATATATATATATATATATATATATATTGTAATGCTGATTTTCATGATGGTTTAATGGTCACCAGGGTCATTTCAACATCACACGATTCGTCGCTCTGATGGCTCTGTTTGGGCTCTCTCTTCATGGCTCGCCAGGAATCAGCGAAATGGAATTCATGAAGGCCTTGTTCCCCTTGGATTATCGCCGCATCTACCGACGGATGTCCGGCATGACCTTCGGCGCTTGAGATTTTTAGCGCCGATGAATCATCGTAGCGCCTTCAGGGCGCAACGTTGGATGGATGAGTCAGAAGTAGGACCATGATAAATGGTGATAGCATGTGATAGTGGATGTTTTCTTCCAGGGCAATAAAATTCAATTCAGGATGCAGATCTTGAAAAACTTTAAAAGTTGAGCCATTGGAAACTCTGAACGCACGAATCTGCCCGGTGTTTCCACCATTACCAAATGGTGAATGGTGAACCAAGACACTGTGGCGACGGCGGCGAATGAACATCGACGAATTTGGAACAGTCTCGGCCGATGTTGGCCCCACCAAGTCTCGCTGAAAGTGAGATTTTGGTCGTGAATTGGGAATGGATTAACTTGGTAGTGAAATTGGTCGTGGCTATTTTTTTGTGAATTTTGGATCTGATGGCTCTGATTTTCTGATTTTTCGAAGTTTTTGACCCATTCCGTGGGGGCCGCAGAGCTCTATCTTTTCAGGGCCAAACTTGGAGATCGTTGTGAAAAAATGTGCGCGGCCGACGACTTCACCGGGAGCGCTTTTCGGGTGGATTCCTGTTGGAGAACATGGGTGTTACCATTTTCGGGGATTTACCCCCCAACCATAAAATCATGGGAACATGATCATCACTGAATTCTGTATCATTGATTTTCAAAACCCGCATTGATTTTCAGCCCTTCAAAACTGCGCTGTTTCAGTGTGAAAACTGCTACGAAAACCCCCATGATCAGGTCGGGGATCTCCCGGATCTTCGAGTCGTCCGCCGGGTGAAAGAAATCCTCTGCGTTTCACGTACTCTATGGATGTGGATACTGTATATATGTTACGCAAACACATACACACATTATTCTAATTCACATAATATATATATATATATATTCATATATGGTGTTTATATATAATTATTCATATATGGTGTTTATATATATATAATTATATATTACATAGATATTATATGAATATTACATATAGATATTATATGCACCTGTAGGCATATACTATACATGCTTTCACGATTTCTTTGCCAACAAATTCGGCTTTCGCCGGTGCCATGCATCGATCTTTGAATGTTGAGCTAGATGCGACCATAGCTGGTACATCAAAAAATTGGGGATTTGGGGCGGGGAATAACACTTATTATTACCTTATATTTTGGGGAATAAACATCCATTAACCAACTTTTTTCGTGTTTCTGGGGTGCCAGGCTTTTGACTCAGAACCATTTGACTCTCAAAGATAGGGATTTAAGTGATTCTGAGGTGGGTGAAGATTTGATTTTACCATTCACTGCTGTGTTTCGATGCTGGAAAATTCATGGGTAAATGATGACTCATGATGGGATTTTGTTGTAAAAGGAACGTTTTGCAATACCTCGTATGAATTGCATATAGGTACGTCTTTAGGCCTTTGGTCCTAAAAAGAATTGTGTACTGTGTACAATATTTTAGTGACAACGTGGGGTTTGCGCCTCCCCAGTTCCATCTCAGCTCAGCTGACGTTTGAAACGCCACCCGGAAACAACGACTTCAAAACCAGGATTTCGCCATTGTTCATGATGCAGATTTCACACACCCACAATATCAATACCATCACACATCCCACTAAACACACTTCACTCACCTTGTTCAAGATCACTCTGCTGCTTTGTCTACATGACTTGCCCTGAGTTTCTAATCTTCCAGAATTTCCCTTAGACTCCATTTCCAGCTTCTGTCCGTTACCGGTTCAAGATTAGACTTATGCCTTAATTTGTCAAGCTGACGAAGGCAGTGCGTGGAAGCAACTGTAGGACACGCACAGTTTCTGTCCAATTCTTGATAGGTGACGCAAAAATAACAAACAGTAACAAACAAATCAATGACAGTTGAGGCCGTTTTTTTCATTCCCAGTTTCGGATTTTGTGTGGACGGCCTTGGTTCTTCGGGAGGCCATTGCTTGATAGTTTGACCATGATGCCCTTGAGCAATGCATGGATTTCCCTCCCACAGGCTTGGGGAAACATGGAAACACGAATTGGAGCCCTAAACCCTGGTGCCATTGGTTGGGAGTGTCATTTCTAGAGTGTATCCCAGGATTGGATTTTCATTTTCAGGCGTCGTTTACCACGTCTTGGAAGGGACATTTCAGTCAGCTTCAATCTTTGTTGCATCACTACAGGATCCCTTACATGACATAACATGCACGCTGACCGTGTCATCCGAGCTGCCAGGTGCCTCCAGCAGTTGGGCCAACTTTGGCGAACAGGTGAGCCAATGGGTCCCATATGTCCCATGCTGGGTGGGGTGAAACCAACCAGGAAGATTTGGGCTCTGAAAACTTGATCTTGAAGTCTTGGGCATGGATTGTTCTGATTCCTGGGTGATCCCAGAATTGTTGAAACGAAGATGACATCATCGCTCTGATTTTTGTCCCAAAAGCACTACCAACACTTGAAAACAAGCCGACATCCAAAATGACGGACCAACCAATGCTCCAGGTATGGCACCAGAACCGTGGCTCGAAGGGCGACCAAGACCTCCAAATCCATGAGCTCGGAACAGTGGAAGCTCGAGTTGAGGGTAACAACCCCATAGCCTCCCACATATCATATATTTTCACGTATTTTTTTCATATTTACATGAGGATGTCTTGGTTAAATGATGTTAAATGATGTTAACTCCATCTATTTTTGAGTGTGAACCCTCTATCTTTGCTGCTTCAAATCGCTAAATTTTTTGCTGCCGAAGTCACCATCAAAAGCCATCGGTTTTTCCTCTCTAGGACTCCGCTGCCCGGGCCCACGGCCGTGCCCTTTCTGGGCGCCCTATCAGTGCGGGGCCACGGATTCCACAGATGTGGAAGATCATCTCAGATTACCCTCTGGTAAACTAACATAACTATGGAAAATCACCATTTATAGTGGATTTTCCCATGAAAAATGGTGATTTTCCATAGTTATGTTCGTTTACCAGAGGGTATTTTTTGGGGGGCCCACGATTTCACCAATTTCACCCGATCATTGCAGTTGAGTGGACTGTTTGATGCGAAGGCAGTGGTTGTTCAATGGTTTGAAGACCAATAAACGCGCCCAATTTGCGCAAATCTCCAGGACACATCTTTTGAGTTTTCACAGGGACCACATCAGAAAAGAAAAAGGTACATCATCGTGTTGTTGACTTGATACCTCCGTAGCCATGGAATTCTCTCCTGCCAAGAATCAGCAACATTAAACCACCAGGTGTTTCAACATGTTTCAACCACATTAAACACCATTGGAGGTGCTTAAACACAACATTTAACACCACATCACCACATTAAGTACCTTTAAACACCATTAACACCAGGTGTTTCAACACCACATTTCAGCCACGTCCACTATGTCTTGGCGTGTGTCTTGGCGACATCGCCGGCTGGACTCAGGTGATTTGGGCCCTGATCCGTGGCAAGTCGTTGTTGCAGGTGCTTAGCGAACAACGGAGAAAGCATGGGCCTCTTGGATACCTTGGAGCGGGCACCACAGGGCTAGAAACGGCGAGGAAACGGGGCTAGAAACGGTGGGAATGGATGCCAACATGTTTTCTTTGTGTTTTTAACACAGAAAAAGAACAGTGTTTTTGAGGATACTTGAATATTATTGAATATTGTTGTTTCAGTTTGAACCTTTGAACTTAGGATCCCAACAGCCAAAACAGTGCTTTGCCGGGCAAAAAATGGAGGCATTCTCCGTCCCGCCCACAAAGGTTATGGGTATATGCCGTATTATGCTGTACAAATCCATCGTTTTTGCATACTCAGCCTATTCCATCCTTGGTGGTTGTATTCGAACCTATCTAATCCTATCTATGTCTACATCTTGGATCACATCAGTGTACATCCCCAGATTGATCCATCCATTCTTTGGCTATCTACCCAGCTGTTGGCGATACAGTCACATCTGTTGACTCAAGGCTCTTGAGCCAAACATTGACTTATTGAATGGTTCAAGAAAAATGAATAAACATTACCTTCAGTTTATTTTAAACTTGTTGACTTGTTGCTAAAAAATAAGCCAACGTCTTTGCCGTGCCAAGGCCCATCTTCCTCTTGAAGCTGGGACCCTCCAAACAAGTCTGGGTGAGTCCTGAAAAGTTGAGCAAAGTCTATGAGCTGCCGCAGTGTGCGGGGCGCCCTGCGAGTTTCAAAGATCCCTTTGGCGACTTTCTGTTTCTGGTGCGCGATCCCAAGGCGGGAAGTGATGGCGATGGTGAGCTGAAATGCTGACGCATTTCGTATCATTTCGTGCCATGTCAAGTGTTTCCTTAGGGCCCCCATCACCACCTCATGGTACCCCCATCCAAATTGGATAGTTTTGGGTTCGAAACGAATTGGTTTTGCCACCATTTGGGACATGTCCAGCCAGCTTTCGCGCCATGACCAGGACGCCCAACCCCTGCGGGAGAAGCAAAAGGCATGGCTGGAGAAGAATTTGGATGCTGCAAAGAGTCTTGGGTCTGGTATGCGTCAATATGTGTCAAAATAATGAGTAATTACCGGGGTTTCAGTGTTCTGTACTATTTTCGGGGGTTACATGTGGGTACCCACTCTTATACCTGCAATCAACTATCGATGTGAAACATGGGAAACTGAGTTCACCCTTAACCTGGTCAATCCTGTCAATGTTTGCACCCACAGACATGGGTAACCGCTGCGAACATGGAGATTGTGGTACATATTCTTTCAAAATTTGATGACTGTATACTTTGTGCCTGCCTTGATGATAGAGGGCACCCACGAAGACTATTATAGAAAACAAGGTTAATCATGTTCTTTGGAGCGCCAGAGCATCTGGATTTTAAGAAGTTTCGTTCCCGCGCACAAAGAGGGGACTTTTCGGCCATGTCCATGTGGCCCGCAGAATCCAAGGATTCAAGAAGCTGCAAAGTCAGCTCTGGAAAAACACGCCAGCAACTCAGTCGCTGTTGAGCTTCACCATTGCATCGAGGGTTTTTTCACCTCATCCTCCTAGTGAGAAGCCAACAAAGAAAGGCCATCTAAGCCAGTTTCTGGGTGGTTTCCCCTCAAGAAAAGCTGGATTCCAAATTGTTGGCATCCAGTTCAGCTTCAAGAAACCACTTATATATATATTTATGATATATATATAATTATATATATATAACTATATAAATATATATTTCCCTATTTAAGGGAGTATATAAATCAGTCCCCATTTTCAGGTACCAAACCCACATATCACGTTGCTTATATATATAATATCCCATGATATCCACGTATCACGGTTGGTTTTCCTTCAGGATGGCTCCACTCAGGTCTGGCCAGTGCTGGACTCTCAGGAGCTCCAGGCCCGAAGTGGGAAAAAGCCAGTGGGAAAGGAGCCTTGGCTCCATGCATTTTAAAAAACCTTAGTATATCTTAGATGTATAATATATATATATGATATATATATATATGATATACATTTATGATATATATATATATGTATATTGATTCTATTGTGTATATATGTATATATGAGATATCTAATCCATATGATTTTTGAATGTCTTGAAGTCCACTTTGGTGAAACCAGCAATGATGCTTCCCGTCCAGGCATTTCCAGAGGAGGCCCTTCGAGTGGCGACTTATTCGGCCGTGTCCACAGAGTCTCGGACGGCACTTCACGGGCTGATGGAGATTTTTTCATTTATTGAACACGGATAATTTTTGTATTTGCAGACTACTTCTCACTAGAATATAAATCTAAATATATAAATACAAATAAATAATAAATAAACAGATTATAATTATATATTAATATTATCCGCTACAAATATCCGCTATATTTATCAATAAATGCTATGAATCTTATGCTCCACTAGACAAATCGCGGAGGCGCTGCTGGGCACTGCCGAGCTGGGTGAGGGCGAGCTGGAACGCTTGATGGCGGCCACGCGGGAGTATAGCGAGATGCGGGTGAAGGGCAAATTCGGGCGTGGCTCAGGCGGGGTCCCGGATGGAGGTGCTGGAAATTGGATGTGAAATTGACCATGAAAATCCTGAGGATTGGATTTGGCGTGTTCTTTTTTTTTGCCTTTGTGTTTTGTTTTTTTCCTCGAAAGCATCCACATTTTCGTGGCTTTACGATCATATTCTGTTATTTCGTGGCAATTTGTATTGGGCTATTCCTCATTTTGAGACCCAGGTTACTTTGGTGGATTCTGAAGGGTGGAGTTGGGAAAGTCTGGAAAACCAATGTGACTTTGAGAAGTGATGAGGTTTCACTCTTCTGATGCAATGTTGTTATTTTTTTCGATGCAACTCCCCTCCAAGAAATCTCAGTTAATTTCTGGTAAACAAAACTGCGAGTTGTTTGCTTTTCGTATGCTAGCTCGCAGAACTCAGCATCACCATCCAAGCCCACCGGGCCCGAGCAGCCCTGCGGCGACGGACGGAGCTCCACTCACACAAGACAGCGTCGCAGCGGCAAACTGCAGTCCTCTTGGAGCAGTAATTCCTCCCGCACTTGACTGGTGGTTTGGTGGGTCGGCAGGGGCTACAACCTCATGGTCACCTGAGCGCCGGGCATCACATCAGTCATCTTTTGACATTTTGCCCACCTTTTGGCCGCCATCGTTCTGGAAGTCAGCTTCGACGCGCCGATTGACTCGCGCCTTCTGCTATCTTTTGTTGATATTCTGAATTCATTTTACTTTTTTGCAACCAGGCCTCAATGGCCGGTGCCTATCGGCTCATTCTCCCCCGTCCACTTCGGTTTTTTGACTGGGGGATTTCATTTCGGAAGGCTGTTTGCTTTCCCCCTGTTTTCCCCGGCTTTTGAGCCCAGATCTTCCGACGGATTCGGCCGCACGGGTCCAGTCCTCTAGCAATTGATACTGTACTCTCAGTTGTTCTTTCCGATTTCAAGTTGAATATCCCACGGATATATCCCACAGATATCCCATAGATATCCCATAGATTTCCCATAGATATATCCCATAGATTTCAACCCATAGATTTCCCACAAAATCCAAGACCATCCGATGGTCACGCCAGGGGACGAACTGCCGCCTGGCGCAGCAGAGATCAAAGAGATCGTGGAGGTGCGCCGAGCATCCGAGCATCCGAGGCGATCCCAGAAAGCGATGCGGAATTTTGCTGAATTTATGGAATTGATAGATATTTCCCATAGATATCCATAGCCAATGGAATTTATGGGATATCTATGGATGATATATATATATGGGAAATCTATGGATATATCTGATATATCTGTGGGAGTCCGTGAATGCACTGAGTTTTCATGTTAGCAGTGTCATAAACAACTTAAACGCAGTGCGGTGCCTAAACTGTCTGGTGCACCGCCCTGATCGAACAGCAAAATGCAGACAAGAATCTAATAGATGGCTAAGTCTAGAAGACAAATGAAAGCATCGTTCACCGATGCTATCTGTGGGATATGAAAAGATGAGGTTTATAGGATGATATCTATGGAATTCTGATGAATTCTGTGGATTTGAAAGCTGCAATGCATCTAATACAGATCTGAAATTTGAGTTTGTTGACATGCATGTTAAAATGTATCTTAGACATAGTTGGACTCCACAAAAGGTCGAATTTTACACCAAAGTTGACATATTATTACCCTTATCTTTTTTCGGGGGTCTTTTAGTGAAGGTCAAGAATCAAGTTTATAACCGTCTCCGGTGTTTTCCGCAGTTCTTTTTTTCACCGCACCATCTACAAGTAAAGTATCTAGTTTTAGACAAATCCATAGCCGTTTCTGGTCAAATCCCCTTTTTTGGTCGATCAAGCTCTGACTTTCCACTGAATTTTTTGGTTCAATCCCAAGTTTGGTGGGTGGCGGTGAGGATCCCGGTTTTCCTTTCGTTGCCTAAATCAAAGCATCACCATCATTCTGATTGCTTGCAACACCAAGTTTTTTGGTTGTGAAGATCCGAACCTATTCCAAGATTTTCTCGGTCAATTTCGGATTTTCGTTTATGCCATCCCAAACAAAAAATCAGAATTTTACTTGTTCTGTTATGATCCACATAGAATTCGGGAACTTCCAGCCACCACATGGTTTCTTCTTGAAAGTAATTCCAGATTTTGGTTTGAAAAACGTCCTAAGTTGTTGGTTTCGTCTCCAACAAATCCTCGATGTCCATCGAGAAAATGGTGAAAAAACGTGATTTTTCCCAGCTCAGCTGCTTTGATGACACAGGAGGGCCTCAGGAGGGTGTTTTTTTAATCCATTCATGTCCTGTTTTTATCCTATCCCAGTATTATCCCATTCATATCCCCTTATATCATCCCCATAGGTCAAACATACATCCCAATTACCATCTGGTTATTTAACATAGCCATGGAACATCACCATTTTTAAGAACGGTAAACCATCTATTTCTATGGGCCATCTATACCATGGCGAACTGTTAAATAACCAGAGGGTATTCCAATGATATTCCAATATAGTCCCATTATTCACCATTATTAATCCATTGCTAATCCATATGGGAAAAATTGGGATCATATTATCATTAATAGTTAACAATGATGAACATATATGATTTGGTAGTAAATCCCATTTATTGTTATTAACATATGCCCAAATAGTTAATCCCATGAAATGATATTCACCCAATTATCCCAATTATCCCAACTATCCATTATATCTCAATGATTCCAATGAAGGGTAAAAAATAATCCATTGCTAATCCATATCCCAATCACAGCCCAAATCATCTCCCATTTTTTACCAGGCGGCCATTGCTCGCTCCAGCCGTGAAGATGTGGTGCTGCCGTTGATGGTTGCGGCCTCCGTCGGCGGCGCGGAGCGATGGGGTGTTCATGGGGTGCGTTTTGGCTTAGCCACAAGAGTTGTAGGTAGTTGTGGTTAATATCAATGGATTGGTTTAAGGGAAAATCTACAGGAAGCCATAGATTTTCCCATTAAATATGGGGCTTTCCTGTAAATTTTCCCTATTCCAGTGATAATAGTGTTATATTAGGAGGTTTCCTGAAATAGGGCTACCCCCAAATCATCCATTTTAGTAGGATTTTCCATGAAATAAACGATGGGGGTACCCCCATTCCAGGAAACCACCATATAATTGATAGGTGAATGATTTACAATCAATCTATTGGGAGTTTGGCCAGACATAGTCAGGGACTTAGCATTGGGATGTCGCCAATATTTTTGAATACATTTTGCTTGATGGGAAATCACCAATTTATGGACAATTGCCCACAAAGTTAGACCCTGGTTTGGTGGGTTAAAGGGGTTACAGTATTTTTGTCGCAAGCGGGGTGACAGGAAACTCCAATCTTAGGCTTCCCGTCCCGAAACGGGCTTTGGCTTGGGAAGTCTAAGGTCTAGGCGGTTTGTGAAAAATCGGAATCCCATGAAAGAACTGGTTCTAGATCAGCTGATAACCTCACTTGAGATATCATGATATCATGCCTAAACATGTGGAAATATGTGGACGTTTTTTGCTGATCACTCTAGGCCATATCTGAAGCCGTCCTTTTCAGGATGGCTTCAGATGATCTCCTTCCGGTAGCTGACGACAGGAGATCTTCCCCACCTTGCTCCATTGGATGTTGATCTTCTTCGCCTCCCATCCAACGGAGCAGGCCGAAATTTGACCGATGACTCAGCCGATGGTAGGATCGCCGATTGAAGGCTCCGATTTCAAGTGAGAGAAAAGCATCGGCCTTGCATTTTTCAGTCGTTGATATTTTCATGATTCCAAGAACATCAAGAACATGGTACAGGAAGTGCTTTTGCTCAAGAAGGGTAAACAGCCATCTTGAATCCATGCAGTGAACCATGCATCATCAAGTATGTTAACAATTCCATTTGGCAAAGACTGACACTGTACCCCTTTTTCTCCGTGAGTCATCCCACTTACTAAGCAAGTTATATCCCTGCAGATAAGTGGGCTATTTTGCGTAGCAGGGTTGACTCCCTGCCTCCATCACTGTAGCAGGGTGACCCTCTGCTAATCAAATATGGCAATGGCACATCCACCATTTATAGATGATGTTCCCACTTGCATGCCCATTTATAAATGGGGGATTTTCCCATGGATTTTCCAGGGATTTTCCATGTTTGATGACCTCCAGAAATAGTCCGCTGCTTTTCCCGTAAAAAACCACCATTCGAAACGCGATTTGATACGGTGGATGGTTGGCGAAATCCTACACCAGTTGAAAACGGTGGTTTAGATCCCATGATTTCTAGGGTTTCAACATGTTTCAACCATCCGTTTGGTGATGCAGGATTTCTTCCATCCACAGTACCACTAAACCCCATGTGTTTCTTCGTGTGATCCGGCGTCCTGCCCTTGGAGGCGGCTGCTGCCTCGGCTGCGAAGAGCAATGACCGAGAGCAGCTACTGAAAGCCATCTATGGAAACCCGGATCTGACCTGATCTGACTGGACATCTATGGGATTTATATCATGGGAATATCATGAATGGGGCATATTTATAAGTATGATGTATGATGTCATGAATGGGGCATATTTATATCATGATTATATATATCTATATTATGAGTAGTATTCTGATGCATGATGTTTTCCTGTAGTTAAGCATGGCTGGGAAATCCCCGTAGCCATGGAGCGGATTCCCAGAGGTTTCAGAGGACAGTTGAAAGGTTCAACTAACCATCAATGTGGGGATAGTTAATAACTGATACATGATGTTTAGCAGTGGCTGCAAACACACCAGTTAATACAAGATATTAACTATCCCCAGTTTATCAGTTCCAGTATATAGTTATCATACATGATATTAACCCTGATACTAACCCAAACAAGGACCAGTGGCTGCAAACACACCCCTTTTGGTTGAGATTAGTTCGGGGATTGTGCTACCCTTTGTACATTGGGGATTATCATAATGTATCAACTGGGAACCTCGTGCTTAACCAATGAATATATTTTAAGCATTTTAAAGCTTTCTTGTTTCTACCACCAGAGTAGAAATGAGAGTTTGACCAACAGAAACGATCGACGCCATGCCCCAACGGTTTCAGGACACGCTCAGCATCAAATTCTTAGCCCCAGAATTGGATGATTTCACCAGGCGGTTTCTAGAGATTTTCCATCAAAAAATACCATAGGACCATTGAAACCATGTTGAGTTTCCCCCTTCTCCCATGATATTTCCATATATTTCCATGAATTATCCCACAATTTCCCCCAAAAAAACCCATTTGATCCCCAAGGAGCTCTCCGCAGCCGCGCCTATTCGGTGGCCTTGGGGCCTCCTCGGAAGGTCCTGGCTGATGCAGTGGTGGCCACTCGGCGATGCGATGATTCAGCGTTTCTGCGGCGTTCCCCACGTGTTTTTTCGGACAAAACAGGTGGTTTTTTCCCATGTGTGGAATCAATGATTCTGATCTTTTACAAACGTATTTCTGAAAGAAAGGGCTGTGGTGGTTTATACGCAAGGTTCCAAGTGGGGATTGATTCACGACAAAGATGGGGGTGGTTGATCGCCAACGAACACGGTGACTTTACTACCAAGTATTTAAGGTTTGAATGGGTTTGATTGTTATTCACTTCCCCAAATCGCAAGAACCCCCCAATACCAAACCATGGCTCTAGTAATTATTGGATCTAGTGATTTCAGGCCACCAGTTAGGGATAGTTTGGGTGGGTTTATTGTTTGGTGGATACTGGATCTCTATTTCAGAAATGCATAGTTTGGTTGGTTTGCATCCCAATAAACCACCAGATATCAGAGAGATACTTGGGGCTGCAGTTCCAGTTGGAAGTGGACATAAAGTCACAGTCGTGGGGGCCCCATATCCCAACTTCTCGGGGTTGAAATCCCATTAAAATCTCCCTCAACTGCACCCCCAAGTAGGTTATACTCCGTTATTTCCCCCTGATATTCCCGTCAAATCCCATTAGATTTCCGGATTCCCATGATATTCCCAGTAAATCAGAGTTCTAGATGCTTGAAGTCTTCATTTGATCATCCCCCTGACCATGTCCTCCCAAGGAGGATATGCTGATCCCCGAGGGAGCGTTGCTTTTCGCCATGCACCCTGCGGTGGTGGACGATGCACTGGGAAGGACGCAGCTTGCGCCGGAGGCGCGGAGGGGAGTTTCACCAATGGGAAGATAGGTGCCATGTGGTGCCATGTGCCCACTACTTAGCGGAGTTGGTTTTTAACTTGGTTAAGTGTTGGCTTTGTGGGGGGTATAACATGGTATAACTATGTATAACTGCAGTTAATGGGGTATTTATGAAGCCACTTCTAACCGGGGGGCCTGACCTTGTAGGTAGCAAAAGCATGGGGGTTTCAATCAACATGTGATATAAACTGTCCAAAACTTGGACAAGTTGAGAGGATTCATGATATGGTGTCTGTCACACCAGTTATACCAGGCCGCTCACAGGAGGTTGAGTGGTTGGGTATAAGATGTATGCTATTAGGGCAACCCCAAAATAGATGGGCGCGGTGTCTATATTTTTAGGGGTTGCTAGAAATGGGAGTCAACACGCAAAATATCCAACTTTGTGGTTCAAAGAATTTCAGACTGTTTCCACACTTCCATAAATAATGTGATGGACTTTGCATCCCACACAACTTGGGTAACTTATAATTAATTTTGATTTACCCTAAATCCATCATCATATCCCAAGTGTTGTTGGTTAAATGTTGGTCATTGCTTGCATTTATACATGTTAGTATGCAAATGTACTTAGTTTCTCTATCCCTCAGTTTTGTTGGCAGCAGTTTCCAAGAGTTGGCGGATTTGTATACTAGATTTTGTTTGTTTCTTCCCTTGTATGATCCCATAGATATTGGTAAATCGTGTCCAGCTTACCAATATGTGTATAAACGTAGGACATAAACTGTGCACATAGGGGCCGGTTTGGTAAACAATATGGTAAACGTTTATATAACAAATCGTTTCATGTTTATCATTCCCAGTCATGGGTGGTTTATGACATTGTTTTACCCACATTATAGATAATTATATACTAATTGATATATTAGATTTTCCCAGATTTTCCAAATTTCCAATGATTGTCCATATTGATTGTCCATACATATATATATATATAGATACACCCTCTGGTTATTTAACATAGCCATGGAAAATCCATTACAAATGGAGGTTATCAGCTGGGAAAATCATCTATAAATTGGCCATTTCCCATAGCTATGATAAATAACCAGAGGGTATATATGTATATATATATATATACACAACAATAATGGATGATCAATGGATGCTGAATGGATTGTCAATGGATAAATAGTGGATTTACCCTTTCTGATCAATAATGCATAATTAATACATATATGGATTAATCCATTTTTACAATCCATTTTTACAATCCATTTTTACAATCCATTAAGTATCGATATGGATTAATGGATAACTAATTAGAATGGATCATTATCAACGGATTGTCAATTAATGGATTTACCCACATATTATTTCCCTTTCTGTTTCCCTTTCTGTGCACCTCAACGACCCCACAGGACGACTTCCAGAGCTACGCTTTCGGCGTTGGCCCCCGCAGCTGCCTGGGGAAGCCGGTGGCCGAAGCGAGCCTTGACCCAGTTTTACGGGGAAGTTCGGATGGCTTCAACGGGAAACATGCGGAAAACTGAGGTTTAACTGACCTTAACTGGAAAATCAATAGGTGGTTTTAAGCTTCAAAAATGAGGATTTCCATGGGAATTTGGGGGCAGTTTAGTAAGTTTAGGCCATGAGTTTTGGCCATTTTTGGTTTGGGGATCAAGCTGGAAGGCCAACTAGGCCAACTGGCTGGAACTCACCAGCATTGGACACCAGGATCCTCCCCGCGGTGCTGGGCGCAATCCTGCAACGTTACGAGTTGGGCGGTGGAGTGGAGCTGAAGGATGTGGAAGGTGAAGTGCAACTCGGCGAAGTGGCGACCTTGACCCCTAAAAAATGGCGACTTGTTTACTGGACCCAGGGATGCAATGTGGGAAAGCTAGTAACTAAATAAACCTCTGTTGGGATGGTGACTATGGCATTGGGTGAATCGCTATCCTCACTGGTTGCCGTTCAAGTGACCACGATCGACCCAGGAAGGGACAGCTGATTCGCCCCAAAGCCTCCCCAAAGATGCGCTGGCAGCGGCGGGACGGCGCCTGAGAAAAAGATAAGCGGTGCCCGGTTGAGGAGATCAACATCTACAGCCATGGATCCAGAAGAATTGTTGAAAGTATCCAGTAAATCACCTGGCAATTGTTGACTAACCAATGACATTTAATGAGATACCAACTTGAGAAAAGTAAATCTGGATGATACTTGTGTTGACACTTCAGAAAGATAGGAATGAAGACTGCAGACACATTCATCAACAGACCTGAGATTCATCTGTCCTGGAAGCCTTGGCTCTAAACTAGACATGTCCCGCGTTAAAGCTGACATGAAAGCCCTAATGGCCGTGGGATCAGAAGATGATTTTGTAGGTTACTATCCCAGAAATGGCTATGGTTTTCAGTTTTGAGGGTGAGTTCCCAAGAAAATACTGAACAGCAGGCCTTTCACCCCAAGAGGCTTGCTGCAAGATGGCCTTTCGAAACAACTGTTTCTGGATCTCGCGAATAGGGGTGAACGTCATACTCAGCACAGATCCTCATGATGTAGCCACATGTAGCCATTCTTAAAGATACTCCCTTTTCTGTTCCGAACAGCAATCAGCAGCATCATTTCCATGAAAATCCCACGAAAATCGGATGTCAAAGTCCATCCAGATCACTGATGTGGGCTTCGTGCTTCCCATCTCCGACACGGCCTGTGGGGCGGCCGCAGCACGGCCGGAGACGCGGCTGTGGAAGATGAGGATTTCTTTGGCAGATGGTGACCCACAAAATGCTGATGAAACTGGGGATATTATGGGATATTTATATTGGATTCCTTAAGAACAATTAGTGGTCCTGAGGGTCGAACTGTTGGGGGATGGCAAAATCTGCGTTTGTCGTAAGTGTTGATATGGCATCACAATGCATCACACAAAAATGACCGTTCTTCAGGTAGTGACAGCTATTCGTTATGGTGCAGAAACCGATCTTGGTGGAATTCCCACAATGCAAATCAAAGGAGCAGCAGGTGCTCCAAGATTTCTGGATTCCAATTTGAGAAAATCAAACCATCCAAGCATTGCAGGGGCGTGACCTCCGGTGAAAATACAAACACATCACCATGTTCTTAGGCATGTACGGTCAAAAGCGGGGATGTTGCATAGACGGAACTTAATTCTTGCTACTTAACTATAAGTCAAGGTATTCTAGACCCATCAAGGACACGGATTTGTCATTTGTAGACCCTCTGGTATGGGCTGGAGACTTCCCATGTTTCGCATGTATCATTCTTTCAGCATCTTTCAGCCACGTTTGACCAGAGGCTATTTAACTATTTCCATGTATTTCCTAAAGCTGGAGAACTTCATACCTTAGTATATCCCCATGTTTGCTGCTTAAACCCCATATTTTCATCCCAGACTTTTTCAAGAGAAACTCTGCAGAAAAAGAACATGATGGGATCATAGCAATGGTTTCCTGAGTCCATAACCCAATCCACTGATTTTAGTAGAGAGATACCCTCTGGTAAACGTTTACATAGCTATACATAGCTATGGAAAATCACCATTTTTAATGGGAAAATTACCAGAGGGTAGTAGAGAGATACACCATAGTTCACCTTTCACACAGGGTGCCAGATCATTGGGTCGACCATCACCATCCCATGCGGCGCCCAAGGACCCCTACGTGCTCTTCAAGTCGCAGCGCGTCACTGTGGGGCAGCGCCCTCCAGAGGGAAGGCATCGAAAGGCAGCCGCCCATGCGAGCCAGCCAACCTTTCCAGGCTGGGAGGTTTATACTTGACAGAAATGGGGATGTTTGGGAGTTTCATGAAATCAATTTTGGGGACAAACATTTTTCTGATTCTTGGTTTTGCAGTATACTATACTATACTGTACTAAACAAACAAAAATGGGTTTCATGAAATCTTGAGAGTTCAAGAGACAGAGCATTTTTGTTTGGATTTGGCAGAATGTCAGCAACAAAACGACCAGTTAAGAATGGTATTATATATATAATGTTTACATATACATATATATATATATTACATAATATTATTATTATATATGTATGATATACGTATACTGAGTATAGTATACTGCAAAACCAAGAATCAGAAAATGCTTGTCCCCAAAAATCCGAGAGTTTCGCGGCTCCCACCCCACGATTTTTCCGGACGGCGCTGCACCGTGCCGTAGCCTCGCAGGTCCCTTCCTGGTGTCCTTCGGCGGCCCCAAAGATGCGGAGCAGCTGTCGGTGGAACTGTGGAACCGCTCCAGCGATGAGAGGCTGCAGCAGGTGGGGAAGGTTCTCAGCCAAAGTGGGTGACTTAACTATCTATACCTATCTATACCTATCTATACCTATCTATACCATCTATACTCACAGGGCCCACGACCCCCCCCAGCAAAACCCCCCCCAGAAGTATGGTAAGGTATGGATAAGGATGAAACGGTTGATAAGGGCCAATCAGTGGTGTAACACATTCTTAATAAATGCTTATTA
>Ga0126342_10006191_pt1 | contig 21157 bp, 17 predicted proteins | sample Cyp1metagenome_FD_92528 | JGI IMG/M metagenome (GOLD analysis project Ga0126342, IMG submission 92528) | Coral microbial communities from Lord Howe Island, Old Settlement Bay, Australia - Cyphastrea 1 metagenome | ecosystem: Host-associated > Invertebrates > Cnidaria > Coral ...
GTTTTGTGCATTTTGACTTCGAAATGTGCTTCGCGCCACAACGGCGTGCAATTTTTAATCTCTCATCTGGCCAAATGGCTCCGCACCCGCCGCTTTAGCGAGCCTACTTTTCGACCCTTCGGAGCCACAAATCATTGGAAAAACACAATGTTTCGCGACTTTCCTACCTTTTCGCGCACCTGCATCTTCTTTCTTCTGACTCTTTCTCTTCTACTCTTCTTTCTTCTAATCTTTCTCTTCTCTCTGACTCTTCCCATCTCTGCTTTTCATCTGTCCATATTGTCGGAAGTTTGACTTCTAAACTTCCTTCGACCAGTACCAGTACTCTAGTACCTATAGGATTTCTGGCCTATGTAAATCTCATCAAGCGGTAGCCCGAGCCCGGAGCCAGCCGGCTTTCACCTCCCATCTCCCCTTTGTATGGCTGGCAGCACCGTAATATTGAACACCCCCTATATGTGCAAATCTCCTGCTAAGCCATGGTTTTTGAGGGGTGTTTAATATTAGGAAGAAGGCATTATTCAGCATCAATGTATGGAACGGATTTGTTTTCTTGTCAATTCGGGGGCTTCTCTTCCATGGAAAAATTGGCAGAATCTTCTCCCAAAACAGGTCGTATTTGGACCAGTCCTCACTGAATTTACAGCTGGCGCATTCCCAGCGCGTCTTGGTGGCTTCAACTTGGACCACCACATGGCCCTCTTCCTGGCCGTGCAGCACGAAACTACCAGACCTAAGCCGCCTAAGCCTATGTTCCAGGAGTCCTACGCAACCACCTGGTTAATTCATGTTGATTCATGTTGATTTTAAGGGGCACTTCGCGAATCAGACTCTAAGATCTTTAAGTTTTCTCGCGTGGACTGAGCATTGCCGCCAGGGATGGGCCACTGACAGGCAACTCGCAGCTGGTCCCTGAGAGACGTCAAACAATCAGGGTCCAAGTATTCGAAAGCTTTTCCTGCCGTCAAACAAATCATACTAGTTGATGAAACATCAAAATTCGAGGCTAAAACCCGCATGCTTCATCCTCACATTTCTCACATACCCTGCAAAAACTACAGTTCAGTCATGTACAGTAATGTACAGTAGCTGCTATCAGTAGCTTATACTCCCATCAGAATCGCCAACAAACATGCACACATGGCCAATCTTTGGGGTAAAGATCCCATCGATGACTAGCCTGGCATCGCAAACGCTGCCGCTCCGAGTCGAAGGTCGTGTAACAGGTCCTGGGGGCCGAAGGAATTCTTCGGCTTGTGCCCACATGGGGGAGGCAGAAGAAGGCAACTGTCCTTGGGGTGGCTTGACTTTATAAAACACCACGTGATTTCAATTGATTTCACCTATGACATCTGTTTGTGTTAGAAAAATGGATCCAACCTACCTAAAAATGGCAGTAGGTCCCTTAAAGAAGGGGTCTAAAGTAAGAATTGAAGGTATGACTACTGAGTGGTGCTGAACGGGTCTCACCGCGAATTTTAACCCTTGGCCATTGCCGAGATGGCTCATCCTGCAAGTGCTTGGATGATGTTTGAAATGAACGAATTTGTCATAGTGATTGTGTAAGTTATAGCATCCCCAAAGAACATAGGAAAACAAACTCCTACAAAAACAGTGGAAACTTACTTTTCTATCTTTTTGGGGGTTATATACTGGATATGGATCAGTTCACCCCTGTCACACACATTTTCTTTTTTTGTCGCTGGGTGCTAAAGTGCCAGGATGGTGCCAACGTTTTTTCCTCCCAAAACCTTGCCCAGCTGGAAAATTGACATGTACAACTTTACAACCACCAAATGGTAATACTTTTCCTCTGCATACCCCAAGCATCAATGGTGAAAATCACGCTGATTTTGAGGCCACACCAGTGCAAAAGGCAGCAACATGTTCCAAGTTCCAAGATTCTTGCACCGATACGCTCGCACCTGGCATCCGGCAGCTCTCAACTCCAAGAGAAGCCCGACTGTAATCCTCAAACAGCCTCATTCTCGAACATGCCACCGTGGCAATGTGGCAAACCCAGCAGTAGACCATCCCCAATAGAGGTTTTTTGTTGGCACCATGGTATACCCCCAGAAATGTGATGATTTATCATACTCCCCAATGGTTGGTGGGATGGCCACCATCTGCCCCTGGCCTTCATCTTTTTCAGTTCCTCCATCTGCTCCTGCGCTGCATCCATCTGCTCCAACTCGTTGAGGCGCCGCATGCGCTTGGCCGAATGCTCCAGCTCGGCCGCCTGGAAAACCCGTTTCTCAAACCTAGAGCATATTCCCCATAGATTCCCTTAGTGGATTTCCCACAAAAAAAAGAAGATCATTGATCAACCGCGAATCCACAATTTTCACCAGTGATTTTCCCATATATGTCCACGATTTTTCAATAAATCCCCATTGTTTATAGGGGATTTCCCATGGTTTTCCCATGGATTTCTCGTTGTTTCTAAGGGATTTCCGCAAGGCACGCTCTCGAAGCGGGACCGCTGTTGTCTCACCAGGTCCTTCCGCGGATCCACTGCGGCGGCCAACATGCTGGCAGCCTTGCGACCGAAGTCGCCTCAGGGGGAACAAAAACATGGTGAACCATGGGAAAACACATAGGAAAATCATGGTAAATCATGGTTAATGATGGTTAAATACTGGTGAATCATGAATTAATCATGGTTAATGATGGTTAATACTGGTTAATGATGGTTACCCTCTGGTAAACAAACAGTTTGCGAACTGGAAGATCACCATTGTGAATAGGTAAATTAGCAGAAGGTAATACTGGTGATTAATGCTTAATGATGGTGAATGAATGATGATTGATGGTTGATAGTGGTGAATCAATGGTCGAATAGTGGTTAATGATGAATTGTAATGATGATACATGGTGACTACTGGAATAACCCGAGGGTAGTTGAGTTGGAGAAAAGATCTAGCGGGGGTAATCCCAAATCCTTAAAAGTGGGTTGAACGTGAAAAACATGTGAACAAAATCCGAAGGGAACATGATTCTCTACCGAAGTTGGCAAACATATATAGATGCACGTTTCTCCAACAAAAACACCCAAAGCGATTCCCTCCCTTTTGATGCTGACTTTTCTGGAGATTATATGGATGATATTGCAACCCAATCAGCCCAATTTAGAAGTCATCAGTTTAAAGCTCCATTTATGTATGGGGCATTTCCCCATAAACATGGTCTCCGGTCTCCCAGTTCAACTCCCGAAAAAACAGTGCCATCGTCCATGTGAATTTGCTTCACATCACCCATTTTTCTGTTCGGTCAATCCTCATACATCATCTACTCTCTATGGGGTATTTTCCAATAGCTGTGTTGAAAAAACATCAGCAAAGCACAAATCTCCGAGTTGCTCTCCAGTTTCTTGAAACTCACGGCGCCGGATTTCGTTTCGCGTTGGGCCTCAAGCCTTGAAACACACTGGACCCCCGCCGTTGCTGGAAAAGTTTGAGTCAAACGTTTGGCAAAGCCTGGGCTTCTTGTTGTAGGGGCAGTGGGCACTCAGAAAAATCCAAACATAGCACAATAATATGCAATACACGGTTGTCCAATATTTAGTTGGCCATTTGTATGAATATTATGTGTTATAGACAATATTACAGCACAATAGGAACAAAATTATTGACACACGGTGAACAATGGCAAATTGATTTCGACATATTTTTAGTCATAATTGCTCATTATGTTCCTGTTTTCTATAATGATTTTTGATGGTATTTTATGTTGCACGAGATATTTCAGTATTGTAATATACACAACAACTTACAACCTTATAGTCCAATATGGGGTTTCTTGCAACTGAGGATGCACAAATCATCTCCAGTTGGTCTCCAATAGGGAAGCTAATGGTCGCCGGCTTGGTCCCACGAAGCTGAGGAGGTCGTGTGGGTGGGGCCTTGTGTTTTCCTTTTAGCGGGATGAGCTGCTGCCTGCCTGTTTGTTATTTGCGGTTGGCCGTTTGGCTTTTATTTTGTGGCGGAGCGTTTCCTTAGGAAAGGCCTGGTTACTAGTCGTCCGGGATGTCCGCCTCCTTGTTGTTATCTATTTTGCCTGCATGCGCCGTTGCAGGGCATTTGGCTCTGTTCACGACTCGCATTGCTTTCGTTTTGCGTTTGTAGTTTGCATGTTGGGTTCTTGCTACGGGTCAGTTCACCCCAGCAGACACCACATGCCTGTATATGATGGGTCCCCCCGACTTCAGATTTTGATGTGGTAGGACGTGATTGTTTCCGGTGGTCCTGCTGGCACCGCCCATGGTTTTGAACACGGTGTGCCCTTAGATCCCAGTGGGTAATCATCATTTTCCATAACAGTTGATGGCCATAACTGGGGGGTATATCAATGTAAATCTCATTTTCGGACACACCAACATATCATATTACAGGCCGATTAATATCCAACTAAATCACACTTTTTGTTGACTAAATGGGTAAATCCCCATCATAGCAACCCCAAAACGATAGAACAGTGTGAAACCCGGACATATGAAGTAAGTATATGTAAGTATCATCTGTATTCATCTGTAACATCCTGGAACTTCTTTTCGGCATCTTTTTTGGGGGTACTATACTCTACTCTACTATCTTAATTACATGGTGGAAGCCAGCTCCCTGTACAGCATCCTGGAAACACCAAGGCACGGCGAGGATCTACGGCTTAATGCAGCTTTGGGCACTTCGCCTGACGATTCTTTATTTGTGTGCATGCTAAAAACATATCCTATGCATTTATATGATTTATGCATTTATATGATTCTCAGGAAAGTATATGCTTAAAGAAAGATACTATCATATATATATACACTGTGTACGTATATGTATATGTTTATGTATATGCATACGTATATGTATAATTATGTACATACGTGCCGTACCGAATATCCTAAGGCTCACACTGTATCAAGAAGTGTCAAACAAACAACATGACCAATACGGGAATTCAACCAGCACCACTGAGCCTTTAGCAAAAAAAACGTATGGGGAGATGAAACAAGCCAAACGGCAACCCCAATTTAGTCGCAGGTTTGCAAGTGGATCCTGCACCTGACTGACAAGAGGATACAAGAGGGTTACAGTTACAAGGACAGTGCCATGATTTGAAGCTGAAACTTTCAATAATATAACATAAAAACACGAGGTGGCCGCAACCCAGTCAACAGAAATTGGAGTTGATGGAGCTGAAAAACATCGCATGAATCCATGGAATCCATGCCTGGACGCAATTCCTTCAAGCCAACCACAGCCGCAGCACTGACTGCTCCTGGAGCCAAGATAGCCAAGCCAATGTCATAAACCACCCTATTCGCCCTAGTTTTTCAGTCGCATAGCTGATGCGGCTAAATGGGGCATGGTTATACTTTGCCACATGATTTTCAGATGATAAATCCTTTGGGGGGAATTGCCACTTTTGTTCCCCAATCAACTGGAAATATCTCCATTCGCTCTCCCTAAAATGAAATTTATCATAAGGGGACCTGAAAATGAACACATCATCAAAAATTGGCCGCTACAATCTCTTCAACCATGGCCTTTAATTACTGAGTATCTTAGTCGCAGGATCCATTGGGTACGCTCAACAATAATCGCAATTCCAACCTTTTGGAAGGTTGCGACCCTTGAAACTGTACACTGGTACATCCCCAAAACCCGAGATAGAACCCAACAAGGAACAACACAGATTTTTGTTTTTTCGGAAATGGGACGCCTCCATTTTCTTCAATTTCCCATATTTTCGGTATAAAAAATCACCATTCATTGGAATATCCTCCCGTTTTCAGGCCAAAATCTTCGCCATTTTCCGGTCCTTTGGCAGAGCCCATGGCCTCTTGTAGGCGTCGTTGAGACTGCAAGGGCCGGTTAGGGTCCACCGAGGGCAAACCATTGGGAAACATGGCCTGAGGCGGAAAGCTTCGGTGCTGGGTTTGGGGATGGTTGGAACCCAAGGGTTATTTTATGATGATTAGTGGCTTGGGTTCCAACCTGGGGAATCATCATAAATGGGTTAGCACCGCTAATCATCATAATGCGATGCGAAATGGGGATTTGTGATGGTTTTGGGGATGGTTTATTTTTTTGGGTTTACCACATGATTCTTAAACATGCCTTCTCTATGATTTTTCTGGAGGTTGGAGCTGCTCAAAGGAACAAGGATGGTTCTCAAAGCTTCACCGAAATGCACCTCGCAAAAGCCTTTGTTTTTAGGTTTTTCGGTGGCTTCTGGCCGGCATCCGACCTATGGGGGGGTGCGAATCTTGATTATCCTGATCCGTTGCGTTTCCCAACGCTGTCCCAACACTACCCCTGTGAAAGAAGGGAAATCCATCCCGTCTTGTGGAATAAACTTCGGCCATGCTCGCCCGGTAGTTTTAGTTCATTGTAAGATCTTTCCAAAGATATTACTCTAGGAAATTGAGGGTCCTCCCGCATCCAGCTGAACAAATAGCAATAAAACAACTCCCAAAAAGATAGAAAAAGTAGAATCCGACAAAAAGAGTGGTCTCTCCTCTCTCCTCCCCATCGATGGCACATTTGTTGCCACTGCACGGGGCTTCGCGACGCGGTCGCAACAAATTCGCAGCTGGTTCCTGGTGAACCAACCCGATCTAAAACTAACTCTCGAGTGGATCACCGATCGATGGGACATCATGACTCATGACCCTCAAATCGAAAACAACGAGTCAAATCAAGTTCTAATGGGTCAATAGGTTTCATCAAACTCTTCTGATAAGTCCTCCAACATTTCTAGGACATTGAAATTCAAAACATCTATTCCCACAACTCTGAACTTAGGCCATTTTTTGGGACGAGCTCCCCTGCACCGCAACTCAGCCACACTGGCGCCAAGCACGCTCAGATCTGCACCGAGTTTTCCACCGCAGCAGCTGCTGCTGCCGCGCGAGCTTTCATCGCCTTCAGGACCTTGGCGTGACCCTTCCAGAGGGTTCAGGTAACATCCCCAAGGTACATGGGCCATGTATGTATGATATACACGCATAATACAAGTGTATGTATATATATATATATATATATATATATTATACATATACATACATACATACATGCATGCATGCATACATACATACAAACATACATACATATATATATATATATTGTGTATTATGCAATGCAAGTGAGTGTGAGGCCTCATTGCAGATACCCAAATATCCTAGAACATATTGCATTATATGCCATCATCCTGGGGACCGAGGCAATCATTCCTGCCAGCTACAATATATATACTTCACTGGGTCGATTTTATCCAAAAGATGTGGAAAAATTGCGACCTAAGCAGCTAAATTGAGCTAAATGGCAGGATGGCATCTCCAGGGAACCCTCAGATCCAGAAACTCCTTGCAACCCACAAGACCACCCTACAGGAGGTGTGTATAGGAAGTTGTTAGGAATCGGGGGCCCCCTCCTACAATTGTGGGCCCAGGCAAATGATGAGTGCACAAGAACCATCTCAACGTGGGATCTTTCTCAAAGTTTCAGACCCTGACCAATCATGTTGATGAATTTCAATACTAACACACACATATCTATCAGCATCTTTTTTGTTGGCCGGCAATCTTAACCCATCTTGAAATGGGATTACAAGCTCCGAGTCCCAGTTCCCAGTTGCCTCCCGGTGTTGTGACTTGCGGGGGCCCAACAGTGTCACAGGGAATTTCCAAGGGTTGATCAGTGCCGACTCAGCCAAGGAGACGTTGGCATAGTTCCAAGTCAAATCTTGGGCAGATGTCATCTTGCCAGTATTGCGATCAATCCTGCAGTGCTGGGCAAGATTCAGCCGTTGGATCTGTTGGATCTTCATGCTGCGGCGCGAGGGTGAGAAGGGAGGGCCAGAAACATAGAAAGTATAGCCTTCTACTTGATAACATCATTAGTTTATATACATGCCTGTTTGCTACCAGTCTTTTTGTCAACATGCAATTTGGGATTGTTTGTACCACTCATTTCTGGTACGATTGGGGATGTTTGATTTCATTGGGTTTGCCACATGGATGGTAAAAAATGGTAAAAGGCCAAGCTTCTGCTCGTTCATGTGCATGCCGTTGACCAGGTATTTCTTCATCAATAGCATCACTGCATCACCAGCTCCAAGCAAGTTCTGCGCCTGAAGTTCTGCTGTCCGCCCGAGCAGGCGTGGGAGCTTCCAGAGGAACAGCACAAAGCTATGAATTCCAAGCTCTTTGCCAAGAACAATTAATTCCATCAATGCAATTAATGTGAATGCGGTAAACCCAATAATAAACCATCGCCAATATTACCATTTAATAAATGGGTCTTAGACAACATCCCCACATAGTAGGGTTATTGTGGGGTTTCCCATACTATATCTGAAACTTGGGGTGCTACATAAATCTTCCACCACTGCTGTGTTGTTTTACCATGTTTTACCCACCATCCCCAGTTTTCAGCTGCGATCAAGACGCACTGGGCGTTCGCCCCAGCAGATTTCCCAAGATCCTTAGGTGCCAAATACGGAATGGACGCCGAGATTTGGATGGTGAAAAACCACGCAAAACATGGCAAAATTACCAGGCGGTTTCTGCTTTCCTATGAAACCAACTGGTCACCCAGGTTGGTCACTGACTCACCCAGGGAAGAAGAGGGTAGGATCTACCACCAACAACCGCTTCTAGACTTCGTTATAGTGACCCAACCGCTGCTCATTTTGGGGTGGTTAGACTGAGTCGCTTTTTGCGTGTATAGCCGAGACACGTTCCGCCAGGTTAGAACGTGAAATCTTGCACCATGGCTCCAAATCACTCTGTAATATTTCTCTCTCCAGTAATCTAAGCTTGCACCAGCAAATCCACATCTTTTTAATGGGGAACATTTTTTTTTTCAAAAAACAAATTTTCTGGGAGATCTTTCCTGTCAACTAACCCAACAATGGACATCTAGTCTTGACTGGTCTCATCGATTTATGGGAGATATTGCATCACCAAAGGGTTGCCTGCCTAACTTGCCAAGTCGATGTGGCTCCAAAATAGGGCAGGACCCAAACCGGAAACTTGAATTTGAAAGGCGCCTTTTTTTGGGGTATGCTGCATACCACGGTTTTTGTTTTTAATGGGTGAGCTCTCATCCCCTCAGCTTCCAGTTAACTCCATCTTCGATGGTTGAATCAACCGGTACCATCCCCTAGACTAAGACAAGCCCTGAGAAACACCTGTCCCAAAAGGAAAGTTGTCTACCAGCCCCCCCTTCTCAGAGCCTATTCTATTTACATCATCAGGTAATCCCGGTAATCCCCATAAATTCCAGTTTTTGATGGTTAAATCACCATAAATCTCTATAAATCACAATTTTTGAATATTTTTGATAGCTAAATCCTTATAAATCCACATTTCTGATGGCGAAGTCCCACTTTTTGGGGTTGTCATTTCGTCTCCGCAAGACCCAAGACCATCCCATTCCCAGGCTCTGTGCCACCTCCCCTGTTGGAGGCATCTTCGTCGCCTGCAGCGCTTGGCGGTACAGCAACGTGGCTGCGGAGGCCGTCAGCAGGACCCAGGGATTTCCTGCGAGCGGGGAGCACTGGCCATGAAAGCAGTAGGAATCGCTGGAACAAACCGAAACCAAACTCGGATGGAAATGAACTCCGGCGAAATATGAGCAGTTTCGGTGCCACAAAATATGTGTGAAGAAACATATGAGCAGTGTTCAGACCTTGTGTCGTCCCTAAGCATACTGCTTAGTTTGGAGAAGGATTCCCTATATTCATCTATATATATTCCCTAATTTATTTGTTCGTAAATTCCCCGAACTAATCGACAAGGGAGGTCACCTGTTGCATGGCCATCCCTGATCATCCCTATCATCAGATTTTGCGGCCGGGCATCCGCTGTCGAAGCTGTCCCCCTCGTAACGCCCAAACAGCACTCCGGGTACACCACTTTGGGCCGCCTGCTGATTGATAGCGAAGCTCCTGCAGTACCTCGGTTGCAGAAGGATAGACTTAGAAGCTCGGATCATTTTTTTTGGGATTGTAAAATCATCAATTAAACAGCACTACTAGGAATATTATATGTATCTATATGCAATAAATAATAGTTGCCTTCACATGACCATTTTGTTTTGGGCCAACGAACCGTTCTTTAAAGTTTACGAAACCATCCAATTTTGGGGGGTTTACACTGACTGCCCCAATCGCCATATATTTCTTTGGGCCTCTTCAGAGAGCGCTGAGGTTCAGGTGGCTGGGTGGAACATTGGAACAAACATTGGAGGAAGCAAGAACATACCCTCTGGTAAACTAACATAGCTATGGAAAATTGCCATTTATAGTGGTTTTTCCCATTAAAAATGGTGAATTTCCATAGTTATGTTAATTTACCAGAGGGTATCCATTGCCGTTGGAACCTGTCTATCTGATAAACGATCACTGACAACACGACCGAATCATTTCTGATGTTTTCTCTGTTGGATTGTGAACGACCGAAGTCCCAACTTCCGCGCTAAATTGCAGCAACCACCCCCATAGAGAACTGTCATTGACTTTTACCCCCCTGTCGCAAAGTTCATCCGTGACATTCTCTCTAAATTTTTTTGCTGGTGATCATGATCCAGTAGGGTTGAACATAGAACCTGTTTGAAAACACCAACCAGTCATATACAGTAATATTGCCAGTTCTTTCACATCGTCAACACGCACACAAATGTGTATATATATATATATGCATATACAAATATGCATAATATGTACCACAAGTTGATCACCATTTTTGGTTCTAAATCCCTTGGTAACCCATCATTCCTGTCAACTCGGTATGTGTCAAGATCCTTGTATTCTAGCAAACCCCACACAAATAGCTGTTTTCTTTGAGTTCACCACCCCAAAATATGGAACAACTCTAGGTTTTGGTTACTCACAGCCGGCAACAAAAACCATGCTCTAACTTGGATTTGCTTAAGGACCTCCCAAAAAAACAACAAGATTCCCAACAAAGATTCCCTAAGTAGTGGATTTCCCATTCGGAAAATAAAGATAATTATTAACAATCAGTTACCATCATGAACCATTAAAATGTCCATGATATATCACCATTGATATTCATGATATATCCATATATATATATATATATCCCAATAAATCCCATGAATCCCATGAAGTGAGATGATCCTCCAAGCTAAGCAAAGGATGGGGCCACAATTGACTCAGGCCCGCCAGGGTGGTGACGGCCTCCTTGCTCAAGGGTGCAAACAAGCCATCCTCGGGTAACGTGGGGATCAAGTGGGGAATCAACGGTTGATGGGATTCTCAGGGATTTTGATGGATGATATGAGTTGGTTGGGATGATATGAGTTCACATTTCAAAAACAATTACGGTAGTTTACTGGCGTGATCAGCCAAGGTTTCGGTTCTCAAGAATTCTAGGTTGATAGAAATTAAGAAACCGCAGCTCGGAAAGCACCTATTCTTCCTACATGGAATAAAAAAGGCTTATCTTCTTCCCAGCTCTAATTTTTGATGCAAAACATTGCAAAACAGAACGTGATTGGACCAAGCATCCTCCATGTCGCCCACATTGAAGGCTTCGATAACCGCAGTGTCCTTCTGACGATTGTTCGACTCGATGACATAGTCCTTAGTCCGCAACATGGTGGCATTTTCTTAAACATCTATAAAAAACGTTGGAAACTCTTAATAGCCCATTGGTTTCCCGGTTTAACAGGGAAGTCGGATACCATCGGATACCCATAGCTCCTTAGTTCAAACCAAGCAAATGATCCAACACTAAACTATCTTCTTGGTTTTGTTTTAACTGTTTAATCCTAGTATTAGGGCTAAGGGATTGCCACTTTGTGGGCACTTTTTGTGCAGCCTCAAAACTCGTCAAAACGTGATCCTTTCTGACCGTACAACAATCTCAAGTCCCAGGAAACCATCCCCAAACCTATCATTCACCTGGAATCTTGCAACAATGAATCATTCTGCCATGAATCAGGCCGTCCCACTGCTCTCCATGAGCCGAGTCTCATTGATGACATGCTGAGACAACATCTGAGTGACCGCCTGGGCTGCTTGTTGGTATTGATGGGCTCTTCCTTGATCTTTGCCTCGGACGGGGCTGTACATGGCACAACCCTAAACCCCACACGGGCCAAAATAGAGTAAACAATGAAAAACATCAACAAATTGAACCACAACAACTCAAAAAACAAACCCAAACTCAAATGTTCTTTCAGATTTCTTGCTTGATTTCGTTCTGTTCATTTATCTATTTATAGATTTTATGTTGTTTCTTTCTTTTGTATTTTTGTTTTCATAACTGCAACTGCCACTGCGCATCCTCATCCAATCCCTGGATGAAACATGTGTGAAGCCAACGCCATATCCCTAGCGATGATGGTTATAGTTACATCCACTAGTATATCCTCTTTTGTGGCTGTATAGAAAACGGAAAGCATCCATGGGTTTTGATACTTGCAACCAAAAATGGCTTTAAGAGCATGGTTTGTATTGCTCCAGCTTGTAGGTCATACCCTTTGCATACACCGAGAAAGGCAAATTGTGGAAAGAAGTACTTTCTGTTTCACAGTAAGCAACCAGTACACTCCCCGAAATTAACATATCATACACTGCCAAATGGGGGCACCAAACAGTGTCTAATTTCAGGATCTATGTTAATTTGGTGGAGGGTCAAGAGAGATCGGCTTCCAAGCTGCCAACGGTTTTCGCAAAGTCAGAGCCCATCAGCAAGGCCTTGCCTAGCCACTGAAACTGAGGTTGGTGATGGAAAAAAGCCAGCCATGAAAACCTGAACTCATACATATTATGAGTTATTATTAATATTCTGCATCATGGGGATAAACGGACAATGGAAAAATATGGGGGAATTCGTATCCGGCAACATAACCGAGGTGTGGAAAACCCATGAACATTCACCATGAATGTAGATATTGTCCGAACGGAAAACTATGGGTGTTCAACATCTGTTTGTTAGTTTACCCCAGGGTAACCAAGGATAGCTTTAAGATACTTTAAGAATACCAAGGTGATGCGGTTGTGGCGTCAGGCCATCCGCCATCCTCTGGCCGATCTGTGTCTGTAAAGCGACAGTTCAACAACCATCCCCTGCAGTATCTACATCCGAATCGAATCCAAGTAATCTAACCCTAAGAACCGTGATCCTTCCAATCTATCAATCTAGGGTGTTCCAAAAAAGTGGCATCATGGCATCTTCAGCAAGTCCAGCAAGGAAAGTACTCGAGTTGGGTGACTATCATCCCAACATTTCCTTCGAAGCGCACCGAGCTGCGCATGCTGTAGCGGTTCCAGAAGAAATCCTCCGAACGAACCTCCTCCCAAAGGTCGCAAGTGGAGCTGGAATAGTTGGCCACTACCCAATCCTGGAAAACTTTCTGAATCTGGGGAGGGCATGGGGGGTCGGAAAAAATTGTTCGGCTGACTTCAATTCCCATGGAAAATGACTTGGCAGTCCAGCTTTCTGGCTGGGGCCGGGGTAGCCGGGGTAGCATTGGTCTAAGCTGCCAGTTCAACAATGTCCAAATGTATCCAAATGTATGTTGCTTGTAGATCCTATAGATCTTATACACTTATCCACCTATTTTTGGAAGGAAAGTGCTATCCTCTGGAATCCCAGTCACCAAGTGCATCCAAGTGCTACCTGGCATCCAAGTTCTGCTTCACGAGGCTCCAAACCCTTTCGTTCACGCTGGGTTTCTTGGCCGCGTAGGACATGGCGGTGATGGCCCGAAGCCCGGGAGCGTCGTTTTGTGGACGACACCAGGCGCCCGTGAAAGGCGTGCCCTCGGGGATCAGGAACTTAGGCTCAACCAGCACCTGGGATGACGAAAATTAGGGCGACATCAGGGGACATCTTCATCTGTGGGGATGGCTTCCATCATTCCCATCATTCCCATCATCAAACATCATTCCCATCATAAAACTAGAGTCAGTGGACATTTTACATTCTCTGAAATGACTGCGCAACAAACAAATCCCTGAAACTGACCCATCCTGCTAGCTCTTTTTGGCCATCCCACATTCTCCGCATCGGCCAAGGCACGTTGATGCCATTGGGATCGCTCTCATGTTGCGCCTTCTCCAGCGACTGGATCCATTTCTCCATCTTCTCATCCGACTGTGGGAAGGGCTTGGTTTGAAGGTAGGCATTCATACTCAACGCCCCATCCCTGGCCCATGCAAAGTAGTAATCTCCTGGAGGTAGTGCAGAACGGGAAGCTGGAGCTGATGCAAAACGAACTGTGTTCAATGGGTGTGGACAGAAAGAATAACATGCACAAAGCAACACCAAATATGAAGGCAAAATTATGGACACACGAAACCCACGAAACTGACCAAAATCATCTTCCGCTTTCCAAGGCATCTTCCGAGCTTTGCCAAGCCAGATCTTCCAGCCCCAGCTCCGTCCTCCAGGCCCAGTGTTGTGATCAGGCGAGGCAACGACCTGACCAGTGCCCTGCACATCCAGATTCAGCTCGAAGAGCTTCATCACCTCATCATGGAACCATGGTGAACCCCAAAATCGCTGGGATAGCTGGGATGTTCATCTGGTTCATCTCTCCAAATATGGCAAAAGTCTATGGAAAAATATGGTTTTGACCCATCCCCACAAAAATGTTTCCTCGCAAGTTGGGTGACCTAACATGGGGCACCAAGGGGGCGGCACTGTGTTCAACTCTTCAAACATCTAGCTGATAGTGGCAAACAGGTGCGCTTATGTGCGCTTGGAAGCCATGGTCCATGTTCATGAATCATGAGGGAAACTTACCATAGGTGCCACTGTGTTTCTGACCGCAATTAGTTGTTCAGCAGCGCTGCGCGTCCACCCATCCCAGCCTGGTCCAGCTCAGCATCTGAAAAAGGACGCTTGGGATCTGCGCCCAGGGTGCAATTGAGCATCTTTCCTGGGAAATTACGGCAACGGGTTTGAAGCAAAGGTTATCAAAGAGGCAGTGGCGAAGGTCAACACTATACTTACCAATATTCGATGGCTCAACCACGGGAAATGGGGGACTCACCGAACCATTGCCATGCTTACTAGGAAGTGGCCTCAACTTTGATGGTTTGAGACTTCATGTTCATCATTACTTAAAGATATTTAATGATACTTAATGGCCATGGGGGTGAATTCTCCATTTTAAACAAACCCAAGTTGGAGGGGGGATGTTCTTCCAGCCAAGAGGATCCAGCCAACCACCCCCAAAGGGTGAATCTTAACCATTTATCATTGGGGGGGTCGCTGCGAGGGTGGTTATATAAACCCCAAATGTATTTTATCACTATTGTTGCCACCGCTACATATGATATATTGCTATATATATAATTACGTATATAATATATACACATGACAATTCAAAAGCCAAATGCCATATGGGTTTTTCTGAAAATGTGGTATCCCCCCAAATGGCCATGGTTTACTGGGAAAAGCCGAGTCGCGATCCTTGTAAAAACACCAGGGTGGATTTGCTCCTGAAGGTCTCTCCACCGGGCCCCAGCAGCAACCTGCTGATTCGCACGGGTCCTGGTGCATCTGAAGGCAATCCACGCGTTCCTGGCCGAGGAAAGACCACCGGTCATAGTCCTTGTGCTGACCAAAGGGGGGTCTCCCTTCTTGATTTATGACAGCAAAATGTGGGCGACCAGGCTGCAACCAACAACATGGGACATATGCCTTTTGGTAATATATAAGCGGGCACTATGAAAGAGCCTATCTATATCCATTTGGAATCCTCTATCATGTGGTCGGTAAACTCAATTCGTAGCTCCAACTGGCTCCCCATATCCTATTGGGAATATAGATTTCCATAGCCGTTTAGCTTCCCCCTCACCACCGAAAAAAGTATTATCCAACAGACCAGGGCTCGTCTACGGAGATCGACTGACATTGATCCTCTCCCATAGCCAGCCCTAGGCGCTTGGTGCTGGGGATTGAAGGGAATATTACCAACAAACCACCTAAATTCAAACTTGGAACCCCAAAAATGTCGTAAATGCATTTTCTATTGAATATGGCCAGTCGTTGTGTTCCATGATGTTCCATGCTAAATTTATGATAGAACGGGTGATCGTAATTTAGCGGGTGTAATCAATGGGAGTCATATAATTATGAAATGATCCATTTGTGAAGATTCGTAAGGATCAAACACATTCAATCAATGGGGTTGGCATCTGGGACTGCCACCAAAGATCGAATATGAAAACCTAAAAATGGCCATTTCCAATACGAACGTGAACCTTTGGGATTTTGTTCCTCGTCATCTAGTTCCAGCGGAGTCAAAAAAGTACGAGACCTAGAGGCCAAGCCAACGAAACTTGACCCACCAAAAGTGAAATACCCCAAAAGACCTAACCACCAATCAGAAAGATCTCTAGCTAGCGATCCTGAGGTACAAATGGTTTCAACCGACAGGAATACTCTCAGATACTTTCCCCATTTCACAGAGTTACATCCCATCATTTGACCCAAAGACACAGCTCGGAGCCAGCATGAACCCACTGGAGCGAGGCACCGCAGGTCATCAGCATCCACTGGAGGCTTCGCATCCTGACCCAGCAGCATGTTATGCCTATGGAAAGGCACCATTTTTCACGGGATTCAAAAGGGAAAAAACCCAAACTTTTGGCAATTTTCCATAGCTACTGTGGATCTTGGGAACTATTGGGGTTCTTCTGAAACACTAGGACAATAGTGGCATAAACAATCTACCAGCTGGCGCAGGATTTCGCAACCAGCCACAGTATCTCCTAAGTGTGCAAAAATTTAAAGGAGTGGTCCATTCAACCATAGGTTTCTTCAAACAGAGCATGACATGCCATTGGTTCGCGACACTTGTTTGGACCCAGTTATTTTGATCACGAAACATCACTGTAGACAGTAGACATGCTGCTCCACATTCCAAAGCAAGACCGGTCTTCATCGCAATGTCACAGTCCAATGACATCATGCTTGAATTTAAATAATTTCATGTATGAACCACTTGATGTCAAGTTCCGATGACACATGCGTTCCCAAGTGGAAATCGACATGGGAGCCTTCATCTTTTTCAACCACGGAGGTCGGAACCTCCCAAAGTGGGGGATTTGACTGGAACAGCCACCATGGCCCATAGAGTTGAAGGGTATCTTTCAACCTTTAACAGCCTTTAACCCATTCTCACTATATAAAAGCAATGACCAACAAATGTTGTGCTTAATCCCTGAAAAATCCTGAGCACAAAGTTTTCAGCCAATAAACATGTGATAACATGTGTATTTTGACATTTGAATTGCGGTGAGAAAAAAATGAATGGTTGGTTCCCTTCACGCGCGTCCACGTCTGGATAACAAACTCCAGTTTTCTCCTGGCAGTCATCCCAGGTGTAGCCGGCACCGGCAACGTGGGCTTGAGTAAAACAGCTACGCTGGGATTCAGGGTGGCAGTTTGCAAAAAGCTTGGGATTCTAAACCTGCAAACATGTCTTTGGCATCTGGCACCAATGGTAATTTCAATTGCATGATGCCTCTTTAACCATTCTTAACTTGTAAAGAGCCGAAGTTTTCCTTCAAGTCGATTCCGGCATCGCTTGCATCTGCGAAATTCTTCCCGTGAGTCAACCAAATCTGAGGAAACCAAGGTATCCCAGACAACCAGCCTACCCTACCAATTGTTGAGGTAAAGGTGAGGCCACTGTTTACCCTAAGTTGACGCACATAAGTAGGTTAATAATGGTTTATGGGTGATATTTCACTGCAGGTGAATGGGGTTGATAAACCAACAAACATAATCAAGAGGGCCTCACCTGGTCCAAAAGTCATGGTCTTCCGCATGCGTGGCTTCACCTCCCACTTCAGGTGAATGTATGTACGCTATATGCAGCTACATGTATATAAAAAAAATATTTATGTATAGTTAAAAATACTATATCTATCTATCTATCTACCTATCTATCTAATCTAATCATATCTAATCTTATCTTTTCTTATTTTATCTATCTATCTATCTATCTATCTATCCATCTATCTCTCTCTCTCTATCTATCTATCTAGCTAGCTAGCTATCTATCTATCTATCTAAATATTTCAAGCCCTGCTGCCAGTAGGATGCAGTAGGTGGTAACATGGCATACCGTTAAATAAACTGACATCAACCACAACATTGTTGATATGGTTGAGAATGCTCCAGGAGTAGTATGATTACACTAATGTTAGTAAGGCAGTAGTAATCCATCCCCAATCTCACATAAATGGGTGGTATAAACCGTCAAAATACGGGTGGTGTATTGTTGCTTTACTAAGATTAATCATCATCATTAACCATTAATAAGCACAATTAAGTATCATTATTAACCACTATTTACCATTATTGACCTGCTTCATTGACATTCTTCATCATTATTAACCATTCATAAGCACCATTAACTATTAATATCCATTAGTTATCATTATTAACCACGAACAACCGTTATTGCCCATCAACCATGATCCAAGGGGCCCGAAGTTTCCGTTCCACTTCCGACACCGGCGCTTCATCTTCCGTGGGCGAGGGCGTGGAAGGTCTCGAGGCTGGAGCCTTGGAAGCCTCAAGGGATGGCACTGAAATTGACACAGCTTTGGGACCAATTTAATGGGGGTGAAATATCATGAAATATTGAAGGTTAGTGATCGGTTAGTGAATTAGTAGAGTCTATGCAAATGGTTTAGGGGATGAAAGCACATCTTTGAGGCCGAATGGAGATGTTTAATATGAACGGGGGATGGGATTAGTTCTATCAAACTACGATGGAAATGAATTTGTGAACAGAAAGCTGCTGAAGTTCCAGAGGCCAGCCCTTTTCAACCAGCTTCAAAGTTATACTCACCTCTGCAACTTCACCTGCACTTTGGAAGTGTTTTTGCCACTATTTCACCTGCCAAAAGTGATGTTTAAGCCATTTGAAGCTCTGCAAAGTGTGGGAAGGCGGGCTGCCTCGTGGTTTCAGGCCCATCATATAAATATGAAAGTCACCATCATCCCAGCATATGGGATCAAAACATCATACTTGACACCACCAGGCTGTTTGAATTGATCAAAACTGATTATATACATCATATTCCCATCTATTGCTGGTAAAACGCAAATTCTTTGCCGGTGAAACAAACATTCTGGATAAATCATCAGAAGTTAATTTTCACCAAGCAGACAAATCCGCTATTTCGGGCTAGGCAACCCTAATCCTGCAGTTAGACTCCTTAACAGGTCATAACTGGCTCATAACCTCGTTTAAGTGTATGATATATAACCTTAGTATACCTTAGTTGCAGGACTTTTGAACCCATTTAGAAGTGTTAAGGGCCACAACTGTGACCATTGTTCCGGGATGCGGGGAGGTCAAGCAAGGCACCGTACTTGTCGCCTGTGTCGACTGCGTCGCTTGCACCGGTGCGGTCGACGACCGCGCCGGGGTTGGTGTCGGCGCCACGCGGCAGGGTGTGGCTACGCGCTGGGAGGGCCTCGGGATCAGTCAAAAAGTCTGGGTCTGGGCCATAGTTAACCTATGAAAGCTAGAGGATCTTAAAGGATTTACCTACAAATCTTGGGTTTCTGGCTGTTTTGTGAACTTGTCTGAATCCATCTGATAATTGTATGTTCATATCTCTCTTTCATATTGTTCCAAACAGGGGTCTAGTGGTTGACTTATGATTGACTTATGAATCTACTTCTGATATGTTTGTGTGGTGATAGCGGTCATTTTGAGCCCAACTGAACGCTTTGTGGACGGCATCTCTTTGTTGGGGATTTTGATGGATCTTTTTGGCCACCGAGTTGCTTCTGGCTGCTTTTCTCCTCTTTCTTGACCTTTGGCTGCGATGCTTCTTTCCTGGTCAAACCATGGGAAATCATCTCCCAGACTTGGTGATGCTTCAAAGAAATCCCTCAACTGCGCCAGGTACGACATCTACTTTTGCCAACCACTCTCAACCATTAGCAAATCATAGTACCAACAGAATTGCAAATAGAATTTCATCGACTCAAAACCTCCTCGGATGATCATCCCACTTAGAAAGTGCTTTTTTTTTTGGGCCCTGGGTCGCAAATCCCCTAAAAGAGGGTTATCACATGTACAGATGGATTATAGCTACAAGATGAGGCCCACCTGTTATGTTTGTTGGTTTATAAACCCAATACCCCCCCAATCAATCCCAACCAACCATAGAATTCACCCAGTGATGTGCGTCAACGTGTCGCGATTTCGTGGGGGGCTTACCTTGACCAACCTACTCCATCTGCAGATGGATTACTATAGCGGACTACCACTTAGAATATTATAAATTATTTGAATAAGATAGAATATGGTTTTTTAGAGATTTTATTTGGTTCAGATAGCAGTTAGAATATCACCTTTAATAATGCAGATAGAATATGCAAAAATAATCATTTCAGCAAAAATAAATAACCACTATTTTGCAATACGAATCACCATAAATGCAGATAGAATATGCAAAATAACATTTCCGTAACAATAGATAACCATTATTATGCAATACGTCTCAGCACTTATCTTCAGCTTTCGTCATAACCAATTGTTTTTTCTCTCTAATGCTGGTTTGATGACTTTTCCATACAATATTAGATCATATATTGTTTTTTTTTAATGATTTTTTGAATAATCATGATTTTTAGGGATATTCTAAGTGCATGCCATCGTAGCAAAAATCAAGAAATCATTGGTTCTTGGATATTTTTCCATATTCTAACTGCATTTTTCATATTCTAAGTGCTAAATGGCCTCATCTTAAATTTCAAATAAAATCAGCGTTCGGGACTACTATGTTCTGTAATTTTTTATTTAATAAATCTTAATTTTTCATATTCTAACTGGGTGTCCGCCACTGTAATCCCTTCCCCCTCAGGGAATTTCCGCATGATTGGGATCATTCAAGGGGTGTTTAACATTAGGGGAATGGGATTTAACATGATCATAACTTTGGTTATTCACCACTTTAAAAATAACACATATATTATAGAATGTTATAGATATGGTTTATAACCCACTTAATTATAATATCTATTATCGAAGGAAGTTTAGAAGTCAAACTTCCAACAATATGGACAGATGAAAAGCAGAGATGGGAAGAGTCAGAGAGAAGAGAAGAGTAGAAGAGAGAAGATCAGAGAAGAGAAAGAGTCAGAAGA
>Ga0126342_10006192_pt1 | contig 21154 bp, 28 predicted proteins | sample Cyp1metagenome_FD_92528 | JGI IMG/M metagenome (GOLD analysis project Ga0126342, IMG submission 92528) | Coral microbial communities from Lord Howe Island, Old Settlement Bay, Australia - Cyphastrea 1 metagenome | ecosystem: Host-associated > Invertebrates > Cnidaria > Coral ...
GGATTATTTTGCAACCAAAAATTCCCTAATGTAACTTCTGAAACCCATAGAAAAGGATTATTTTAGCTACTTTTTCCTCCTGCTGCTGCTGCTGCTGCTGCTGGTGCTGCTGCTGCAGCAGCAGCAACAGCTGCAGCTGCCGCTGCTGGTGCTGTCGTCCGCTGCTGCTGCTGCTGCCGCCGCTGCTGCTGCTGCTGCTGGTGCTGCTGCTGCTGCTACTGCTGCTGCTGCTACTGCTGCTGCTGCCGCTGCTGCTGCTGGTGCTGGTGCTGCTGCTGCTACTGCTGCTGCTGCTGCTGCTCCTGCTGCTGCTGCTGCTGCTGCTGGTGCTGCTGGTGCTGCTGCTGCTGCTGCGGTAGTAGTCCGAAACAAGAGTCAAAAGTATTATTCCCTGGCGCGCTCCCCCTTGCGTCTGCCGGGGTCGGCGGATATATATATATATGTGTGTGTGTGTTTATGTGTGTCTATCTATTCATCTGTTCATTATGAGATGTCATGACACCAAGTGTGAGAAAAAGTAGTTTTTTCCCCTAGTAAAGAACAAAACCCATATTTTGAGAAAAACATGTTTTTTTCATAACTGAAGAAAAAACTTGGTTTTTGGAAAAAGACTACAAATTTGGGTTCTTGATGCGCTAGGTAGTATATCCATCTAGACATGTATACACAGTCGATGGTTTTTCAAATATATCATGTGTGTATGTATGTATTGTAGTATATAATGTGTGTATGTATGTATCGTAGTATATCGCAGTATGTATTGCATATATATTGCTGAAACATAGATTTATATATACCAACATATTAATCCATTAATATATGCACACATTATTACGTATAGACATCTGCTTCCATCCTTTTTCAGGTCTTTTAAGTATGACCCGGATTCGGCAGGTGCCAGTGGCCGTGCTGTGGAGCCAAAAGCTGCTCCGAGCCCAGTCAAGGCACGTACTCCTGCAGGCAGTGAAGGGCAGACATGACTGCATGAAAAAACAACAAACGAGTCAAGAACCTACGCAGATACACATGATATACATGTGATATCATGTGATATGTATTGACAATGTGTATGCATATAGTTATTATATAATATACATATATGTAATACGATATACAATGATATACAGTTGCATAACTGAGAAAACACGCGGTTTCTGTGTGAAAGGTAGGTCAATGAGTAGTTCAACGATATATCTGCGCACTCATCGTGCTCATTCTCTGAAATTGATATGGGAGATTATGGGAGAATCTTGTGGATCTTGCCACGAACGGTCAGCTCGCAAGGATTTAGCCTTGCAATGGTCAGCAGTGCCAGGCAAAGCAGCAGGTCGTGGTGCAAACTCCGAAAAGCTGCTGCAGGATGGGAATCACATCAGTCCTGTCTAGATTCATGGTGGATTCATGGCAGCTTGAATCGCATGTGATTTGCCTACTGCCGCCTGTCTTCAACCGTTGTATGGTAGACCAAAGAGTACTGATGTATTGATGTATGAAAATGCTCAGAGACGTCCAACATTGTCCAACGATGTAAATGTTCTATGAAGATGCATATGCTCTATCACTTTATATTTGTCTTTCTGTTCTCGTGTTTTCATCTGCCAGGCGGCTGTAAATCTCCGCAACAGCAAGTCGCTACGCCTGGCTCTGTCGCGTGCAACACAAGCATCCCCAGCTCTCATGGCGAAAGCGAGCTGCTGCCCCAGCTTTCTAGACGTTTTGCAAACATTTGCGGACCTAATGATGTTGAGAAGAAAGGGACTTCAGCAAAGCCTCAGGGAAGGCAGCAACATGAAACACATTCTTCTTGCGCGCCCTCAAATAAAGGAACGATGTCGCATCGTGTTGCAATTGTTATCCAGATTGTCCAAGATCCGCTGAGAGTATTTCTGCTGTCAGCATAAAAATATAGACATATAATTTATATAGTAGTGGCATGTGCTCGTCCAGTCCAAGATCCGCTTGATTATGCTTGCATCTTTGTTGATGACATTTCTTGATTCATTCTTGACCGTATTGACCTTAGGCGCTCTCTTGGAACGTTTGGCGGCTGCAGAATCTGCAGCTTTGCAAGATCTTCGGACAGCTGAGCGGGATGAAGCTCGAGAGCCGCCAGTCCCATGGAGGTTGGGACCACAGAAAAGGTTGGCAACAGATACGGATGGAAATGGATGGAAAATCAAGGGCACTGAGAGAGGAATCTGAGCAAAATCGACCTAGGACGTACTGTAGGATTAACAATGATAGTGACGTGGTCTTCAGCATTGCGTGGAAGGAAACAGCTCTATTATCTAAATCAGCGCGACAAGAGCGTTCGAGTATGCTGAGCTTTGCAGAATCCAGGCTGCTGTGCTTAGACTTCGACCGGACCATCGCAAAGGACAGGGCAAGGATGGGCAAGGTAAAAATACTCAGCTTCCAGGTGTGCATTTCATGCAGGTTGTACGTCCTGTCAGGAGCATATGTGGGGCACATACAAGGACGCCCCACTGAATCAGATCCCTGTGTCCGAGGACAGGTCATAGAGTTGCGGATGTGACCACATCCGCAACAGTTGTTGAGACATGTTGAGACATGATACATCTGGAACTTCAGCGCCTCTGTATTTGGCACTCGGAGGAAACTTTCACCGATTTGGCACTCTTTCGCTGGCTGGTCCGAGCCATTCGGAAGCGAGCAGGAGAGGTGGAAACTTGGCATGAAACAGCCCGTGATACGAAGACATGGGAAAATGATGGAAGGAAAGATAGTTGGTGCAATTTGGTGCATATTGGACAAATGCAGTAGGTCCACAACGATCCTGAATGATTGTAACTTAATTGTAACCATTGAGATGGCTTTGACTCATTTTGACTTCCGTGTGAGTTGGGTGTGCGCTGTGCATCTCTGCGATATCAGGTCATTGCGACTTTTGGCCGTGCTGATGTGGCGGGCAAAGCCATGCAGTTCGCACTCGGTGAAGACCATGGGGTTGTGATCACCACCCCAGCTGATTATCCAGACCCCGCACCCGAGGCCACAGTTTTGACATGTTTTTCACAAAGAGCGTGAAAGAGTATGAAAGAATATGAAAGATACGAAAGAATATGCAAGATATGAAAGGCCCTGGGCATGCCTGGGCCATGTCTTGATACAAGACCGTTATCCCCGTCACCATCAGCCGGAAAAGGTCCGAGGCTCTCGGCCTTTGAATCACAAGAAGTGCAAGCAGAAGTGGGCTGCACACGGTTACACCATGTTACACCACTTTCTGTTGTTTCACTCTATGCCCGGAATGACAGGCTGGCATCGAAGCTGTCTCTCGGAAGAATAGATTTACTATGATTTACATTGATTTACTGTATATATAGATATTGCGATGCAACGACTCATTGATGCACGTTGACACTTTACAGAGTGCAATCAACTTGCTGAACAAAAGACTGACATGCGCACAACATGACACGGCATAATGCAGCCGAATCCCAACGTTCTATCCGGATGTCTCCAGCTCAAGGCACGCTGTCCAGAAGGGAGCTCCTGGTTGGGCGACAAAAACACCCAGTTGGCTTCTTTGGCACGGCGCTTCGGTGTGGCTGCAACAGACGCATGGCTAAAGAATGAACACTTCTCAATATTCTGATATTCTCATGTTTGATATGAATTGATATGAGATAATATGTAGGCGTTCGAAGGACGTTGGAAAACATCATTTTTTCAGATTTTTTCAAATTTTTCACCAGCCAGCGATGTAGAGTGCAGCTGGTGTTTGGCAGCGATCGGCGTTCAAAAGGCGCTCAAAGGCGGTCAAGTCAGCTGCACAGGGTGCATCTACGTGATTTCCCGACCAGGAGTGAAAATTACCCGTTCGACTGCTTGAAAAGGCACATTCTTGCGAAGCGGTTTTGACGATATAATTAAGTTGGTTACGTCATGAGATCTATCTTAGAATATTTTAGAAACTTTAGCGTCCTTTCTTCACAATTTCTTCACATTGTTTGATCCTGGAAGTGGCGTAATATTCCGTTTGGCAAATTTGTCAGTTGACTCTTTTACGTACTCTCACTCTATTATCCTGTCCCAGGAAATGATCCTGCTCGATGACGACTTGCACAACGTCCAGGAAGCTGAAACTTGCTGACATTTGGAATTGAAGCATTTATATATATAAGCATTGCCAGTATTAAACTTCAGATAACTTCAGAACATAGGCTGCTGCGGGTTCTAAGCTGCCGCAAGTGGATCAGAAGTTCTCATAATTGTTGGATATTACTATGATATTACTAATATAGTAGCTTAACTTCATGCACTTCGTGTAACTTCCACCTGTTACCTCAGTTTTTTTTTGATCCGAGGCAAAGGCAGGCGTTTCCGCCTTCCATGCACCCACTGGACTGAACAAAACTGCAGTTCAGAACGTTGCCGAACTCATCGGACTGACTGGGCATGCAGAATGATACAACGATTCGAACGATTCGAACGATGCAGAAGTTGAGCGTCTGAGACGTCTCACTCTTTATCTCTGGAGCCTGACGAGCAGAGCAAAATGCGAAGGGGCCAGCCACATGTATTTGTTTGCTTCGAATTTGAGTTTGTTAAGAGCTCAGATCACCTACGATCTTAGGGGCCTGTTAGAGTTAAAGAGAGAGAGAGAGAGAGAGAGGGAGAGGGAGAGAGAGAGAGAGACTACGTGAGTCCAGGATTATTGTCTAACGCAAACCCTTGCCATTCAGGATCTTCAACAAGCTGCTGATTCTTTACTCCCACTAGCTCAGTGCTTCGCATTGCGCGCAAAAGCGGGGCTGATGGATCTCCGGTGGATTCATATGTGCAGGATCAGCTAGGTTCATCATGGTTCATCTAGATTCAGGATGTAGATGGATGTAGTGCCACGAAAAAGTCTCTGGTGCATCTGGTGCCATGATTTTTTGTGACCTCTGAGTTTTCACCGGGTCAATGCTGCCGCCAGAGTGGCTCAATCAGGCTCTAACACATCGCATATAATGCAAGCAGCATGAAGCAACACAGGTTTCGCAGAGGTTTTGTACGGACTAGACACGCTTGCTCTCTCTTGCTTTCACCTCGCCATGGAGAAGACTGGCTCATTGGAGAATCTGGCCGGGCCCTTGCCAAGACATGCCACAACTTGTGAGGTGTTTTCTGGGGGTCCCCTTTTGTGCATCATCGTTGTCTCTTCAGGATGGAATAGGCAACAACAATCCTGTGGAGAACGAGTTCCTGCAAGTTGTTTCTCAAGAGCTCCAGCAACCTCCGCTGCACTATTTGATACATTTTGATACATTTTGATACGATTGCATTCATTCTCCAATGGAGTGTGAATCGTGATGCGATCACCCCGGCCCGAGGACATTGCAGTCAGTGATAGAGGAGGCAAACCAGCGGATCGTTAAACTTCAGCCGGAGAACCCAGGGCGTCACAATGCGTCACAGGATGTTTTGTTGGATGTTTTGGAAGCGCCAAGACTGCAAAAACTGCAACTTAAACATCTGAAACATCCTGAAACCCGCAAATTTCGAATATAGGTTCGACAGGTTGCTGCAGGTCCTATTGGTCACCTCTCAAGTTTGTGTGATGATATAGCATGTATATGCATGTATATGCATGTATTATCATGTATTATCATGTATGACTGTATGATCATGTATTGATATGTTTAGAAGTGGCACCGCCACTTCTCCACAACATTCACCCTGCACCGCAGTGATCCAGGTCGGAGATTGCAACGACAGGTTCCAAGGCGTCCGGAACCTGTGGGTCGCTTGGCAGAAAGTCGAGAAAGTGCTCAGTTTCACGGAGTCACGTCAGTCAACATCAGTCACACATTACATCACATTAGATCATTAGATGTCACTACTGCCTTCAGTGGCAGAGAGAGAACTTTCAACGGGCTCCTTTACTCCTTTCACATGAAATCAGCCGCCTTTATACATTTTTCATCTTTTTTCTCATCCCTCTTCGTCGCCCACTGCCCAGTCACGAAAGACACTGAACAGGCGCAGCTATGGCTTGACGAAGAGGCTGCCGCAGCACGTCAATCCTGATGTCCCGCCAGAAGATGCAACTTGTTTGTGAAAGCTGATGGCAACTGCAGTCCGTGAACGATCCCGAGTGCAATTTGACTCAATCACATCAACCACGGCGCAACCACGGTTTCAGATGCAGGGCATAACCAGAATTTTATAGAATTTTAAAATGATCTAAAATGGAATGTGGGCCGATGGCCGATGTGGGTGTGATTGGGTGTGTTCTGACTGATACATGTTGGTTCTTTGTGTGAGGTCCAATCCAGAGGCGGTCGCCAAGCATCGAATGAGGTGCAGGCACGGGGTTCTTTTGCACTTTGCAAGATTCGGATAGATTCGGTACATTCCTGGAAAAGGCTTCTTTTGTAAATTTGTGTAACATCGTTGGAACATCTTTGACACTGGTGACTTGATGACGGTTCTCCTTGCTGTTGAAGGTAAAGGAAGGTGACGTAGATGCCACAGCCCTGGACGCGTCCCGATTGGTATTCGCCGGATTTTACTGTACTGGTTTTTGTGTCGAAGCATCCGCAGGCAGTCCAGACACCAAGTCTAAGTGGCTCGGCTGACATAAGAACGCAATGAGACGGAGTCGGAGGAAAACTCAATTATTGAAGATGATAAAGATGATACTTTCAGTATATCTTCAGTAAAGGATATTAGATATTATATAACATATTATAGCAGAACTTTCCTCGAGAGATGCCGGGCATGCTGCGACAGGGTTGACCAGACTATACCAGACTTATCCAGACTTGCTTTGCATCAGCAGGTTTTTGCCGCTCAGGCAACACCAGCCCGGCAAAGTCAATGGCCCGAGTGCCTTGGATAGCTTGAATTTGCTATCCATTTGATTTCCCAAACTTTCCCAATGCTCAACCCGTTTTGGGCGCTTTGGGCCATTTTTTGGCTTGGGCCATGCAACGTTGGTGTATTTAGCGACGCAGAGATCTGGCACAAGTGTGAGACTTGCAAGTGCATTTGAGGCATCAGAGGACCCTGATTGGGCCGACAAGGAAGATGTCCAGGCACAGTTTGTACGCATCGACACCTCCAAGAATGGTGCCTTTGGCGTGGTTGGCAAACTGGCCCACAAGACACCGTAGATTCTGCCGAGATGCGCAGGCTTTTTGACAGGTGTCTAAGTACATCTAAGTCCTGTATGGTCTTATCGCACTTTGATGCACTTTGTGCTTTTATCAGCTCTTTATCAGCTCATCCCTGCAAATAATCCCGCTAGATGGGACCCCACGAATCCCCACGACAAATATTTAGACCCAGCACTGGATCATAAACCTTGGTATTTGGTGCTTTTGAGGTGTGTTTAGGGGAGATGATCATGAGATTTGTATAACATATGATTTGATATGATTTGACTATAGACTCTAGACATCTCTAGGCTCTAATTAATTTTGCTCATGACTCATGACTCCACTGCGGAGGAGTGATTATATTTATATATATATATATATATGTGTGTGTGTTATACTTCATTATTATATATAATGTTTTTTGCGAGTATGTGTGAATCTCTATCATTGTGTTTGTGGACGCTTTTTTATATGATTGCATTGTGCGCTATTTACGCAAGTTCCAGGGCGTTCTTCGCAAGTTGGCAGCCCTTGGCACGAGCTTCCTTTCAGATTTGCACACTCTATGAGAACCCCAGGGAGATCATAGGGCCGTAAAAGGCGGCTCCAGGTTGCTACAAGTCATTTGCAGATCCACCGAGGCTTTCTATCGGCACAGGAGTTGACAGCTATAGCTATCACACACGGTGCCCTGCTTGCATTGTGATTCCCGTCCAACGAAGCGGCTGAGATGTTGTGGACCAGCCAGGTCAGCAGGTCACCGTGAGGAGTGTTGTGAATGCAGTGAAGTACATCAACGACGGAGTGCCTTCTGCTTCTTGGATGCAGACTGCATATTCTTGAAATGTTCATAGTTTGACATACCCCACCCCGGCTTGGCAGCAACTAACATGACAACATATTTCGATAATAATGATGCATATGGGTTCTCGTTCTCACACACAAGCGTGATATACATGGACGTCCATACACGAGCAGACTCATCAACTGTTGGAGAAATGGAAGGGCCCTGATTGGTTTCCCTTTTTGATATCAGTTTCTGCAGGTTCCCAGCGACGAAGGTGTTTTTGAGGCCTGGCTGGGACTGGCTATTCATTGTAAGCACCTTCATTCGATTGTGACCAGCTATTCAGGGAGGTTCTGATTTTTGTTTGGGATTTTGGATGGTGTTGGGTATTGAATGGTATTGAGGTCATATATCTTGTTCCTCAATGCCCAAACCCCGCAATCTGTCACAGTTGCATTTTGTTAATCTGTTGTTTTGCCTGCCAGTCCAGCGACGCAGAATGCGATCAAAATGGATTCATTCGACTCCGTCTGGCCCTGTGAGCTCTGAACAACTTGGTCTTGGGAAAGCGTTTGAGAATGTTTGAGAGGATGTCATATGTCAGCTTCCTTCAGATTCAGCAGCGATTCCGGACTGGAATCATTTCGAGGCTCCGACAATGCTCTCATCAATGAGGTAGTCCGCCGCGGCCACTTGCAGATGGCTACCTCGCCACTGCACATAATATATCAATCAATATCATAATTATTCATAATTTATCAAACCTATGGGGCATCTGGAATATTTGGATCATTTTGGGTCTCAATACGCAACACGAGACACGTATTTCGATTTTATTCAAAACCTATCAAAATCTTCTTCTCTAGAGGCTTTCTTGCCAGCTGCTGCAGGCACCTACCGACATAGCGGCCACCCTTCTAGCACTGCAAAAGTCGTTGGAGGATGAGTCGGACAACCACGTTTTTGAAACCAGCAAGGCGTGCTCAAATTGCAGCACATCCTAGCCTATTTGCCTATGATATCCCTTGATACCTGATATCCCCTGCATGTGAAGTGGTGGGTCATGTATTTTTTCCATTTTTTTCCCGCTTGCAATTGTCACTCCACTGCGATCGATCACTGATGGCCACAGGCAAAGTTTAATCAACGCCAGCGAAGTGCACTCATTAAGGAGGCACTTTGGTGACATGGAATGACACGGTCATGCCATGGTTGGAGCCATTATATAGCCACAAGGTATGAGAAAACCAGTGAAAGATGTGAAAGGACCTCTCGAAATCTTTGATCAGAGATTCTGTATGTGATACATTGGTGATACAGGGGTAAAGTTGGGTAAAGGTGGATGCCGCCCTTTTCCCAGGCTATGGATGTGGGCATCGTTTTTGTCATTGCAGTGAATGCGGCCGTGATTGGCATTGCAATTGATACTCCTCAGCACGCCAACATTTGGGAAGTAGTAGAAATAGTGCCCCGGCCGCGCATTAGTGTCGCATACAGTGCACCTGCTGGACTCCACTGCGCAAACTCTTCCGTTTAGTCGACAGAGTTTTAACGTCACGAGCCAGGTGTTTTTTTCCATTTATATGCTTGAGTTCCTGGTGAAGAATGTATGGTGGGGAGTCAGCAACTACTTTTGTGCCTTGGCAGAAAGCTGCGGGCAAGGCTTTCAAGTGGCAACATGATTCCACAATGCTGCCTTTCTTGCGATAGAGCCGATAAGTCTTGTTGACTTTGTTCCTAGTTTCTTCATGTTTCTTCAACGACTGCAAAATATCAGGTGGTGCTGACTTCACGTGGAATTTGTTCGACTTTTTTTGTTTGCTGGTTTCAGCAGTGGCACCTCAGCCAGCAGCAAGAATTGCGTTCAGGCCTCCATGTGTTGACTGACTGATCCTATCATGGGGGCAGGTAGCACCAGATAGCACTGTAGTTGTTTGAGTAAGAGTGACCGATAAAAGAACCCGCACATATCTGTGTTGGCTCACTAGATTTAGTGACATTTAGTGAGTCTTATGCATGTTCTTTTTGAAACGGTATTTCTTTGTTTTGAGCTGGCATAACAGCGCCAGTTTACCATATTTACCGGCTCTGGGAAGATTGCCGAGGAGCTGCTGCTCAACATGCTCGCAGGGGATGAACGACAGGGTCAAAGTCAGTTGAACTTGCTAAAGGCACAGCCCATGCGCCATGTTGCATCATGTTGTGTCGGGAATGCGGAAAATAGCAAAAAAAACAACGTGTGTTTATGATGCTGCTTCTTGACAAGATCTTCTTTTGCAAGCCCTTCTTCAGGATTTACTTCCAATCCTCAAGTTCAATCAAAGGCAAACGACTCCCAATTTGCCTCGCTTTTCAAGAAATTCTTAGGATTGATTGATTCATTGATGAGTGGTACATTGCAGCCTTGCCTTCTCTCCCTTTCTTACGTGTGACAAAGTGATGCAGACAGGATAGCATGTAGGCGCAATGATTTGATTCGCCCTTCCTCCAAGGCTTCCTATAATATCTTAGGCCTGCCACTCAAGCATGTAGACCAGCTATCTCTGAACGAGTTCCCAAGACTCACTGACTACATGACACACCATATCAAACAAAATTCAAAGCTGCCTGCACACCTCCACACACATACACGCTTGGTCGCATACGCCCAAGTATTTTCTGCATTTTTCTGCAGTCAAATATGACACCCAATGGCCCAGTCCGAAAGATGCATCCCAAATGGCAGGAGTTTTTTTGGGGGGCCAGGATGCAATAAAACTATGTAGAGACAGATGGATAGGCGGATAGATGTCTAGATATTATACTTATCAAAGGTTTGCCACGACAATGAGCACGTTTTGACTGGAAAACCGTGTGCCAAGTGTTGGTGGTTTCGTGTATTTTGTGTGAAGACAGGTTCTGCGGCTTGCTAGACTCTTTCGCCTGGTCAGAATCATGCGATTCAAGATGTTCAAGGAGCATAGAGATTAGGGTGGAGCCAAGTCAGGCGGCAAGGGCGGTGTTCAAGTATGTATGCGCACACATAGAGAGAGGGAGGTAGATAGGAACCCCAAAAAGAACAAACTTTGCAATTTAACAGACACTATCATAGTAAGGTCTAAATCTATCTCAATTTTACTTTTCCGTTTCCGTGGGTTGCTAGATATTTGTTTATGTATCTGTATATATGATATATGTGTGATATTGTGTGATAATATTTATACATATCATATATACTTATATTATACCTGCATGTATACGGATGTATGCTGTAAATGCAAACTCTGGCAGCGAGGAGCTGAAGCTTATGGCCATGGGACTTTTGTCCGGAATACGCGCGTTGGCGTGGGCCATTGTGCTGCTCATGGTGGCTATGCAGCATTGATGCTGCCGGGCAAAGCCAGAACACAGCTGGCAACTTCCAAACAGGGCCCGCCAAAACAATATGGTCAGATCGTGTCAGACTAATGTTTTTCATATAGGCATTTTTCGCGACAGAGTCTGAAATGGTCAGACCATGGATGAGGAATGTTTGAACACACTAGTGTGACATGTTTTTTCCCCAATGTCGCAAAGGTCGTGATCTACATGATTAGCATCGTTACAAAGTCCTTCTTCGGGGACTACCACGAAGAGTTTAGTACGGTTGGTGTGTGAGCCTCAGTGTGTGATAGTGTGTGTGATGCTGGCCTCAGGCAGCATCCCTTGATGAATCCGGTTTGCCAATTCTTGCCAAATGTTCGCAGGTTTCTTGATCAGTCCAAGTCTTTGCAATTCTGTCCGAAATAAATCGTTTTGCATTTCAGAAGCCCTGCTGAGAATCTTCGAGGCTGGAATGTTCACACTCTTCCGGTGCTTCACCGAAGCTTGCGAGACTTACGAGGGCGATCCCATCCCCGAAAAGCTTTACCTAAGGTAGCTTGACTCAAATCACTGGTAAGAACAGACACATGCACAAAATGCACAAGTTAAACTTATTTTGATTATTCGATGCTCATAGAGAGAGAGAGAGAGCTTTCACACACACACATACATATATATATTATAGTATATAGATTATATAATAGCAGCATCTCATCAATATCTACACATACATTTTATACACACATTCACACGTATACATAGCATGCAAACACATTAGTACATACATACCTACATTAGTATGTACGTGGATGCATATGCGGGTATTTACAGGCACACATCAGGCACAAATCAGGTACACATCAGGCACACACATATAATACATATGCACGTACAGACATTATGGACCGTTTTCAATGTATAATATGTATATATATATACATAGAGACCAACTTACATATTATGCATATATATATATGCACATGCACATTCTCACGCACGCACACACACTCACACGTACATACGCTTACGCATCCACATACACATGTTATACATGTACATACATTAAACCGTTTACTTAATGCATACATGAGCACATACATACATGCATAAAATATCATATAATATATGCATTCACAATCATTCACATGCATTCACACATTCATTGTTACATACGCAGTGCACGGACATGCATGTAAGACACTTACTTTGCGCATGAAAACATTGATTTATATTAACTTGCAGACGTGTAAGTAGCATACGCATCCCGCCGGGCCGGAAATCGTTCGTGGACTTGATTTGAATGTGAAATGTCCAGTTTTCATCAGTTTTCAAGATTCAGATGCGAAAGTGTGCGTTTTAATTATATCATATATATTAGCTATCAGCTATCATGTTTCGTGTCCTCTTTCTGTGTCAATTTCAATAAATCGCATCAAAATAAACAATCTCCTCATGCTTTGTGCGGTTCATCTATTTCTATTTATGTTTATCCGCGGTGGTTGCGCGAAAAAGAGCGGGCACTCTCAAATTGCCCCAGTTTTGTGCTATTCAACCATGCAGTTTTGCCACCCTGGATTTTGCAGCGATCAAGTCTTTTGTTAGCATTAACCGATTAACCGCACTGATTCTTGCCTGTGCGATTCTATATGCCCCAAATGGGATTGGCGTTTTTTTGGGGCAGCAGTAACCAGATGTAACCAGTGTATTTTCAGACCTTGGATGACCTTGGTGTTTTTCCAGTTTGTACGGTGTGTTTTGCAACCGTTACAGTTGCGTTTTTGTTGCAACTGTTCCCCGGCGTTTTCAGCAAGAAAACAGGCAGCCCCAATCAGCCCCATGGAGATCCTTATATTATATAATAATATATGGTATACATACCAAGGATTTTCGTTGCTGGTCCCTTTCAAATTCTGATGCAGGAGGTGCTAAAGTGTCAATTTTTCCCTGTATTTGCATTGATGTACTTGCCTCCATGGAAAATTTGCCTTGGCATGCCTTGGCTGTATGTGTCGAAGTACCAGTGAAAATCAAGCAGCGGGCGCAAATGCCCCATCCATCCGAACCCCGTCATGCAAAACGTAGAAGCCCAAAAAAGAACGTAGACGTACTGTATGATTTTTCAGCCATCGGCATAAACGTATGCGCAAAATTACGCAAGTAAAAGGATCAGATGAATACGTATATGCCTGCATGAATACGTACAACATATTTATTTTAATTATTCAATTTGTTATTATTTGTGCTGCAGAGTGACTGGGATTATATATTTTTTATTTGCACAGAGAGATGCTCCTGCGTTCAGCATGTCCAGGTTTCAGGGACACCGTTAGCCTGACAATTCTAGAGGGTTTAGCTCCATCTGAGGGGCGGCTTCTACTTTCAAGTAGGCTATATCCTGGTCACGATGCTGGTCACAGTAGGCAGCGCAGTCACACAGCACACTGCTTCACACTGCTTCACTAGCAACTTTGGCATGGCCAGTTGGACGCTGGAAGGAGCTATCATGTGCGATTTGATCTTTAAGCATCTTCAAGCATCTTCGAGCATCTTCAAGCATCTTCAAGCATTCTAGCACCTGTTGCTTGATATTCCCTTGCGCAGGTCTATTCAATCTTATCTTGGTTGATAGCTCAGTATTCTTGAAGTCCGTCGGCTCCTAGCCGCTAGCTGTCACAGATACAACATGATTAGCACCTCAAGGCGGTGTTCATTGACAACGTGACAAAATCGCAGCTGCCTGGTTTCACTTGTGCATCAACTCGGGGAGATGGCAAAGGGAGATTGTTGCAAGACCGAAAGGGAAACCAGCATCATCCATAGTTATTATTACTTGTCCTACAACAATAAAAAGATGTTTATAATTACTTCAATTATACATAATACAATATACATATGCACATGCAGATGTATCATGTACTTGCATGTTTTGTCTCCATGTTATATTGCATGTGTGTTTGTGCACGTGTGTACAGAGAATGATGACTGGGCCAAAGCACTTCTAGGCATGCGTAAAGCTGTCGAAGCTGCAAGAAAAAGTGACTTACTTTGTCGGAGATGGGGTGCCACAAGGTTCGTGTTCCCGGCACAACAACTTAGGAACCAGCGGAAGCAGAAAGAGCTTGGCAGCGCTCTCAGAAGATCGTCAAAACTGTGTGGTTTTGTTTCAATCTTTCAAACTATTTTTTGGTCAAAACCTGCATAATTTGTTGCCTGTTGGCCTGCGTGCCTGTGGGGTGCTCAGGCGATTCGGCAATTGAGACGGAAGTAAAGTTGAAGATGTTACTAGCCAGGCCTAAGGGCTGGTAGGTTCTGCCTGCCAAGCTTAGCGTAAATACATCATGACTTCAATCTCACCCAATCCTTGAACTATTCGATTAATTATTAAATTTCCAATATATTGCAACACCATACATGATTGGAAAAAGGGATTCAAGCGCTATATGTCTCAAGGTATTGCGTTTGCGTCACCATTTAGATCACTAAAGGTAGACTTTCATCGTGTAAGTGTGGCACGGATCATTCGCTGACTTCGAGTTAAGACAAGAGTGTACCTTTCATTAAGGGGCCGCACAGATCCACACAGGTCCATCTTCATCTTTCTTGTACTCAATGTCGTTGTCATTATAACATAGTGTGACTGATGTAATTGGTCTCTGTCAGCAATGCGGTATCATCACCGCCCTTCCTGTCGGCGCTATCACCATTTTCCGCATCATTTGCATCATCCAATGCAGCAGTTTGCTGGTGTCATCAGTGGCATTACCTGTCTCAACATGGTCGTCATATGTCGTCATAATGACGATCATCATCACCACTTGCCACAACGTTATCCATATTGTCCTAGAGTGTGTCATCAACGTCATGATTATCCATGTTGATATGGTGTCAACGCCCGTAAGGGGCGATGCTGTTGACGTTTTTGGGGGGTGGGATGGGGTGGGTTGGGGTGGGGTGGGGCGGGCCAATAACCTTCATTTGCACTTTCACACAAACGTCATGCTGATGTGCGTTCACACATACGTCATGCTACGCTATTGTGCGTTCTTGCACTTCCCCACATACATCATGCTACGCTACTCTACCATGGATTCTTTTGCACTTTCACACATACATCATGCTGCATGCATGCCACCTCAACAAACTTGGCACACTTTGCGGTTGAAAAAGAGAAGCGGCAAACTTTTGCAAGAAGGACCTGAATCAACAAAATGGCACTGTCGTTGCAGTAAAACACACAAATTTCCAATTTTCAGGTACCCTTCCATAGAAAATGAATCACGAGTTTGATGAAGAAAATCAAATATATGCAAATTACCACATTCTTGGACACTTGAAGAATCATAATGTCACTCGCCTATGTCATCATCAACACGGCCTCTTACAGACGTTGATGCCATGTTTATCCACATTTTGGATCATTTTGGGATGATCATTGTCGGTGTCGTCATCGCCATCATGCTGATTTTGAACCTCATTGCCACCTTCGTTTCTGTGCACTGGCTCTTCTCTTAGAGATCTTGTATCTGTATCCAGAAGTGTTGTAATTTGATATAATTTGGTGAGTTGCTAATTTCATGCAGCCATTGCCATCCCTATGCGTTACCGGGGCAGGTTCATCAATGAACCCACATCGTCGAAAGCTTCATCACACATGATGGGGCGCGGCCTGGCTGATCATGAGGAACTCGATGGAACTCGATGGGTAAGGGAATGTAGGTGGGCACATTGGGGCAGCCCATGGCAATTAGTGCTGTTTTGAAGCCATGCCAAGTCCTGCTTCCCTTCCAAGGTTTTTCCGAAGACGTCACGAACAAACTCTCCAACTTGACAGATGTCGCGAAAAAGCGGCACCAGCTCGAGCAACGGGTTTGTGCAGACGAAGCGTTGCTTGCCTCTTTCGGCTATTGTCTTCTACTGTGTTCCGTGGCCATGTGTCCATACCTGGCAGGTTGTCCCGGGCCTGTCAACATTCGCACTATCTCACTGTCCAGTCAATGCGCCTTGTGTGTTCATGTAGTGCAGTGAGTATCCGTGACTTAGAAAAGCAATGATGTTGCCGGGTTTGGCTGATGCCTTGACGTACTTGTCTATTCTGTTGAATGGCTCAAGAGGTTCAAGCTGCTGAAGGACTCTTGGCTCATCAACCTGCAAGTGTTCAAGATCCCATTCGAGCTTGCACCTTTGGTGGGTCAAGGTCTGTTTGCTATCCCTCAGCTCCAAAGTGGGTTGGACGTGCAAAAACAAAACCCCCTTCTACGGCTATGTTGCAAGCGATGCATCTTTATGCACATCAAATTTACTTAAATTTACATGCACATGCAATCACGCACAGTATGTGCTGGCTTCACTTGGCTGTTTATGAAGCTTTGGATTCGCCTTTGACTTGATTTGGCGTCCAAGGAATGCAACATCAACATCACGCGTGGAATTTTCCAAGCGTGGCTCCGGGATTCTGAGTTTGTCAAAATTCTGGATGAGGCAGATGCTTCTTGTCAAGAAATGTTGGCAGGACTTACAACACCTTGACCATTGTGATAGCCTTCTTTGCTGTCACAGTTCGAAGGCAATTATGTAATCGCATTTGTATTTTTGACGAAGTAGCACATTTGCATGCATATTATATTAACATATGTATATATATATATACATATATGTATATTATATGTGTGTGTGCCATGTTGCTCATCTCTTTACATCTCTTTGCTGTTGCCGTCCTGAGGTAGACATCTCCAACAGATTCGAGTTGTTCAACATCCTCGATGTTGATTTAGGGGGTCTTGGGCTAAAGCTGGACTCAAAGGGGTACAGAAGATTACATAAGATTACAGAAGCGAATGTTGCAACGTGTTTCCAAACAACTAACAACATTGTTTCATATTGTTTCAACATGTACCGTCCACGTGGGTCAACCTGTTGCACCGTGACTGTGACTATCTGTGACTATAAGATTGGCCACGTTCCAAGCACAGCGCCAAGGCGAATTGTCTCCACATGAGCTTCTCACAGGCCTGTTGAGTCTCCGAGGTGAAGTGACCAAAGGCAGCTTGATCGCATTGGCATTGCGCTTGTGACGGATGTGCAGTTTTTTAGTTTTGAACCGAGGATAACCCCCCCAAAAAAAAGCAATGTGACAGTTGCAAATAGTTGTGTTTTCCTGAGGTGACGTTATCTACATTCTGTTGCGTGTTCGTGATATGACCCACCGTATGGAGCAATTGCAGCAAGATGTACGCAGCCTCACCAGTGGGCCTCTTGGGGCAGAGAGCAGGCTTGGCTGAGTGTCTCTTAGAGGGAAGTTGCATGCGTTGTCATAGTGGCAGAATTCCAGCGAGGGGCATTCTCAGCTGAGTCACTTTAGCCGAGCCCTTATGATGAACAAGGCCCCTAGCGGCCATAGCAGGCGTAAATTCAGCGCTAGTTTGTAGGTGCTGGGCAATACGGCAATATATGCCATACGGCAATACTGTTTCACAAACCCAAGTGAGTGTCACAGCTGGTTGGTGCGCTGATTTGTGGAGCAGTTCAATTACATCGCAACATTCCAGGGCATGGGCAGCACATGGCGGCTCGGGAATGTGAAGAGTCTGAAAGAATCTGCAAAAGTTGTAATGACCATCGGCCGCACCACTGCTCGCCATTCACTGGTTGTACGCAACCTGTTTTTGTCAAACTGCCGGTTTCATATCAAGCTGGACATTTGCAAACGGCTCGTGGCTTTGCTGAAAGCACATCCCACCAGCCCGGCTGCCAGATAGCAGGTGTGAGACGGCAGGATCGACTGGACAAGGCCAACCGATGGCAGGCTGCAACCACATACAACATCATACGACCACACATCATGCATATCTCAGTGCTATCGGATGACAAGTTTACACGAAGCCCATTACTAGAAAAAGACCAAGAGATCCTCAGCCTTCAGTTGGGCCAAGAATCTACTGCAATGCAGCCAAAACATATTGAACCGCAAGACCTTTTGCAACCTTTGCTCCCCGTTTCAAGATTGCCCACAAGGGAAACCACCCCTCACCCCACTGATTCTTTGCAATTATGTGCGCATATATACTCACTTCGACGCACATTTGTATTCAAACCTGCTGTCAATTGCAACTGGCCTTTGAAATCCCAATCCATCGCATGGCGATTTTACGCGGTTTCTCCACATTGCAGTAAGCATATGTAAGCATTAACCAGGCTAGGAACGTGCAGGACGGAAATGCAAAGCGTTCAGCATTAGCATGCATAGCAATGATTGGGCAACAAGCAGGTGGCACACTCCTTTCTTGTTGGCCATTTCTTCTGTGCATGTTTCATACGATTCCAAGTGGGGCCAGGCGGATGCCAACGCTAGTTTGTCTATGTTGCTGTATTAGTTTTGTTCGTATTTGTTGGTTCGACCCCTTTGCAACATTTTACTTGATATTGCAAATCTGTTTGCTTGTTTGTGTTCTGTTTGACTTTTTGTTTGTTTCTTTTTCTGGTTGGTTTCTTCTGTCCGTGCGTCGCTTGACCGCTTGTAATTAACAGACATATTGATCCTTCTCCAAACGTGATTCTTTGGGAATGACTGATTTTGCAATGACTATGTAGTCACAGTAGCGGCTTACACGCAAAGCTATTTGATCATATCACGTGATGAAATAAATGGTATGGCCTTGTGCTATCAACAAGATCTCACAGAGGAAATCGCTGGTGAATTTTGGCTCCAGTTTTTTTGGGTCCAAGAATTGAGTTTGACATCTTGTGACTGAATCGCCGGCACAAATTAGAGGCATGTTCGGAACACTCATGGCCCCGCCGGCTCCGCTTGGATTCAAGTTCCTTTCGCTGCACCTCTGCTTCATCACTGTGATGGCAGACATCTCCAGCAGATCTCTCCTTGGAATATCTCTCCGTGGGGCCCGGAACTTGCAAAGCACAGGCACAAGCGACATGAACACTGTTGTTCCCCGCTGCAGGCCGGGATACAAAGATGTGACAAACGGCCAGGCGTTCATGTGGTCATGCGCTTTCCATTGTGAAGGTGGGCACCACTATGCAACAAGTGGCTGTGCGTGTGCATGTCAAACACAAGAGCAAGAGGAACTGTGGCGAGAGTTTGGAGGCATCAGTGGTGGAGTCGTTCCTCTGGCTGGCAATGCGTCATCCGCACGCATTTTAGTAACACCGGCGCCAGACCCAACACGTGCACCACGTGTTCCAGTAGCGGCAATGTCAACAGGCCCAATAGGCGAGGAAGGAAGTGAGTGGACGTGGAAACCTCCTGTCTTGGAGAACTACATGGGACAGACAGCTAAGCAGTTGACAACACAACTTCCATCAACTGAGAAGGACAATGGGGATCTCATGTTGCACCTGGGAGTACTGGCTCTACTTTTCGGTGGCGTTGTGGTTTGCACAGCTGTTATTGGCATTGTGTGCTTCAACTGGGAGAGTATTGCGAAAAGTCTCAAGAAGCAGAGCAAAAAGTCCAAGGTTGCAGAACCTCCCGTGTTCAACCTGCAGCCACAGTTGGAGAAGTGTCCCCAGCCCGCGGCTGAAGTGAGCATGTCCTCACTTGTGTCAGGAAGAACCTCCGCTTCAAGCAATGCTAGCAGAGTGCCTGAGGTTGGGAGCTTCAAAGTAAGCTCCAAACAGTCAAGTAATGGATCTGCCGTCCGAAGTGCTCAAAAGGACACAAGAAGCCTTTTGAAACCACCACAGTGCCCGCAGACACACAGCGCTACAGCAAGTACGTGCAGCGGCACTTGGAGTGGCACCAGCAGCGTCAACAGCCAAAGCTTTTGGGCACAGTCGGGTCCTCGACCAAATGGACACAGGAATCCGACTGAACCTGGTCATCCCAAGCCCAACTCAAGCTCACGTAGCGATCGAGTAAGCATGGGAAAGCTTTCCAAGGTTCAGCCTGTTTAGGAAGTTCAATGCCTTCGGAGGGTGCTAGAACCACCCCAAGATACCCTAAGGCAATTGAGCTTCAGAATGTCTAGATTTCCAGGCAGCCATAAGCACGGAGGACAATACTTAGCAACAGCACCTAACAGTACAACAAAGCTTGTTCCCCAGCGATCCCCAATGCTTGTGTGCTTCCGAACTCTGAAAATTTTGAAAAGTTTTGTTCCTTTGAGCCGGCTGAATGCGATTGCAGCTTATTGCACAAATACAGCGCCACATTTAGCTGGCCAAGAGGGTGGGGAATGCAAGACTCGCACGACAATGGCTGCCGCATTGGCACATGTGCGTTCCACAGAAGAATAGAGCAGCGACATTGATTTTTAGCTTTTTGTATTGATGTGGGTGAATGCAAGACAAGTCCATTCTTCAACCTCTGAAGTCTGAAGGATTTTTTTGTATGATGTCCCTATGCGGGCCTCTTGGTTTGCCACAGCCGGAGTTTCTGGTCCATGGCACTGCTGTAATGCAGCGTCAGGTTGTACTGTAAAGTTACGGCATGTACCAGATGGAGATCTCCATGGCTGTCGATGCTTAGTTCTGGTTCGTTCCAGGATTCCTTAAAATCACCTGTAAACATGAAAAATACACGTAAAACATTGACAATCATTGAAATGACTGGGGAATCAAATGAACCATGATGAAACTGTTAATTGTAATTGACATGTGATTGACAAGCGCTCCAGAAGGTGACTCAGGCTCGAGCTTAGCCGGCCAATGAGCAACCAACCTGTTGAGCACTCCTTCACTCATCAATATCAAGGAATATAGAATATTGTAAAATAACGAAAAAATATTCACCCAATAATTATATATATATAATTAATATTAATTAATTATGTTGGAAGGAAGTTTAGAAGTCAAACTTCCGACAATATGGACAGATGAAAAGCAGAGCAGGGAAGAGGCAGAGAGAAGAGAAAGATTAGAAGAGAGAAGAGTAGAAGAGAAAGAGTAAGATGCGCGA
>Ga0126342_10006193_pt1 | contig 21153 bp, 13 predicted proteins | sample Cyp1metagenome_FD_92528 | JGI IMG/M metagenome (GOLD analysis project Ga0126342, IMG submission 92528) | Coral microbial communities from Lord Howe Island, Old Settlement Bay, Australia - Cyphastrea 1 metagenome | ecosystem: Host-associated > Invertebrates > Cnidaria > Coral ...
ACTCAATATAGCCTCGCACTGCCGCCTCCTCCACCAACCCCCGCCGAAATCCCTCCCATCCTCTCCACTCTCGTCTCCCCGTTCCAACTAGTTCCTGGCTTTCGTCCCCTCTTCTCAGGTCTTCTTAGATCTTCTTAGATCTTCTTAGTGAGCTGGTGGAGTAACTCAGACAACCGAATAAAGACAGCAATCATGGTCTGTGGGCCAGGCAGGGCAGGCTGTTTTGACTTCTGTTTCAGGCCTTGAAAAAGAGATTCCGGAAGCAAGCTGTCAAGCCCTCAGCTTGCATGGTCTTTAGAGGCCCACTCCGCAGCACTAATTTTTGTGATTTGGCAAAGTTTTCGTCTTAAGGCTCAAGGGCGATGATGAGATACCGCAAGGTGAGCAAATGGACTTGTCAAAGAATTGGCAACTCCCTTACAGTAAAAACCTATTTGAGGTTTGTTAGCACTGTTGTACAAACAATAACTTAGTCTCGCAATATGGTGAACTATTTGTACAAAGTTGTTCACTCCCTGTACAAAACAATTTCATGGAAGCTGCTGTAAGCTAGCGGCTCCCTTGTAGCTCCTTTGAGCTCAGTGCACTAGGAGAGTTTGGTGCAACGCGGCACTTCTAAGACCGCGACGACAACAAAACTCAATTGGACAGAGGAACTGTTCGCTGGAAAATCAAACCTTCAACACTTGGAGAAGCAAACCTTCCCACCATGCTGTTGCTTGAGACTCTGACTTGCTTTGTCTTTTGAGAGTTTGGTGTGCAGTACAGTACCATCTCAGCTTTGCCCAGTCAGCTCATTCCGTCTTGCACTATCTCTCAGGCCTGCCTCATCAGATCCACCAAGACTAAATCAGACATGCATTTCTAAATTTCTGCAATGATATTGATTTGACTCACTCTGAACTCGGTATTCGGCAGGATGGTAGGATGGCAGGTGCAGTCTTTCTGGCAATCCCTTGCATCTTAACCTTCAAACAACACAGTTGCGGTGCATATTTCCATATATTTCCAACATGATTGTTTTCTGTATTTTTCTGTATTGATTCAGACATGACAATTCCTCATCGCCGCCCTCGTCGTTTCAGTCGTTCCAGCTGGAAGCCTAGATGAGCTTAGAAGTGAAAGTCCGAAGGGACTATGTCGGATTCTGTCGGCTATGTGGACTATGTCGATTCCACCTCCTGTGCCATCTACTGAATTGATGCATCATTAGAATCATCAGTGTTTTTGTTTGCCTTGATTGTCAGCCAACTTCTCGCATCGCAGCGGCAAGGTCTCATTGTGAGCATTGCAACGGTGGTTGCGGTGGGATCTTTGGTACACATCAACCTAGTTCTTTGCCAAGGATCCTTTAATCCTGCTGAGCTTCATAGCTGTGAATTCGACTCTGCTGCCTGCATAGCGTAGGCTCTGGGAGTACATGTATGAATTTTTAATCTCGTCGAGTGGTACGTTTTGGCTCGCTGCAATGAAGGGCTGTGAGGAATGTCAACCCAGGGTGGTAGTTACCAATGATTTCTGCACATTCTTGTGAATGCATGACTCTGCATGACATGATATTCTTTTCATGCGCATGCGATTCATGCGATGATTTAATTTCATCTGGGTTGATTGCATCTACTAAAAAGTCATCAACTCTTCTTGGGCCTGTTGCTCTATTGGCAGGACTTGAGAGTTCACCATGGAGTTTGCGAGTGCGAACTGGTGCTCATCAGAGGAAACTTCCATAAATCAATGTGTATGTCCTTCAAGTGTGTGTCTCTGTTTGATTGCATGCGCATACAAACTGTACGAAGCATTTCCTTGGCACCTGTTAGGAGTGTCCCAGCAACCGCTTTTCAAGCTTTAAATGGATTGAGGCTGGAAATCGCGCCGCCTGTCCAGCCGAAAGGCAATCAAGTCTTTGTGCTATGCCTCTGCAATTTGATGCAAATTGACAGAAGCTGGTGACCCATAAGCGATGTTTACACTGATTTTTGCGCGTGGCTAGACGCTAACTATGCAGTCAACGCAGGTAAGTCAGTCTCGTTTTGGACCATGTCAGACCATGTCAGACCATGTCATGCATATTTTCGTGTTTGCACAAAGGCAACCTTGTGCAACATTCACACCCCAGTAAGCCCAAGCATGGAACGCCTTCCAACAAACCCGTTTGAACTGTCAGCTGTCAGCCTTCCTCGCTTCACTTTCGTGGTGGCACTCCTTGGTTGTTTTTGCAAGCTCCTGTGTTCTTGCAGGTGTGCGCTACAGGGCGACCTTGAGATTTGACCTAAGTAGTCACAAGCCAACGCATGCAGTGGCCTGTGAAATCAAGCACTTGAGGGTTTAAGAAAGAGATAATCACAGTGACGCGCCCCCCCAAACAGCCATGGACTCAACTGCCAGGGGTGACATGGCTTCGTTGTCCACGCTCGCAAAAACAAAAACCATCCAGTCTCACCTCAAGAGCCAGTTCTTGCGCTGATAACGAAGTATACTTGTCAATGCCTCCTACAAAAATTAAACCTATCGGTCTTACATGCATTCAACAACCCCTCCCACCTTGGCTATTCAAAACGGACGTTGCGTCTCCGCCTACAAAGGCAAGAACCAGCAGGTGTAGGAGAAATATGAATGCAACGGCGAGAAGATAACTGGAAGATGAAAAGGGGCTTTAAAATAGGATATAAATAATATAAAATAATATACATAATAAGATAAATAAGCCGTTATTTTGTCCTGGAGCCTTGGACTATGGCAGGAGAAAAATAGAGATGTAGCATAAGCCACAGGACTTCAAAGCAACAAGTCTATGCTATGCTAAAGCTTGTGTGCACTATCGCGTGATACGTTCTGCGCCTCCGCAACATGTGACTTGTGCCGACGGGTGACCTGTTTCCAGCGCGGAAACATAGTGCAGCAAGACCTTTTGAAATGCTAAATGGACCCTTCAAGGAACAAGAGTATGAGCACCAATACTTGGACAGTAGAAATATGATTGTAGTGGTTTTGAATTGTAGGGATGCACAAGAAAAAAGCACAGGCTCTCTTACAACAGAAACCGAAGGTTGACTAAACCTTCAAAGGTAAATCGTAAGAGACGAAATACGCACAGTGCAATCTTCATAGGATGAGGCAAGCCGTGCTTGGGCGACTGCGGCATACTCCTTGTTTGACACCAAGTGAAATCAATCGCAACAACGGTCAGCAACGTGTACCTTTACCACACGTTAGCATGTCAAGGGGGCAAAAAGGACGCACCCACAGGCCCACAGTTTACAAAGATTTTTTCCCCACCTCTTTGCCACATCCTAGCCTCACTGGATCTCTGCTGTGCCTGGGTCGTTCTGTTTGCTGTGCCTTCCACTTCCCCGCATTGGCATTTAATTTGATGAATTTACATATAGTTTGAACATGTTTGAACTAGTGTACAAGTACGCACGAAATATGCAAAGCATGTCAGGGCACCGAGTAGATGGTCCCTTAACCATGTGCTGGCACATGAGAAGACGGTCGCTGGACATGGTATCACACTAGTGACAAAAACAGCCGAGCGTCCTTCTGCATCTCATGCCCTTTTTTCCCCAAGACACGTCCCCTTCTCCTCCTACACCTAACCTACCTTTCGTCCGCCTCTGCTTGTGTCACAGCCGCTTTTCATAGGAATTTAATCAAGCAACAACATCCAAAATCACAAGACGTACAATTTGGAAGTGTGAAGTTTGGCCACTGGCCCTTTGTCACACTTTGTCACCCTGGGTACGCGAGGCATAACATGAGTGGGAGGAATATGGCGATGAAAATATGACAGTTTGGTTCTCGTTTATGGTGGCATTTTGAGTTGCTTCCGAATAGTTGGCCAATCTCTCGGACTCGCTGCCCATGTAGCGGCTCAAATGTCTTGCCTCCAAAAATCCTGGACGTGCATTGTGTTCCTGATTTGGTGGCTGTCCGGGTTTGGCCATTTCATTCTTGCAGACTGATTGACATTGGTTTTGGCATTGAACGTGATCATTGTCCTGTTTCACGCTATTCCCTCTCCCTCTTTCTCTTTCCTCAGCTCTTTCCTCTATGGGGATGGTTGTCAATGTTGTCATTGAATGAGACCTTTGAAGGGAAACTAAGTCTGATTCGTTTGCAGCCTCTACTTCACTTTGTGTCTAGGCCATAGGCTCTGTGCAATCTTACACTGCACCTTCCTGCGTTTTGCTTTTTTTTGAACTTTGTAACTCGCGACGTAACAGATTTGCAAACCGGAAACTCAAGCTGCAAGTTCTTCAAGTTCTTCCACCCCTTAGAACCTTGGAGTCATTCAGCTTTGCGTCCAATAACAAGTGGATAACACTCTGCAAACATCATGCAACTTGATTGACTGTTGCCGGCTCCGATTCTTTGCATGCCTTGATATTGTGAGGCAAAACTTCTGGGAGATGTCTGAGCTTGAGGAGAGCCAAGATTGCAGAGTTTGCAGAGTTTCCAGTTCCGAGTTTGATGCCTGTTCCAACTAGCCCGTTCTTTCACATCATGAAGTCAGCTACTTAGCTACCCATACCGTGATCAAATCAAGACATTTTGCTTGGCTGGACGTTCCTGAAATTCTACAGCAGAAAATGGTTGGATTTGTTTGGACTTGGTAGGACTTGATAGGCCCTGGCAGTTGCATTTAGTGATTTTAGTGGCATTTAGTGGCAGTGCAATGTGAAGATCTGTGAAGGAGCAATGGAAGCCTCTTTTGGAGCGAATGAATGACCGCATGATGTTGATTGAATCTGGCTTTGAGAGCGCCCAAGACAAGGCCTCAGCTATCCAGTGCCACTTGCGAGACTGCCTCTGCTCATTTTTTGTTCTACTATTTTTTTCCAACATGTTTGAAAGCCATTAATTTTGACACAAGATTTAAGTCACGGCTATTGGCGTTGAATATTGTTCTATGGTGTTTCTGTTTTGAGTTGTCCGACAACTTGATTGTCCAAGTTCGATCCTGAGCGCTGTATGTAGTTTTGCAGGTGGATGTGGTGTCACATTCGCCAGCTGCTCCGGCCTTCTGGATTCTGATCAGTCTGCTGGCATTTACCTTGCTTCTTCTCTCTTTCATTGGCCTCTACACTATGTTGTCCCTTACTCTGACTTCAAGGCACCAAGGCTGCAAAGCAGAATGGGAATTGAACACTTTGTCATTTGCAGACAAAACACTGCAACACCAGAAAACACAAAGGAGCTATGGCAACAGCAACAGCAACAGTATGCAGCAGCAACCATGATATCATTACCATCATCACCATCAGTACCATCATCACTATCACCACTATCATCATTCTCACCATCAGCAACATAACATGTTCATCTTTATCTTCATCTTCATCTTTATCTTCATCTTCATTTTTAACAAGAATGATGACGTCGACAGCAACAGCAGCAACAGCAGCAGGAACAACAAGAAGAAAAACAACAGCAACAACATTATTGCCAAGAGCAACCACAGCAACAGCCACGAGGATTGACATACGGCACCATGAATATCGATCGTAATCGCAAAACCATCCCCATTTGTGTTGGGTAGTTCAATGAATCTGCACAAACGTGGGAGCTTCAGGGTCCTCTGAAGGAAGACAACCGCTGGTCCGTGATCTGCTAGTGCACTTATTCCCCGTTTGTGATATCCTAGAGCAAATATCAGGGATAGACGTCCGGGATAGGTGTGGCTCTGTTTGCTTTGTCGACCTGCAGAGGCAAAATAGAGAGGACAAAGAGCTCAAGCGGCCAGCTCTCCGAGCGGTGCTTCATGCCTTGGCAATGGATACACCCTCACCAGATAGGACACTCGATGCAGAGGCAGTTTGACTTGGGCCTGGAAGGGCTGGGGTGCTTGGATCCTGCTTGGAGCGTTCAGAAAAGCTTTTCAAACACAGATTGAAATCAAGCTGCACAACTGATGAACTTGCCATACACCCAGCCTTGGCTTCAGGTGGTCCGACGGACTTTGAGATTTCTTCGGCGCATTGCACCACCTGTCAGTCTTGGCGAAGGTGTAGCAGCAGCCATGCAGCGAGAGCAGGAAGAGCGAGCTGCTGCATTGCGTGGGTGACTCTTAGCAAAGGGTTCCAATTCTTTCTTGAGTGCAGAAAATGCATGGACATAATCTGCGACACATGCCATTTAAAGTCTAACCCTCATGTTGCTTGTGTAAATTTTTGAGGCATTTTGAGGCATGATTGTCCTGCCCAAACGAGGTATTCCCGTGTCCACTTTTCCAGAAGAGATTCTGGAACGCCTTGGGATGTTGAAGCATCTTCCACAGGACCATCTGGAGAGGTTTCGGTTGCTGTTGAGGCCGGGAGTATGGTGATGGACTTGTACTCCCTCTGTCAAGGAGTGGTCGACACATTGGTGAGAGTAGAGCACTGTAGAGCACTGGTGGAAAGTGTCGAGCATTTGCCGTGCCTACAGGGCCTACATTTGTTGTTTTTGCATTAGCACTTATCTTGTTTCCAGCTGCTTGTGGACTGCTTGCGGTTTGTGTTGACACCGGGCTTGGCTTTTTGCTGATGCCGGGGTATCTCTTTCTTTGGGTGCTAATTCAGATGTGCGATATTGTCATTCGGCGTTCCCTGATGAAGTGATACATCTTTGCTGGATGTCAGCTACTTGGTGTAATCAGTGGTGTATCTTCCAACATCTTTGGTGATTATTGTTTCGTTCTGCTATGTTTGCACTGTTGGCACGTTTTCCCTGTGCTCTAGGAAAGGTTTGATGTGGGTAGTTTTACGATGTTACCTTCTTTCGGATCTTCAGCGGGATTTTCTGCTGTTACCTTTTGTGTGATGTGGTTTGTGCTGTCATCATTCATTTGATGTGGCAACTGATGCTACCAATGTTGCCTATTTGTCCCTGGACTAGTGGAATCCGAACAAAACAGTCAAGGGGGGAGTTATGAAATTTGTTGCTGAATGCAAGATGCCATCCAACCTGCTCATGTCTTTGATTACGTGTCAGCGGTTAGATGGGCTGAGAGATTAGCCGATTAGTTGCTTCTGGATGACAGGCTATGGATGTGCGCATACGCCAGCGCATGTTGGATGCTGCAGACATTGGGCGGCCAGACTTTTCAAAAGCGCGTCTACTCGCTGAGCTGAATCAGGCCCACACAGTGCACAGGACTGTCTCAGGCCGACAGGTGCTGTCGTCAGGAAAGTCAGGGCTGTTGAAGCCAAGTCCCGCAACACCAGGAAGATTTAAGTTCATTCCGGCACAGATCGATTAGTCTTGTGGTGTCAATCTGAACAGAAGGATGCCCTTTTCAGCTACTTTTCGCTATGTACAAGATCTCGCAATTTTCAGCACTTTGAACCTGTATCGGTGACAGCAACAGGGTCGTTGAAATTCTGCCGTCGTCTGTCTCACTCTGTCCGAAGTAGCCTCCTCACTGTCTCAGAAGGACACCAGGTAAACACCGTCTGCATGGCCGCAGGGCTGTCACGTCACTACCCCAGCAATACCATTCAACACTTTTGAGATCTGAGTTCTGTTCAATACATGACATGACATGTATCTCAAATGATCTCAAGCAAAACTGAATGTCTGAACTTCAGGAGGCTCCCAACTTGGGATGTTTGGGATCCATTTTTGGGAAAAGGTGGGTGAAGGAGCCGCTGCCGCCACAAGTGCCAGGTATTCTTGGCCTTTCAAAAAAAGCTTCGCTAAATTTGCCCACATAATCCACATAGATGTGTCCAATCCTGCGGACCCAAGCTATCGTTTCCTATAGCAGCTATAAACCTGGACCAAGCAACATTTTTTTAAAACATGGAACACACCAGAACGGCCGTGGAAAACTCTGACGAAAGGCTCCAATATACTCCAATGCCCATGTTACACCCATGTCCTTTAAGCATGGAGGCGCAAAAAAGTCCGCTTCCGGATATTGCAGAAAACGCTGGATCGATTCTGCTCAAGGCTGGAAGGGTTTTTGTTTGCAAACGTGTCTAGATGAATAGAACACAACCTTTTCATTCTATTGTAGCATTAGTAGCATTCCTGTTTTGACCAAAACACATTTTGTGCCAGGCATTCTCCTCTCCAGAGGATCAGCAAGCACTGATGATAGCCCTGACGGTTGCGGCAAAAACTCTGCCATGGAATCGATGGCGATTCAAGGAGCTCAGACGGATTGTCTTCACATCAACAAGAAACGGTGCCAAGCTTCTTACTTTTTCTCCAGGAGGAAACCCTCTGCAGCTTAGTGCAGCTAGGTGCTGACTCAAGAGCCATTGTTGTCCCTTGGCAAAATCGGATTCGCACAAATCGCATTGCTTCATTTGCGATGCCATGATGGCCATGCTCGAGCTGAAGGCTTTACTCCTTCATGATCTCGATGAATGCCTCGGACAACCTTGGACTGTGGTCGCGCAGGCAAACCAGAGTCACCAGAGCTAAACCTTGGGGTTAAGCAGTGAGAAGCATCGTGAAGCACGTGTTCCAAAAGACATGTTGGTCAACATGTTGCAACAGTTGCAATGTCGAAAAATGCTCCAAACATCTCCAAACTATCACAGTCCTGACAGGTGTGCGAAAAATGCCCCGAGCTGGGAGAGGAAGTAGTCAATCTCATCGGCGAGAAAAAGAGGCACCTTGAAGCATTTGATAGTCTGTTTGATAAATCACTTGGATCTTTTCATGATGCATTGTTTGCATTGTCTGCATTGTCTGCATTGTCTGCATTGTTTGCATTGTCTGCATTGTCTGCATTGTCTGCATTGTCTGCATTGTCTGCATTGTTTGCATTGTCTGCATTGTCTGCATTGTTTGCATTGTTTGCATTGTCTGCATTGTCTGCATTGTCTGCATTGTCTGCATTGTTTGCATTTGTCTGCATTGTCTGCATTGTCTGCATTGTCTGCATTGTCTGCATTGTTTGCATTGTCTGCATTGTCTGCATTGTCTGCATTGTCTGCATTGTCTGCATTGTCTGCATTGTCTGCATTGTCTGCATTGTCTGCATTGTCTGCATTGTCTGCATCTTTTGTGTGATTTTGTGTGGGTTTGGCATACCGCGAAGTCTCGTTTAAAACTTCAGCTAGGCTTGAACAGCTTTCTCTACTCCTGTACCTTCGTGCGTTGTCAGAGGACCTGACCGTTATGGACTGGTTTTAATATGTTCTTAGTCTCAGAATCCCATGGGCTTGGGAAGAACAAACTTGGCGTCAATGATGTGCAATACCTACTTAAGACTGACTTCAGCCCTCAGTCTGCAAACTTTGAGCAGGACAACGCCACCTGTCATGGTCAGGACCTCGAAATAGGGTTAACTTTGCATGCAGATAAACATGTACACACGAGCTGCACATGGAATCACATCAAAATAAGAGACTACTGTAATCTTAAGGCGCTATAGCGAATACACTGGTTCATATTGTGTCGCATTTGTTCACCTTTTCACGTTTTGGTATTTTTTGGCATTAGTAGTCACAGTGCAAGAAGCAGACGGGACCTCGTGAAGTGAACATGCAATGTGCGATATCAAGGGCATAACTGGGAAGGGCATTGGTATATAGATCATTTGCGGACATGAATGGGAAGCCACCGGCTTAAACCCTTGATTTGACAACATTGTCTGCCCGGCAACGATGCGGTTCATGTCAAAACTGTCAAGACACATGGAGGAGCGGCTTGCTGCTTCTCAGCTAACTCGGCTCCTCTACTTGCGACGCTCCAAGGAGACAATGCTCATTTGTTGGCTATTCGCAACCACAGTAAGTTTTGGACTACTTGATCACTCTACTGCATTCTACTGCTAGATGTTGGCTTGCAATTGCAGGACTACCGGGCAGCATTGGTCGAAATTGCAGAGGTGGGCCTTTGTTTCTGACAAGCGAACCTGATCTCACAGTAGTTGTCTTTGGGAAGCTTTGTTTACATACTGCCAAGGTGGCTGAGACGACCTTCCAATGCCAATTGTCAGTGTGCTTCTTTGAAGAAATATCTAGGACAACGACTAAGCACCTGCTTTCCCAATTCATGAGACTTGAATCAAAGTTGAAACTTGGCGTATGCAGGTGGAACAAATGCTTCGCAACCTTTCAAGTGCAGTGGCCTCGCGATTCGGACTCCCAAATGAGGGAAGAGCACTTGCACGTTGCGTTGGGGTCTGAGTTGTGCACCAGCAAAGATCCAAGACTACACTATAAGATGTGGCCAAAACAATTTTCAGTGAGTGAGGACTAGACTATATAAAGAGGTAGAATGGCAACCTTCGAAGCTTACAAAGCCGTGTAATGGCGGTGTGACGGCAACGTGATGCAATGCTGGTCGTTGAGATGAGCAACAAAGTAGAATTCCTCAATCATGAAGTAACGCAAGACTCCTGCTTTTAAGCGGAAATCGCCAGACAGAAATACAGTTCTAGATTCTTTGACATCACTTTGAGGGTAGCTGGTTATGCTTCCACATCATGGATTTCATATTATGATTTTATAGTCAAGTTGCTTTGCAAAGAGTTGCACTAGGCATTGGACCTGCATGTTCCCCTTGCACACGGCCTTGGCTTTGATGCTTTGGCGGATATCTCAGTCAATGCATGCCAATGGCCCAGAAGGGTTGGCAATTATTTTGGAATGCTTCTTTGCAAGATTTGGGCTTGCATTGTCACTGCTGTTCAAATGTTCAAATGTATTCTACATTGATTTGTTTGCCCCAAGGCAAACAGTGGCAGCAATGAACGATTGACACCTTCGCTGGAAAATCGGGCGCTCCGATTGTATTTTCCAGAGGACTACAGCATGATCGAGGCAGCTTTGGCCTGTATTGTCAGGATTGTGCTTGCCTATGATCCTATGCGTGTCATTTTTGACATTTGAAAGCTACCGAATGCTATGGAGCTATGCTTTAATTTGTCTTGTTTTCATCACGCCAGGCATGGATGAGCGAAGAGGACGAGCTTTTGAATCGAACGCTTCAGCGATGTCTTCGAGAGGTGCGAAGGGCCTTGGATGCTGACTCTGACGTCAAGGCGCTGGCGACCTGCAAGGCCGGGCATTGCGTGAGTGGCTGCGTTTGCTTCCGTCAGTGATTTGGTCATTTCGGTCATTTCGGTCATGTCATGAATCCAAAGTGTCTGGCTCTGACCTGACTTTGGCTGCAGTCGAATATGTCCAGACGCCCGTTCCTTCATATCGAGGTACGAGGTCGAGTGAAGAGTGTCTACAGCGTGGTGAAGAAACTGCTTAGACAACGAGGTGTGTCTCGAGAAGACTTGAAAGCTCAAGCTCTCAAGGCCAGAATGAAGTGAAGACGAGAAGTCTATGCCAATCTAGAACTGTGAGCTACTTCTTCTTTGAGTCAATTCTTCTCCAAGATTCTTCTTCTCTGAGCTAATTCTTCTATGTGCTCCTTCTTCCCTGAGCTACTATTTCTTTGAGCTACCTGTTCTATGAGCTACTTCTTCTTCTGCTTCTTTTTCTTCTTCTTCTTCTTCTTCTCTCAGCAACCTTTTTGCGTAACATGTTTTTCCCTGGAGCGTGTTTAGCAACCCTGCACAGCCATTGTAACCAATGCGTTTAGAAGCCTCCAGCTGCATTCCTGCAGCATGAGAGTCGCACCGGATCGAGAACTATCTTTCGGGTAGCCATCAGGATGCATTTCGCAACCGTTGCCTTCTCGAATGGCATGATGCCACAGTCCCAATGCGCACGTTTCGACGCGGCCAGGATTTCGGCACATTTTTTTCGTAAAACCAGCGCTCACGACAGTTCGTTCACTTTTAATGCTTATCTTACAAGTTGCTTTTGCAGTGCGGTGTTTCATACATTTTTTCCAATATTACGAAAGCCAGCTGACAGGCAAGGCTTAGTTGTTGGTTGCTAACGTAGTGAGATAATAGGGGTCTGGGGGATCAAAATGGTGGAAATTCAATTAATGAAAAAGGGAAATGGGGGTGGACGTGGGAGGCGTTTTCCAGGTCATGTAACAGGTCCCAATTTGGTGACGGTAGGGCTGCCATTCCCCCCGGGCCGCAAACTGTGAGGCTCAGCAGTAAGGGGGTTGCCACTAGATGAACCCTGTTGGGCTTGGCACTGAAGATGGCTAAAATATAATTTGACATATGTATTTTTAATGCTGGGAGTGGGAGGTATAGATACAGAAAGGTTTTAGGTATTAGATGGTCCCGCTAAAGTCGTTTACTAGTAGATTTTTGAAGCTCAACGGGGTTTGGGGCACGCCATGATTGAATTTTAGGGACATTTTTCATGGATCTTATCCTTGCGTCTAGTTGGATTGAAGCTTGTGATGGATAAATCGCTTAAGGAGGTGTGTTGGCTAGATTAGCTGTGAGGGGGGTGGAGCAATGTCATGTATGGAGCAAACGTGCTGCGTGTTTTTCTCCCTCCTTCCTTCCTTCCTTCCTTCCTTCCTTCCTTTCAACTGGCCAACGCGCCAAGAAAACGCAGCATGTCACGTGCTCCAGTGACATCAAAGCTACAAAAACAAATTATTTCGCACATTTGCTTGCTGTCACATTGACCTACTGAATCCACTGGCCTATTCAGTTGGTTAAGGTATAGTTCATTCACATGTTTCCGTAGCTCCGGCAATTCTCATGTAACGACGCAGACAGCATGAGTCTTGGCCGTTGAGCTGGTAGCAGATGCCAGGGCCAGGGCTTACACAAATTTGGTTGTACAGGCTCGCACACGATATTACTACATAAGATGTGATTGGATGCAAACCAAACTTTTTGATGTGCCGACTCTCTTGTATCTGGCCTCGTATTTTCTTGTCACAAGTGATTCAAAATGCACTGCGCACGTCTGCAATCTGGAAAGGATTTGCTGGCTCTAGAAGTGGTGGTGGACCCTGATCCAAAGGCTGAGGCTGACTGGAGGGATTGCATTATGACTGAATACGGTGCGTTTTGTGCAATTTTACATTGTACAGTAATGCAGCAGAGATCAGGCATCCACAGAACTTGCCTTTACTAAGAGGTCGCGCCGCCCTTGGGCAACTTTTTTTTTTTGGCGCCTTTTGTTCTTTGCGCCTTGTGCTCTTTTGTTCTTGCGCCATTATCAGCGAGCGTTGCAAGAGATTTTTTTTGAAAAAGAAAGGTGAAGACCCCAACATTCCCCGACAAGTTAATTTAAGTTGTCGGAACATAAGCATCTAAATATATGTATATATAGATTAATTATATATATACAGATACAGTACATATATATGTAAATATACTTGTGATATATATATATGTACGTAAGTGAGAAATATATTTATGTGCATAAATAAAAACAAGAAGATATGTACATTTGTATGTATATAATAGTGAACATAAATCTATATGTATTCACATGTTTACATACATGTATATATATATATGTATCTAAATGTGATGTTCATTGTGTAATATTGTGTATATATTACAAATGGGCTAACACCCAGGTGCCGCCGCCCCCCTTTTTGAGGCTTAGCCGAGGTACTAAGTAGGTTATATCTCTGGTTATCAGTGGGGCAAGTGGCTTAAGTCCAGGTACAACTGGAGATAATAATTGCAAAAATAAAGGATATTAATTCATGGAGTAAATGTGGTTCAAATTAATGGAACTGAATGGGAAATTGACCATGAAACTTATGGGAACAATGTGATATTTATGAGATAGTCCTTTTCGTTTGATACGTTCATTAAGTAACTCAAAGGGAATCATGGGATAATAGTTGGATAGTATTGGACTCTATAGGATAATCGTATGTCACTGACCTCCCAAGCTCCCAAGCATGGGCACATCATCTACCGCCATGTTGCGCCACCGTGCACCCAGTCCAAATCAAAGCGAGTTCATTGAAGCCCCTACCCCCCCAGTTATGGCCATTTCAATGCGGAAAATGCTGTCCTTAACCGTGACATTTAGGGTTGCCTGTGTTCAAACTAGGCCAAGTATATCCAACAACTGTTTTAAGTTATGACAATTACATTTTCTCAGTGATCTGCGATTCCGACATCTCCCAAAACTGCCAGTGTTCTCGACCTCTCGACATCTCTGAGATTTTCTGAAGGGTCGATTTCTGCAGCCATCGGTCGGTTGCTAGAGCCGATGTAGAAAAAGGCTTTCGTGTCAACGTTTAGCACAACAAAAGGCTGGGACCTTGTGTCGTTTACTATTGCTAAGCGTATACCCAATGCTATACCCCAATTCGGGATGGTTTACTAGATGGTCGTGTTGAAACCCATGGTGACGACTGGGGATGCCCCATGACTGAAGAAAAGCCCATGTGGATTTCATGGCATGATGGGGGTTCAAACAATTTCGAGCTCCTCTGGCGATCTACCAGTCTGCGAACTGGCAAACCATCCTTTTTCATAGGTACATCATCGGACAAAATGGGCTATGGCTTCCAAGTTGCAAACATAAAACCCTGAGATAAACATACAAAAAGATGTGGAGAACCCATGGGGAAAGCCGTTGGGAAAATGAACTGCAAATGGCTAGCAGGAGTGTAAATTGCCAGGGCTTCCCACGATTGAAAGCGCGGCACAAAGCCGAGCGTCATGACTGCTGCAACAGGTAGATGTTGCCCATATAGCTTCAAGGAAACAAGAACCACAAGAACCAGCCAAACTCAACGCACCGAAGATAGCAAAGTTGGTGTATAAATCCAATAACTATTGTTTATGGTACTTATGAGCATAGTTATTGGATTTATAAGCCAACTTAGTTATCTTGGGGGCCCCACAGTGTACCATGAATAGGGATTTAACCATGATTTAAGCATGAACGTTTGGGATTTTACTTGCCAAATTGTGGTATAGCGTGATATTGGGTAATATGATGGGTACTTACCAATGCCTTGGCACAGCTTGGATTGCAGGAGCTGCTTTTGGCACAGCTTTTGAGGAGTTTATCATGGCGATTGAATGGGGATTTCATGGGCATTTTATCGTCTGTTTAATCGTGTTAGTAGCATTCCAGGACTTAGGTGTACAAGTGATCGTATCAGGTAACTACCATAGCTATTGAACATGGGCCACGTATAGTTGATTTACTTATCTAACATGGTGATGCTCCATGGCTATGTTAGTTTACTCGGAGAACAGTAACACCACTAATGTGTGGGAGCCTTGTGGGTACCACACCAAGATATGTGCTTTAGTGGCATACAGTTTTACCCAAACATGACCTTAGCAGCACTTTTTGGGACGGCCGGGTTGGTCACAAGCCCATTCCGAAGCCACTGTGGACAAATCATACAAGTGGTGCCCCAGATCATTAGCTAAGTTGGATTAGAATTTCCACTAACTATAGACTATAGTGATAGATAGTTAAAACAACTACCTATACAGATGTATCTACCACCAACCCAGCACACTTAGCCTAGTTATTTCAATCAATCAGCGATTGAGCTCACGGGGCACTCCATGTGCCAGGCTCTTTGCGGTGGTCTGGGAAGCGCGCCGGGAATCTTTGCCGTAGCACTGCGGCCCAGGAAGTTCTGCTGGTGGAACCGAAGCCAAATCTCCCCTGTTCTGAATGGGTCTGGTGCCATATATGGCTATGGATCAATAGCTATACTATCCAGTGGTTAGGGGGGCTAAGGAGCTAGGGGTATTCACAATCCAACGACATCATAGGATAAATACCATTTGTAGGGGGATGGACTTCCATGTGCTTGCTGAATTTTGATGTGAACAAAAAGGTGGTTGTGACACATTCCCACAGTAGAGATGATTGCATCAAGATTAATCAAAACAACCTCCATTTGGGGATGATGAAGTATCCATGGCGTCGGAGATTACCAGAAGGTTCTTTTCAAGAAAGCAGTTGACGAAGCCATCAAGGTCAAAGGGAACATCGGGTGATTGTTGTAGGCAGCATGCCTCGCTTCAGCATGGGTTCGGGTGCCACCCCAAAAGGAGCAGTGCGCTCCAGCGCCACTCCGACACTGGTGTCGCTGCAGGGCATTGTTGCCCCCAGTCTGCCCTCGGTTCAGCCGGTGAGCACGAAGGGTAAGGTAGTTTTCCTCTTCGGCACCGCCACGAAATACCCCTGCTTCAAGTTTGTGGTCGTTGCCGAGGGTGAGCCGGAGTGCAAAGTTCTGGTGAAGTGCAACCAGCCGGCGCCTGTGTCGCTTTCAGTGGATGACATGGTGTTGATCGGCAAGGCCGAGGCCCGCCTCACATGGAAGCGCAACGGCCAGATTCCGGAATCCCACGTAGCCGGCAGGCTGGCAGATGTCGAGCTTGCGGTCAATCTTCCGGGACCCAAGCGCAAAAGGAGCGGGGGAGAGTTTCTTCGAGGTTAACTTTAGCTTGGAGTTGTGTAGCAGCCAAGCCTTCAGAGGCATACCTGTTTCGCTGGTCATTGGCGCCCCCCCAAAAAAACAGTTTGTGTATTGGATGACATGTTCAGTGGCTCCCATGCGTATCCAAACAAGTATAGAAGCCAAATGCAGACAGAGCCGTATCCAAGCCCTGGAGAAACTTTCCAGAATGGTGGGTGGTTTTTGCTGGATGCGGCAGCTGCTGAGGTTAACTTTGCAAATCTTGCCGGACGAGAACTGCGAAGGCTTCCCCAAAGCTTCCTTTGATGTGCTGCCCTCATTGGCTGCAGTTGGCATGCCGAGCGGCGGTGATGAGGCATATTGCTGCGCGCGCCTGAGCATCTCTGAAGTGGGGGCATTGGTGGAGGGCGAGAAGCCTCGTCGCATGATTCGCTGCAGTGACATGGAGGGGGAGGATCCAGCCAGTTCCTTGGTGGAACTGCCCTATTGAGTTAAAGGTGGCCACAGGAAGGGCAACTCAGGTTTGTCGGTGGCGTAGGAGTAAGTGTGGGGCAGGGTTGGCGGATGTAGTGCCAGATGTTTAGCAATCAGTCTGTTAGGGTGTCTGTGTTGAGACTACAACGTGGCCTTCTATGACGGCTGGGCATCAAGCGATCTCTTGGAGGTGGGGAAGACCTTGGTGGTGGCTGGTGTGGCCATTGGCGAATATGCCGGCCAGCCGACCTATTCTGTGTATGCAAACATGGCTTGTGTCATGTCCTGGAATAAGCATTGGTTTGCGCTACTTGCTAGCCTGGATGGTGGTGGTGTGATGGGTCCGCTGCGATGGGTGGGCAGTGATTTCACCTGGCACAGGGCCACTGCCAGGAATGCAGAGATTCAGTGCCGGGGCAAGTGTGTTTCGTGTCGTAGTGAAACGTGCCTCGCGCAAGTGTGGAAACCGTCTAAATGCAATATTCGACCTGGCAAAGCGCTGGCAAGGGGCTAAAGCTGCACGGAACGGTTTCGGCCGGCCCTGGTGGAATGTGCTTCGCACAGGTTTTGAAACCTTCTAACTCTTGCTCTCCTGCTCTCTCTCCTTCTTGCTCTCTCTCCTTCTTGCTCTCTTCCCTGGCTCTCCTTCTTTCTCTCCTTCTTGCTCTCCACCTGGCTCTCCTTCTTCCTCTCCTTGCCCGCCTCCTTGCTTTCCTCCTTGCTCTCCTTCTTGCTCTCCTTCTTGCCTCCCTGCTGGCCCTCCTTCTTGCTTTCCTCCTTGCTCTCCTCCTTGGTCTCCTTCTTGCTCTCCTCCTTGCTCTCCTTCTTGCTCTCCTTTTCGCTCTCCTCCTTGCCTTCCTTCTTGCTCTCCTTCTTGCTCTCTTCCTGGCTCTCCTTCTTTCTCTCCTCCTGGCTCTCCTTCTTTCTCTCATTGCCCTCCTCCTTGCTTTCTTCCTTGCTCTCCTTCTTCCACTCCTTCTTGCTCTCCTTCTTTCTCTCCTTCTTGCTCTTCTCCTTGCCCTTCTTCTTGCACTCCTCTTGGCTCTCCTCCTTGCCTTCCTTCTTCTTCATCTCCTCTTTCCTCTCCTCCTGGCCCTTCTTCCTCCTCCTTGCTCTCATCCTTGCTCTCCTCCTTGCTCTCCTGCTCGCTCTCGTCCTTGCTCTCCTCCTGGCTCTCCTTCTTGCTTTCCTCCTTCCTCTCCTTCTTGCTCTCCTTCTTGCCTCCCTGCTGGCCCTTCTTGCTTTCCTCCTTGCTCTCCTCCTTCTCTCCTCCTTGCCTTTCTTCTTGCTCTCTTTCTTCGCGTCCTTGCTTTCCTCCTTGCTCTCCTTTTTGCATTCCTCCTTGCCCTTCTTCTTACTCTCCTCCTTGCTCTCCTCCTTGCTCTCGCCCTTGCTCTCGCCCTTGCCCTTCTCCTTGCTCTCCTTCTTGCTCTTCTCCTTGCTCTCCTTCTTGCTATCCTCCTTGCTCTCCTTCCTTGTTGCTTTCCTCCTTGCTCTCCTTCTTGCTCTCCTTCTTGCTCTTCTTCTTGCCCTGATCCTTGCCTCTCCTCCTTGCTTTCCTCCTTGCCCTTCTTCATTTCCTCCTTGCTCGCCTCCTTCCTCTCCTCGGTGCCTTCCTCCTTGCTCTGCTTCTTGCTCTCCTCCTTTCTCTCCTCGGTGCCTTCCTCCTGCTCTCCTTCTTGCTCTCCTTCTTGCTTTCCTCCTTGCTTCCCTTCTTGCTTCTTGCTCTCCTCCTTCCTCTCCTTTCTTGCTCTCCTCCTTGCTCTCCTCCTTGCTCTCCTTCTCGTCTTCGTCCTTGCTCTCCTTCTGCTCTCATTCCTGCCTTCAATCTTGCTCTCCTTCTTGCTCTCGTTCTTGTCTTCCTCCTTACTCTCCTTCTTGCTCTCCTTCTTTCCTTGCTTCTGCTCTCCTTTGCTCTTTTCTTGCCTTCCTCCTTGCTCTCCTTCCTTCTTGCTCTTCTTCGTGGTCTTCTGCTTCTTGCTCTCCTTCTTGCTTTCCTGCTTGCTCTCCTTCTTGCTCTCTCCTTCTTGCCTTCCTCCTGGCTCCTCTTGTTGCTCCTTCTTGTTTTCCTCCTTGCTCTCCTCTTCTTGCTCTCGTTCTTGCTCCTTTCTTGCCTCTTTTCTTGCTATCCTCCTTGCTCTCCTCTTGCTCTCCTTCTTGCTCTCCTTCTTCCTCTCCTTCTTGTCTTCCTCCTTGCTCTCCTCTTGCCCTCCTCCTTGCCCTTCTGCACGCTCTCCTCCTTGCTCTCCATCTTGCTCTCCTTCTTGCTCTCCTTCTTGCTTCTTCTTCCTCTCTTCGGTGCCTTCCTCCTTGCTTTGCTTCTTGCTCTCCTTGCTCTCTTTCTTGCTTGCCGTCTTTCTCTCCTTCTTGCTCTTCTCCTTGCCCTTCTTCTTACTACCCTCCTTGCTCTCTCTCCTCTCCTCCTACGTCTCCTCCTGGCCCTTCTTCCTCGTACTTGCTCTCCTTCTTTCTCTTTTCGGTGCCTTTCTCCTTGCTTCTTGCTCTCCTCCTGGCTCTCCTTCTTTCTCTCCTCCTTTTCTTCTTCTTGCTCTCCTTCTTTCTCTCTTCCCTAGCTCTTCTTCTTTCTCTCCTTGTTACTCTCCTGCTAGCTCTCCTTCTTTCTCTCCTGGCCCTCCTCCTTGTTTTCCTTCTTTCTCTCCTTCTTGCTTTCCTTCTTGTCTCCCTCCTGGCCCTTCTTCTAGCTCTCCTCCTTGCTCTCATCCTTCGTCTCCTTCTTGCCCCTCCTTGCTTCCTTCTTGCTCCCCTCCTGCCTTCCTTCTTGCTCTCTTACAGGCTCTCCTTCTTTCTCTCCCTCTTGCTCTCCTCCTAGCTCTCCTTCTTTCTCTCATTGCCCTCTCCTTGCTTTCGTCCTTGCTCTCCTTCTTGCTCTCCTTCTTACTCTCTTGTTCTTCTTCCTCTCCTTCTTCTTTCTCTTATTCTTGTGCTCCTTCTTGCTTCTTGTTGCTCTCCTTCTGGCTCTCCTTGCTTCTTGCCTCCTTTCCCCTGTTTACTCTCGCTTTGCTGTCCTCCTTGCTCTTCTCCTTCCTCTCCTTGCTCTCCTTCCGTGCTCTTTCTGCTCTTTCCTTCCTCTGCTCCTTGCTCTTCCGCCTTGCCTTCCTTCTTGCTGCTCTTCTCCTTGTTCTCCTCCTTGCACTGCTGCTTGCTCCTCCTTGCTCTTCTCTTTGCCAACCTCTTTGCTCCTTCTTGCTCTGCTCCTTGTACTTCTCCTTTGCACTGCTGCTTACACTCTTCCTTGCACTCCGCCTTGCACTCCTCCTTGGACAGGGTTATCTCCACACGAAGTCCTTTCTAAATTCACCTCCTTCCTCTCCTCCTTGCTTTCCTCTTAATTTGTACTTTGTCTATTCTCTTGCTGCTTCTTTTTGGTCTTCTACGAGGTTCCTCTTCTTCGCTCACCTTATCCCTTCCTGCTTTCGCTTCCTTTTTCTCAACTCGGTCTACTTGGCGTGCTCGTTGCCTTTTCTTTAATCTCCCTACTTCTTCACTTTTCCTGGCTCCCCTTCTTTCCTACCTGCTCTTCTTACCCTTTTGGTCTTCCTTCTTCTCCCCTTCGCTGTTTGCATTTTCCATCCTTTGTCTGGTTTCTGTTCTGCATTCTTCTTCTTGCCCCAAGTCCGCGGCACTCATGGCTGTTGCTGGCTGACATGAGGGACTTGGGGAACTGAAATCCAGCATGCTTCTTCTGCTGCTTTCTTCCTGTCCACTTCTTCCTCCCCCTTTGCTTTTTTCTCTTCCACTCTTGCCCCGAGTCCGCAGCACTCACGACAGATGCTGGCTGTCATGAGGGGCTCGGGGAAATAAACTCCAGCAAGTACCCTTTTCCCTGCTCGCGCTACGCTCACTGCTTTCCTTGCTTTTCCTACTTACTCTCCCTACTGTCCCTGCTTTCCTTACTTTGCCTGCTTTCCCTACCTCCTACTTTGCCCAAACCCTCCTGCACTTCCTGCTTTCCTGTTCTTCTAGAAGGTTCTTTTTCTTCCTCCCCTCTCTTTGTCCTCGTTTCCACCCCACCTCCAGATACGATCCTTTCTCCTTCTCCCCCCTTAAAATCATGACAGCAAATCCATTTTTTGGGTTCGCGCAACGACGCCGGGAGAGAGAAGAAGAGTTTGGATATGACAACCCTGAAGAGGCAACGGCCACCATTTCAAATAACAATAGTAATAACCATCATAATTACATTCATACATACGTACGTACATTCATACATTTGTCAATTCATACATTCATACATGCATAGATAGGATGGATGGATGATGATGATTATTCCATTGCATATTTACGTAAAAGCTACAATTCCATTAACCGTGCCTAGGAATGATCATCCTACAGTATGGTCCTCCACTGTGGATTGAGATGTACATTTAACTTTTGACACCCAGCAAGGATGACTTGGACTTCGGGACATCAACTGAGGCA
>Ga0126342_10006194_pt1 | contig 21153 bp, 19 predicted proteins | sample Cyp1metagenome_FD_92528 | JGI IMG/M metagenome (GOLD analysis project Ga0126342, IMG submission 92528) | Coral microbial communities from Lord Howe Island, Old Settlement Bay, Australia - Cyphastrea 1 metagenome | ecosystem: Host-associated > Invertebrates > Cnidaria > Coral ...
AGATAAGATAGATAAGATAGATAAGATAGATAAGATAGATAAGATAGATAAGATAGATAAGATAGATAAGATAGATAAGATAGATAAGATAGATAAGATAGATAGGATAGATAGGATAGATAGATAGATAGATAGATAGAGAGATAGAGAGATAGAGGGATAGATAGATTAGATAGATAAATTAGATAGATAGATAGATAGATAGAGAGATAGAGAGATAGAGAGATAGAGAGATAGAGAGATAGAGAGATAGAGAGATAGAGAGATAGATAGATAGAGAGATTGAGAGACAGACAGATAGATAGATCGATAGATAGATCGATAGATCGATAGACCGATAGATAGATTACTTAGATTAGATAGATTAGATAGATTAGATAGATCGATAGATCGATAGATCGATAGATAGATTAGATAGATTAGATAGATTAGATAGATTAGATAGATTAGAGAGATTAGAGAGATTAGATAGATTAGATAGATTAGATAGATTAGATAGATTAGATAGATTAGAGAGATTAGAGAGATTAGAGAGATTAGAGAGATTAGATAGATTAGATAGATTAGATAGACTAGATAGATTAGTAGATAAATAGATAGATAAATAGATAGATGGATAGACAGATAGATAGATAGACAATTACAACTGCAACAGCTACAACTACACTACACTACTGCTACAACTACAAATGCAAATATACTACGCTAGATTACATTACACTAATTACACTACACTACGCTAATTACATCTAATTACACTACACCAATTACACTAACCATTACAACAAGGCCTACTACCACAACTACAACTACAATTACGACTACACTACACTACACTAATTACACTGCAGCACACTACAGCTACAAACGCAACTACAACTGCAACCACACTACATTACACAACACTACACTACACTGATTACATTGCATTACACTACAACCACAACCACAACCACAACCACAACCACAACCACAACTGCAGCTGCAACTACAACTACCACTACCACTACCACTACCACTACATTACATTTACATTTACATTTACATTTACATTCACATTTACATGTACATTTACATTCACATTCACATTTACATTTACATTGACATCACACTACATTACATTACGCTACACTACACTACACTACACCACACCACACGACACGACACGACACGACACGACACGACGCGACGCGACGCGACGCGACACTACACTACACCACACCACACCACACCACACCACGACTACAGCTGCAACTGCACTTGCGAACACACTAATTATACTACATTGCAGCTACAGCTCTACTACACAACACTGCAACTACAGCTACAACTGCAACTACAACTGCAACTGCACTACACCACACTACATCCAGCAGTTGTGGTAAGGTGACCACTGCAACCATTGCAACCATTCCAAAAAAACAACTCCAACCACCTGTCGGTCCATCAGTGGATTCGCTCTGCCATCCGCGAGTCACAACAACCAACCTCTCCTATAGGTTTCCGATTTTTGAAACTTCCGCCGCCGCCTTGTGCGGTCCTTTTGGTATATATGTCAGTTCAAAAAGTATTGAAGTGATATGAGCAGAGGATGATCTTTTCACACTGTGCCTGAGGACATGGCAATTTTCGCAGAACATAAGGCTTGGTCTGCTGTTTCGACACCGCCTGAATTTCTGTTGTCAAAATCAGTTTGAATATTTGGAAATTTCATGTTATTTCTGCATATTTCTGCGATGTATATTTTTTCTCTATACCTTCCGGCCATAAAAAAGGCATACAGACGGCTGTCAAGACGTCCCACTCCGGGGGTTACAGCATGTCACGTACAAATTGTTACAGGTTGTCACACAAGTATCTTACGATATGCCAGGCTCTTCTCAAAGCTCGAGAATCTTTGGAGGCGCACCGAAGAAAACCTGAACAGACTTTGTCAGACTTCCTGAGATTTCCTAAGACTTCTCTCTGTACAAAAAGAGTTTTGTTTTAGTGTTTTATTATGTTTTAGTTTTTGCTTCAGTTGCCTGGGTCACTACAGGCAGTTAGTTCATGTTGGTTCTCTGGACTTGACAGTTTTGATTCTGACGATACCTTTGTTTTGAAGTGAGACTAGTGCGCTGAGCAAAGGAGGACGATGAGTTTGATGACGGTCTCGACGAATTTGACGGAGGCCTTGATGATTTGGATTTGTTTTCACCAATCGTTGGACTCAGGCTGACCTCCTTCACAATTCCATTCTAAAATAGACTTCGCTGGCAGGGGCCACTGGAAGCCACGACAGGGCCTTTGGATTGAGCTTTACAAAAGCAAAAAAACGTCAGATCTGTTGTCTCTTTGGATTCAGATCTGTTGCCAGAGTACTTCAGTATACTTTAGTGTTCAGCGAATCGCCAAGGCCAAACCAAAGGATGAGGCAGGTGTTTTACAGTCCATTTCAATTGGCAACTTCTCAGATCAATTGGCAACCTGACACAACCTATTTTGATTTTGGATGTGGACCCAATTGGCAGCTGCAAAGGATTTCGAGCAATTTCTTGCAGATCACTATGCAGATGATGAGTTCTTCACTCAGTTTTGGCCTAGCTGTATGTTAATCCCATTTACTCTACTCAAGAGCGGCCAGTATTCCGTGGGTAGATGCAATTTCAGGAGGAAGTGGAAGTTAGTTTGACGATGTTTAACAACTTTTCTGACAACCTGTCTCAAGATCTTTACGACGACCCGTCCATCGATCTTTCTGACGTCAGAGTGAAACTGTACTGTGATCAGCTCAGGATAGGCGCTCGAGACGAGGAGACCATTGCGACAATTTGTCCTGAGACAACACTGTCACGATATCAGCGGTACAGAATGTGAGAAAGAGCTGCGAGAGTTGGAACAAAATTTGAACACACTTTGCTTTCCAACCTCTTTGAGCACAGGAAGACATTGAAGGAAATGCGGAGTTGGACGATGAAGTTCTAGATGAGTGCACAGCGGTGGAGAGAATGTTCTTTTTGGCCTTGGCAGCCTTTGCACCTGCATAGCACATGTTTGGAATTCCGGATGCCCAGCCATGCTGCTGAGCTGCTGAGCTGCTAGGTATTTGGAGGAGAAACAAGCAGAAAGAGAGGAGTTCCTGGCCGCGCAAGTTACAGTTACAAACGATGCTTTAGAAATGTAGGGTTTGGTGGAAGATCCTCATTGAAATGTACAGAAGGTGTGGCAGAAAGTTGCAGGAAACTGATGATATCTGGATGATATCTGGATGATATCAGTGTTTTTCAGATCGAATCAGCAAAAAGTAGCGAAGCCATGTGAAGCCCATGCATCCAAGCGAGTCTCGAAAGCTCCATTACCTCATTGCCAGGGCTGCTGTCTTCAAGCACAGTTGTACTATGTTGTACTGTATCAAAAGACCAACACATTTTTTTTGTCTTCAACATGCTTCAACTTCTGTTGAGTGGCCAAGGTTGTATTCTTTGTACGAGCCCCAAAGAGGATTCAAGGCAGGACTTGCCAAGATCCAAGAGGGGTAGACGGGTAGACCCGGGTAGACTCGGGTAGACTCGGGTAGAGAGTTGGTGTTGTAGACGTTGTAGACGTTGTAGACGTTGTAAACGTTGTAGACGTTGTAGACGTTGTAGACGTTGTAGACGTTGTAGACGTTGTAGACAGCATTGTTGAGAGGATGACGAGCCTCGGGTCATTGCAGAGACGAAAGCGATCATTGAACGACACTATCTCGAGGACCCCATGTCATCGCATGTCCTGATGGCTTAAGAGTGGTTTCAGCTGATGCGTTAATAGAATTTAATAGACAATATAGACATCGTTGAACAGACATTGGACGCATTTGACAGGAAGAAAGTGAAGAGGAAACAGAATCTGGAGATGACAGTGATGATGAGTTTCTGGGCATCATGTTATGTTGATTGATTGCACGCATTGAAGAATCCAGTTGGTTTGACGTTGTTTGATTGATGTTGTTTGCTTGTTTGTTTGGTCACTCATTTGGTTAGGACATGTTAGGACTCCAGAGCCTCTCAGAAGTTCACTGAGGTCGAAGACATGGGATTGCGAAACTGTGCTCAGCACACTAAGTAATCTTTCCAATAGACCAGGCTCGGGGTGTGTTGATGGGAAATGACAGGACCAAGTGTTGATTGATTGATTGATTGGTTGGTTGGTTGATTGATTGATTGATTGATTTGATTGATTTGATTGATTTGATTGATTTGATTGATGGATTGATGGAAAGAATATGGCAAGTGAGAAGTGCATCAATTTCTGTACATGTGCTGTGAAAGTATCGTTGCTTTAGTTTCGAAACCGACGGTACTTTTTCGGATTGACGTGCTCTTTATCACAGCTTGTTGTCCAAGGCAAAATTGGAAAGGTCAAAGCCATCAAGAAGCCTCCAGTACTGAAACCGGTAGCGGAATCTGGAGGCCCAGCATGTCACATGAGACAGATAGACCTGTACTGGTAGATTGTACGTCAACAATGTAAGAGTTGTTGGTCATGGAGGTGAAGAAAAGGAAGAGGTCAGATGCCCCAGCGGTGTGACAGCGCTGCCTGTCTACAAATTCCAAGACCTTGCAGAGTTCGAGAAGAATTCACCGCATTCAATTGAAAACAGTTGTGCGCTTGTCTTTGGCAAGGATGTCGTTGAACTCCCGGATGCCTGAGACTTAGCTTGGAGTTTGCTGGCTGGGAATGGCACAAGTTTCTGAGGAAATTGAGACCATGTTCACAAGCAGCCTGCGAGGTTGTGACGACTCGTCCGAAGGATGAGACGGCAGAAGAAAAAAAGGCCCGGAAGGCCTCCGTCAAGGCGTGATCCAAACACGTACATCGTACATCTTAATTCCACACACACACACATCAGGTCAATTCAAACGGTGTCCCTGAAAAAGCGAGAAGTTTTTGGTTCATCCCTGCCTTCAGTCCGGGCCTACCAGGAAATGAGAAGAATTTGCAGACAAATGAAAAAAGAAAGACAAGACCTGAGCAATCCCTGGTTGCTTTGGTACTTGGTGTGCAGCGCAGCATAGGATGCATAGGCAGATGTGAGGCAGATGGCAGACGGCCGAAGTTAGTTTGTCTACCTAGGCAAGGAGATGTACAGGAAAGAGGCTGCGAAATTGCCAGGCCACCTTTGCAACTGGAAATGTGGGTACCAGCGGATCATCAGTCAACATGTTGCAGTTTCGTACCCGTACCTGGGCTCTGACGTCTTGGATTTTACTATGTATTGCTCCGTCTTGCCCTTTTTTCCATCTATTTTCCCAGTCTCTCTCTCACCAAGGATTGAGAGATGGACATAGATGGACACTGGCAGACTGTGCTTTGAAATAGCCGGATGCTGGTTAACTTTTTCCACAGGTCAAGGCGGAGCTGACGTGCGCCAGAAGACTCGCGCGGTGAAGTGCGCCCAAGCTGCCTGGGTTGCGGAAGTTCACTAAGCTTCGCCATTCATCACCAGTATTGAATGAAACATGATGAGACCCCAGAAGAAAGAGAGGTTTCACCACCATCCTTGTTTGAAGTCGGAGTTCACTGCTGAGTGAAACATAGTTTGAGCCTCTCCACGTGCTTCTTTTCTGTCTTTTCCTCTCGTGAGAGGTCTGTACCTAAACACCAGGGACAAATTTCTTGGCAGACTATCACAGTCACCCTTGAGATCCTTGAGCAGGTACTAAGAGCCCTTCACTGTGCAGCTCCAAGAAGCTACATTTTCGGTGAAGGGCTCAAAGTTCTGGAAGAAACGGCCCAGGATGGCGCAGGATGGCCCGTGTGTATATATTTCTCTTGGGGTGAAGCATGGCTTCACAGGCCTCGGCCTCCATCTCACGTCTCTGAAGTCTCCAAAAAACGTTTTCTTATGCTTCATTTGAATTCATTTGATATCATACAGTTCTGCTATCAATCAGAAGGTTTAAGAAAGTCTTCAGGGACAGCTTGGACAGCTTTGGGCATTGTGCAGTTTGATTAGGTAGTTCAATGTGGCTTGCAACAAATGCGCACTCCATTCGCAAAGGCGAAACGGAGTTTACACGGAGCACTCAATCAGCCTCCATTTGTTGCAAAGAACAAAAGAAGTGCATAGCAATGTATTCAGCAGGTCGGTGATGTGTGGTGAGGTACTACTGCAACTTGGAACGGTGAACTAACCTTCGCTTGCCGCAGTTTGTCACGGTTCAAAGCAGCTAGATCATGCTAGATCGAACTACTGTAGTAAATGCAGGGAAGACGGAGAATTGAAACCGCTCGCAAGACTGGATCAACACGGCTGTAAAAGGGCTAAACTCACAGTAAACGAAACTTGCGCTAACACTGACGTAAGAAGTCAAACTAGTAAGGCAACAGCGTGCCAGAATGGGTGCCAGTATTGAGGACTACTTGTCTTATATTTCGATGTCATGCTAGCAGCGAGTGTCCTGGAAACCTGGTCAACGATGGTATGGAACAAACGCTGATTGGTCTATTCCAGTATGCAATGCTGGGCAAAAGCCTGATGGTCGCACTTTGTCCAAGACCGTCCGAGGCCGGACCTGGTGTGATTTGCACGAAGTCCAGTGACTCCAGTGACAAAGTTTCCTGTTTCTTTTCAGGGATCTTTAGCCAGTTCGTTTATCAAGTTTATCACATATCTTCAGCCAATTTCTGTATTAGCATCTATTCGATTTCAATAGATTTCACATCAGCAGCGTCAAAAACCCATTGGTTTGTTGTGAATATCGGGGCTTTCCTAACTCGCCCGCCTTTTCCCGACCTTATTGGAATAGCTGTAAACAGTTCGCACCCAGGTTTCTGATAGCTTTTGACATCTTTTGATCATGGACAGCTTTGAAAATCAGCAAAGCAAGTAGCTTGTCTCAGGGAAGGGCCTGGGCTGAAACTTTGCGGCCTGACATTCCGACCGTGAAAGTCTGTCGGTTCCGGTCCTCAAGGGCAACGCGACTTGTTGAGCGTCCAAATTTGACCACGGGAATGCCAGCAATGCAGTGCTTCTCTTTGCAAGGTCTGAATGTGGAGATGCAGTTTTGCACCATTATGGCGCCTCACGGTCTGTTGAAGCCTACTCTGCAGAATATCCACTAAGAATGTTCTCGGCTTCGTTGTATGGGAAGAGAAGCAGAGAAATTGAGAGAGCAGAATGAATCCTTTGTTAAATTGAAGGGAATTTGGCTGCTCAGTCCAGTATTCCATCAGGCCACACTGGGACGAGACATACAACCAGTATTTGGCAAACCCTTGGCACAACTTGTTGGCAGGTACCAGGCAGAAAGCAGTTTCCACCTGCGCAGCCTGCGTGGCTTGCATAGCTGTCAGGATTTAGTTTGAGCAAAGGGCTGGACAGAAGGGTTGTATACAACTGATGTGCTACTTGCGGGTATCATTCGCAGGAGGCAGCGAGTGCGAATGCGCAGCAAGGGCTTTGGAGGTGTAACATGTTAACATGGCAAAATGACACAGAAAGATACAATGCACAAGTTTTTCAGGTTTCTTTCAGTGCAGAATCAACCGATCTGTGAGATCTTCGTTGCAATTCCGAGCGCTTGTGCTGCAGGTGAGGCTACCACGGCGAAGAGTCCAACGCGTGGATCGGCCAAGGAGGCGAAGTGTTCTGTGGATTCCAACAAAACACTTTGGCCGCAAACCAAATGCAACAAGACTTGGCAACATTTGGCAACATAAAGGTCAAAGACTTCTGTAGATTCGAGGTTTTTAGAGTATTTTAGATGTCCTTTAGATTTATTTTAGATGTGTGATGATGTCTCAGTTTCCGTGCCTCGCGTGTTGTTTTTTGTGTTGTTTGTTTCTCAGTGCGGGATTTTGGGTATGCAACCAAACACTGACATAACAGGACTTTGCAACTTCAGAGTCCCAGGTGGCCAAATTCAAGCAAGAGGCCTTTCCAGAGTGCACATAAACAACCTCTATGCAACCTTAATGGTTAATGTATTTGAAGCGTTCACTCGATGCCAATTCAGATTGTGAGCAGCATGGACGATTGGTCTGATGAGCTAATTGCTGGCCTTCGTGACCACGGCAAAACCGGCATGTGTTGACAAGTTAACAACCTTAGCACTGGCAGCAACCAAAGTCTTCATGGGTTGTTTGTGTCGGTTTGCTTTGTCTCAGCAGTGTCTTTCCTTGTGCAGATTGAATCAATTTGAATCAGTGTGAATCACGTCTCAGTCCCAGACTTGCAATGGCTTTCATACTTTGAAGCTGTCGATACAAAGCGCGGTGCCACGCTTGACAGGTTGGTGGGCTTCTTCGGGGCCTAGCCTTCCGCTCTCTTTTTGTCGAGCAATGCGCCAAAGACTCGGTGAAATTCAAGAACTTCAACAGACGCAGCAAGACTCGGCCAAGTAAGTCTATCGATTACATATAACATATCATAACATATATATAATTATATATATATACACAATATATATATATTATATTATATTATATTATATTATATTATATTATATTAATTATATTTATTAGAGTATATTATATGTATATAAATCAACTAAAATCGTTCAGCATTGTTGTTTCTTCTTTTTCCATGTGTAACCTGCACTCGAACTCTCCTGGAAACTGACATTGTCTTCACGCTTGCGCTAGCCTACCGCATCTCTTGCAAGGCGCAGAAGTGGAGGACTTGTGGCACCAGGGACACTTCATCAAATCGCAATCAGTTCTTGGTGGAAGTCACAGCCTTGGACCTGCAGCTTGTTGCTCGTGCAGCACGCCATCATCCGCAAACTAAGCCGTGTACTACGACAAGAAGAACGTGTATGCGACGGAGGTCACCAGAGAACGATATTTGGTTTGCCCACGTGCGCGTCGCGCTGTCATTGCAATCTCTCCTTCATTCTCTCTTTCACAATGCAACAGTATGCCACAGTGTTGTAATGCATGGCAGACTGGCGAACGTGCTGAAAACAACATTTTCAGCAAGCGTATTCCTGAAAGAAGAACTATATAGCAATTTCAGGAAAATGATACATTGCGTTGCATTGTGCTGGCTGTCTGAGATTGTTGCCTAAGTGCAGTAGCAACATCATCTTTGATGTTGTAATTGATGTTGTTGGAAGGTACTTCAAATGGTTGCCGTTTGTATTCTCAAAGCCAGATTACCTTGAAACAGTAATTTGCATGATACATATATACGCGTAGTCGAGTATTAAGAACGGATAAGACAGAACAGCGCAGAAGAAATGTCCACACCGCTAGTTTGAATTCATTGTTGGTTGAGGTATGTGGCACTATACTGTGGCTTTGACCCAAGAGCTTGTTCGCCGAGTGACTTGGTCAATACCTCCTGCCAAACGTGCCTAGTAGGAAAGTGCATTGCCGCAGGCTCATCGGTTACTAGTAAATTAGAATAACCTCTAGTGCCGCCTTTAACCCAATTCTTTTTCGTATTTCATTTATTTCTGATAGTGTATAATTCTTATGAAGGTAAGCCAGAGCAAGACCATATTTTTGATTGATTCAATGCATACACAAGTATGATTGTCGTAGCGGGCTTCAAATCTTTGTGGGCTGCGTAGTAGGCTTATTCTGCCTGCAATAACATGGACAGTCTTTTGGATCTAGAATGGAACTCTCACCAAAGAAGGCATCACACATATTCATGTAAAGATTTTGAAGACATCGAAGTATTTCTACCTTTTTCTTAAACATTCTGTAGATGATCTTTCGATACACGTTCAGCACCCCCGTTTCCAAGGTGAATCTAGCCTTCCCTGAGATGGGCTTGTCAGACAAATTCATCGGGAACAAGTGTGAAGCTCAGAGAGGTGCAAGAAGAGGCCTGTGAAGAAAGAATTTGAAATTCTGATTCTGATAGCCTGCTGAAAGGAGATGCAACAAATTGCAACAAGTCCATACAAAGTTCATACAAAACCACGCAAAACCAACAAGCTGCAATGAGGCTCAACATGAGCGTGGGCAACGGGGCTTCGTTTGATGCTCACCTAGATGTCCACCGACGATTTGTTTGATAGTCATGCCACGTGTTTCAGGGGTCTAAAGAGCAGAAGTTGGCCAGGTTGGAGTGGCTGAGAAACCGTACAATCGCAAACTTTCGCCTTGACCCCAGTTGTCGAGTCTGGTTTTTCTTCAGCACCTTGACTGCTTCGCTGAGGCTGCTGGTTTATTTGAACGATTCCTGGAGGCAGTTGGAGACTGCTCAAATCAGCTACTTGTAGATGCCGAGCGATTCCGAGTACAAACCACATCAAACCACTAACAGGCCACCCCTTGGCGGCGAGATTACCCTGTTGGGGGAAGGAGAGACAGAGGCGTGTCAACTTGCATCTCTTCGCGAAAAAGTTTGTCAGTATGACGCAATATGACACAGTATGGTAGTATATTCATTTCAGCACCAATTATTTGTGCCACCTTCCGATTTGCATTGTTGTTGTCTATTGCTTCTTAATTCCCGACCAGTCCTCCCGGCCAGTCCGTGAAGCGTTCAGCTTCTTTTCAAGTGCAGAGGCCGAAGCAGCCAATGCCAATCCAGAACGCCTGAAGCTTCCAGCGACAGCCCTGAGTCTACATTCGAAACGCGCGGTGATATGAAGCCATGAAGCGGTGTGGAGTTTCGTTGTGGCCTTTGAGCCGTTGAGCCGTTCAGCCTTTGATGCTTCAGCAACTGTACATTCCACAAGGTGACTGTTACACCAATCAGTGGAAGATTGGTAGCCAGACCCTTAGCAGAGTCCACTTAAACGTGTAAGATGTGTAAGAAGAAGTGCTTAAAGCGAGTGTATTTGGCTGTGTCATTCAAATAACACACTCGAGAGACATTGAAGGCTTTCTGGTCAGATCGCATTCTGCACAAAGTCCAGGCTGGGAAATCACTGTATTTGAAAGAATGGGCGGACATCTCATGCTGTGAATATTTGCAAATCACATCAAATTATATTTGCAAATTATTAGAATAGTAACTTAGTACGTTTTTTCAACCTCAGTGCAAAGCATGCCGATGTCATGTCGATATCCCAGTTCAGTTCTTCTGAGGATGGATGTTCTTGCTGTGCCTTTTTCTTGTCCTGACATTTCCTGACCAGAGATTTGACTCCCTTCAAGTAGCTTTACATAGCTTTAAAAAACAATTTACATTAAGGTATCAATTGAATCAATTTGTTTTTGTTGCTACTGCTACCATGATTTGTTTTTGCTTTTAAAAGCCCTTCTCGATTTAGCTGTGTGGATTCAATGCCGGCATCAACGTTTTTGACTGCCTTGTTGATGAGTCGTCGATGGTGACAGTCGTGAAGATACAACGTCGTCATTGCTGGTCTAACGCGTCACCAAGATGGCGGCGCTGCTTTTGGCTCCTTAAACTGCTCAACTTTTCCAAGCTTTCCCTGACTTTCCCTGACTTTCCCTTACTTTCCCCAACTGTCCCTTACTCTTCTTTACGCTCCCTGTTTTTTCGAGCTTCTTGTTTCCTTTGCGCTGCATGTTGAGATTGCACATAGAGTGCTCTGCTTGTTGGGATCTACTGATATTACTTGTACGACTACGAGTTTCTTGAAAATCTGGCAACAGCATCCTGCAGGCGTCTGAAGTGTTAGACGGCATCGATGATTATCGGGTCTCATATGTCATTTGGTCGAGTGCTTAGATGTGCTTAGTTTTTTTTATTTTTTCGCTCCTTGTATTTTTTTGTGGTACCAGGCTGCTTGGTCAGGAAACGCCTAGCACCTTGGCAGCAAGGCTAGCGCTGTGCAATCCTTCCGCTGCTTCCTTTACTTGGCCAATGTTTTCATATGTTTTCCAGGCTCTGCCAAAATGGAAGACAAACCTGAGTCTGCGCGCCTGGGCAGCACAGTGCAGTTTTCTGCTTCCAAAGGCCACAGGTGGAGGTAGACCAAGTGATTGCCAGTATTGGCTCTTGGATGCTCTTGGCTAGCGAATCCTTGTGAACTGTTGAATGATAATGACAGCTCCAGGCCATCGTGGGCGCTCTGATGTTTTACGAAGAACAACGGCAGACTGCCAGTGTGATTCATGAGGTTTAGATTTGAGTTGTTTCGCTTTCGGCGTGGAATGGAAGGGCCATGCAGGAGTCAAAGAACGGGCTTTTTAGTTGTAGATGTGAATGGGAGTTGAGCGGCTGAGAAGATAGTAAGATGATGAGAGATGAACTTTCCTCAATTGCCACGGACGTCAATACTTTCGGCTTGTGTCCGCCACTGTTCCATCCTTCAAGCTTCGCACTTCACAAGCCAGTGACAATCAAACATATGATGTTGGGCGGCTGTGCAAGTCTACCCCCTGCGTATTGCGCGATCAATATCCTCAAAGATTGCCGCCGTGCAAAGCGAAGCAGCTTCTGTCAATTGTTCAATCTCTTGCTATGGACCCAAGAGAAATTATTTTTGGGCATAAGTCCCCGGTCGGTGTCAGGGAGAAACATTAAGCAAACCAAATAGGACCAAAATCATGCCACAGACACTGCAGCTCCCACAGTTGAATCCTAGCTGTTCAAGTAAGACACAAGATAGGTACCTTTCTCGCATGATGTAGGTGCTTTCGATGTACCTTGTTCTCCTTGTTTGGCTAAACCAATCCAACGTATTACAAGGTATCGGATTGCATCCAAATGCCCTGTTGGTTTGATGGCCATGGGCGACGACTTGATGCAGCTTGAAGATCTTGATGTCATCGCTGACTATGTGGGGGAGGATGAGGCAAAGCTACTGCTTGCCATGCAATCGGATCGAGCTGTGGCAGAAATCATGCAGCAGATACAGCTTCTGCAAAAGGATTTGATGAGGGAAAAATCACTGTGGCAGGAAGATCATTGTGAACAAAATGGTTTCTTAATGCGGCAAGAACAGAGGCGATGGCAGGAATGGCAGGAAGCACAGGCCTGGCAACTCGAAGATGAACTTTGCAATGAAGTTTGCACCAGACAGAGTACAATTCTAGAGGAACTCAAATCGTGCACTGAATTGCAAAACACCATTGTGCAAATGAAGGGTCAATTGAAGTCTAATCATACTAATACATCGCAGATCAATGATCCAAGTAATCTCGCCGGTATGGTAAGGGCAGACTTCTTGCCTGGAACACCGCAAAATGATCCAAGCAATCCAAGCAACTTGCAAGTCTCGCAAGAAGCAAAGCATGAAGAGAAGGACAAAGGATTTTCCGGAGCCTGCGGAGATTCCAAATCACTTGACGCTCGAAGCAACTCTTCCCGTGGAACGCATGGAAGCTGTGAAACTTTCCATGGAGCTCCGGATGCCCTTGGTGCGTCGGGTGCGTGTGTAGAAAGAGGAGAAAGTGGACCGTCTCGAGAGATTCGAGAGAAAGTGGAAGTGGAAGCAGTGGAAGCAGTGAAAGCAGCACAGAAACGATGCAACGAGGAACTCACAGAGGTGGCTGACGACTGCAATGCCAGCAATGGCAGCAATGGCAATGGCGAGGGGACCAGGGAAGTGGGAGCAATGCCTTCGACATTTTCGGCTTGCCATGGCGATGAAATGAGTGACCAGCCCAAAGAGGCCAGTTCAGAAGCCCAAGCTCCCCGTGAAACTTTGGAAGCTCCGAGCAAGCCAGCTGCCAAAGGGAAAGGAAAAGGCAAGGGAGGAAAGGGTCCACCACCGCCAAATCCGAAAGCAATGGCAAAATCAGCCGTGAAAAGCCAAGAGATCAAGAAGAATTTGGTGACTCTGCACTGGAAGGCTTTACCTGCCGTACCTGTCGACCAGAATGACCAGAATTCATCCAATGATCGGCTGCTGCGGAACTGCATGGACTTGCTGTCAACCGCCAAAGGTTGTCCACGAGAGGCAGATACTAATTTGGCCATCAGCGAGGAGTTCGCAGGAGCCTTCAACGATGTTGAGGACTGCGTAGATCTTCCAGAATCCATGCAAGAGGCACATCTTCCTGGCATTCCGGGAGAATCCGGGCACATTCCCTGCTAAATTGACAGATATGTTGCATGATTTTGCATTGATTCTGGCAGGTCTACTTCAAAAGACGCGAAGCGGCAGTGCAGCTCCTTGGGCCAGTCCTTTCCTTTGAGTACGCAAACCTTTTAAGCACATGTAGAACACGACATAATTATCATCATTCAGCATAGTGGCACAGTGAAACATTTGCGAAGGCAAGGGATCGCGCGCTATGAAAAAATCAAAAGCTGCATCCTGCCTGAGGCCAACACCAACAAGACATCCTTTCTGGATGAGAAGCAGTGCCGAATGTTGGACCCTTGACCCTTGTAATTCCGGCTGCCAGCCATTTATCAAGAAACATGACAATCTTATACAATCTTTTTTTTCTTGCAGCACCCGTGGCAAAGGGTTTCCAAACTCATCAGGTTGGGCATTCTAATGGGAAAGTACCGCATGAAGAACAAAGGCTCTGCTGAACAATCACAGTCAGCAGTCAGTCAGCAGCCAACAATGACATCTCTTTTTGGCATATCGCTGCTGACTGGGCTGACTGTGCTCCTTTCCGTGACCTTTTTTGTCAGACGAAAGCCTACGACAGATTGTAGCAACTATGAAGCGAGCGGCAATCATCTCAGTGGGGACGAAGCTGCGAATTTTGCTGCAACTTATCAACTAACTAACGATACTAACGATAACTAACGTTCGTTTGTTCTTTTCTGTTCTTGGTCTCTTCAAACCAAGGTGCTGAGTTGCAAGTATGACATCTTGAAGGAGGAGGCGGGAACTGTGCACAGTGGCCAAGCAAAGAAAGTGTATCAGTCAGTGTGTCAGGGAAGCCCATGAACGAGCACATGTAACTGCAATCACGTAGAATTTACATGATGGTCACAGAACATTAATACGTGTCGGCTGAATCTCCAAAATTCCGTTTTCAGCAAGGACATGCAAAGGACATGCAAAGGCATTTTATGGAGGTCAGTGTAGTTCTGCAACTTCTGGTCACCGAGTCATTCAACAAAGTCAAAGCTCAGATTATTGGACTGTCGGCAGAGTTTGGTCTATTGTGTCATGGTACCCTTGGCATGTCATTTCACTTCATTTTGTGATATGTTATGAACCATGCACACAACAATATGCGAAGTGGTTATGTCGTTGGAAGGGATTGAGCATGCTGCGCAAAGTCGTCCGCGACGCAAAGGAGGGGAATCTTTTTTGCACACAAGAAATGGCAATGCCAACTCACTGCCTAATACTCGCACTGCTAATCTGCAAAACTGCCAGAAAGACGGGAGGACTTCGCAGGAATTTCGAAACAGTTCAAAAACTTCGCGAATATGAGTCTTTCCTAGCTTTTGCGAGGGTAAGACTGCTTTGGAAAGATAAGGAATGGAATCTCGAAGTATGTTGCAGCACACGGAGCTGTGCGGTCTCCCAGTGTTGCCAGAAGCGGTGTTTTGCAGCAAAATCTGTAACATCAGCAACAATGAACTATGTATATATGTATATATTTAAACATGCAATTTGTAGCAATTTTGGTTTTGTTTTTGGCTTGTTTGTCATCGCGATCCGTTTCCCCGCTCCTTGCAGTGCCAGTTGGTGTAGGTTCTATGAAACCAGCATTTCATCCAAGATATCCAAGGATCCAGTCGCTGTTCACTTATTCCTACGTGAATTCACATGGCACCACAGTCACTAATCACCGATTGAGTCACGGCTGAGGGTGCTCTGAAGCAGCTGAAAGATCCGTGGCTGCACCGCTTGGTTTACGAGATTCTCAAGGTGTGGACGACAATCGAAGTCCTAATTTGTATCCGTGATATTCCGTGATATGATATTCGCATACACTCGCCACATGAACCATCATGAACCCTTATTTCTCAGTTCTTCCTGCTTCAGGTTCCTCAGATAGAAGAGCGCCTTGAATGCATGCTCTTTCAGACAGCATTTGAGGACTTCCTGTGCTGGAATTGGCACATCACACAGTGTTAGTGTTGGGGCTAGATGTTCAATCATTGCGGATTTGGACCAGGAGAGCCTTGCACGGTGCTCTCGAAACATCGACATCATGTGTCAGGAGCGTTTCGCATCATATCATGGCAGGTGTTTGACTCACCTCTCCACTTTCCAGCATTGACATAGGATGATGGCTCAGCCCTAAAACTCGAAATGTCTTGCAAGCAAAAAAAGCACTTGTAGCCAGACGAAAGCACGGACTACAGGTTTCTGCGTGTATGTTTGTACTTTTCCATAGAAGCAATCAACCCAGTACCCATGTTGAGTGAGAGATCATGAAGCAGGCAATAAACCATTGCGTATTACACCGTATTACAAACAAATGACCATTTACCAAAAATAGTTGACAGAAGGTTTGTACCAGTGATACCAGTGGTTGATAATTAGTATGGATCTAGGGATTTGTCCTCTTCGTTATGAGGCGGCACGCAACTAAATTCACCAATTCTGCAAGGCAGCGCTAGCAAACCCGCTAGGGGTGCGCTATTTTTTTTTTCACATCCATGATGTTCAAACATGTTTTTTAAATGTGTTCCTGACTGCTTGTTATTTCAACATGAAAAAAGTTAAGACGTAACAAGTAGCTCCTTAAACCTAAGGATGTCTTGGTGAAACAGGCCAGAGACATGAACTTTGACAACGTTGCAATGCCTGGGAAGTTTTTCCATTGGATATGGTCAGGTCTTTTTGCCATTCTGTGCTATGAAAGATGTGGCAATTTGAACTGTGTTCTTTTTTTATCCTTTTCTTAGGAAAGGCCCTTAACATCCTTTACAGTACAAAAGCGGGCTTAGAGAATGAGCCAAAGATGTTTTGAAGCTGAATCAGAATCACGCTTCCCTTTCCCACCCTTTCCCACCGGACAAAATCCTGGGTTGATGCTTCAGGCCCTAATGACCGTGGATGCCATGCGCGACAGCTTGCGAGAGTACAATCTTGGCACGCTTGACCAAACATAATAGCTCAGCTCAGCTTGGAAATCGGAGTGGATACAGATGATACAGGAGCCATGGTGGTGTGGTTCATTGGTGGCATCTTGCCGCATTGCCTGTGACTCCATTTTTTTTCTTGCCAGGCTTTTCAACATTGCGCATCGCTTTGGGACAGCCTTGAACAGCAATTGCCTGGTACGTCTCTTAACCGTCCTAACCACTAACTGCAGCATCTCAACGCAAAGTTTTTGGGCCTTTCAGAGCCGCTCCCTCCCTCTCTCCCTCTCTCTTTCTTTCTTTCTTTCTTTCTTTCTTTCTTTGTCAGGCCCCCCAAGCTCCTCAAGGCTTCAGCCTAGTCTCCTTGGAACGATTAGCCTCGGCCTGAGGCATGATTTTCACGTCTCTGTTTGAGCTGTTGCCACTTCCTTGCACTGCCTTGATATCTTGTTTGCTGGAGTGATGCCAGACACATTGTCATTGGGTCAGAGCTATCAAAGCCTGTCCTATAGTGTAGATGCACTGCAATTCTGCAAGGCCCAGACCAAATCAACTGCTTCAAAGGCTGTCCGGTAAGACTTGCACACGAGTTCACGAGCCAAACGATTGGGGAGAGACAGGAAGAGAAAAGGACAAAGCCTGATGGAGCAAATGCTTCTGCAATACAAGTCAGTGACATTTCAGTGGCCTCCTTGTAACCCCTGTCAGCACAACATGCTTCACTTCGTTCTCGCGATGATGAAGCCTGAGATGGCTTCTCAGCTTTTCCCTGATGAGGCCATCATGTTTCGGGGACACTTGTACCAGCTTCGATATATTCACTTTGCAGCAACTTTGCGAAGTTGTAGCAATTTCAGAAGCTGTAGCAGCTTTTTTTTGGCAGGTTCTCAAGAAGTTGTCAGCAGCGAAGAGCATGAAAAGCTTCACAGTGTACCAGGCACCACAAGTCCTTCGTGGCGGCAAGTGTCCAAAACAGGCAGAACTCTGTGCAGCGATGCGATGCGATGCAATGCGATGCAGGACTGTGCTGAGTTGACACATGGCTTTTTCGCTCTCCGTGAGATTTGCGAAACTGGTCCTCCTCTGAGTATCTCAGAATCTGTCTGTTCACTACACAATTCATGTGACTAAGGCAGATACCAAAGTGGGAAACGAGAGAAAGTGAAGATTGAACGGAGGCACTCAGTATATCATGTATATCTCAGTATCACCGTTCAATTCGTTCAATGATCAGTTTCTGCATTTCGAAGTCGATCAGAGCCTGCAGAACTTCAGGCGAATGACCAAAGCGCCCCTTGATCGGGAGGCCATGTGTGCACGACCACAGTCGCATGTCGAGATTGTTTGATGGCATTGTATCTCCATGCATCTCCACTCCATTCATCTCCATGCAAACACGCATCTCTGCGTAGAAGCAATGATGCTGGGCTATGCACTCTTGTTTTTCACGTGGTTTTGGGAAGTCTCTAGTCTCTAACCTTTCGACATCTTTTGACTTTCCATGATCCAGGAAAGCATCGATTTGGACGACCACTTCCATTCCGTTATCCAGGCCCTTTGATCCTTCGAAACTGAATCATCTGAATCCAAGAGACGCCTTGAATCGCCTTGAATTTCCGCAGAGCACCTAACCGGACCTTGGAGTGCCAGGCCTTTGTGGAGAAGAACGAACACAAAGTGGATCAGATCACAAAAGGCTGCCTATCTGCCTTTGTCTTGTACAAGGACCGGAGATGCAGGGAAGTCGGGAAGAATGGGAAGATAGACTAAGATAGATGAAGATGGGAACAAACATTGGAATCATTGGAACAACATGAAATCACTGACCACGATTCAATGCTTGTGACATCTGATGGCTTGGCCCAGGAGAAGGCGCTTTTCTTCGATGATCTTGGTTCAGTGTATCCACCTCCAAAGGATGACCAAGACAGCAAGGCTCTATTCCATTCAGATCCGTTAAGCAGCATTCAAGCAGCATTCCCAGTTTATGGGCACCTGGAAATCTTTCACACTTTATTGATCTTTATTGCATATTCCCCCGTTTGCAGGCTGACCTGATAGCAGTCATTTACAAGCTTGCAATGTGCCTTGGTTGATTTTGACACTGTCACACGCGTTCTCCCATGGACTACAATATCATACAATATCTACAATAGGCCTTCTGAAACATGGCCTGCTCAGACGTAGAAATGACTGACTGACTGACACACACACACACATGCCAAGCGTTCCTGTGCTTGGTGGGTTTTGAAAACGACTAACTGCGTGTGTCCCTTGCATCAGCTACATTGTCTTGCATCACGGGCATGTGTTAGCCCAATATGCATGGCGCACACTGCATTCAAGGCAGGTGCGAATGCACTTGGCGGAAGTGGAGCAGGCCCTTGCCGCCATTGCGTGCTGCATTGCCTGTCAGAAACTAGACCTCTGGACTGTTCACAGGTTCCGGCTCAAAGGAATCTTTCCGTACAAATACATCAAGATACATCAAGATACATCAAGCAAGTCTGGGCAAGGTATGGTTTGACAATCCATATATATCCATCTCATATCCATTCTCTGGAGGCTCCAAACCCTTCTCCATGTACCATTGGCACCCATGGTCTATGTATCAGAACCCTAATGCTACAATGTCCGTGCCGGATTGCTGCTTCTGCGCCTGCATCTAAATGTAGGCAGCAAGTATATGATGGGACATGGCCCAAGGATATCCAAGGATGCTCAAGGATTCTGTGCAGATCAGCAATGGTGTTGTAACATGCTGGAAAATGTATGAACATGTTGTAAACTTCCCGCACCACGCTGCATTGCTGAAATCATGCAACGTGCTGTTGGAAGCTCAGCTTCATACCGCAACTCTTGGCGTTGAGAAGTTTGCAGCTGTCCACGTCCACTGCATTCCATGGATTTCCATAATTGTCCTATGAATTCCGTGACCTGGATTTCTGAAATCATTTCAAAGCCGTTTTTTGTTTTGATGAATTGAAGCTCTCAATATGTTTCTATGATTCGCTATGGTATGCTCGCAGAGTCGTGACTTCAGTGCTGATGGTGCTGTTACGGTACTCACCTGGATTCTACTGTCCTGGTCCTAGTCCGCTTGGAATTGCAATCCTTGCTCTCCTTTCGTCAAATGCATTTGTCTTGGTGGTCTCCAGGCGCGCACACACAGAGACGCACAGAAAGCTCTTGCGAAACTTGCAATACGCAGAAGGCAATGTTAGCCCCAGCTTGAAACATGTCGCATGGGACCTTGCGTGTCGACGCATCAACTGAAATGCGTTTGGCGTGAATGCAGAGGAAGCTCCCCATTTTTAAGCATGTCTCTATCAAATCATTGAATTGACCAGATCACTTTCACCCCCAGTATCCCGTAGCCAAGTAGCTTTCATAAGCTACTCTAGCATACTCTAGAGATGGCTGGCCAGAGTTGCTTTTGCTTTAGCAAACACAATGATGGGGATATTTATTGGTAATCATTACAACTTCGGCCATATTTTGTCTCTTCTTTTCGGACCTTGCGGTCCGACTCCTTCCAATCTCTTGTCTCTCGATCTTTTCCCTGTGTTTTTTTTTTGTGGATGTTCTTTGCGAGTGGTCGCTTGGCTTTGTCTCTATAGTTGTTGTGCATGCTCCTCTTAAGCAGTCGCTTGAGTCACTTGCCACTTTACTCTCCGAAGTTGCCGGAGCCGTGCTTTTGCTATTCACTATTTACATCTATTCACTACGTTTCAACCACCTCATTTGCATCAGTCTGTTGAGTTCGATGTGCCCTCCACTGCACAGTTTTCGCCTCCCCAGGCCAGTTTAACTCAGGCGCCTGCCGCAAATGGAAGGCAGGAGAAAAAAGTTGAGATTTGCAGGACTGGGCGACTGAGATTTGGTACATGAAATAGCATGGAATAGCAATGCATAGCATGGATACTGATACTGATACTGTATGATACCGTAGGTCCGCCGTTGCTTTTCAGACTATGGTCTCCCCATGCCGGACAGGGTGAGAAGCACTCCAGCAGTCCGACGTCAATCGAGTGCAAATGTGCAGCCGTGACCTTAGCAGACACTATGAAGCTCTCAAGTCGTGCTTCGTTTTCTTTGTATTCACCCCGCTTCGCGTGGGGTGGCCGCCCACACCGCAGGTTTATTTCGGTCCGTGAGAGGGGCTAAGGGTGGTTTTCCCTCGTGGGGGCTCCCCAAGCTAGGGAATTTTCACTTTCCCCCCCCCGTGGGGGCTCCCCAAGCTAGGGAATTTTCACTTTTCCCCCCCGTGGGGGCTCCCCAAGCTAGGGAATTTTCACTTTTCC
>Ga0126342_10006195_pt1 | contig 21153 bp, 22 predicted proteins | sample Cyp1metagenome_FD_92528 | JGI IMG/M metagenome (GOLD analysis project Ga0126342, IMG submission 92528) | Coral microbial communities from Lord Howe Island, Old Settlement Bay, Australia - Cyphastrea 1 metagenome | ecosystem: Host-associated > Invertebrates > Cnidaria > Coral ...
CTTTCGCACGAAATGAGGTTCGATCGCCAAAAACTGAGGTAAAATTGCGATTTCAACTTGTCCGGCGCAACCCTTTCGCACGAAATGAGGTTCGATCGTCAAAAACTGAGGTAAAATTGCGATCTCAACTTGTCCGGTGCAACCCTTTTGCACGAAATGAGGTTCGATTGTCAAGTTTCGCAGGAGAAGGCTGAAATGAAATCATTGGCGCATAAGCCTTTCTTTTCGGGAAATAAGCTTCTGCTGTAATGGAACAAGCCAGGTGACTCACGCCCAGGTGCTTTGCAACATCGATGTGATACAACCGAACTTGTGGTTGCAGCGGCAGAATCATGTCATCCGTCCATGAATCTTGCCTTTCCTTATTGATCGGTGTATGCTGCATATATATATATAAATAGATAATATAAGCCTAATCCTGTTTGAGTTCGATCAGGTTATTCTATTAGCCTGCTCTTAGCCTCATCCTAAACCTTCCCGTAGGGCCAGCCATTGGGTTTTGATTACATGCCAATGGTGCGAGCACTCGATTTCAGCAGACCCGCGCTTGGGTCAAACATCAATGAAACTCTGTCCTTTCCGTTTTGCTCAAATTATCCCTGTTTTGTTTGAATTATTGATCGTTTTCTGGTCAAATTCCTCCTAAGGCATTTTGAAGAGAAAACAAAGGAAAAAACAACAAAACGCAGGGATTTTGAAGAAAACAATCGTTACTTCTCGGGGGCCGCGGCTGCAGTTGCACAATTTCAGCGCCTACATGGCAACGAATTTGAAAATCATTGAAAACCCATAGTTGTAGTTCCACAATGATGGTTGCGACCTTAACGCCGGCACATCAGATGCGGGTGTGTTTTTTAAACAGCAATCAGGGATGCAGCAGCTGGACTGCATGGGCAAAAATATCCAACAAAAACTGCTGAGACATAAACATAGACCCCTGGAGTGCGCCATGGCGTTAGCACGTGTGGCTGCACAATGCTCCATTGCATATAGCGCATTCATGCAAGCAGCTGCGCCGGTTCTGGCGGCAGGTACCCTAGACCAGGCGAGGGGGTTCTCCAACAGCCCCAACTAAGGAGGAAAGAATTGAAAAGAAGCAGGCAGATCCAATGATTAATTCGCAGTTTTCTCGCCCCACGAAAATGATGGAGGGCGCCTTACCTATTTTGACTTTGAGCGGTTTGAAATGCAAATCTCGGAAGGTAGTTTGATTCTTCCACGGAGTAGGTCTGGTGCTTCCTTTAGTTTTGGATTTCCTATAGCAGCTGCTTGGCCAAGCAGGTGAAAGCCTTCAACTATGGCATGCAAATAATGCGTGAGCTGAGCCAGGCCAGGCTCTGCATGATCATGTGTTCTGCAACTTCTGCAGCCTGGAACTTAAAGTGGTGTGCTTGATGCATTTTGCATCTTAATGGGGGCGCTGCGGTGCAGCCACGGTCCGAAATCAAGTATGGATATTGCCAAATGTGACACAACAATAGATTGAAAATAGATTGGACTAGATACTGTGCATGTGGCTACATATTGCATACCAACAGGAGCGGCATCCCAAGCACTCTCTTTTGTTGCGCGCTTTCATCACATCAGCTTCACATCATGGAACTTCAGGTGGACCAAACCAGTGAAGCGATTGAGGCGCAGCCGCAGGCCGCAGCGCCAAAGCAGAGCCGCAGAGCTTTGAAACTGGGAAAAGGGCGAAGCCACTACAATACCCAGAGCCTATTTGAACATGTTTGTTTCGCAGCCAACATACGAAATTCCAAGCGGATTGGCGTAGTCCTTGGAACTGCGCTGAACTTGGCAACGGGGAAATACATGGACTCCTTGCTTCTTGGCTACAAAATTTGTTTGGCTATAGAGGTGTCACCATGATTTCGTTATATTTCGTTCGTATGGTATTACGTCTTTCACTTTGCTGATGAGGAGAGCCGATGGCTTATAGATTATAGATGGCGATGCGGAAAGTTTTCTCTAATGTTCTATAGCCAAGGGTTCTGATTATGGCATCCTAGCGCAGCAAAACAAGTGCAAACTCGCATCGAAACTGTTTTAATCTGGGGCGACAATACAGCCAAGGCGAGCTGCAAAAGCTGATTTCACCATCGAGCCTGCGGCTGCTCCGAGCGCAGCGACGCTCTCACGTGCGAAATGCCTTTTAGATGCTTTCCTGATGGAATGCCGGCAAGGACAATGGGCACGGTGGGGCTTTGTTGGGGCCAATGCCCGGTGGATTGCTCTCAGAAACTCGCTTGCAATTAGATCCACCTGCCAGGGTTAGATTTTATCAGATTGTTATTTTGAGACTTTGCCATTGAGGAGACATGCAAGATTTTTCATTTTCAAGAAAATGTAGACAATATGAATTTGAATAGGTAATACATATGTAGATCACATGTAGAATTGAGTGCTGCACTGGAAACAAGGAAAGAATTGAATAAAGAGGTAAGGGACTCAATCATCAACCAAGACATAGGTATCACGATACCTAACTATACCTAACTTTGATGCCTTACATGTATTTGGCAATAAGAAGCTGGCCCCAGCCAGACTGCAACTTTCCACCGTTTTCGGGGACCATTATTTGGCAGCTGGAACAATTTGATTGATAGATGGTGTGGGCGGCTGGTGTCTTGATTCAAAAAAGGAATCCAAATTGGCGGCTTCTTGTTGTGTCTCTTGCTGCTTGCCACGCCCTACTGAAACCCGCGCTGGCGCCAGCTTTCTTTTTCTGCATTTTTTCTTGGTTGCCTAGGGGCCAACCTACTGCAGGAGGGCAGTGGATGACACCAGGGCAAATAGGCTAACGCACCTGGTGGGGCACAGTGGCTGTTCCGAAGTGCAGATGGAGAGGCCATAAAACTTGATTTTTTGCTGTGACTGTGACTTGTCCATTTGTGGCCAAGCATGATGAATTGCCTACCGCTTGCGATGAAACCTAGTTGGTCGGATTCTTTCTCCACTAGCGGGTGGCTTCTTTTGGCACTGCTGTGCGCTTCTGTTTTTAGCAGTTTTTTGCTTTGTCATCCAAGACATGGATGACCTGGGCATTGCCGGCCTACTTTGCTTGCATGCTATGGTGGATGTTCTAAAGGGTGAAACCGTTCGTGCCATTTTGGGCTCACGTGCTGAAACTATCCAGCGCAGCCCCAACTTCCCTTTTCTCCCACCCGCTCGCCCAAAGGGAACACGGGCCTTTAAGTGGGTGAGTGGCTATGCACAGGATGAGCTCTGTCCAGACCTTGCCCACCTGGAGTTTAGCAGCCTCCTGCTGTGTCCTTGAGCGGTGTGGGGTGGCCAATCCGCTCTGGCGGCAGCTAGTGCGGATCCTGCAGCTCCAGCAGCTCCAGCAGCTCCAGTGGCTCATTGGCTCCAGCAGTGCCACGCCCTACCAAAACGCAGCAGCCCTTCTTGAGCTTATATGCTCACTGCTGTGTCACCTCGCTGGCCTGGGGTGGGGCCTTCGGGAACGAGCCGCGCCAGCAATGTTTTCTACATTGAATCTTTTGTTGGTTGCTTTGGGGCCAACCTACTGCGGGAGGGCAGTGGATGACACCAGGGCAAATGGGCTAACGCGCCTGGTGGGGCACAGCGGCTTTCCCGAAGTTAGATCGGGAGGCCATACAGCTTCACGTCAAATAGGGTTTTCCATCAATACTTTTTCGATTATTGATTTCCACCATATGTGCTTTAGCTATAGCCTGGTATGTGATGAGAAGATGGCCCAACATGATTTGGCCCTTTTTCTGTACTTTTTATGATTGGAAGGAATGGTGCCTCAGACTCTCGGCCAATAGGAAATCCATTTGGGAAAGTAGTTGCTCATTGATTTTACATCTTAACCCAGTTTGCACATTGCTGTCAAAAAGCATGTCTGGATGTTTGTTCAGGGGCCTGTTCTGCGCCGAAGTTTCGGCAAGTCTTGTAAGCGCTTCCGCTGCCGCTGCCTACTGACACAAAAATCCAAACCATGGGTGCCTTTGCTCTCTTTGGTTTCCTCTCAGACCATCTTTTTTTGGCGGTCTCTTGCCTCTCGCCTCTCGCTATTTGGGTTCTATCCTTTGCTTCTTTTGCTTGCTTGCTCCCCTCGCGTGCGTCCTTCTTCGCGATGCGCTGCAAAGCTGCACATGTTCAAAATTGTTGATCATATTGTGCGTTTTAAGTTGTGAGTCGCCCGCAGGACTGGCAAGAAGAAAATGTAAATCAAAAGCATGGGGTCCATGTTCGAGTCACTAGATGTGCAATCTTAGAATTATTTTGCGACATGAATTCGGCTAAATAGACTCAGCCTCCATTCGTGGCAACATGTCAGTTGTAAAATCCATTGGTGGCTAGAATGCCCGACCGGATCATTCACCTTCTCAGCCACAGAACATCTTGCTTATTGAAATGGAACTTCAGAAATACAAATAAAACTCTATTGTTTTCTGAATGACATACATATTCCTATAACAATCGGTTTGCAGGAAACCCATGCCCAACTTGCTAGTCCGATGCAGGTATGGATTCTTCTCCTCAAGGAAAAATTACTTCTTGGTGGAAGAATATGCGACCAAGTGACTCTCTGGTTTTCGCTTTGGGCGATGCTGCGGGTGAGATTGCGGTTTTAGTTTCGCACCTAAATATGTTTTGTCGGCCGTCGCGTAAGTTTATACACCAGTACAGAGAGCGGGAAAGTGGGGGGGGGGGCGTTGCTATGTAAAAACGTCACAAATTGATTGTTTCTTGGCATAACATGGCTCGAGTGTGCACCAGGCCCTCCCCGAGAGTGCTAAGAGTATGGTGGCCACGCTGTGTTTTTGAAATTGCCTGCTAGAATGAGGTTTTGCGAGATTTGTGGAATATATTCACTCAGCGTACAGCATGGGCAGAATGATGCAGCAACACGTTGGCTCTCAACCCGTGCCCATGCATGGGCGTTTGTGGGGACTCGTTTCTCACTTGAACAGCGAGCAGATGTTGGGCCGGCCAACTTTCAGTTTCTATTTGCTTGGGGCGTTGCCAGAATAATTAGAAATAAGCCTGGTTGCAAGAATGAATGTTGCTGAAAGCCTTGGCCGAGCAAGAAAAAAGACCAAGAATGGCAAAAGCGCTTTTGGAAACCACGCGGCCCTTGTACATCTAACAGAGCCAATGTTTGCTCCCCTTCAACCTCTCCAGGTGGGCTATGCTTACGGATGTTGCATGTTCACCCCCAAAGGGATGTGCAGGGCCCGAAGGATGTAGTGTTTTTGGATATTTTTGCTTATGAATGTTAAAATGTTAAAACGACCAAAAACAAGCAAACATGTTCAACAAACCAGTGGCCAAATGTGGTCAATTTCCCCAGTGTTTGGTCATTTTCTGTTCAAATTTTCTTCTTTTTTTGCCGGAGACATTTGAAGGAAAAACGATCACAAAACAAACAGAAATTGGTGGAATTTGATCAAAAACAATTTTGTTGTGCTCATGGAGCAACAAACTTGTCATGTCAATGCACCTAAATGCGCGCTCCAAACCCTCTTGGACAGAATGTTACATCCGGTGGCTGTGGGCGGCACTTGGGCATACCAATGAGAATTTTATTTCCCAAGACAAATCCTGCTTATGTGCCGGCCGTGTCGGCATGCTTTTCCAAGCCTTTCCCACAAAACTTAGCACGTCGCGCGCTTTATGGTCTTGTGTGCGCCTTGGCCCGCCCGTTTGCAGAATTGCGTGCGCGCAGTATGTCCGAATCAATTTATTTTGCAAACGAGGAAAAAGCGCTCCCTCGAGCTGTTGACAGCCACGCTGCGCACTCGTGGCTTCTATATCCTTGCAGCTTCAGGCTGCCACCCAGGCTTGCAACGTATGTGAAGCGAGACCGAAGGACGGATACTTTCTGTCATGGATGCTTCACAGGGCAGGGGTGGGGATCCGTTGGGATGGCTGAGGCGGTGAAATGGGTATATTAGCTTTTACGCGGCGGCCGATTATAGTATATTGGTTGGGCTGTGCGTGGGGGCAACCAATTTGAAGGTCACTGGGCTTGGACTCTTTGAAGCATGTGAAAAGAGATTCCAGAACCTGCTGTTTAAATTCAGAATCTGCGGCCGAAAATGCGAGAGGGCATACTATCCAGTAAACTATTCTTTGATGAATGCAGGAAGCAACTCTCCAGGGATCTACAGTACAGTTGACTTCTCTGTCGACTGCAAGCCTTTTTTGGCAGGCCCTTGGTAGTGACCCATTCGGGACTGTAACATATGCCATGTGATTGCTCTATTGCACCCGAACTGAAGACACCTTTTTTTTTCAAATAATCCCATATGCCAAAGTTTACTGTATGCACAGCTGTTAGTACTTGTGTGCATGAAGTTGATGCTATGTATCTTTCCGCAAACAGAATTTTAGACAGACAGATCTACTCCTGATAAGAAGTGTGGTTGCACAGGTACTGAGCCTGTGCACAGATAAGTCTTGTCCGACATTGCTTGAGACTTCACATTCCTTCCCGAGTCAATTCTGGAAGGGGATGTCACGTGGGCCTGAGGTGTGATGAAGCAACGCAGCTATGGCAAACAAGCTTGGCTGGGTCTTTCCGGGAAGGTCAAGATGCTATGGCGGGGTATGCCAGCTTCCTGGAACAGCACAGATGGCAGATTACTACACGGCGTCCGTTTCCTGTGGTGACGTTGGGGAAAGGCTGATCATGGGTCAAATTGTAACAGTGCCTTGAGAGGGCTTGGGGGTGTAGAGGTAGTGGAAAACTTTCCGGGAAGGTTTGCTCAACACTTTCACTCAGCTTCAAGTGGGCTGGGGCACAGAATTCAGGGGGGCTCCTCTTGAAATTATAGAATCAGCTTCAAGCTGCTTGCAAGTTTTGGTATGATTGCTTCTCGATGGCGCTTTGCTCCTCAAAAAAAAGAAACCACATGTCATCAACATGTTTCCCCTGACTAGCCTTTCGGATGGACGCTGGAAACCTTTACGTATTTTGGCGGCAGGTTGTGCGACTTACGAGCACAAGCTGAACAGCCTTCTGTTCGCTTTCCATCTCGAACTTGGCCATGATCCGAAAATCGTGCGAGCTTACATGGACTCTGTTATCAGCGTGTGTACAGACCAAGGAAACTTGTCAGTCGCAAACACGGTTTGGGCTGCGGCTTATGTGAAAATCATCCGGGCAAGGTTTGTTGTGGTTGGGGTGAGCATGATTTAAGAAAGCTGGGCCAGTGCACGTGTTATAGACTAGAGACGAAATTGCAGTTTGTCTCTGCTCAGGTACCGAGATAAAGCTTGCCCAAGCCCCTGCAGTCACTTCAACGGCAGCGCAACAGGACTGGGCATCGACCATTGACGCAGAACCCTTGACGTGCTTTGGCATGACCAGTTTCTGACCGGAGGGATGCTGGCCCCAAATGCAATGCTTTGGATCTAGCATGGTGGTTCGCTTAGGGAAGTTCATGCCCAAAATAATTACGCATTGTGAGAATGTGTTCTTGGCTTGACACTGTATTAGGTTCTACTTTCAAAGCCCGACTTGTTATCCGCCCCCACAGGGCTTCCATGTATGTTTTGTTTTAACATGTTTTAATCATATCCGCGTGGTTCAAAGTAGGTCCTGGTGTTCCAAGATCCAGCCATTCCGCGAAAAAACATATGCGACGTTTTTGTGCTGTGGATACCACTGGGTACATCTTTCAATCCCATGTTTGGCCCTTCATCCATGCACCTCCTTGTTCTCCGCAGCAGCTCAGGACGGAAGGCGACGAATTGGATGTGGAACAGGGGCATGCGGACCCAGATGGTCGCATGTTCCCTTTTGCCCTGAGAATACCTGGTCTGAAGCATGTCTCTGACAATTTGCTCAGCCATGTCCTGCAGCAAATGGAATCGTGGACCCCAATGTTGGCTGATCTGAAAACTCTTGAAACCTTACTGGGTAAACCACAATACCGCGAGCGGCTGATGGATACTTGCATTCCAGAAGCAGAACAATCTTCCCTTAAATCCTTCAGCGCGTCGCTGAAAGGGCTCAGGTGGGAGAGTATTGTGTTGTTTGCTGATTGCGTGCCTTGACGCAATTTACAAGGCTTGACAGCCAGCTTCGGCTGGTAAGAGGCATCAAATTCTGATAAATCAGAAGCAAGCGCCATTTAACATTTAAGTGAAGTCATCTGAAGCCATGCGAATTGACACTGCATCTTTTTGATGAATGCAGATCTATTTGCTGATCCGCCCGCACCGATTCTCCACTTCAGGTTTTGAGCTTGGAGAAGGTGCTCCGCTCCCATTGGTCCAAGGAGAAATTCATTCACGGTGCGGGGCTGAAAACAATTCAGAATGAGGATGTGGAGGTCAGCATCGAAAAAGTTGATGCAATTCTGACGAGCAATTCTTTTTGGGCCAAGTTGGCCACAGTTCACAGTGTCGCAGCAGAATCAGACTTTATAGGGCAGTGGTGTGAAGGGTGCGCGTGTCATTCTGATGACACAGGCTCTATCAGTACTTGCAGTCTCCGATGCTTGGATGTGGATTGTGAGTCTGATGGCTTTTTCCTGTTTGTAATAGGTTAAAGAATTGAGCTGCTATTTTCAGAGGCTCTCTGTTGGGAAAAACATCCCCGCGTCACTAGCTGCATTCCCCCCAACAAGAACCAGCTGCTTTTCCCTTCGGAATGAGGGCATCTGCACAATGTCGAAGATTGGATGGGCACTTCTGGCAAAGAAAACCTTCGGCCAGTGCCTGGGCCTTGTCCGGTTTTGCCATCCTGCCCTTTTCGGGGATGTAGGGCGCCCGAGCTCGCCTCTGGACAAGGTATCTTGGCTCTTCAAGCGTCAACGTGACAGTATGCAAAAAGCATTTTTTCATTTCACCAAATGGAATTGAAGGGTTCTACTTGCGCAACCGTGCATAAGAAAAGTAAATTGGGTATCTTGGCTCCTTTGCAGAAAGAAGCAAGCTGCATCTCAATAATGTAACCCTGAGGAGGGCTTCAGAAATCAATCGGCCAATTGCAAAACATGCAATCTTCCTGTATGTGTGCCGCTTTCATCCGCTTTCTAAGACTACGTGTTTGCCAACACGGTGTCATCGTGAATGCAGGTATGCTCGTGTGTGTGTGTGAGTGTGTGTGTGTGTCCGCGCATATGTGTGTGTGTGTGAGTGTGAGTGTGGGTGGGGGTTTCCGCGCCTGTGTTACCGCGTGCAGGTCAATGTGTGGAAACGTGCCGCCTCCTTGTTTGAGGGCGAATGAAGTGCTGTAGCATCGGGCGCGCGGGTCTGCACCAGGTCGCGTTTTTTTTTGCTGTGCATATTTAGGTAGAATTAAGTCTGCGAGCGTGAATGCTGAGCAAATGTCTTGCGCACGTGTTTGTGTATGTGTGTGTGTGTTTTGGACGCCTTTTTGTTTTTTGCATGCGCGGTCTTCCATGTATGTAATGCCATGGGCTCGAAGGTGGCAGACACTATGCCTGGGTTGATGTTGGAACGTCATGTTTCTACATATTGGAATGGGTGCTGGAAGCATTGCAGACCGCAAACATCCTCTGCAATGAAGTATCTTCATTTTTAAGGCATGGACAGGAGATAGTCGAAGCTTAAAGATTGCTCGCCAAAACCGCATACTTGCGCCTTCAAGATCCTCTTTCAGAAATAGCGAATCCTTTCGCAGCGCTGAGCGTGAAACCAAGAATTCGGAAAACGCATCTGTAAACATGCGTGTTTACACTTATTTCCCGGAACTCCCGACAGTGACAGGCACATGCATGGATGGACACGTATGTACATAGATTCAGACAGACCGGCAGACAGACACAGATAATTACATAGTTACGCAGACACATAGGTACACAGATACTCAGATGCGTAGATATGTAAACACTTTAGATACATCGATGCATGCATGCATACATACATGCATACATACATACATACATACATGCATGCATGCATAGATACATACATACATGCATACATACATACAAGCAGACAGACATGCACATGCATACACAGATATATACACACATACAGCATACATAGGGACAGACAGACAGACAGACAGACAGACAGACAGGCAGACAGGCAGACAGGCAGACCGGCAGGCAGGCAGGCAGGCAAACAGGCAAACCCACATATAGATATACAGACATACATACATGCACGCGTAAAAGCGCACGCGGAGAAATGCAAGCAAACACGCATAATAGGCCTAGGTATGCAGGGAACACACGAATGTCCGTACATACATGTGTTGAAATACGTGAGTTCAGATGTATCATGCAGGCACGGTGGTCCTGGGACTGTTTGCGCGTTGTGTTTTCTTGGCGCGGACACCAAGTATGGCCCGGCACAAGGGTTTGCAGCAGTGACTCGCGGGCAAAGCTTGTCTGAGGTTTGAAGGAACAGGCAAGTTTGCTTTTGCAGGATCGAGACCACATTCTCTCGCATCTGACTCGGGTCTCTCAGCAGGAGAAAGTGGCGCTCTTGCAAGACTGGCTGCAAGCCTGCGACCGCATGTGGAGTGTTTGAGCAGCAGGAGTTTGGGAATCTTTTTAGACAACAGGACACCCTGCCACCAAGCTTTTGGTCTTTTGTGTGGGTTTTTGTGGGCAGCTCCTTTGGTCGAAGCTAGGTGAGCTCAGTGCCAAATTGGACTTCTGGGGCCAATTGCCTTGGCTCCTATGTGTCTCGGCTTTAGACTGCCCGCGCATCATGATTTCTAGTTTCCGCCAGCCATGGCTGCGCTGATCGGCTGAACCCCTGGGTCATGAGTCTAACTTAGAGGTGTCGGTCAGTCAGTTCAATCTACTTCCAGTAGCTTTCGATGCATTTTTGTTGATCAGGAAAGCTTGAAACTCACATGAATCCACTTTCATGTCTTTCCTTCTGTTATGCTCTCTTTCTGTCTTCTTTCCTGTGTTTCATTTTTCTTTCCTGCTTCTGTTCCTGTTTTTTCTTGTTGTCCGTCTGTCTGTTTCTTTTTCTTTTTGTCCTGCTCTTTTCATTCTTTCTTTCTCCTGCTTTCGAACCTTGGCATGCCAAGCAATTTTTGGGAAGGACGCTGAGGAAGAGACGGTCAACACTGTAGCAAAGCTTTGCTGAGATTAAATGGATTTGTGATTAGGTTCTCAGCGGCTGGCAAATTCCCCCGTCTTCAAGAGCTTGGTTCATGGCCACCTCGACTACTCGTTTGGGTGCTGTTTTTTTTTTGGTCACCTTGGCTGGTGTAATGAACATGGTTCCTCAGGGGAGCCTGATGTTTGAAGGATCTATTTGCGGGCGCGGAATGAGCACAACAGCTGCTGTAAATTTCCTGGATCCGCAGAAAGGAAGACGCTCCTGAAAGGAAAGGTTTCTAGCAAAAACCAACGCAACCAAATGCGCCCTTTCCAGGATTCCCGGGGTTTGATTTTTTGAAGAGGATATCAAACTTGGATCCTGGCACTAGTCAACGTTAAGATGTTTTTGCCTTGTTGGCGCGTGAATGATGAGTGTGAATGAAAAACTTGGCACCAGGCATGAATATGGGGCAGACAACTTTTTTAGGGGTGCATTGCGCGAGGTGGCCTGGCGCATGACAGCCCTGCCATTGTCCGCCAGACTGCCCAGAGAGCCATTCAGCTGTGGGACTCCCATCAGCAACCTGCTCACCACGACTTGACCAGAGTGTTTTTGGACCCTGGCTGGCGGGGCAGATGGGAATCAACAAGCCCTACGGCCTTTCATTGACCGCTTGGCCGCTGGAGAGCAGTTTTTTGATTTCGAGGAAAGCGAGTTGGCGCTTCTGGCCAATTGGCTTCCACGGTTCCGGCACGTGCCTTGTGTGCGAAGGTAGACAGACAGACAGACAGATAGATAGGTAATTAGGTAGATGAAGATATAGATATATAGATCGATAGGTTTGGTTTGGTTTGGTTAGCTTAGGTTAGGTTAGGTTAAGGTCGGTAGGTCGATACGATAAGGTAGCTTATTTAGGGAGGTCGGTAGGTAGGTAGATATAAGGTAGGTTAGGTACATTGGGTAGGTTGGGTAGGTTAGACAGGGTAAGACTGAAATGGACTTAGATAGATTTCGAGAGACTTCGACAGACTTCGAAAAACTTAGAGATAGATAGATAGATGTAGATAGATAGATAGATAGATAGATAGACAGATAGATAGATAGATAGAAAGATAAATAGATAGATAGATTGAGAGGCAGATATATAGAGATAGAAAGATATAGATAGATATAGATAGATGTAGATAGATTTCGGAAGATAGATTTAGATAGATATAGATAGATACATATATAGACAATAGATCAATACCGATAGCTAGATAAGACCAGGACAAACTAGGTTAGCTTAGTAGGTGAGAAAAGATCGGAAAATTCCCAAGACACACAAGAAAGAAAGACTCTTTATAGATCGATAGGTTGCCAAAAAGAGGTTTACAGTGATGAACAGCTATCGACAGATAGATAATTGATAGATCAATAGGTAAATGGAAAACGAGTAGATCGATCCATTGATAGATAGGTAGATCTAAATAGGATGGAGACAGACAGGCAGACCGATTCGATAGATAAGTGGGACAGATCAAAGGATGGATGGATGGATGGTTGGATGGATAATGGATGGATGGATGGATGGATAGGTATATAGCAAAAAGAAAGAGGGATTTGCAGATCGGCTGATAAATAGATTGATAACTAGGTTTGAATGATTGGCAATTGATTGATTTGTTTGATCGATGGCTTCTGCTTTGACAGATAGGCAGATAGACAGACAGGAAGATAGATGGATGGAGAAAAAAGGTACATGAGTAGATGGCCCAACGGATAGAAATAAATGGATTTTCGCAGGGAGATTTGGAGAGATGGTGGTATGGAGTCACAGATAAATGGATGAATAGCAATAACAAATTGATACAATGCTTTGTCACATTCTTTGGTAGCTAATCTTCTATGCAAAACCATGGCTTTGATTGGCGGATGTGTCTGGGTATTAATTTTTTGGGTGCCGTCAAGTGAGGCTGCAGCTGCCGGCAACCAACGGAACAGAATTGCCATGTTTGTTTTGCCAAATGTTTCTTCTATAGCTTCTTTATTCATGGCAGGCAGGTTTCATTCAAACGGCATATGGCTTAGCAGGGTGGTATGGGAACCGATTATAGGCAATCCATTTTTTTGCGAAAGTAGACAAGACCTCGACTGCTTTTCGGTTGGCAAGGTGCGCTGTGTAGAGCGGAGCGTCGAAGGACTTCATTGCATAGTGAAGCGATGTCTAGGGCGAGGACCTAACTCGAGAGCCTCTACCATTTCCTTGGAGCTCCGGCTGCCGCAGCTACTTCACTTTGCCATTTCTGAGCCGCAAGAATTTGCCCAAGCTCAAACAGCATGGTCAGACCTTGGCACAGAGCCTGGTTTCCGGCGGTTGGTGTTGAGCCTTGGTCTTGGAAGCTACCTGGTCACTGTCCAAGTTTGAATTTAGATTGGTGGGTCTTGGGCCTCATTTAGACAGCACCCCGCATCTTTCCGAAACCTGCAGACTGTGTTAGACCAGTGACGCCTAACTATCAGAATGATACTTGTATATCTCTAAAGTATGTACTTGTACATGTGGTCGTGGCCGTGCTTGCACTTGTCCGTGGTTGCAGTTGCTCTTGCCCTGGCTCTCTTATTCTTATTGTCCTTGTTCTTGTTGTTCTTGCTGTTGCTGTTGCTGTTGTTGTTGCTGCTGTTGCTGCTGCTGTTGTTGTTGTTGTTCTTCTTCTTCTTCTTCTTCTTGTTCTTGTTCTTGTTGTTCTTGTTCTTGTCCTTGTCCTTGTTCTTGTTGCTGTTGCTGTTGCTGCTGCTGCTGTTGTTGTTGTTGCTGCTGCTGTCGGTGTCACTGTGCTTGTTCTTGTTCTTGTTGTTGTTCTTGCTGCTGGTGCTTCTTTTGCTTCTTTTGTTTCTTTTACTACTGCTATTGGTATTCTTTTGGTGGTCATGGCCTGACCTGAGGAAGCTATTGCACTTGCAGGAGAACGACTACCTCAAAAGCTTGACGCAAAGGGAATTATCCAACATGCTGTACAGAGACACGGTGAAGATGAAGCATTCCGTGGCCAAGCACATAGTTGACGCTGTACGCCAGGACAAGGCCCGGACTTCATAGCACTGATGTCACTGTGGTCCAAAATTTTCTCCGGGTAGATGGCCGGACCAGTTGGCCTTTGCCCTGCCAGGGGCACGAAGCTGATCCGCCAAAGCAGCCGCAATTCAGCTGCCATCTTGCACAAGCGCTGGTGAACCACCTGGTTGAGGCTGTGTTGGGCCCAACATCCGGTCCATAGAAAATGACAGCTGCAATGTACAGCCGGAATCGTTTTCACAGGGTGTTTATTGATTTGAACTTTACCCAGGTATGAGCTGATGAGCACCTGTAGGTTTGAAGAGGGAGCACGTGAAGTGAAGGGGCAGGGGTCAGAGGGCTGCAGAAAGTACCGAAACTTGATGCTTCTGTCAGGTTTGTGATCGCGACCGGTCATTGATTTTGTCCTTCAGGGCAGCCTCCTTGCAATTGCAGCTGCGACCGCTGACACATGCGTTGCCTGGCAGTCACCAAGGCCCAGGCGCGGCCCAGATAGGCATGCCCACATCATGAAAGAAGATTTGGCCAAGCATTTTTTGTCTACTCCATCATGGGCCCGTTGGAATGTTTGGTGGCTTTAGGTGTTGCTTGTCTTTCTTCCATGCCATTTGCAGGCGAGGATTGTGAACCAGACTCTGACCTGGTGATAGTGGAAGATACAGAACCAAACTTGTCCGCTGCACGCGGAAAACCTTTACGGGCAAGTTCGTCGCAGAGGTCTTCAGACCTTACCTTTTGCAAGGTGTCTGCAAACGCATTCCGGCACATGACTTTGCAGGGAAATAAACCTCAGCCGTTTGATCTTCACCTGCAACGCTTTCAACTTCACGAGTTGAAAGAGGCAGAGGCGGTGTTGCTGCCAGGACCCCCTGATTCTGGAGAGGTCTGCAGCTTGCACAACTGCAATTTCAAGGACTTGGCGGATTCATTCCGGTTATGGAGCTCCGAAGCTGTTCACATTCTCCCCATGAGTCAACTGCAGGAAGAAGCGGAAGACTTGCTACTGAGAATGGCTCATGCAGGAGCTTTTTCCACAAGCTACTATCTCCCAGGACCTGCCCCGGACGAATTGAGAGAATTGATGATGCGCGGCTATGTGGTTCAGGACAGATCTTTCCATGAGCACTACAGGATGTCGCGGGCAGGCTCCGATCTGATACACGCGGCAATCAAAGTTTCCTACCCGAAAACGGTGGCAGAACATGTGGATGATTATGCTATCCGATTGGGCCTTCCTTTGGAGAAGCGCACCAAGATTGAGTTGCTCATGACCTTGCTCCGCCAAGGATGGCAACAAGTTTCAGAACAAGATGCCGGCACATGCTTTGCTGCGGGGGGGGCAAAATGTTTTTGCGTGGGCCCGCCGCTGCACCATGAGTACTTGCATTTGCTATTGCTCTCTTCGGATGCTTTTTCCAAAGGATTGGGTCGCATCTTCCATGGCCAGATCAAAAAGTATTATGAGCTTTGCCTTGACTTGCTGAAGGAAGACCCCAATGGTCAACTCAAGACAGTCCTGCCTGGCAAGTCTGCTCGGTACTATATGGATTTGAAACAGCAGAACCGACGAGGCCAAAAACGCACTCAGCCACATCAGTCCGTTGAGAACGGGGCAGAAGAATCCGAGATGGAAATAGAAGTCAACTTGTCAGGCCAGGTCATCCCAAAATGATCCCACACAAACTGTTGTAGCGGTGCAGCCAGTGCAGCCCTTCAATCACCCCAGTTCAGTCGGCAGGTATTGCGTAGCACGCAAGGCGACAAGAACACTTTCTAATAGGTGATGGCAGCCGTTCCTATCGTATCCACCCATAATGTTTTACCTTTTGGGGCACATGGTAAAGAGCCAGTTTCAAATTGAATCGCTCAGACAGGATCCAACAGACATAGCATCGAGATGGCGCCGCCTCAGAAAAAGGAACGGCGACCAGCACGTAGCACATGCGGGCTGAGCCGCAGCTCCTCTCACACTGGTGGCCCCTCCGCTTCTTCCTCTACATCCCGCCCCAGAAGGACCACTCATGAAGTTGAGCGAGAAAGAAACTTGGGAAACTGCAGCCCGTCACAGCAAACCACACCAAGAGATGAACCTAATGAATCACGTAGCCCAGTCCTCGTCTCGAGTGGAGATGAAGATAGGGTTCCTTGCAGGTTGTCTAGCGACAAGCGACCAAGCTCCCGAACCAAATTTCAACCTGATGTGCGTCAAGGCCTTGGACGCCGTCAGCCCTCAAGTGTGCTTGGGGAAAGCCGTGAAGATGTGCAGTGTGAAGCCAGCGACGATGAGAGGAGCATTAGCAAGTCCAGCTGTAGTGACAATCTTGGCAGTATTGGAAGTTCAGAAGCTGCAAGTGGCTGCCAGGTTGGCGCAATGTCTGATGGCATGGAGCCTGTCACTGTGATGTTGGGAATGAGAGAGCCTGCCCATGCAAGATGTATCTCTGGCAGTGGCGAGCCCTCTGCAGAGGTGAGCCATCATGATGATGAAGCAACATGTGCTGCAGGCGCATACTCTCCTCGTCCATGCCCCCCCACGCCAGATGCGAGCAATGCCACGGGGGATGGCAAATGTGAGAATGAAGATGATTCGTCCAGCACTTTGCTTGGTTCTGTCTGCATAAGTGCATCCATGCCACAGCAAGAAGCCGACCTTGAATTTGAAAGAGAAGAGCAGCTGGTTGCAGAAAACATTGACAAAGCCTCTGTTGAGGGCGAGGCAACGGATGCGGGCGTGTCTGGTGATGGACAGTCCATGCCTCCAACGGATGGGAAAAATTCTGGGGTTGAGGCCCTGTCCACAGCAAGTTCCTCTTCTGCTGCGGCAAGCTCTGTGCCTGCATCATCAAGCCGATTGCCCCAACCGAAAATGCACTCGAAGCTAGCAGCTCAGCGCACCAAGCAGAATCAGCCCAAGGACAAGATTTCTCAACCTCTTCGTGGAGGTCTGGCATACTCCGATCCCCCAATGTCAACGATACCATCCTCCATCTTTGACGAGTCAACGATCTGGTTTGGATCAATTGCCTGCGTGAAGCGCAATGACAAAGCCAACGCCACTAGGGTGTATAAGGAAAAATGAAAGGTTTCAAGTTAAAAAACAAGCATTATATGTATGCATGTTTGTTTTTTAATTCAGGCTATAATTTTGCCATGGCTGTCAGCTCTGGTACTTTGATTCCTTGAAGTCCAAATGGTTGTTGCTTCAACAGGAGCAAATTGCAGTGATCGGCTGGGAAGGCCATGTCTGACTGAGGCAAGCTGCTACTATGTAACATGCCAATGCCATCAGTCTACCCGTGATGGCTCTTCTTCAGGCATTCGGAGATGCATCAAGCAACTGACGTCCGGAAGTGGCCATGAGGAAGAAAAACTTCTTCAACGTCGCATGGGATGGTGGCTCCTCCAAGGCCACTAGTCTGTTTTTTTGAGATGTTTTGTGCATACCATGTCTGGCACTTGTTTTCCACATTGCTTTCACCATCTGGTTTGGAGGAGATGACAAGCGACAAGTTATATTGTTTCCTAATAGTGCAGTGAGTTTGCGCGCGCTGGGGGTGGGTGCACATACAAAGATGTTTCAGGATCACAGGGTTAGAACGGAACATGAAAATATTCTCTCCGCAAACTCCTGCACGCATGGTGCACCGTCTAGTGCAGGGTACTTTACCTTTAATGACGATGGCAGTTGGGCACGGTTGTTGCTGATTTCTGGCCTGACAGTATCATATTTGGGCATGCAGGAATGTTTGCCGGAATTCTTTTTTCAGTTGAACAAGCAAGCTGCCTGGTTTGTGAAATCGTTGCCTCCCACTGAGGGTATAAGCTCACGCGCCAGCCAAACGAGAGCGATGAAGCTATTCGCAAACGCCATGTTGGTATGGTCACGTGTCTGAATTTTCAACGGGTTGTGGAAAAATATGTATTGGCACAGTCTTGAGGAATTTGCTTGCACAAGGCCGCTGATATACATAGACCCGATATTCAATTACATCTTGAGAAATTACTTAACTTCGTGTGATCCCCACAATGACATGTCAAGACGTATATTTGGACATATGTTCTATATATTCTGACAATCTATCTAAAATATATTCTGACATTCTGTTTGGCATACATTCTGGCAATCTATCCAACATATATTCTGGCAGTCTGGCAGTCTATCTGGCATTCTAGCTGGCATTCTATCTGACATATTCTGACATTCTATCTGGCATTCTATCTGACATATATTCTGGCATTCTATCTGACATATCTTCTGGCATTCTATCTGGCATTCTATCTGACATATCTTTTGGCATTCTATCTGACATATATTCTGGCATTCGCTCTGGCAGTCCATCTGGCATTCTATCTGGCATATCTTCTGACATTCAATCTGACATTCTATCTGACATACATTCTGGCATTCTATCAGACATTCTATCTGACATACATTCTGGCATTCTATCAGACATATATTCTTGCATTCTATCTGGCATTCTATCTGACATATTCTGACATTCTATCTGGCATTCTATCTGACATACATTCTGGCATTCTATCAGACATATATTCTGACATTCTGTCTGTCAGTCTATCTGACATTCTGTCTGGCATTCTATCTGGCATTCTTTTTGGCATTTCATCTGGCGGTTGAGGTCGAGCGGTGCCCACTGGGCTCGGGAGGTCTCCGGTTGAGGTCCAGCGGTCCCCACTGCGATCAGGAGCTGGCAAGGAGGAGGTGGAGGAGCAAGGCGGCGGAGAGCTCTTATAAAATCTAACAACCCTCGCCTGGCAGGTGGGGAATATTTGTATATATATAATATTTTTTTAATACTATAATATATATATTTATTATTTGATATATGATAATATTTTATATATAATCATTTTATATATACATATATTAAATATATGATATATATATATATATATATATTATATTTATAGATCAACACCGCAAACACTGAAAGAATAATCTTGACTGACCTTTGTTCTTTCGATTGGTGAATGCACATGCAATGTAGAAAAATGGGGCCTGATGTTGGATCTTTTGGTCGTCTAGCAGCCGGCCAAGCCTCTGGCATCCTTCCACCAAATAAGATGACTGAGGTGCCGCCATTATCTCGAGAGGATTTGCCCACTTTGCTGGAATTACAAAGTGAAATTGAACATTTCCAGAAGGTGCAAACACAGGACTGTTTTTCCGCTGCGGTGGAGCCGTTTTTGTATGAATTCTCCCCTGTTGCCACTGGTATCCTTTCCTACTGGGTGTGTCCCTGAGGGACTGCTTGATGGCTGTCACATTCATATCATAGCAAGTTGTGGAATGTGTAGCTAGTGCTTTCCTTAATCAGTGCGCCCCCTGGGGATGACTGGATCAGGACTGAGAAGAATCTTGTTTCCTGCAGGTTGTGCAGGGCTGCCTCTCATTCATGGTCGGGCGCTTGATCCCGCATTGTAGCCAGGGAAAGCAGGATTTTACATGTTTATCATCTAAAGATTGTTTTCCAGAACACCGCTGTGATTCTTTGTGCTTTCTGTGTTTTTTGCTTTTCTAGATCTAACATCGGCTTGGGATATAGCACATACCGTGATGCCTGTGCTGAAGGGTTTCTGAGTTTGAAAGGCATTCAGGGCAACAATCCCCGCAGTAACAATTAACGTCATTTACCAAACTCATGCTGTACGTGCGATCATGGCAGTTGCGTTTCCAAACTCAACATATGTATGTACAGAAGATGGGTCAACTCTTCAACACGAAGAATGGAGGCTGAAGACAATAAACCAAAGAAAACACGCCAGCTTTGAAAGCAGAAGTTGATGTGCTGCCTTTTTTCTTGCAGATGTTGACCTCTGCGAGCTGATATCAAAACTTCATGTCGCGGAAGTAAAAAATCTCTGTAAATCATCATGGACTATCCTCATTTGTGACTCAAGCTCCGAAACCACAATGATTAAAAAACCACGCCCGCCTAAAGGCGTTGTTCCCTTGTTTCACCTCCTCTCAGCCTGCTACTCCTCCTCTTTCGCCTCCTCTCACAGCAAGCGGATGGATATGTGCCTCTGACCGGATTTCATGTCAAATGCTACCAAAAAAAACTAGCTCACTTATATGCTGCGTGTGCGCGTGTAGTTCGCCAGAGCTTGACTTCAGACACACCAGACCTCGAACCTATGCCAAGCTCTGGGGCTCTGTCTCACCGGACCTCAACCTCATGGGGATTTAGGCCTTAAGACAGGCTCTGCAATCAGTGTGGCTCACCAGACCTCGTGCCTATATGTCAGAGGGTTTACAACTCGTGTCAAACAAAAACATGAATCAAGTTTGCGACAGCAAGTCGGAACAGATTATACAGAGGAAAGTTGCTGGAGTAAAATGCTAGAATTCGTATGGCAGGATCTTTGCTTTTAAAGCCTCTGTCAGAATTTCAAAACATGTGAGCACATCTATTTTCATAGAAAGATTGTAAAAGCAATTGTCAGAATGTATGCAAAGTAAAATTTTGGCAGGGGTCAAATGGGTCGAATGTGACCATGCTTGTCAGAAAACACGTCAGGCTATATTTCACATTGTCAAATCAGAATATAGCATCATGCACTAATTTCATCAGAACGACTATTTTTTGGACGGCGCAGGCTTGCACAAAGTGTGATCCGCGGCCTTGGGCTGCCGCATTGTGCTGCATTTTGGCAAAATTCCTGAGATGTCAATGTGCGTTTCGATTGCACAGTCTCACACAAAGTGGGGGTCGCGGTCTTGGACCGCGGCATTCTTCGTGTAAATTCTCGGATGAAGTGGCTTTCTTACTTGACATGTCCATGCGCATTTCGACTGCGCAGGCTCGCACAAAGTGTGGGTCCCGGTCTTGGGATCGGCCCTCCTCCTCGACATTATCCTCCTCAACATCATCATCTTCCTCCTCCTTGCAATCATCATTCTCAACCTCATCAACATCATCATCATCATCGTCATCGTCATCCTCATCATCATCATCATCATCACCATCATCCACCTGATCATCCTCCACTTCATCTTCCGCATGAACATCCTCATCGTCATGCTCCTCAACATCATCATCCTCCACCTCATCGTGCTC
>Ga0126342_10006196_pt1 | contig 21149 bp, 16 predicted proteins | sample Cyp1metagenome_FD_92528 | JGI IMG/M metagenome (GOLD analysis project Ga0126342, IMG submission 92528) | Coral microbial communities from Lord Howe Island, Old Settlement Bay, Australia - Cyphastrea 1 metagenome | ecosystem: Host-associated > Invertebrates > Cnidaria > Coral ...
CCAACCACCTTTCAGTCCATCAGTGGCTTCGCTCTGCCATCCCTGATTCACAACAACCAATTTCTCCTATAGGTTTCCTATTTTTGAAACTTCCGCCACCGCCTTGTGCGGTACTACTGGTATTAGATATGTAACATATATAAATATAGCACATAATTATTGTTGGCAAAAAAGGATTATATACATGTCCCCACTTTGAGTCAGGAACCAGTGCTGTGAGCATTCTTTTAAGAAAGTCGTATCAACATCCCACTCGCTACTGTACATATTGACCACCTGCAACAGGTGAATTTCACCCTTGGCTGAAACATTCATGGTAATCGATTTAAAGGTCCTTGTACAGAGTTTTAATTGCGATGACCGTTCATGTTATATTGGGAACCCTCGCGAACGTTTTTTTTTTCGAGTTCGCGAAAGTAACATTTTTATTCGCGAAAGTTTCGCGAAAGTTGGATATTATCATCATTGTATATAGTAGTATATAGCTTGTAAAGGGCTGCCACCCCCTGCCGCCCGGGGTCCGGCAGGAGAAGGGCACCGGAGAATTTCGGTTTGGTTCTGGTTCAGTTCCCTGTGTGGTGCTTTTGGACAATCACCTTCCCCTTCATAGGTAGCAGCCGAGCTTCCAAGGGTGAGGCTTGGCGACCCATGGTCCTGAAGCACATCCTTGCTCCTGCCGCTGTCACTGCCTAATGATGCTTTTGGAGTCTCAAGAAACAAGCTCCAAATGCAGCAGCCAAGTTTCCAAAAGTGAGGCTTTGCACGAGCCAAACGCCAAGGCCCCTGGTGTTTGCTTTTCTTTGATGCGCCCCCTGCTGATGGCTGGGGTCTGTGAATAGGGATATTTTTGCGAAAGTTCCGCGATTTTTTTGCGAAGGAGCGGGCGAAAGTCAAAGTGCATTTTGAAGGGGGTGATCCAGTAAACCTTGCCAAAAAAAACCATAGTCAGCAACAATCTGTCCTGAGAAGGGATTCCGTGATGCTAGCTGCATGCTTACAAGGCTATCAAGAAGTGATCCGTGATTCTATAGCGTAGTTTGGCAGGTGATGCATGAATCTTCATAAGAGGCGTTGTTGCCCAGCATGGGCTCCGCGAAAGATAAGCGTGGAGTTTGCAAAAGTTTCGCGAAAGTATTCGTGAAGAATGGCCGTTTGCGGATAAAGGAATTTTGATCAACAACCGTATCGTAAGCCTCGTTGACCTCCATACCGAGGCCTTGAGCTGGCTCCGAGGAAAGCAGTTGCTGCACCTCTTAGGTGCATCGCGCCCATGTGCCTCTCTGTGTGGCATAGCCAAAGATCCTTTGCTGTTACTACTTGGTTGAGGCCATCTATCCTTCGCCCTGTGTCCCATAAGTCCCCCTACCATGCACTGGTAGGGTAGTGACCCCCTCGATGCTGAAAACAGCTATTCGGCATTCGGCATAGGAATTTTCAGTGTCGGGGTAGTAACCCTTTGATACTGGAAACAACACCTATGACTATCGCGGCAATGCAAAATGCTTTCGTGTACACATAGTTTTCCCCTTAAACTCCTATTCAAGATTTTGAACGGCCATATTTGATTGGCAGAGGCTCAACCAAGTAGTAACAGCAAAGGATCTTTGGCTATGCCACGCAGAGAGGCGCGTGGGCGCGATGCACCTAAGAGGTGCAGCAAGTTCCTCGGAGCCAACCCAAGGTCTTGGTATGGAGGTCAATGAGGTTTATGATACATGGTTCAGCCAAGGGTGAAATGCAGCTGTTGCATCACCCCAAAAATCGTCTTGGCTGAAGACATCAGGCACGAGACTTTGCCCTACAATCGCACGGCCCCAAAAACGATAGAAAACTGATATTATTTGAAGATACTAGGTACCTATCCTTTTTAATTATTCCTTTTTTAAAGGCACTGCTTGAAAGCATTCTGTCCGCACACGCAGCGTGCGAGGCAAGGGCGGACAAGAACAAAGCTCATCCCATGGATGGAATCACTCCCTTGTAGCCCGGCCGAATTTTGGATGATGCGACCAGCCTAGTGGCCTAGTGGCCTAGTGGTAGATGGGGACGATGGGGGTAGGACAAGTTACCAGCCTGAAATTGCCCTGTGATCCCTGTGGAAAAACATCCAGCTATACCAGCTATACCAGCTATCAGCCAGCTAGTGCTAGAAGATGGTACAAAAAGGATTCTGGCAAACTCATTTTGGTATCGTCGCAGTCATGCGAATAAACGACAAAATTCGCGGAAGACCAAAGTGCTAGGGAGTGGACTTGGGATGTTCAATTTTGTGTGAAAACCCTCACAACCGATAGGGGACCACCCACCTTGGCCATGTCCATTGCGAGTAGTAGGTAATTTTATCCGCCACTCATATGTTCTATCAACACCTCTTACTGCAATTCTCCACGACTAAATATCACAGCAAACATGCTTGTACCAAATACCCAGAGGGCAAACAACACAAATGGTGCCCATTTTGTGGGATCTCGAACTATTTTCCGATGAAAATAGTTCAGTTTTAATGGGATGAACACACTCGTTACTTTGCAGGTGATACTGATGCGACGTCACCAATGGACATGGTGATTTTGCTTTGTTTTTTGTGGTTTGGGCATCAAAGTTGTTTGTCAAATCAATGCATAAAAGTGTTGGACTCCGGTTCAATGCAACCATGTTGGCAACCACCAGAGGAAACCTCCAACCTTTGTCCGCGGATAGCTAAGGTATATCGCAGCAGGGGAGCATCAATTGGAAAGTTTGCAGCTGTTGATTCAGCACCAGGCGGCAAGATGAGCCGCGCTGGTTGGGCTGGAAGAGATAGGAACTGTGCATAGTATATAGATTGTAGATATTTTCTTGTTGAGATCAGGTGTTTCTGACAAAATCGTTCAATTGAACACAAATTATCAATACTTCACTGTGCCAAGAGAGCCTGTTAAGGTGCTTAGATTTTCATGATTTTTCTATTCTATTTTTCCTATGGTCCTAGGTTTCCTTTCTGTTGAGATGCCCTTTCACCGTTTTTTTTTTTCGGGTTCTGCCCCCCATTTTTTCAACGGAACCTGTTGGTCCATGGAACGGCTGGAGAGTGACCATCGGACCGGATCTTTGTGAACCTCTGTATATAGCTTATTTTGAAAAGATGAAACGGGCAGTTCTGAAGTTGTGAAGATGCCTTTCTTAGTTTATCACTATATATAATATATAATAATATATATATATATATTGGTTTGATTTTTCACATCAGAACTGTTTTGTTCTGCATCACAACAAGTCTTCTGACATGTTTCATCTCAGCTGAGGAACCACATTTCTCTTGCGATTCCGCCCGTTTCTTTAAGATTCAGAGGAACATCATGGCCACTCTTAGTCTTAGATACCCTCGAAAAATAGAAACACAATGCAAACCACGTATCATTTTTAGCTGGTGTGGTTCATATTCATTCTTTCTATTATAAGTGTAACTAACACAAAAATTTAAATCACAGAAATTCAGCTACTCAGTTGGTAACTGGTCACCGCCAGGCCGATGTGAACCAGGCCTCTACAGAGCACGGCTTAACCCCGCTGCACTTGGCCGCAGAGGATGGTGCTCTGCAGGTGTTGCTTGGGCTCGCCATGAAATCACCAGTTTTTGAACATGAAATGGGATGTTTACATATGTTTACCATAGCTACCCTCTGGTAAACTAACATAGCTATGGGAAAACACCATTTTTAATGGGAAAATCCACTATAAATAGCCATTTTCAATAGCTAGGTTAAATTAACAGAGGGTATACGATGATATTTCTATTTTTTTGGACTACTTGGAGTTTGTTGCTGTTTGTTTTTCAAGATAAGTCACCCAAAAATCCAAAAAATCCAACGGCTTCCCACGGCTCAAGATGGACATTTTCCAGTGCAACTTCGGATGATGATTCCAACGATTCATTTTTTTCCGATGGCTCAACCATTGCTCGCGGCCAAGGTTGGATTCATTGCTCGTGGCCAAGGCGCATCTAGACGCTACGGCCGCAGTCATGGCAGTTTTTGTGTGTTTTTCCGGGCGAAGCGAAGCGAAGCTTCGTGGGTTGATCTGAAAATTGGGCCTTCAAATTTGATCTGGTTGGTGGTGACTGGAACATGGCTTTTATATCTTTTATGACTTTCCCATCATATTGGGAATAATCATCATCACAACTGTTACTCACTCCCTCACTCCATCATTTTTCAGAGGGGTTGGTGGCTCAACCACCAACCAGTGACGGATGATCATCATTTTCCTTCCCATCAGTTTTTTTTGAAGACCCAAATGGATTGAGAACCGACTGCAGCCGGGGCGACACGATTGAGCTACCCCAGTCGAGTGGTTAGGAGATATCCATATTCCCTGTTAAATGGGGAGCCAGTTGGAGCTACGAAATGAGTTTCCCAACCACATGACAGTCATGTAATGCATTAATGTACGTGGTGACTATAGTTGCAATCTAGTTATATCCAAGTAGATTGCGGTATATTCACGGGCATAACTGGCCAATATATCAGGGTGTGTATTATATCCCAGTTACACCCCGGCTGCCTTCTTTTTGTGAGACGTATAATGCTCGAATGCAACTAGTTGCAGAAACTGCTGAATTTACAAGACCAAGCTGGATATGTAGTCTTTGATTGTAAAGGATTTATATTGCTACCGGCAATCCAATATGGTTTGATGGACATTCCCCATTTAGGGTGATCCCATCGATCGTGTAGCGATTGTACCAATTGATTTATCATGAAATGGTGCAATCTTCATTAGTGTATCATAGGGTAATTATTAAAAAATCACATGTTCCATGCAGCTGTTTTAATCAACATGTGCCAGTTCATGAACAATTCATGGGTAGTTGATGGTTGACCACCCATAAGTCTGTCTATAGAGAGGTCTATAGCATATTAATGATTGCTACCCCAATTTACACCCCAGTTCCCCTCCGGTAATCAAACATGGCAATCGATTTTCCATGGAGTTTCCCATCAACATCTTCATTTTTCCATGGATTTGTCAAAAAATCCATGGATTTTTCATGATTTTTCCATGGATTTGTCCAACTTTTCCATGGATTTGTCCAAAAATTCCATGGATTTTCCAACGTTTCCATGGATTTTTCCAAAGCCGAGGATCGGCAGGATCTACGTGGCGCCACAGCACTGCACCTGGCCTGTGAAGAAGGACACGTTGGAGCGGCTCGGAGATTCGGGCATTGCGGCATGACTGGGAATGGGAAACACATCACCTATGGGACCTATGGAAATGGTGATGACTGGGGGATGGTTTATTATTGCTATAACCTCTGGTAAGCATACAAAAAACATGAAAAAACTATGGAACATCACAATTTTTAATGGGTAAATCAACTAATTATTTTTAAACGGCCATTTTCAATATAGCTACGTTAAATTACCAGAGGGTAAAAAGAAATGATGCTTCAAAAACATGATGGATTTTAGGGCTATCGTTTTGAAATTGTCTGATTAGAGGGTAAAAATATGATTGTATATATATATACATAATATTATAACCTTATCATTATCATATCTAGTCATAAAATCCATCTAACAGACTTTATGAATAATTGCTATACGTACCATAACCAGTATAATTATAGATTTTGGGATGATGTTGGGGGTAAAACCATCTGGGGATTTCTCGCTAGTCACTAGGGGTACAAACCAACTGAAAATTCGAAACACAACTATATCACAATACATAGAAGGGAGATAGGTATACCCTCTGGTAATTTAACATAGCTATTGAAAATGACCATTTATAGTGAGTTTTCCCATTAAACATGGTGATTTTCTATAGTTATGTTAGTTTACCAGAGGGTAACTTCCGCATGGTTCCCCATCAATTCCCCGTGGATGAGAAACCTCCGCATCGTGATTTTTCTCAGGTGGCCTTTCTTCTCATCGAGGCCAAGGCCAACCTCAACCTGCCCGAGAACACCCGAGGATCCACCCCGTTACACGTGACCTGCAGCGCGGTGGCACCGTTGTTTCAATCACGGCCGATTTTTTTTCGGACGCTTGGGGAGTCGCAGTGGCAGATTTGCTCCCCAAAAACTTGGGGATGAAAATCCATTTGGGGTATCCGATTTGGACCTCACAAATCCACTATTTGAAATGGTCAAAAAAGACCCCTAAAATAAGCCCCTTTGCCAAGATCATGGGACGGTCGTACCCCATACCCTGAGCATGGGTCAGTCAGAACCACCAAAGCCGAGAATGGAGTGTTGTTCAAATTCAAACATGACCTTTTCGGACCTTGAGCCGAAGGTTAAAGCTGGCTTTTGACCCAGTTTTACATGAATGCACCAATGGATACTTTTCTGGAAATCCCACCATTGATTTTTTGATGAGGTACCCAAAATAATTTTCATGGATTTCGGTTCTTTGATGAGTCAAATTAGGAACCACATTGTGAGCTTATCAAATTCCCTGCAGAGCGAGAACCCTGCAGTATTGGAACACATATTGGTTGTTTATTTTTGGCTTCTTTCCTGAGACCCTCTGGTAATCGTTAAGACCGTTAAGAGTTTGCGACCTGGAACATCACCATTTTGTGAAAATAGGGTAAAAAAACCCACAAACGAGCCATTTTCCACGAATTGTAACTTAAGTATTCCATCAATATCCCATTGCCTCCCAATTAGTATCCTAAACCACCATTTTTGATGGTTAAACTGGGTGAAATGACAGTTTCCATCCAGCTGATTTTCCGCGATTTTCCGCGATTTTTTGGATCCACTTTGAGGTAAGAAGAATCAACTGGCCACTGCACAGCTGCTGTTAGGGGCAATGGCTGCACTGGACCCTGTGGACTGCAGAGGACAATTTGGAACGTGGGCATTGACATTTTATTCAACAATATTCAACACTTTTAAGTAGACATTTCAGAAATGGAATGGGAACTGTGAGGATGCCCACTTTCCATTCGGGTCAGTATCTTCAGGTCAGTAGAAACCTCCATTGATTGGGTATCTCCATTGTTGCAATCTCAAAGAGTTCCAAATCATAGTTGCCAATCAGCTATCCCAAATTATTGAAGCCATGATATTCCAAATCACCACAATATGAATCCCATATCAAATCACTATTAGAATGAATGCCATTGGTTGTCCCATTAAATCACCATGTGAATCCCATTAAAGTCACTAGATTCCCATCATCTCCCCATGTCAAACCCCTGAGGATCGACCCCTCTGCGGGTGGCGTGCCAACGCCGCGCCTTCGCGTTGGCGCGGCTGCTGATGGCCAGAAATGCCGACGTGGACAAGGCTTTGAGGACGGAGAGAGCCAGGAAGCTGCTTGGTCGGGATACCATCAATGTGGGGGATGAGGACCTACCAGAGGATACCATGGGGTTTTAATATGGATATATATATATATATCTATGGATTAGTATAGAAACCTGGCGTACCATTTATATAATTAGGTCTATTATTTGGATAAACTAACAGTTCAATGTCGAATTTACCCTATGGTTTATGTAGATGTAGATTGTAAATGGGTTTCAATATGTTTCAATATGGGAATTTCTTAAGGCATGGTGGAAAACTAACATTTACAGTAGTGGTTTGTTTACCTTAGGGTCAGTTTTCCACATCAAACTAACAGCTGTTTCTTGCTATCTAATGACCCCAAGGTAAACTAACAGTTCGGTGTGGAATTTACCTATGGTTTATGCAGATAGTAAGTGTGTTTCAATATGTTTCAATATGGGGATTTCTTGAAATGGGTTTATAACTATATTTGTTGATTGATTTACCTCTCTACATATGATACATATCATGTAGAATTATTATTGCTATTCTTATATCATTATCTATTTGTATCTTTTTACATATTTTTTAAACAGTCATTGTTATTCATTTTTGGCGAAAATGTAATGTATTTCTCATATCAACCAGATCAACCAGAATTTTTTTCGGGCTAGCTTTTCTCCCAGGTTGGACACTTCGCTTTCCCCCAACGTCCTAACGCTCATCGCCCACGATGACGCCAACGGGTCGGGCGAGCGCAGCGTTTCGAAGAAGCGCTGCTTCGGCGCCAGCGAGACGGACACGCTGGAGACTGCGGTCGAAAATTCAAGGGGAATCCAGTGATGCGAGGGTGAAAACCGGTTATTGCATGTTATTAATTGCCAGATTTGAGGGAATAACCACCCATAAACCAGATATTTTATGGTACCTATATTAATTGCCAAATTTGGGGGAATAACCATCCATAAACATCCATAAACCAGATATTTTATGGTACCTACCAGGGTTTTGACTCATAGCCATGTGGTTGTTTTTTTTTTAGCCGTTTTAATCAGCAAAGAAGGTGGATTTTTCATGGATGAATGTCTGGAATGTCTGGTGTCATCAAACATGGCTTGCGGATGATGATCCCATTTTATAGATGCTGACCCAATGAAATGTCCATTTTTTATATAGGATTTTTCAGCCTGCCATGTTTGATATTGTTTGATTGCTGGGTGAAAACCTTTGTTTTGATTCCGCCGTACTCACGGCATGAAAAGAACACATCGCCCATCGCGTCTGGGCGTGGTGCAATGAGGATCTCCCAGCCCCGACCCTCGGCAGGCCATGGTTCGCATGCCGGCGCCCACTGCCGTGTCGGTGAGCGCAGTGATCTTGGCCTGTGAGAGGCGTGCAGATCAGAATCAGATAAACTTACCATGATTCCCATGATATTTGTGGCATAATATCATACTAAATATCAGTAGTTCAGTAATATGGTTCATAATTCATATAATTCTTATTATACTGAATATTAGTATGGTTTCATTATTTATTCCCAATAATACCTCTTATTTTTTGAACAAACCTAAATATCATACTGTTGGCGCTTCGATCTTCGATTTGGTCGTAGATTTTCGAGCAAAAAATTTCCCAAGAAATGCCTTCTGCCATGTTGCTGAGTCAACCGTGGACACTTCAAAGAACTAGGGATGTATTGACCTACCCTCTGGTAAACGTTGACATATCTATATGGACAATCACCATTTTTAATGGATTTTTATCAACTGTTTCTATGGTCATTTTCCAGTTCGCAAACTATTTGTTTACCAGAGTGTAAACATCTCACATTTCAGGAAAATTCTGGAAATATCTCAGATTGGCCATGGTTCCCACGTGAAATCCGGCGCGCAGGGCCTACCAGTGGGACATGGTGCTGAACCTGCTGGAGCGCGGGCGGCTGGATCGCTTGCTGCGAGACCAAGCACCAGAGGTGAAGGAGGCCGGGGAAGATGTGGGGAATTTCCGAATGATATCAGGTATATTCCTATGATGAATGGGATTACAATGGCCTCAGAATGGTGAATACTTGGATATTTAATGTGATATACCATCCAGTAATCAAACACGACACTGGAAAATCTACCATTTTTATGGAGGGTTTTGCCTTTAAAACCTCGATTTATGATATCCAGTTGTCATGTTTGATGACTTGGAGGTTTAGAGCTGGGAAATCGAACTTGATGGTGGATTTCTAATTGCTATGTTTGATACTGGAGGGTAGATGTTTTTACTCTCCAAGATGGAGGTCTACCATAGAAAAGTCTTCATTACCAGCTGGTACAATCATGTTACATTTTTTAAAACTCATTTTTGATGGTCGAATCAGTTGAATGCACGCATTTTCACCGTTAAAATCCCAATGTTTCGATGGTTCCCCTCAGGTAAGTAATTTATCATAGCTATGGAACATCACATTTTGTTTATAGAATTCAACAAAATCAATGGGCCATGGCTTCCATAGCGTAGTGTGAAAAAACTTGCCAGAAATTATCCGTTGAAATAGGACATCCCGGTTATCATATGTTATCTCAATTCTATATCATTTATAATTCCTATTACCCTCTGGTAAATTAACATAGACCCTGGCATTAGAAAACGGGGTTGGAAGATTAGTTTCCTCTAACAATTGGTGATTTTCAGGGTCCAACTGTTTATTTACCAGAGGGTATATCCCAATGATGTCTCCTGAGATGGTGACATCCCCATGAAAAATCCAGGGCCGCACTGGGCGGCAGCGCGCTGCTGAGCTGGCCATGTTGACGGCAGCGTGCCGGGCCTGTTCCTGGATCTTCAATCAAAAGGGGTGGGTAAAACGGTCCCATTTCGTCGGGAAACGTTGATAACTGTTGGATTTTTAGTGGATTTTTATGGAATTATGGGTTTTTATGGATTTACCCTCTGGTAAACGTTTACATAACTATGGAACATCACCATTTTTAATGGAAAAACTCACTATAAATGGGGCATTTTCAATAGCTATTTTGACATAACCAGAGGGTAGTTGATGATTTTTCTGGATTAGTTGAGGTAATCATGGCTGGCTGGGGAATCCACCTTAAGAGGTTCTTATCGCCGCGCAGAGCACAGGGTTGATGATGTATGTGAAGCCGTGATGAAAGCGAAAACTCTAAATTTTCAGTATCAAGAATGGACTATTTTCTACGAAATGTGGGGTATGTACAGTGTGGTTATACCCCAACAACAAACCTCCTCCCATCGGCATGATTTTTTGAAGCCTGCGGTCGCTTTTTCCATAGGCAAATCCTTGTTTCATCAAATGAAAACCATCAGAGGCAGGGCTGAAATGCAAGATGCATACCACGATCAGAGCTCTTTGGTTCAAGATGTAGGGCTTTGTAGTCATGAGCACTTTCTCTGTCCTTGCATGTTTCAAGTCAGTGTTGGTTTGCCCAGTGGTCGAAGTGAAGAATTTTCAATTCCACAGTCCTCCAAAGTCGGGGATTTCCAGATTTTAGCCCCAAAGTCTTGTCCGGTTGGTTTCTTGAGGCTGGTTACTGCCGAGGGCCGTCAGCTGGTAGATCCCACTGAATCTCTCCAGTGGTGCGGAGTTCAGAATGGTGATCACCTGACAGCGATCGTTTTGGAAGCGAAGCCGCAAGTCGAAGAAGCTTTCGCCCTCTGGTGCTATGGTGGTGACAAAATCCTCACATGGGGCAACCCGGAGTTTGGTGGTGACAACTCTCAAGTTCAAGATCAGCTGAGGCGTGTGCAGCAGCTTCAGGCCACTGGACGTGCATTTGCTGCGATCCTGGCCGATGGATCAGTCATTACCTGGGGCCATCCAGGTTACGGTGGTGACAGTTCTGAGGTACGGGATCAGCTCCAGAATGTGCGCCAGGTTCAGGCCACTGAAAGTGCATTCGCTGCCATCCGAGCAGATGGATCCGCTGTTACTTGGGGCGATCCAGATGCTGGTGGTGTTAGCACCGAAATCCAAGAGAAGCTCAATGGTGTACAGCAGATTCAGGCCACTGGACGTGCCTTTGCTGCGATTCTCGCAGATGGACATGTGGTGACCTGGGGCTCTGAGTCGTGCGGTGGCGACAGCTCTGAAGTACGAGTTGAGCTTAGGACGGTCCAGCAGATTCAGGCCACTGGGCATGCATTTGCTGCCATCCTGGCAAATGGATCAGTAGTTACCTGGGGCCATCCAGGTTACGGCGGTGACAGCTCTAAAGTCCGAGACAAGCTTGGGAAGGTAAGGCAGATTCAAGCCACTTCAGGAGCATTTGCTGCAATTCTGACTGATGGATCGGTCGTTACCTGGGGTGATCCAATCTGTGGCGGCGATAGCTCGGATGTTCAACACAGACATGTTGGAATTCCTGCACTTTGTTTTGGTCACCGGCCCATGGACCGGGGCCAGCTCAGCGGTGTGCAGCAGATTCAGGCCACTGGACGTGCTTTTGCTGCGATTCTCTCAGATGGACATGTGGTGACCTGGGGTTGCCCATTTTGTGGCGGTGACAGCTCGGACGTGCGACTTGAACTGAGGAGTGTTCAGGCAGTTCAGGCCACAGCACGAGCTTTTGCTGCGATCCTGTCAAGTGGATCAGTAGTCACGTGGGGCCATCCTGGCTAGGGTGGTGACAGCTGTAAAGTCCGAGACAATCTCTATAATGTTTGGCAGATTCAGGCCACTGAAAGCGCATTTGCGGCTATCCGAGCAGATGGATCCGCTATTGCCTGGGGCGCTTCAGGTTATACTGGTGCACAATTGATGTGATTTGAGATCACTGCAGAAATTATGGCGGCTGCAAACTTGTCTTTATGTTTTGGATCAGATATCTTTTTGTTGGTTTTGTTGGATGTTAGTATCTGGAACTGGTTGGGTGGCAAATACGCCAGCCTGCCAGTCAAGGTTTGCAGTCAGAATATCTATATTGTTGCTGCGCTTGGAGGTGCGGTATGCTCTAGGGAAAAAAGACATTCACTTCCGCAGAAGAGCTCCCCTGATCATCTTTTGGCGAACAGGACCCATGACTCCAGTGACCGCTGTTCTTATGGCAAGGCGTCCAGCCCAAGTTGATCTGGATTGTTTAACTTCACTTGGCTTGATTCTGAACATGCATTCAAATGCATTCAATAATCCAGGTACTATTACTAGAAATACTAAAGTACTGAAGATATCTAAAGATATCTAAAGATACTGTATCTAAAGATACTAGATAAACATATCCAAGCAACATGTTCCCAACATGTTGTTCCATTACACCATAAAATGGCCCGCAGCTCGATGACCAATGCTGCCTCAAACATGTTTCAACACCTCTATATGTTTATTAATTTTTATTCATATCCAGCATTTTACCAACATGTGCCCCATCTCATTTTCATTCATTTTCTCTATATCTTCATTCATTTTCATTCATTTTCATTCATTTCCCCAAGCTTTTTACAGATGTTTCAACATGTTCCTGCGCCTCACCCGCCATTCACAGCCCAGGCGATGTGGCAGATCAATGGCGCAGCTCTCTGGAGTTGCTGCCCAAGATGTTGGCAGGCACTGAGAAAAGCCTTAGTTCATTTCCTGGATTTTTCTGATGGGAATCTTTGGGACATCTATAAATCATTATAAAGATATGTATGATATATAATATATATATATATATATAAATATATATATAACTATATACACACACACATATATATATATATATATACACTATACATCTATAAATCTATAATGGATATGTAAGGGTTTGACTGGAAAAAACGTGTATGACATAAATCCAGCGGCTTTTGGGGGTATATCCAATTTCTAGACAAATCCATATGGCAAATCTTTGGGAAATACATTGACGTGATTAATTATATGTGTAAAAATATATATGGGACATCTATAAACCTATTAGGGTAGTTCCAGAAGTCAGCTGTATGGGCAAACATTCATATGCAAACATGGAAAAGAACTCAGTTGAACACATCCAATGAACTTGGCATTGAATGGAGAGAAAGTGAATCTACCCTCTGGTTATGTCAAAGTAGCTATTGAAAATGGCAATTTATAGTGGATTTTCCCATTGAAAATGGTGATTTTCCATAGCTATGTTAGTTTACCAGAGGGTAATTTGAGGACACGCTGGGAACAGACGCTCCCTGTCTCACATGCTGCCGATTCACCAGCCGCAACGCACGAAGGATCTTCACTGGAGCCCAATGTCTTCACCTTCGGAACGGCCTTTCAAATCTGTGCGCCATTGGTGGTTGGGATGACATGGGATGACCTTAAAAATGTGAGTTGAGTGTTCTACTTCAATAGATGGGACATCATGGGACTTCGAGAGTTTGGTCATCAAAATGCGTCGCCAGAAATAGACTCGGGCAAGATGCGCTCGTGATGGTTTTTCACCAAGTTCTGAGTGGATTGCATTGGAGCGCCTCAGTGATTGGGATTTTTTGATCGGGCTATATAACTATAAATAACTCAAAAAATCACTGAAGATTTCAGAGTGAATTATCATACTTCAGCCAGAATATGACTGTGATGTTTGGAAACCATGGCCCAATGGCTCTCTATTGGATACCGTCCTGGTCTGTTGTTTGGTGAGGTGAAATCATCATCAAAGGGGCTGTCAACTGGCTGACCAAGTTTAGCTAAAATTCTATCAAGTCAAATCAAGAATCGAGAAAAAATCCAGGTTTACTCATTTTACTCATTGGATCAATACCTATATAGATACATTTTTAGGGAGATGAACATCCATAAATCCCAGCTATTTTGGGGTGAACTACAGGGGTACAAGGTTTTGACCCATCCCCATTTTACTCAACATTAATCTGGTCTAATGATTAGCGGAATCCCAACATTTCGGTTGTTTCACCTGTCGAAGCCAGGTTCGCACGGACAGGGCCAGCAAGCCTTGAGGTGGTACCAGGAGCCATGAAAAAGATGTATGGCGGTACCAGTATCCATTAGCAATGGATCATGGATATTATGATTTTTATCATGAATAATATATGAAGTATTAGTATAATTTCTATATAATTTTTCTATAGTATGTTTTCTTGGGGGTTATATAAGCATTATAAGCAGATATCTGGAGAAATTCGATCAGGACAGATATCTCAAGCTCACTGGAATGATGGGGATAGACACGAGTAGCGGATAGCTCCCAGGGCTGGGGCATTGGTGGGGGGTGATTGGTGAAAAACCATAGGGATACAATACCAAGAACTGAGGCCATTTTCACACGAATGAACTATCAAAACAAGGACTTAAGATGACTTACTGGAGGTAACCAACAAATGAAGATGGTTGGTAGGATGTATAGGATCCAAAAAGATTACCATGGGGATAGAGGTCTGCCCTCTTTTTTTTTCATAGTTTGCTATGGAAAATCACCAGTTTTGATATATTGCAGAAAGGATAAGTCATCGAACTCAGCCAGGGCCATCTGTAGCATGGCTATGTCATTATGTAACAATTTGCTGGAGGACAAGCAGCAAGGTCAGATTTAACCAAGCAGAATGATGATTTTACCATCAGAATGGGGATACAATAGCAATGTGATTTGACATATGAGGGGTGAATGGAACAGCTCTTTATGTACATGGATCTAGCCTGATATACTGGGATGCCATCTCCAATATTTTGTTGTTGACATATTGAAGTATAATTATGGCAGTTTTAATGGGTGACATGAGGCTTGAAACACCATCAAATTTGGTCTTTTTCCCTAAATGTTCAACCGCACCCAACTTGATGATTTTTCTGTCGAATATGGTGGTTTTCCAGTGACATGCAGAGGGTATTGATTACACGAGTATTGGTTGAGCAAGCAACTCATGCTCTGGCAAATCTGTATCAGGTGCTTGACAAAATTGGAATACCCTCTGGCGAAAATGGCCGAGTCGAAATAGTGAGTTTTCCCATGAAAAATGCTGGATCTTTCCAGTTCGCAAAATGTCAACGTTTACCAGGCCGGGTAATTGTTTCTCCCATTTCACATACAGCTTCATGACTAGATCTTCACCAGAGGGTACATGTCAGGTCAGCAAAATCAGGGGAATCTGAGGGATTTGGTTGATAGTCTATGATAGTCATACCATGTTATACCATGTTATATCATGTTATATCCCCATTGGTGATCATAAGTCTATTCCTCTTATTATTCGATGCGATGAAATGATGAAATATCACACTGCTTGTTGATTACCCCCAATAAGATCCTCTGGTAATCATGGCAATGAACAATTCCGTATCTATAGATTATTCTCCCAGCTAGAAACATCTATTTAAAAAGTCGATTTCCCAGCCATGTTTGACTACCAGAGGGTAAATCACGAAGGAAAAAACCGGGATGTAACAATCCTCGAATCACTAGAACTGGGTTTTTTTTCACCATAAAACATAGGGAATGATTCAATGAATTTCACCATTCATTGGATTGGTTTAAGGGAAAATCTACGGGAAACCATCGATTTTCCCATTAAATATGGGGTTTTCCTGTAAATTTTCCCTTAAACCAATCCATTGAACCATAAAACGCCCAGGGATTTGGTTGGTTTTTTTGGATCTTCCTGATCCCATCCCCAACATCTCCACCGATGGTTGCAGGAGATGCGAAGGCTGAGTCTGGAGCCCGGTATCATCTCTCACAACCAGGCGCGTCTGGAGATGTCAAGGAGAATGGGGAAGATTTTTTTGGCATCTCAATGGGGAAAACATGGGACAAGATCACATAATTTTAATATGGAAGATTATATGAAAGATTATATCATATCAATGCATACTTTGATATTTTTGTGTTAATGTTTGAAGCTATTGGATCTTGGGTGCACATGGCCACATGGCACTGCAGATGGTTTTATTATCAGTCAGTGGTTTTTTTTTACCTTGTTTTTTCATAAATCACATCTTATGAAGTGATGTTGATGACGCTTTCTCCTGGGCTTGCTTCGTTTTTTCCCAAAAAAATCCCCGTGGGATGGATCTGGCAGGTCATGCGGGCTTTGACCAGCAGCCAGCTTTGGGAAAAGTCCTTGGATCTGCTGGCAGGCTGAAACGATCCGATGGATCATGGGACCCGATCCGACCCTTGGATCCTGTTGGTTCCACCAGCCGGAGAAACAGACACCCATTTCACAAAAAAAGATTTCACCTGCACCGATTGCGGTACGAATGGAATCTCATCTGGCATGTGTAGATAATTCCAGCCCAATGAAGTTCAATCCAAGTTCACCTTGCTTGTGCGTATGTATAGCAACCCCCAAGAAAGATAGAACAGGAACTTCCAATCCCTGAAAGGCCCTGAAAGAGAACTTCAAACAGTTTTTCCGGATATTTGCATTACAATTGACAATGTCTGTCATTCCACATCCATGGCTGCTGGTACCCCACCGTGGTGGTCCCCTGCGCAGGTGCTGAGCAAGAAGCTCTGCAGAGAAGTGAGGTCACGGTGAGCAGCGCGGTGAAGAATGACCTACGCTGGGCTCAGGCAGAACGATGCATCGGATGGTGAGGTGAGATTATTTACCCCCCTGTTAAAAAGGACAAGGAACATATGGGAAAAGAACTGGAAAAATATGGGTTCTGGATGGTTCCAGTGGATCTAACCAACCATTTTGTGCTGGTAGTGATAGATATTGTGGGAGAAACATGGGATAACATGGGATGTGACATGATTTGACAATGATTTGTCCTGGTTGCTCCAACCCATTAGCAAATGATAGCCACCCATAAAAAGCCCCGTATCTGGAAGGTCACTATTGCAACGTTGATGGCCATTGTATGGGTAAATGGTGATTATTGGCTATGTGTTTTTCTACTATGTGATTTTACATGGGCTATTTACATGGGAAAATGTGATTATGGCTATTGTATGGGGAAAATGGAGATTTTTTTTTGGGGGTTGTTCCGTTTTCAGACAAACCCAATGCTCAAATGTTTCGACCAGCGGTCGTGCTTCGGTCGAAGCTTGTTGGCATGCAATGGCAGCGGTTAAAGGAAACATCTCTACATGTTGGCATGCATTGCATCACCAAACGTTCAATGTACAAGCACCCTTAGGATTTCAGAGTTGGAACATTGAAATTGGGAGATTCATGCATATTCTTAATCGACTTCTCTCCGTTTTTCTACTCTGAGGCTGCATATAGGCTGAAATGGGTTTGTCAGAAAATAAGGTAAAACTAAAACCACTTGTTGATCCTCATTTTCACATCAAAATCACCTTTTTGGTGTGTACCGCAATGTTCAGATGCAGCCTTATTTTTTTGCAAACGGAGAGGATGCCGTCTCGACCCCGGGTCTTCGTAGGTTGAAACCCATGGTAACTCATGGCGGTTTCAAGAAACAGCCGATGTTTGATGGTAAACATCTACCAGTAGTAGAGCAGCAGCGGCGGTCGCGGAAGTTTCAAAGATAGGACACGAAAGTGGAGAGGTGAGTTGTTGTGATGCATGGATGGCAGAGCGAATCCACTGATGGACCGAAAGGTGGTTGGAGTTGTGTTTTTTGGAGTGGCTGCAATGGTTGCAGTGGTCACCTCACCCACAACTGCTGGATGTAGTGTGGTGTAGTGCAGCTGTAGTTGTAGTGTAGTGGAGTTGTAGTTGTAGTGTAGTGTAATTGGTGTGGTGCAGTTGCAGTTGTGGTGTGGTGTAATGAGTGTAGTGCAATGTAATGTAGTGTAGTGTGTTGTAGTGTTGCGTGCTGTAGTGTAGTCTAGTCTAGTCTAGTCTAGTCTAGTCAGTCTAGTGTGGGGTGGTGTGGTGTAGTGTGGTGTAGTGGAGTGTAGTGTAGTGTAGTGGAGTGTAGGGTAGTGTAGTGTAATGTTGTGTAGTTGTAGTTGTCGTTGTCGTTGTCGTTAGTGTAGTGTAGCGCAGTGTAGTGTAATGTAATTAGCGTAGTGTAGTGTAATGTAGTTGTAGCTGCATTTGTATGTGTATTTGTAATGTGGTGTAATTTAGTGTAGTGTCGTGTAGTGAAGTGAAGTGGAGTGTAGTGTAGTGTGGTGTAATTAGTGTTGTGTAGTGTAGTTGTAGTTGTCGTTGTAGTTGTAGTTGTAGTTAGTGTAGCGTACTGTCTTGCAGTGTAGTGTAATGTAGTGTAGTTGTAGTTGTATTTGTATGTGTATTTGTAGTTGTAGTGTAGTGGAGTGTAGGGTAGTGTAGTGGTGGTTGTAGTTGAAACTGCTACAAAACCCTCACGTTCTGCTCACTTTTGACAAGGTGAATAATCCCTTGCGCCTGCCACGCAAAATGATATCTGAACGTCCAGAAGTGCTCCGAACCCATCAGTTTTTTACCCTTTTGACTTCGAAATGCGCTTCGCGCCACAGCGGTGTACACTTTTTCGACATCTCAACTTCCAAAAGTGGTCCGAACATGGTGTGTTTTGTACTTTTTGACTTGGACATGTGCTTCGCGCCACACCGGTGTGCACTTTTTCGACCTCTCAACTTCCAAAAGTGTTCCAAACATGGTGTGTTTTGTAGATTTTGACTTGGAAATGTGCTTCGTGCCACAACAGCGTGCGCTTCTTCGACATCTCAACTTCCAAAAGTGGTCCGAACATGGTGCGTTCTTTACATTTTGACTTGGACATGTGCTTCGCGCCACAACGGCGTGCACTTTTTCAACATCTCAACTTCCAAAAGTGGTCCGACGTTGGTGTGTTTTGTACATTTTGACTTGGAAATGTGCTTCGCGCCACAACGGTGTGCAACTTTTCATCTCTCATCTGACCACATGGCTTCGCACCCGCCGCTTTAGCGAGCCTACTTTTCGACCCTCTGGAGCCACAGATCATTGGAAAAGAACAAAGTGTTTCTCGACTTTCCTACCTTTTCGCGCACCTGCATCTTCTTTCTTCTCATTCTTTCTCTTCTCTGATCTTCTCTCTTCGGCTCTTCTCCTCTCTGACTCTTCCCACCTCTGCTTTCCATCTGTCCATGTTGTCGGAAGTTTGACTTGTAAACTTCCTTCGATGATTTCGAAATTTCCTCCAGATTTCCGACCTTTCTTCCCTGAAAGTCAATCTATTGAACAAAACCGACCACACAGTGGTTGATTGGTTGATTGTTTTTTTTGGGACGGCGTTCCAGCAACCTGGGCGCTGTAAAAACCCAGAAAAACTGACATTAGCGGGCTGGGGTTCAGCAATCACAATCTGTTGGTGAAGATCATCTGCTTTGGCCATGGGGTCCCCTATGCTGCGATGCAGGTGATCCAAGTCCTTCGCGATGCACGAAGGAGATCCGTGCAATCCAATGAGATGCTTGAACTGACGTGACTGATTTCACCAACACATTGGGAGCAACAAAACATTGGGAGTTAAGCAACCAAAATTGGTTGATTTCAACAGCAACATGCATAAACAACATGGGGTTCAGCCCAACAAGAATGGGCGATTTTAGCAGCAAAACATGGGGAATCAAACAAGAAAAATGGGGTTATATAGATTGCTGGAAGGATATAATCCTAAAAGTTGGTCGTTTGAAGTTTGGCAACGATTCTAATTTGCACAGACGATATGCCATCGGCTGTTGAGTAACAAAACATGCAGGACCATCAACATGAATATATATATATATATATATATTGTATTATATTGTATGTATATGTACTGTATTTATATCACATACGTATACATATATGTGCAGATATGGCCATATTAAAGAAATTGGGGACAATGAGACCAAGAAAACTATAGAAAAAATATAACAAGGACGTATCATTGATGGTTTATTGGAGTTGGAGATCCTGGGCACAGATGATTTTCCCACACCTTTGATTAAGGGAGGGTAGTGCCTTCTTTTGGAAAGCAAGGATTCAACGACTTCCCAGACATGTTTAGAATTGTCTTTTCTTTGCATCGTCATGCTTTCCCAGTTCATATTAACCCGCTTTGTTGCTCCAAGTTCACAACAACCCGGTGTCTTCACCCCAAAACACCTAGAAAGTGTTTTTTTTTTCATGTTCCTTCCAACCAAAAACCTGGCTTCACCGGGGTCCTTCGATGTGGGGCCCCGGGCGGCCGCTCAGGATCATCGCCGGGTCAGCCTTCACGACCGCAGCACGGGACACGACCTTCCCCTGGCAATGCGCCAGCGCGAAGCTTCGGTGGAAACAGAACTGCCACGGTTGGAAGTTTCGTCACCCCCAAAAAAGATGTGGAAAACAACCATGGCAACAATGTGGGAAAATCCCAAATCTATCCCAAATCCTTCAGAAAAAAAATGTGGGAAAGAGTGAAACTGCCATTGCTATCATTGTTTACAGAAGGATTAGATGTGGAAAAGTGATTTATCACTACTCTGAGACGGTTTTTCTTCAAATTCATCATTTTGAGGTTTTCTGTAGTAAAAATGGCCCACAAAACCCTGGGGGGTTTGGTGAATGATGGGGATGTAACTAGCGATGGAGAGGCTCTTCTCACAAACGTGTGGACGTAAGCACCATCTGGAGATCTTGAACAATCAGGGGATCTAGAGTAACTGTGAGTAGCTGTGAGCGAAGTGACTAAAGGATGAGAGTCTCCCACAAGCATTGTCGATTTAAGTCGTCAGCCAGCCTCAGCTGCAAGTTTCCCATGGTAGGGACAGGTGGGCCAGCCTGAAAGAAAGGTCTAGATCCGCCCTCCGAAGTGCAACCCTGAAAGTCGGTGAATTCGCCTATACTCCAACCTGTCCAAACTGGCAATGGACAAATCCTAATCCTTTATCCTTTATTCAATGCAGATGATGTTCAGATTTTTCCCGAATGCGTAGCAAGGGTTCCCGTTTCACTCTGGGGGTCTGGGGGTTGAGGGTGTGTTCGCTCGACGTTGCGTTTGTGGTCGCAACCGTTCGCAACCGTTCGCAACCGTCCG
>Ga0126342_10006197_pt1 | contig 21149 bp, 21 predicted proteins | sample Cyp1metagenome_FD_92528 | JGI IMG/M metagenome (GOLD analysis project Ga0126342, IMG submission 92528) | Coral microbial communities from Lord Howe Island, Old Settlement Bay, Australia - Cyphastrea 1 metagenome | ecosystem: Host-associated > Invertebrates > Cnidaria > Coral ...
TAATAATAGTATATAATAGTATATAATAGTATATAATAGTATATAATAGTATATAATAGTATAAGTATATAATAGCATATAATAGTATAAGTATATAATAGTATAAGTATATAATAGTATATAATTATAATAGTATAAGTATATAATAGTATATAATTATAATAGTATAAGTATATAATAGTATATATATAATAGTGTATAATAGTACCTCGTAGTATCTAATTTTGGATGATGTTACCTGGATACCCCTAGTTTCGGAACGTCACCAGGATAATTGGGGGACTGCCAGATCCGCGCCTAAGACATCGTGTCCGATGGCGTGGAAGGTTTCTCCCTTCTCGAAGTTTTCAAACTTGGTCTTGAGCATAAATTTCCTTGGAAATGCAGCAAAAAGTCTCAAACATATTATCAACCAATGCTCTATTGTCAGTTGGACCATATAGAGATGGACAGATAGATAGAAGATGCTCTGTCTGTCTGCCTGCCTGGCTCGCTGGCTGTCTGTTCGTCCATCTTGGGGCCCGTCCCCCCAAGTTTGGACACAGATCCAAAATAGGTCAAAATACAATATTAATATATATATATAATTATTTTTATTATCATTATTATTATCATCATTATTATTATTATCATTATTATTATTATCATTATTATTATTAATATGAATTATTATATATTAGTAATATTATCATTAAATACATAAAGTGTTACAGTAGTTTGTTGAAGGGAACAAACATTCGGCCACAGAAGGGGTGAGTACCAACCCGGAAGGGCAACCCCGATTCCGGGCACTAGTCATCGCGATTCCCAGAAAAGGGACAAATAGATTTGGGTATGGGTCAATACCTATTAATACCATTTTTAGTGGGATGAACATCCATTTACCAACTATTTTGGGGTTCACCAGGTACCAGGGTTTTGACCCATCCCCATTTATCAACATGGTACAGCTGCGAAATTTAATAACTCTGAGTGGTTTCTTACTCGATCTGGGTTTCACATTGTAGATTGAAACAAAACAAACCAGTGCGACGCAGGGTCCATTCCAAGCAGTCTGCATCAGGTCCCCCAAAAGATCTAAAAGCCAATCAAAGGAAATAAAAACAACAATACTTAAGCCTTTTCCCCGACATTTCCATCTTTTCTGAGGACCTGCTTGTTCCACAATCACTGAAGAGTGCCAAGCGTGTCCAAGCGGCACATTTTGAGGATCGCGGGTAATGATCATAGGTGCAAGAAAGAGCTGCAAAATACCAAAGTCGAAGTCAAGGGTATTTCCGAAATCTTCATGGTACTTCACCAGTTCACCTTGGTTTCAGTGCTCGCTGGCACTAAGAACACATTACTTCCTTGCCATTTCTTTTTGCACAAATTGCTGGGTTTCCGCAAAAATCGGCGGGATAGTCGAATGTACGGCAAGTTTCTAATTCTTAGATGTTCTTAGGAAAATGTTGATAAGCCACCTAGTTTCAAACAAACCCATGTACTATATACATGGATCAATGTCAACATGTCAACTGCCGTGGTGGTTTGACACCAGTTTCAATGGATGAGCCAAGAACTGGGCTACGCTCTGGTAATCAAACATGGAAAATCCCCCATTTTTAGGGTTTCCTTTTTTCCCCAATGCCCAAGCGCTGGGGTTTCCCAGCCTTGCTATGAAGTTTGGTTATGTTTGGTTCATGCCAGTTGCCTACGCCCAGTGGCTATGTGCTTCATACTTCAAGATGCACTTCCACATCTCCGGTAGAGCTCCCAGTACTCCAAGCCATCCACTGCCGCGCACCTTTGCGCAACCCTTTGGCGTGCGCTCGTTCAGGTAATACTTCAAGGCAGCGGCAGAGGCCACCAAACCTCCGGAAGAAATATCTCGACAACCACCAGACCCTCCAGTAATCCAACATTGCCATGAAAAAAAAGAAAATTGACCCGCAAGTTTCACTACAAATGGATCCGTTTCTGGAGGATTTTCCCAGGCCCCTTGGGATGACCTCTGCGAGGGCCCCAGTTTTCAGGCCCCACCAGACAGTAGGGGGCCAAATTTTGTACCCAAAAAATGAGATGGCCACTCCCAAGAATTGCCACAAAGTGTACTTCCCTCTCTCGAATTTTGAAAAATATAAGATCCCAGAAATTGATAGAAATTGCTTATATCATGGAAATGTTACAGGAAACTTCATGGCAAAATATGCCTGCCCAGTGAAACACCAAGCCACATCCAGTACCAAGCACCACGGCTTGCACCGTCTTGTCCATGTGAGCCACCGAAACCACGGGCATGGCCGGCATGGCCGGCATGGCCGGCATGGCCCAAGCCAAGCGGTCCCAGTTTCAGAGGAACCGAAATGTCTACCGTTTCCGATCAAAATTCTAGGGCGTTCCTCTAAAGTTGGTATTCAATCACTGAGGTCCATATCAATTATTCTGTGAGCTTGGTTCAGGAGTAACCCTGTGAAGCATCCTATCAATGACTGGGATAGAAATGCCTATCTACATGTCCAATGTGTCTCCATTATGATGTGCTTCATTAATATGTATATATATATATATTATATTATAAATACATATACATATATATATACATATATATATATACTATATTTACATATATATATACATATTTAACTATATATAACTATTTGTGTATATATATATATATTTATATTTACATATACTCAGGTGAAACCCATTGATTCAAAAAGGTCACCCCGAGACGGTGCAACCGCATCATGTCCCAAAAAATCGAAGAAAATACTCACCCCTGCTATTTTCATGGTGCTATTTAGATCTATTTAGTAGATTTTGTCTTACCTAGTCTATCTTTTGAAGAATCCCAGGGAAAAAGATAGATCCCCGCAAAAGACTCTCCAGCCTTTCACACCAAAGTCAATACTCAGGTTGGATGTTCGGTTGAGCTCCTCCTCAGGCGGTCGAAGATGATCAGCCATTTCCCAGTGTTGATCGATGTTGATTGTTACATATTCCAAAATATACCATGAAACGATATGAAATGTATTCTTCCCATATCCCATGAAATGAATGTACGTATTGAAATGGCTTATAACCTATAATTGTATCTCCATCACGAAACATCTCCACATTCTCAACAGTTAAAGTGATCTCTGACATCGCTCCATTTTCATGGTGTCAAATATCTCTGATGCAATGGAGATATCACCATGAGTCTTATGAGTCTTATGAGTCTTATGAGTTGTTTACATACCTGTCAGGGTGTTTAGCAGTTTGCTGTGAAAGCAATGGCCCATTTAAATTAGTTCGATGATTTATGATATTTTTTAGCCACTCAAAATCATGTTTTACCCTATAGCTAACCGTTAAATAACCAGAGGGCATTCCAACGCCGGCGTTGGCGGTCAAAACCCTGGTAACTCTGGTAAGCCCATCTCATAGCTGTTAAATTCATGTTCATCTCATCTGAAATTCCATACATTCATAGCTTTTGACCCCCATATTATAACCATATTCACCATATTAATCATATTAAAACCATGTTTGGACCACCATATTAATCATATTATAACCATCCAATGATGCCCCAAGAACCAGAGGCTACTTTCGCGCCTGAAACGTGTGGATCGCCTCTAAGAGCTCTGCTTTGGCAGCGAAGCTTCGCACCGAAGGTTCGCACCGTTCCTGCCGATCTCAGGGAATTCTCATGGGCTAAAGCCATGACAAAAAGGGCGATATTCAGTAGGTAAATCATGGAACTACATAAATTATCTATTTTCATGAAGATATACGTGCCATGGTTGGCTATGTGGATAGTGAGATTTGCTGAAGTGCTGATTTCTTATGATTTTGATCTTGGATGGACATACTAAGGTACAACAGGAGGTAAAATGAGACAAACTTATCTTGCGCTATGGATCCAACCACTTCCTGAGAAGGTGCTGGATTTGGCGCATTTTCTCCCAAAAGTTCATCGAATATATGTATGTATGTATATATATATATATATACTGTATATATATAATTATGTGTATGTATATATATATATATATACATACTATATACATATACAGTATGTGGAGGTTTCCTGAAATGAGGCTACCCCCAATGACTGTGGAAATCTCCCACCTTTTTGCCGCTACGACTTGGAGACCGACCAAAGCCTAGCGATGTCGAGGTGGATCTATGAAAAAAGGGGTCCCATTGAGGGAGACTAGACGGGGGGGATAGGACTAGATACCATTTATAAATTTATAATCCAATATCTGGTTCATCTGCTTAAATCCCTAACTTTGTAGCTTGCAGTAACTTGTAGCACCATTTTGGTTGGACAACGCTCTGATATCCAGGTCTGGAAGCTACCAACAAAATGTGATCTTCTTAGCAGATTTTTTTCGAAACTTCTAGAAAAGCGTATGGCCAATTGGATGCTATGGGCTATGGATCATGATCAAAACCCTGGAACTCTAACTTCAAAATATCTGATGAATCATCACTCTTCCAAAGTGTCATAGGTCCCACGTAGGGATAGATACAGGGAATTTCTTCATGTGGCAATGGGTCAAAAATCATTGGAGCCGCAAAAACGGATGGTAACAAACATTCAAAAAACCAGTATGAATAAATATTAAAACCCTCTAACCAACCATCGGATGATGAAAATCAACAAAAATTCTGTTTACCACGGTCCCAATCCACCTGCGCTCTCCGGCCCCGCAAAGCTGAGGGTGGCCTCACGAGCGGGAGAACATCAGCACGGAAATGGTAGTTTTGTTTGCGTTTTTCATCGTCTCCTTCAAATCTTTGAAATTGCCTTAGCCACATTTAGCCACCAAAAGTGGTCAAGAACAGAGATGAAGAAGTGAAACTGTGGAAAAAAAACTCAGCCCCATAGAGCCCGACAAATCTTAGATACCCTGCATTCGGAAAGGAATTTTTATCTGGTTGGCTTGTATATGGATGTGTAGGTAAAACATTGTATAACTATATATGTGTAATACACATCATCAAACTGGCAAAAAGTTAGATAGATAGATAGATAGATAGACTAGATAGACTAGATAGACTAGATAGACTAGATAGATAGATAGATAGATAGACTAGATAGACTAGATAGACTAGATAGACTAGATAGACTAGATAGATAGATAGATAGATAGATAGATCGATAGATCGATAGATAGATAGATAGATAGATAGATTAGCTTAGACATCTTAGATATCTTAGATATCTTAGATAGATAGTCATGGTGACATGGGGTATCAGCATGCCAAACATTTCACCATTTTGGAATGATCGTCGCGATCCAAAACCAACCCCATCCATCCACTGCGTCGTCCAAGTATCCGCCAGCGCACCGAACATCAAAATCACCATCGCCAGTGCGCGGTGTACACTCCGCCGGCTGCGGAAGGAAGCAGCCATGCGTTTGGGTGGCATGGCTGGTACCATGGAAAGTTGCTGGGAAAGAGATGAGAATATGTTACCCTGTGGGAAATCCCCGAACTCCCACAATTTTTGTATGGGTAATTGTAGAGGTTCGTATGCTGTCTTACTGTCTTTTTCATATTGCTGTGTCCAAATTTCATTGCACGTTTCACTGAAGCTGCTCCGTCACACCCTGAGTTGCGATGGCTTTCCAAACAGATACAGTATGTGAATACCCATAAAACACTTGGATTTTCCAGAAATTTGTCTACGCCTAAACCCACTGCCAAATGGAAAATTGTTATATACCTATTCTCAACTGGCAAATTGATGTATCCAGCTTTTGGGGCAAGTTTAGAATCTCAGAAAGCTTGGGCCGTGGAACGCGAAAGAAAGGCAACTGAAAAGGAAATGAAGCACACTCTCTGACGCGCAAAAGTGGCAATGAGCCAAGATTAAAAAAAAAAAGGTTGCCCAAACATCGCAAGGAAAACCAACTCAACCCCTCCCAAAAAACTTGGACAGCAAAAACCTGCGAAATCATATTAGACCATCCCAAGACTGCCATGCCATGCCATGCCAATGACCGACTCAGCAGATTTCAAGCAAGAGTCAGCTTGGTTCTGGATTCCTGCATAGGATGTTGATCCGAGAAAAATCACACTAAACACGAAAAACAACTGGGTAAACAAGCCAATCTGAACCTTGAAGCCCCAAAAAAGGTGGAGGGTTTTTCTGGATTTGCCGACCACAACCTGCGGAGCGTGACATCCTTTTCGCCGCGTGGATCAGTGCGGAGCGCGTCCGTCACTTTCCCTTGCCACCTTTTCCTCAGTGCCAGCGGGGTGGTGGGATTAGAACCAGTTCCACAGCTGATTTAAGGTTTATTAAGGTTTATACATGATGTAACAAAACAAAAAGCCAGGATTAGAACAAGTCCAGCAGAATTGAACCATTTCTGTTGCCATTACTTCAAGGCTGTGAGATTGCTTGTTCCCCTGACATAAAAAAGGGGCTTGGGCGTCTGTGGATCACAGCATGAAAGACCTCATCACCTTTCAACAACAATCAAAGTTCCAATTGACCTGTTTAATCCTAACTCATTCATTTTGCCTTAGAAGGTAAGGCTGAGGATCCATAGGGTAATAACCGGGCAATATGTTCACTCATCAGTTCGGGATGGACATCCATTGGTTGTAGATTCAAAAGGCAATACACTACACACTACATAACCATTTTTGGGTTTACCCATTTGGGTTTCACACAAGAATAATTTGATAATGTTCATTTCTACTGGTTGACAAGGGCTCCCATTTCCGATCAGTCCACAATCCCCATTGAACCACTTACTATAGCTTAGTATACCCTCCAAAGCATCAAACTATCCTTCAGGGTTCAAAAAATGTTTTGACTTTTTTGAAGATTGATACCTCCATTTATCTTGTTGGTGGTGTTCAAAGAGGTAAATCCCCGAATATGGCACCAACCAGTGGGGGATGGTCATTTTATGGCTAAATCCAGTGGTTGAAAACCTCATCCATTTTCCCAGTAAAAAAATGGTTGTAACTTTGGTAAATCCTACATTTTTGCACACACCCCACACACAATTTCTTGGGTAAACCCTAAATTGTCTGTTTAAACATGTTTAAACATAAATCCGGTAAGTTAAAATGTTCGCCATCGAGGATGATTCCCCTAACCCTGACCCTCATTTACCTTGACTTCGGCCAGTGAGATCGTTGGAATTCAGAGGAATGAACATTGATAACAAAGCCCAAAAGATGCAGGAACAGATTTATACCACTACTATCCACTACTACTATAGAATTGGAGTTTGCCCTTTTAAAATGCTTCCTTGTCGGACCAATGTTTGTTGGATCCAGATGTTTGATCATGTGGTTTTCGTAACCTTCATTCGTTGCTCCATTCGTTGCTCCTCATGAAAAATATGGATACCCAGAGCTCCGAAAATCGCTTCCTCCTAATGTCCTGGGGTCAAAACATGGTTCATCGGTATATCGGTACATGGCTCTCATATCGGGATTCCAAACATCATGGATTAATCTAAAACCCCGTGAGAATGGATTGATGGCCAATCCCGAAGTGATGGGCAAATGATCCCTGTAACTTGACCATGGGACAGATAGTGAAACCGTTACCCTCCCGTAAACCAATATAATTAGCCTATATAGCTATTGAAAATGGCCCTAGTTAGAGTTGATTTCCCTATTATACATGGTGATTTTCCAAAGCTATGTTTGTTTACAAGAGGGTAAACCACCCTTTTCTTGATGCTTCAACCCTCATAAATTCCCAATAGACAGGACACTGGCACCCGCAAAGCGTTGAGGCCTCGCAGCACACGTTGGGTTGAAAATCCATGGAGATTTTGACCAACAAAGATCTGGGGTTCACTAAGAAAACTGGAGGTTTTGGATGATTGATGATGATTGAATAAAGACTCAAGTTCAAGTTGATTGACCTAGAGCAAACATATATGGGAATGTTCCATGAAATTCATGAAAAGACTGGAATTCTGCAAAAAAAACAATGATAACAATCAAGGGACACGAACGAACACACTACTAGAAGATCCCCTACTTTAGGAGAGTTCATTCACCAAGCACATTCCCAGCCACTGTTTGCTCTGAAAATCCTCGTCACATCAATCTACAGCTCTCGGATCCGATTCTGCCAGAGAGAGATATTAGGAATCATGCAGGAATACCGATGCTACCCCCAAGAAGATCACAATCGGGTCGTAAAAAGTTTTATTGGGTTCACCACAGAACCAAGCATCCAAGCGGGGGTCTCAATTAAATCAGCGGTGTCATTACCGCAACTGTGATCCATTTACCCAGATGAAACTGACCATGAAACCTAAGCGCAGCCACCAAAGACATCATTGCTTTTAAATATTGCATGTAGCCATTTTTGGGATGGATTTTGGATTTGAGGCTCTCCATACCATCCATCCCTAATTTTAGGTTTTTAGTTCTTGTCGAAACCGTCTAAAACTCATTTAACATCATTTTTGGGTTTACCACGTTCTACAAATATGACAGGGCTAGGAACGCCCACTTTTTTGCTGCCAGGGTGCCCAAAGGCAGTTGGCAACTCGGCAAACTGATTGCCTCAACACATGGGGACTTCACCATCAAAGAAAATATGGATTCATTGCCCAACAGGCTGGTGGGTAAGGTTGCCTTTAGCTAGGAAGGCCTGACTTTAGGTTCTACTATATATACAAGCGTTGCAGCAGTTCAATGTTGTTTTAAAATCTACACTTCTCGGACATTCGTCTCATAGTCACGCACGCGTGTGAGACCGGTGCGCACGCCGACGAGTGTTTCGTGAGCGTGTGGACCGTTGCAGAAAACTAATTACATGCAGGCACCCGCATCGAAGATAGGCGCGGGGAAAAAGCACATTGTGCGGAAAGGTCCTGCAGGGCTTCCAAACGCAGGTGAACACGCCCATTGAAACCGGGACAGTCAAAACGCGCACCAAACGTGCGAACCGCCTTGACCTTGGACAGGCATCGGGACCAGGGGACCGCAACGCCCGACCTTAGGATAGCATCAAAGGGTCCGGAACATCGTCGCGAACGATGGAATTGCGAACTCCAATTTAGGGTCATCCTGAACCCAAACCCACTCATGATAGTACAAAAAAGATGTGTCTTGAAGAGGACCCAAACTGTCAGTGACGGCAGCAGGGGTCCAACGGATCTCCCGCATCCAATTGATCAAAGAACGTGCAAAGCCTTGGTGACAAACAACCGGGTGAATGTCGTCCCCGAACGTCAAGGTGGATCTTAACTACAAGGCAAACAGACTCAAACTTAACAGGTTGGCGCACAACAGGGGCATCCCTATCGTTGGCAAAGAGCATATAGCCACTCCTGCCTGGAAAGAAAACAAGTCCTTTGCCAACACCAGCTTGCGACGAAAGTCCTTTACCATGTGCTGGAACAACGGCGTGAAGTGACCGCCCAGAGCCTGCACAGCAGCAAGGTCCGCCCAGTGGTTGAACCAGGCATGAACCTTATCCATACCAACGGCGGTACGATAATTGACATGCCCCTTGATCCACCTAACTCGGACAATGTCCAAATCAGCACCCCGGGCCATGGAAAGAAAGAACGCACAAAGATCCCTGTTGTCAGACGGCAGACCTGGAGAAAGACCGTCCCTGAGTTGCGCCAGGATTCCAGTTGCAATACGGCAGACCGACTGGGAGTCCGTGTAAACGATTGCCCGTCACACAGACCCTATAAGGGCGCACGAAACCGCCAATAGTTCCGCACGAAAAATGGTTTGACATGACCCCGGAAGGATCCCATGCCAAATGACCTGAAAAAAGTACCATCTGCATGCGCCCTGAGGGCGGCACCTGAAGTGGCGCGAACAACCGAGTGTCGCGGGAAAAGACATGCCCGATCCGTGTAAAAAACCTGGATCTCGGGGGAGTCAGATCTACAAGGTTCAGGGAGGGAAAACGTGTCAAGCCAAGCCTGCCACTCACGCCACCCGTCAAGCTCGGAGATAAGTCCAAACACAGTATAGTGTAGTCAGGCAGCTCATCCCATTGCTGCATCAAGGTTGGAAAAACTGCACGCCATGCCGCAGCGCGCGGACACCACCTCAGACGGTGTATCCGGGAGTCAGACTCGCCACAATACCGACAGGTAGCTGCCTGTTCGTCAATGTGCTTGGTAAACTCACCAGAGAAGAAGGCCCCAACCTGCTGCTGCAACACCAATGCCTTTTCGAAGGGCAGCAGGTGTCTGGTCATCTGTGAAAGAGGCACACAGACGTTCTCAAAGTCCGAAAGGTATTTCCGGTGCCTGACCTGTGATGCCACCTTTACCGTCCAAGTAGAAAGGAGAAGAGCCTGGACATGTTGGACTGGAGTCAAACACACATGAAACACTCTGCCAACGATGTCCATAAAAATTCCATCCCCGACATATGTCCAACCAAGTGCATCCAACGCGGTAACCAGTAACCTCGTAGGTCTTGGCCTGCGGGAGTGCAGAAGGAGGCGTCAAAGAAGAACTGAGACAACGCCGGTAGTTCCTTGATAAGTTGCCTGAATAGCTGAATCCGGTTCAAAACCAAGACAAACTCAGGATCAACGCACCGGTAGGAGGCCAAGAGACATGCAAGCCATGGTGAAGCACCCGTGGGCCTACAACCAATTGCCCTGGCTGCCCCAGAACGCAAGCGCTGAAGGACGGTCTTGGGCGCATATGAAGCCTCAGCAGCATGCAGGGCATGTGGAAAAATACCCGCCAACAGCAAACGAGTTTTCCGAAACACGGAACCTGGCAGGCCGTGCAGCTTCGACATACGGCCAAGTCCGGAGGTTGTCCGCTTGTTGCGTTCACAAGCGGCCTTCCTGCGACAATAGGAGATGTCTGCGCCCAATTCCCTAGCCTGCAACTTGACAGGGACCCTATGCTCCAACATGACAGACGCCCGAAGTCTTCGCCTACCAGAAGCGCAAATGGACCAAAACCAGCACTTAGACGGGCTTTGAGCAAACCCCTGTCCAAGATATTGAAACACTTTGTGATGTCAAGCACCAAACCCGCAAGTGGAGCCTTAGCTGCAACCTTTTGCGCAATGAGATCGCTGAGGAACGTCCAAGGTGCTGAGACAGGGGCAGACAAGCGGCTTGGAAATAGACCTAGCGTGCGTCATCATTTGTGCCGGTCGGTCTGATCAAGGACCAATTAGGGCAAACGTCATCGGTTTTGCGAAGGAGAATCAGAACCCGCGTGGAAAGTTGCTCATGCAGGCCATGTCTTAAGGACTTCGGCCGCCTGAAAGATATGGATCAACAGTTCCGTGAACTCATCTGACAACCAGGCAAGTTCTTATACTGACTATCCATCAGCACCACGCATCGTGTGTTTACGCGCCGACTTGAGGGCCTTGATCCAATCCTGCAGACAAAGCGGCTGAAACTGCACGGGGGGAATTTGCGGCATTGCCTGAACAACTTCACGAATAGAGTTTTCCTCCACAAGTGGCCGGTTCCAATAAAAGCTCCATTGGTCCAGAATCCAGAAAATGACTCGACCAAATTTCTGGCTCGGCCGAAACAAAGGACCTGAACAGAGAGGACGCTTCTCTGCGGGTGAGAAAGCGATCAACCTGCAATGAGTCATCTACTTTAGAGACGACGTTGACACTCAAGTTGTCACCTAATAGGGTACACCCAACGGGAAAGTCCTGGGGGTTCAAGACTTTGAGCCAGGCCTTACCAGCCGGGTTCCATGTTTGTGGCGCCAACCTTATCGGCATTTGTATGGTCATGTCCAGGACCGGCGGTTTTCGCGGATCTCTAACCAAACGAAAAGGCAAGGAACCACCCTCGGCATGCCATGACTTTTCAACCTGCTCGTTGAAGGAGAGTTTTTTGTGCTGCCAAGCATCAGCCGAGCACTTGTTAGCGAAAGTCATAACTGCGGACTTCATACGCGAGACCTGCTCAATCGATGGGTAGTCCTGCCATGGTATATGGGCCTGCGTGACAACCCAATGGGGTAAGGATTTGCCAAATCCTGCCGAAGCCACAACAGCAGACCAAACCTGATGAGCTTCAGACACTGCAGCCTGCTGGCAAGGTTGAACAGCCCTACGTTCCAGGGATTGCAGTCTCCGGCCCTGTTTTTGGACTTGACGAACCTTCAGTGCAACCGCTGGAAACTGGACCCGAAAGTCAGTGGCTCTCCCTTGTTTGAACCGAGGGGCAGTCAAAACTCGCCTGACTGGCACAGGTTTATTCGCTCTCCCGAGATACCTGCGCCCAGGCAGAACACCATCGATGGTAGAAGCTTGCCTCAGCGTTTCTTCTGCACTCTGGGACCAGATACTGAACGCCAGGGACACATTCCGTTGCTCGATGGCCTGCAGCACTTTGGTTTGGACATCCCTGGGGACCTGCGTTGTCTTAACCTGATGGTGGTCAACTTCCAGATCATCAAAAGCACGGGGAAGCATCCATCTTCAAATTTGAAGGTTATTGGAAGGGAAGCCATACTGCCCCACCAAAACCGCATGACTGTCCAGATCAGCCGCGTGAGCAACACTCATACCAGACAAGAACCGTGAAAAATCCTGATTTCCAAACTGAAAGGTGTGTCTAGTGGCGCCCTTACAGGTGGGGTCCAGACTAGCTCCAAACCTGCTGTGTGCCAACTCATGCACGTCAGCCCAACCAGCCACATTCAAGTCTCGGAGCACGTCAAAGGCACGCCAACAATGTTCATGTCACCGCAATTTGCGACACCCAGGCCAGAATCTCACAATTCAGCATGTACTTATGGCTACCAACCACCGCATTGGGAAACAAGTACACCGTAAAAACGTGCAAGGGCAACTGAAAAACTTGGACAACGGTGTACAACAGCTGCTGTGAAGACCAAGCCTGCCTTGGGATGAACTGTGGACGCAGTGTGAACGCGGGAAAAACACTAGCCACACAAACACCCCTGCTAAGGCCGCGAAAGGAACCAAGGGAACTGGAAACCTGAAACTTATCTGGGAAAGGGTCCGAACAAGACAAGTAGTAGCCAAAACCTTGAGACTCGGAATCGAGAGCAGGGAGCGATCTCTTCGTGTGGGACGTCTCACTGAATGCAACAACCTGGCTCTCCCACTCACGCACCAAATCCCCTTTGCCCAGAAGCTGGGTAGGGTTTGTTGTTGCAAAACGAAGCGAGACCTATGGAGCGGCCACCCTCCTGCCTTCAGTTGTGGTGACTTCGAGGACACCTGGGCCGTGCGTGGCAGTAACCCTGAAATGGATTGCCAGTAAACTGAAGTGCCTGCATTGAATGAGAGAGATACCTGGAAACACTCAACAACACAGTTACCAAAGTTGATTTCAGGAGAGGGTGGAAGCCGAAACCGGCTCATCCGGGAGGAACACCTGGGGCAAAACCACCCTTGACCATCGAAAAAACAAGTCGGGCAACACTCCCCCTGCACCATGTACGCTCTCGCGGTCACGAGTTGATGTGCGGGTGCCTGCATGTGAACCTGAAATCGAGTCTCATGGCTCCTGTACACTACATCGGCTCCAAAGTCAGCCAAATTGAGTCCCTAAATGCCGCTAGCAAGGCTGTCTCAGGCACTCTCAGTTCCTCTCGTCCAGGCAATGGTACCGAGTCCAGCATGACGTATGGTGGGTCCAACTCGACTTTTGCTTCGACGCAAGGCTGCGACCAGATATTGGGTGAGATGGTCGGCGCAGTGTCATTCTTGGTCTCGTCGATGCAAGTTGCTGGTATGCCAGATGAATCAAAGCTACCCTCAGGCACTGAAGGGCAAATCTGGGCCAGCGGTACTTCTTGATCAGCGTCTTGCACTTGAAACACACCCAGCGTAGACTGGGAATCAATTGCTGTCGGATTGCAACACTGGATGAAGCCCAGGGTCTCGCCTTGTCCAGCGTCAGAGGGGCCAACAGACTTGATGTTGTCTTCGTCCTGATCGAGGGCTGTGGTCAAGGCCTCCACAGGACGCATAATCATGGACGACATCCTCAGGCTTGATGGAAAACTCTAGACAGCTCTTCCAGCGCAATGCTTCTCCATCTCGAACTTTTTTGTAGCACGCGAAGGTCTCAGCAGGAAACCCTTTGGCAGAAAAACTTGCAGTGTCCTCACCAATAGCAGCGCCAGAGGCACAACGCAGCCATGGCTTCGGGACAGGTTCCGAGTGTCCGAGAGTCTGACAACCTGAATCAGAGTGGACCGCTTGCCGGGAGGGGTACTGAACGTCGAGACAGACAGTGGAACCTGAACTTGGAGCAACCACGTGAGAACACTCAGGGGTAACCGCACGCACACCTTGAACGACAGGGTCGTCAAAGGGACCAAAAGGGACCGGACCAAAGATGTGACCGACCTGACAAGTTCCAGAATCACAATCAACGGGGGTACCTGAACAGTCCGAAGGGGGACAATCAGTGCTTTTGTCCTTAGACTCATTGCCTGAATTGGCTTGAAATTCAGGCCTAGTTCGCCTTGCTTCTGGTTTGGACCGCGCAGCTGGGCTGCGACCCCTACCTTTTTCATTGCCTCCCTCTTGATCGTCACGATCCTCTTTTTTGGGTGCCTGCTTGGGATGTTCAGCAACGCCTGGGGCACCACGTTGAACCTTCAAGAAGACGTTGGCCGTCTTGTCATTGCATTCAACATCCTCAAGTGCAAGGGACCAATGACTGCCATAACTCAACAGGGAAAGTATGGATTCACGACTGAACCTGGACATCACATTTCCCAAATCCGTGACATTTCCAAAAAAACATAGGATCCTCATCACCGTTAAGAACAACAAAGTTCAAAGTGTCCAAGGCCACCGGAAATTGACTTTGTATCGGGTTCAACAAACGAATCAACTGGGTTGGGATTTTGGTAAGACCTGGCGGGGGACTGAACGCCAACGCGAACTTAGGGGTGGACGAGGTCAATGCATCACCAGCCGACCCCGTCGGTTCATCCCATCGGGATTTCCTTCTGCGTTTTGGCTTCTCCTTCTCGGCCTGAGGTGTTGGATCCAATTTCCTTTTTACGATCCGGTGTTGTCGGTCGCATGTTACGAAACTCGGGTGGGACTTGTGGGTCTTCGCCAGTTTCCTGATTCTGTCTGGACATTGGCACCTTACCAACATCAACATGAAACGCAACCGAATTGGTGTGCACCTTGTTAGGAAAGGATATCTCCAGCACAGCTTCAGTTCCTCTCAGCGTCAAAGACAGGGGGTCTTTCAACCAAAGTCTCAAACGCTTACCTGGCAAAAGCACGGCCCCATAGTGGAATGGATCTCCTGTGTTTTTTGCTGCAACTATGACCGATGACCAAACAGCTTCAAGCAGTTCTTCACCTGCTGACTCTTCTTTAAGCTCAGCCATCTTTGTGGCGATGCATTCACCTCTGAATGTGACATAAACTGCCACCTTCCGCAATGCGGGCAGCTCAACACGTTCAACCTCTGGGTCGGACAGGGGAGCACTGAAAGTCGCAGGTCCGAAAACACCTGAAAGGGAACTCGGAAGGATCGGGCAGATGGGCCTGGGGAGAGCCAAAGTGGTGGCCAACAAATTCTCGACGTCAACTGGTCTAGAAGCCTGAACTGGGGTTTGCGTCCACCGGTCAAGGGCAGGCAGTGAACCAATCAACTGTTCGTCACGGCGGCACTCATAGGGGAAGGCTCTAGGGTCAAGACCAGCCGCCCTGAATAAACACCTAGAAGGGGCATCTGGCGGATCACCTCGAAAACGACAGGGGGTTCCCCCGCCGAAAACTCCCCTATGAAGTTCAAAAATGAACGCACCCGGGGTTCAGACAGGATGTGGGTCCCAAACTGCGCATCCAAACAGCCATCAAGCGCCCGCCTTCTGGCCCTGATGCAACCTAAGTTACAAATCTGACTGAGAAGCCTGATCGCCCTGCAGTACTCAGTAAGAAATGACAGACCGGGGCGCTCGTCTGTCAACCTTTCCAACCACACCGTGTCCATGGGGAACCACCAGCGGAGGCAGAACAGATGGAACGGAGACAACGGGTCCAAAGACCAAAATGACTCTCGAACACTCGGAGCAGTCCAGCCTACCCGCGCGGAGGGGGTTCGAGCCAAGGCTGTTTTAAAATCTACAAAACACGCAGGCTGGACAGGAGCCATGAAGATCCACCATCCCGCACCATGTGAAATGGTTAGCATGCATCCTTCAGGAACCTCAACAATAAACCATCCTCGATTTTACCAGAAATGGTTGGTATAAACCATCCCCACTTGGATGGTAAAAATGCCTGGGTTCGGTGGCTAAACCTCACAGTTGGAAGCATCACTCGGCTGGACTCCAGACCAACAGCTGGATGCTGGCATGATCCCAGATTTTAGATCACTGGTTCGTCCATGAGGTCCAAGAATAAGCCAATCCCTAGATACCTCACCCAGATATGGATGATGACTTCAGATCATCCCTGTCATCCCGTTCATCCCGCGGCTCTGAGAACTCGACCTGCTTGAGCAAATCCTGGGTGGGAAACCGGGGGTGGCTCACTGAGCTCATTGACATTGCTTTTACCTTTAGGCAAGGTGATGTTTAATTGGAGTTTGCGGTACAAATATACGACTCTCCGTTGAATGGGAAAAAAAACCAGAAACAAACTTTACCGTATCATTAATCTTACAAACTAAAGTTCAGTCAGTGTACCATTGGATCGTGGCGGACGGTGGATGCGTGATCTGAACACTGCTGCAGTTGTTGCAGCAGACATGTTGGTACTAGTACTATTCAGATCTATTGACCTATCCACCCTAGCGACTTTGAGTCTGACAGGTGGGTATGGCTCAAGAACGGGGCACCTCACGTTACTGGCCCTTTTGCTGTCGAATCATGATGGTTCGCTTTATGTTCATCCAATGCCAAGACAGAATGAACTGCAAGAGCAAACCAGAAAAATAACGCCTTGACAACACCAGTCGCAATACGAAGATAAGGGGGAAGAAGAAAAGAAAAAGGTCAAGAACAAGAACAAGAAGATGCTTCTTGAATCCTCGCTATCCTGTGCAAACCCAATTCAGATCACGCACCTGGACCCTCCAGAAACATCAGCGACATCTTACTTTTTCTTAGGGGCATCATTGGGGCGTGAATGTGTGACTGAAAGTTTTCTGTTTTTGCCGCGACCCTAAACTTTAAAACCGCTATTTATGTGTATAGTAAAAGTCGTTAATATATCTATATGCCAAATTTTGATGATGGTAGCACTCGGAATGACTACACAAAGGTGCTGTTTTATAGACCTGCCGCCAAAAATGCAGCTTTGATGGCTGGGATATGACCATGGCTGAGGTAGTCTGATACTGGGATAGCATGATGCTATGATGCTGGGATAGCATCCTGTTATCATGTCATGCCAATAAAGGATGCGGTTCTCAATAACGATCCCTAGGCTGGACTAAGCGTCATTCTGGTAAGGACGTTGTGAGGTCACCATACCTGTAGTTTACCAAAAAGAAAGATTTCTGATTCAACTGCTTCTTTTCACACCGCTGCACGTTTCACAAACTGCACAGGACGGCGCGGCAGCTGTACAAACGCCCCACTGCTCAGTGGGGCACATAAACGACGGTCAGCTCGTTTGGCTAGGCCTCCTACAGACTCCTACAGTGGTCCAATCTGAGCATTGCCCAAACCTTCACTGGTTGATAGGGATTCGGAGAGTAACAACAACAATGGCAACAACAGAAATAATAAGATAACAATAGGAACAACAACAACAACAACAATGATCTCTACAAGTTTAATCTCATGTATCTATTAACCAACAGAGGGTTGAGGAATTGCTCAAGTCATGCCTGGAACCACACAGGCAACATGGTTTAGACCTTGGATCGAAGCGATCGAAGATCGACTGAGGGACCAATCGAAGCATTGACTGAAACTGAAACGGACACATGAACGGTGTTCAAGACCCTGCACCATTCAAGAAAATATTGGGTTAGTTGATAAGGATTACTGTCATCCCGTGCGCTAATCAACGAACAGGGGTTATGTATGAACATTGCTCACATGGCAGAACACGGCAAACGCAGTATGTGGGCTGGTCTCTGCAACTTTTACTTCGCCACAAACGAGCCTATTGGTAGTTTAGCAAATAAGACACAAAATGGATGGTCTTAGATTTGCTTAAGGAACTTCCAAAAAATAAAACATATCCACTGTGGATTCCCCAAGTAATGGATTTACCATTGGGAAAATCAGCAAAGTCATCAGCAAGTCACACTCCACAGGACCGGCCACGGGTTCACCGAGTCACTGCTGGTCATCATTTCTGCTGCTCGGAGGAATCGCTAGCATCAGAGGTACCATCATCAGTCGACTCCTGAGAAAAAAACTGACATGGCTGATATTCTGCTATGGATATGTAGTACTAATATAGTTATAGTATAGTCTTACTATGGATCTAGTAAGTATAGGCATGATATAGTTGTAGTTATATAGTTGTAATTGAATATATGCATGTATATAACAATGCATGAATATGTGCACATATGTATATAGAAGTAGTTGTAGTATTGATATGGATATAAACTGACAAAGGGATATAGTTTTTTAGTATGGAGATATATGCACACGTGTATTCAACTGACATGGATAGTCGTAATGAATAGTTTATACAATATATATATATATATAGTGTATAGTTTAATGACATGGGTATCTGGTTGGGCACTAAGACTGGTGATAGCAAATGGAAAAAAGAACTGCTCATATTAGACACCGACGAGTTTAACCATGGTGGATGTAGGGGTGAAATCACCTCTATTCGGTACCATACAATGCGGTGTTTAATAGTCTCATATTTGAGGAATGGGATTAAGAATGATGAGAGCAAATGGAATTACAATGAACGATAGCATCAACCATTGGCAATAGTCGTCACAATGATATCATGCTGATAACAGTAACAACGAAGATAATAGTATCAGTTACAACATCATAATGTATGGAAGCCATTAGAACTGCTGATATTGGCTTATCCTCTGACGTTGGTTTTGACTCTATTCTGCTCTTGGGCAAACCCCAAGGGTCTGTGTGTTTGACTCAAGATCTAAACCCACTGAAATGAATGTTTTCGGTCATATTGGAGATATCATTGGGATGTGACCATCAAACATGTTGGCACCGTGCATCACTTACCTTATGGTTATTTAACATAGCCATGGAAAATCCATTATAAATGGAGGTTTTAATGGGAAAAACATCTATAAATGGGCCATCTATACCATGGCTATGTTAAATAACCAGAGGGTACATGTAATGGCCATGCGGTCGACCCAAGAATTCGACATCAACATCCAGAATTACCAGAACGGGAACGCATAGTATGCTGTTGAATTTACCACGCCAGCTAGCAACCAAAGTTTGATGTAGCTGAAGACGGTCAATCCAATAGCCGTATTGGGGATTGAGTGGGGTTATCATAGGAACGCCCTAATTCCAAAGATGAAACCCAATTGAGTATGGCTCGTTGTTCTCGTCATGTTCTTATGTTAAAACCAACAATAAACATCAATAAACCTGACCATTTTTTACCAAGTCAGGGGTTGAAAAAGCAACAATTCATCAAAAAATCCATCAAAAGCTCGAGTGATTTTGGTTGAGAAATCCCAATACTCGATTGCATAAGCCCCAATGGCGAGTTAGTTAGTCCCAACCTCCACGTCCTCCTCGTCTTCTCCACAGAACGTCAAGGTTGGCACCTCACTGAGATTGGGAGACGGACAATCATCCATGGGCGAACTGGGCGAACCATGAATTTCCCAAGTTTTACATGGCCATTTGAAGCTATACACTATCTTTAGACACAATCATATATAGCCACAAAAGTTGAGTTTGTTGGGGATGTACTACCTGGTTTCATAGGGGTGATGATAGTTCGCCGTTGGAACTTCGTGTGAACACAGCAGTAAAAGGAGCCATAAATCTCAAGTCCCGCAGGGGCGCCTGGGTCTGACGGCCCAAAGGACATGCTTCAAAGGTCCAACCCTCCAGGGGCGGACGCGTCCTGGGGCAAGGGATCCCAAGAAACATGGAGAGTTTTTACCCGCCCCAACACAAAGTTGCGCTTGCACCAAAAAAAACAGTAGTTGACCGCTTGACCCGGAAAAATTGAGCTTCAGGCGGCAAAAGCTAGGGTTTTGGTCTCGAAAAACTTGGGTTTAACACACAAATTTGGGTAAGTTTGACAGAAAACGGGCATGCATATATATGTGTATATATATACCCGACTATACATGACCATACCTTACCATACCTGGATTTTTATCAAATGTAAAACCATAGTGAATCGTGAAGAAAACACTCATAGGATGGACAACATGGGGGTTTGACTTAGTCCCCGCCAAAATAATGGTAGATCACGGACCAATAAGCTGGGAAAATTATGAAGTACCAAACTGGTTGTATCTGTGGAAAGAATCCAAGCAATCTGCAATTGTGGGGCCCACCCCCTTCTGCATGTTTTTTCAATCCGATTTCGTTGGCTAAAATCCAGTTTGTTATTTTAAAACCATGCTTTTGACGATTACTGTACTTTTTATGTATATCTTCACTGCCGCTAAATCCAAATCCGCTAAATCCAAATGGTCAAGCCGCCATTTTCTTCCGTTCACAGCAAGAGCAAATGTTTCACGGTTCAGCGCCCGAAGTTTGATGTTTCAACATCCATTTCTTGTTTACATTTCAGTTCTTGCTGATCAAATCAGAGTTTCTGCTGGTTGTCCGTCTGTGTGGATAATATCCCAAATCATCTTCCACTTGGTGATGTTCCAAAACAAAAAAAAAACACCAAAAAGTCTGTGGCTTCACAAATCATCTCAGTCTCCCCGGCTGTTTGGTCAAATCCACCACGTCAACACGTCCAGTGTCCCGCTTCCCGTACCGGTCCCAACGGGGGTCCCGTCCCGGTCCCAGGGCGGTCGGTCCTGAGGTCGCTCTTCACCCGATAGAAATCCCCATCCGAGCGGCTGAGGTCGCCCTCGCGGGAAAAGTACCTGATGTTTGACCCTGATTTCCGATTCAGATCAGTTATATAAGTCCGCCCACACCGCTTTGGCGGTGAAGGCGTGCTTATTGGGGGGCAACAGCAACACTAAATGCTCAATGACATTTGTTAATATAGCAGTCGCTATATCAGCTTTAGCTGGGGGGGGCCAAAAA